>Ga0073928_10005511_pt1 | contig 17683 bp, 17 predicted proteins | sample PaiPotPPA55metaG_FD_76969 | JGI IMG/M metagenome (GOLD analysis project Ga0073928, IMG submission 76969) | Iron sulfur acid spring bacterial and archeal communities from Banff, Canada, to study Microbial Dark Matter (Phase II) - Paint Pots PPA... ... | reverse complement strand
TGATCTGCGATTCTGCGGGATGTCACAATTATAGGACCCTTTCGCTTGGCGGGTAAGCGAGTTGCGAAAGAATCGAAATCAGAAAAGGCGAGAAAGTGAAAAGTTATAGTTTGACCCCTTTGATGACCCCTTTGACGCCGCCATGGCTCAGGCCCGCACTCACAAAATGCGCCGCCAGCTCTGGCAGGATTTGCTGCTCACTTTGGCCAAGGACTTGGTGCCCCTGCGACCTAACCGCCGGGAACCGCGCGCAGTCAAACGACGCCCCAAAGCCTACCCCTTGCTCAATCGGCCACGTCGCCGCTTCGTCGAAATCTCCCATCGCAGTTGTTACTGGAAAGGACGCCCCCGTAATTATCGCGGCCTTAACTAAGGGCCATTCAGGACTGACACTTGCACGACCTGCATTGCCGCTTTTGATGGATCAATTGCGGTTTCCTGACCAGTGGATTCTGCGCGTTTGCATGGACGGCATTTTCCGACACACCGCGCATGTTTGTGATGAATGGTTCTACGGCAGCACGCTCGCAGAAATGGGGAAGCCCGGCTTCAAATTCCACGAGTTGCAGGTGCGCGAAACGCTCAAAGGCGAGGTTGAGGAAACGACTTAAGCCCTTTGGCCTCATGGTGCCGATGTTCCCCTGGTTCATGCTGGGGATTTGGTCATTGACGGAAATTTCTTTGGCATAAAAACTCTACTCATGTCACAGGAATGTTGTATCTGCCAAAAGAATCTTACTGGACGACCAAAGATTCAATTTGAAGATAAAATTTACTGTTACATTTGTGCTAAAGAAGTTGTTGGCGCAAAAGACAGCGTGGCAGTGAAAAAGCACGCAAACGACCTCAAGGAATATGAAGCCAAAGCCGCAAAGCACAAAACATGGGAAGAAACACTTGCATCGTTTCTACCCTCAAAGACAACTCAAAAATGTATTATTGTAGGCGTCGCGATCGGTTTTGCGGTGTTTTTGGAGAATCCCGTTTTATTTTTGCCCGGTTTATTAATTGGCCTCATAGTAAAACATTTTTACGTCCAGAGTCAGAGAAGTGATTGGGTCCGAAACCACCCGGAGCCAGAGTATCCTTCATATCCTTCGGGTGACTATGCAAGCAGCCGAATTCAGCTTGTTGGAGGAGTAAGAGGCAAGCCTTTGTCTGGTAGTCACCGGAAAAAAATCTTGGAACGCGACGGTTATCAATGCCAAAGCTGCGGTCAAGTATTTCCAGCCGAACAATTGGAGGTTCACCATATCAAACCACAAGCCAAGGGCGGAAAACACTTTTCAACAAACCTAATCACACTTTGTTACGACTGTCATCTCGACGAAGGCTGGTTTGGTCATAGTCATAAAATGCGCAAATGGCATCGCAAATGACCGGAATTTACGAGATCAGTTTCTTTCTTAAACCAAGTCAAGCCAGGAACCCGAACGATACAGCACGATTAATTTGTCTCAACAACTGCTTTTGCTGGCTTAAAGAAATCTCCGCTGGCGTCATCAATATTCAAGACATATTCGCCGACATCAGGCGGGACGTATTTTTCATATTTTTTGAAAAGTTCTAATTTTCGGCTTTCAATCGTTTCTTGGAGATGCCGACACAAGTTTATGATGTGTGGGACGAGTGGCGGGCTGGCCTGGAGCTGACTACAGAATAAACTTTTATCCGCCGACCGTCGCACTAAACGCACTTGATTTGCCCGTCCTACATCGGGCCATTCAAACGCAGTGGCGTCGGAGTGTGCATAAATTTGATCCCGATGCTTTAACAGTTCGCGATGCAACGCTTGATATTCAGGAGGAATTATCTCCTCTCCAAGAGAGCCAACTCCGCGAGATTTTTTGAAAGGTTTTCCATAAAGAACATAAACGGCTGCCATCAATGGATAAAAAACCGGACTGTCTTCCGAGATATTATTTTGGCAAACGTATTCAGCTGCTGCTTTTACGTGCATAAAACTTTGCCCTGCATAAAACATCATCCAGAGCGATTTCGCGTCTTCAAATTCTTGTAGTTGCATCGTATTTGCCTCCCTTCATGTTTTGTAATTTCCGCCTCCAATGCAAGAAGCGATGAATCGCATATCGACTCTGCTTACGCTCCGTTCTCCCGTCCCGAATTGTCGGAGACGGACGGCATCCCCGCGTCCTGTGCTAGGGGTCAAACTAGGGTCAAACTATAGAAACAGGGCCGCTCTCATGATTGGCGGCCTTCGGAAAAACGTAATGAAATTATTCAGCTTTGGAGCAGCTTCTCAGAGACGGCAGCCTCCAAAAACTGACCCGCGCGTACTTTCGCCGGTGCGCGGGAGAGGCATCAAGCGCGGTGCGGCCGGCCCATGCACACATCGTGCAAATCATCCGAAAATGCCGCTCCGGCGAGACGAGCGTCGTCGAATAAGGGCCAATTGGCGTCGAGCAGGCTTTGATCGAAGACTTGAATGTCGACTGCCTGTTTCATCCATGCAGGATGCCACACGCGAAAAAACCGCGGCGTGCCCGATGCCAAAGTGAACGCGGTGTAACGCTCCATCAGCCATTCGTCCAGCGTTCCGGGTTCGCAGGGTGCTCGCTCGCGTTGCGACGGCAAGGGTGCTTCGTAAGCTTAATGTATCATCAACGTCCGCTCCCAATCCGAAACGAAGAGGGGCTCGCCGGGCAGCGAAAGGAGGCGTTGTCGGGCCGCGGCGCTGCGGGAAATTCCAACGGTTCGAACATCAAGTTGTTCATTCATGTCGGCTGCCGCTTGCTGGCGTGATCATTAGGCGGGAAGCAAAGATCGTTCAGCGCCGTCTCAACGCCCCGAAAAGCGAAATCAAATCCCAGTTCGGCCGTCCGCTTCGGCGCGCAGCGACAGCCGGTCAGAGCAAGCCGCGGTTCCGTGCCCATCAGCCAGGCCCCGATGCGGACAGCCCAGGCCGGCACCGGCGGGCTCCAGGGCCGATGCAGGACGCGGCACAACGCGCGCATGAATTGCGCGTTCGTCACGGGATTCGGAGCGCAGGCATTCAGCACGCCTTGCGCCTCCGGATGCTCAATGGCAAAAAGAAAGAGGCGGCTCATGTCCGCCGAGTGGATCCAACTGATGTATTGGCGGCCCGAGCCAGCCTGCCCGCCCAGTCCCCACTTTGCGAGCGCGCGCAGCGGCTTCAATGCGCCGCCCTCGCGATCCAGCACAAAACCAATCCGCAACAGCACCCGGCGTACGTTCAATGACGCAGCCTCTTGGAAAGCGTTCTCCCAAAGCCGGCACGTTTCCACCAGGAACCCTTCGCCGGGCGGCGTGGTTTCGTCGCACCACCGTTCGCCCTGGTCGCCGTAAATCGCCTGGCCCGCGGCCTGGACGAAAACCTGGGGAGGCCGCGCGCAACGCCGGATCGCCTCGGTTACCGCCCGCACGGAGTTGACTCGCGACTCGTTGATTTCGCGAACATTCTCCGGCGTGAAACGACAGTTCACGTTTCGTCCCGCGAGATTTACCACCGCGCGGGCGCCCTCGAAATGCCCGGCCCACGGGCCGGGCGAGCGGCCATCCCAGAAGACTTCTCGAATCGCCCCGCCGCTCTGCGAAGGATGGCGCGTCAACACCACGACCTCCCAGCCCCGCGCCGCCGCTTGCCGCGCCAGCAAGGTCCCCAATAACCCGCTGCCGCCGGCGAGAATGATGCGGCCATTATTCATTTTACGGCAGTTCGTAGAAAGCGCCCAGCACGCCCCCGCGATCGCGCTGCGCGGCGTTCGAGGATGTCACCGTGTGCGCCCGGCCGAGCCAGACCCGTTCGAAACCCGGCGCGAAGTTGGCGCCCGCCAGCTCTGCCTGCGCGAACCACGGGAATTTTTCGGTCACGAGACTATCTTCCTCGATGGCGGCCTGAATCGGTGACTGCGACCAGGGCGGATGCCACGCGCGAAAGCGGCGCACGCCGTTCCGATGACCAAAGTATCCCGTGCAGCGTTCCATGGCGAACTCTGCCAGCGAGCCGGGCAGGCACGGCTGAAACGCGGCGTTGAGTTCGATTCGCGCCCGGTAAGAAAAGCGGTGCGACGAATCACCGTGTGCGGCAACAACGCCGCGCAGAAAGCCCGTTTCGAAATCATGCTGATACTCGATGTTCGCGAAGGCGTAAGGCAATTGCCGCAAACCCGACGGCAGGCGCAAGCCAAAGGGTTGCGACAACCAGCCCCAAAGAAACAGCACTCCCGGCTCGTCGCCGCAACGAACGTACGTGCGAAAATTGAGAAACTGCTGCCGGGCAAGCGGCTTCAGGAACCAGCTTGGTCCAATCCTGGACGGACGAAAAGAGCGCATGGTCACGGCCGCAAGACTGAGACACGCCCTGCCCTCATGCAGTTCCAGTTCGAGTGGCCGTGGCACGTGCGGCTTCACAATCCCGGGCTCGGCAACGAAATGCAGGAACAGCACCCTCTCCCAATCCGCGAAAACGAAAGGGTCGCCCTTGGTCGAGAGCAGGCGCCGTTTGGCGAGGTCGCTCTCGCTGGATTCGCTCACAGTGGCTGGCGTGTTCATGGTAGCCGAAACCTGTTGGTGCTCAGTCTCACCTTGTTTGCTCGCCAAATGCGGTCCACAGGTACAAACCGGCAAAGCCGCCGTAAATCATCAACAAGGCGACATGAGCCAGCAACCGGGCGGGCTGGCCGCGCCAATGGCTGCTGCTGTAATACGTTATCTGAAGCACCGCCCTAATTGCCCAGAAGCAACCGATGCCGGCGGCAAGCCACTGACAGGCGGGATCGGCCTGCCCCGCCATTTGTTGGGCGAAGCGCCAAGTCATCACTGCAAAGATCGTCAAAGTGACCGAGATGAACCACGCGTGGACCTGAAAGACTTCGCGCAACAAAAGTGGCATTCGCGCGAGGTCATCCTTCCAATGGAGCAGACGAACCAGGAACAGATTCATCACGGCGATGGCCAATTGCAGCGCGGCTGCGAATTGGAGCAGGAAAGCGAAATGCGACGCCATGTTATTGCCCAAAATCACAATCGGCCTCCTTTCCAAATCGCCAGCGCGTAAACCGCAGCCAGGTAAACGAATACGAGGTTTATCGCGTGATAGCCCAAGCGATAAAACCAATTGGTGAGATACGGACGCACGTCGAAAATGAATCCGGCCGCGATCAGGCGCAGCGTCCAGAATGCCAGAAGCAAAACGCAAAGCGCGCGCGCCAGAGGTTCGCCAGAGGCCATCGGGCCGGCGAAGAAGAAAGTCAGACAGCCAAAGCCCGCCAACATCAGCCCAATGAAACTGAAATAAACGAGAAACAATCGCCGAATGAATGCGGGCAACACGGCCAAATGCGCGTTCAGATTCACGGCCCTGGGCATCGAGGCGCCGGCGCACATCAAGCCGATGTGAAGAAGCCCGGCGATTTGGAGCAGTGTGATGAGTGTCGTAGTCTTCATTTGCGTTCCTTTCAAGTTGCGCCGATGGCGTCGAGCATCGGCAGGATGACGTTTCGGACGAATGTTGGATGAAAAAGCCAGAATGCCGGACCGGCCGCGAAGCCAATGGTAAAAAACCGCCCGCGCCAGCGTTGCCCCAATCCGATGCGGCGTCCCCAGTTACTGCGCTCCAGCAGAACGCCCAACCCTTGGACGATGAAATAAGCGGTCGGCAGGCCGTAGCCGCCGCGTGCCGGCCGCGAGATGACGGCGTCGTGAATCAATCCAGAAATTGCAAAAACCAACAATGTCGCCATGGGCACGCCCCAGCGCCGCGCCAAAGAACGGAAGGCGAGGTCGTGCGCCAAGGCGTTGAAAGCCGTATTCCAACGAGCGCTCCAGAATTCGCCGAGCGATTTGGACGACAACGGCGACCGCATGAGCGGCTGAACATGGACACCGACTCGGTTCCATCCGAGAGCCAGAAGCTCGAAGGTGCCGAAGTGAAGAAACAAAATCAGGCCGACCATCCCGACCCATCCTCTCGCCAAAGGTGCGAGCTTGGAGGCCCGGTGCGCCATCAGGATAAACAGAACCGCACCCAAGAGGGTGTTCATGGCAGCGGCAAACCAATCGAAGGGCGAAGGTCTCCTACTCGCGTGGTCTCGCCTCTCGGCAGTCGCCTGTTCGCGGCGCACCAGAAAAGGCGCAGCATCCATCCCTGGCCATAGCAGCAAGTAAGCGAGCGTCCGGCCGATCCCTGGATGGTTGCTGCTCCAAGCGGCGCGGCGCCAGGTCAGCCATTTGCATCCGAAGAAGATCGCGAACGACAGCGCCCACATGAATACCCAGGGCGGCAATAAACGCCGCGCGGGCAATGCGGAGGCCGCTAAGAATGCCAGAGGCAGCCAATCCGCCCATCGATTCCTCCCTCGATCCGCTGCCTCCCCGGCTCCGGCCAACCGCAGGCGCGCTGGCCTCGGCGAAATCCAGGCGACCTGTTCGACTTTATTATCTGTAATTTCAGTATTCACAGAAATCCAAAACCAAATAAAAAGGCCGTCTACCCGGCCGCATCGCGGCCCAGCAGGCCGCGGATCTTGCCGCCGAGCTTTACGAATTTGGCCAGGGCGCTGGTTGGCCATGAGCGAACCTCGCCGTACCAGGCCGTGGTCGTTTCGAAAAAGCCGGCCAGATCGCGCAGGCGACGCTGGGTGAATTCGTCGGTGGCCTTGTCCTTCCGCGCTTCGGCGAGGCACTCGCGGAGCACGCGCAGCGTCGGGTCGATTTCGCGCTTCTTGCGCTCGTCGAGCACGATGCGGAACATTTCCCAGACATCGTGCATCGACTCGAAGTGATCGCGTTTGTCGCCCAGCCCGTGCACCAGTTTGACGATCCCCCAGCCCTGGAGTTCTTTGAGGCTCGTGCTGACGTTGGAACGGGCCACCCCGAGCGTGGCGGCGATGTCCTCCGCGGGCAGCGGCTGCGGCGACAGGTAGAGCAAGGCGTGGATTTGGGCCACTGTCCGGTTGATGCCCCAGCGGGTCCCCATCTCGCCCCAGTGGAGGATGAACTTTTGCTGGATTGGACTGAGTTTCGGCATATTCTTTTATTTCTGTCTGTTCAGAAATTACTATAATAGCAGGGGAAGGCAAGTTATTTTTTGCGGAAAAGAATTGCTCCGAGTGCCTCTTGCCACTGCCGCCATTTTCTCCCTCTCCTTCCCGCAACCCCGAAAGCTTTCGGGGCAAGAGGGAGGAGGCCGCCTAGCGGGCAGCACTTGTGTTGTTCCATTTGAGGGCCGGAGTGAGGAGGTCGTTTGTTTTCGCCGATCTTTCAAGAAGCGCGCCAGGGGCGCCTCTCATTTCCGCCTTTTCATGGGGCCATGGTTGGCGTAGATATGACCTCCCCCGCCCTTGCGGGAGCACGATGAAACCCGAAGTGGAAATCTACGACACGACCCTGCGCGACGGCAGCCAGGGCGAGGGCATCAATTTCTCCGCTTTGGATAAGCTGCGAATCGCGGAGAAATTGGACGCGTTCGGGATTCATTACATCGAAGGCGGCTGGCCGGGTTCCAATCCGAAGGACATGGAGTTTTTCAAGGAGGCGGCCCGGCGCAAGTGGAAAAACGCGCGCATCGCCGCCTTCAGCATGACGCGGCGAAAAGGCATGGCCGTGGAAAGCGACGATTTGATGCGCCTGATCCTCGAGGCCAGCACACCGGTGGTGACCATCGTCGGCAAGACTTGGTTGCTGCACGTCACCGAAGTGTTGCGCGTCAAGCCGGAGGAGAATCTCGCCATGATCGGCGACACGATTCGTTATCTCACGGACCATGGGAAACAAGTGTTCTACGATGCCGAGCACGCCTTCGATGGCTACAAAGAGGAGCCGGGTTACGCCCTGGCGACGTGGCAGGCGGCGGAAAAGGCCGGAGCTGCGTGTATAATCCTGTGCGACACGAACGGCGGCTGTCTGCCGGAAGAAATCTCGCGCATCGTGCGCGCCGCCAAGGGAAAGCTGACGACGCGCCTCGGCATCCACACGCACAATGATTGCGGCCTTGGCGTGGCCAATGGCCTTGCGGGAATCGAAGCCGGCGCCACGCAGATTCAGGGCACCATCAACGGTTATGGCGAACGCACCGGCAACTGCAATCTCACGAGTGTCATTCCGCTGCTTCAATTCAAACTGAAACGTCCGGTTTTGCCCGCGAAATCCCTGCCAAAACTCAAGGACCTTTCCGAGTTCGTGGACGAAATCGCCAACGTGCGCCACGATGCCCGGCAGCCGTGGGTCGGCCAGACCGCTTTTGCCCACAAGGGCGGAATGCACGTTCATGCCATCGACCGCGTCGCCCGCAGTTACGAGCATATCCAACCCGAAGCGGTCGGAAACCACCGTCGCGTTCTGGTCAGCGATATGGCGGGCCGCACCAATATTTTGATGAAGGCCAAAGAGCTTGGGTTTGACCTGAAGCCGGATGCGCCGGAAACGCGCGTCATCACGGAGCAGGTCAAGCACCTCGAAAGCGAGGGCTACGAATATGAGGCGGCGGAAGGCTCGCTGGCCTTGCTCATCCGCCGTCACCTCAGACGCCACCTGCCGTTCCGATTTGGCGTGAACGAATACCACGTGTCCGTGCGCGGCAACGATGATGCGTCCGTCTGCGAAGCCACGGTCAAGGTGGATGTTGACGGCGAACGCGCCCACACGGTCGCCGAAGGCGATGGCCCGGTAAACGCCCTGGACGCGGCTCTGCGAGCCGCGCTGGTGAGGTTCTTCCCGCAATTGAAGAACGTACAGTTGACCGACTATAAGGTGCGCATTCTGGACACGGCCACCGGCACTGCCGCCAAGACGCGCGTGCTCATCGAATCCACCGACGGCAAACGCCAGTGGGGCACCGTAGGCGTCAGCGAAAATATCATCACCGCCAGCCTCGAAGCATTGGTGGACTCGATGGAATTTGCCTTGCTCAAGAGATAAGGCATGGTTCGATTCGCGAAGGAGATGACTTTGACGTGAGCGAAATTCCCAAAGCCTATGAACCGCGATCCGTCGAGGACAAGTGGTACGACTTCTGGCTGAAAGAGAATTGTTTCACGGCCAATCCCGCTTCGTCGAAGCCGCCGTACTCCATCGTCATCCCGCCGCCGAACATCACCGGGATGCTGCACATGGGGCACGTGCTCAATAACACCATCCAGGACATTTTGGCCCGCAAGGCGCGCATGGAAGGAAAGGAGGTGCTTTGGCTGCCCGGCACGGATCACGCCGGGATTGGCACTCAAACAGTCGTCGAACGCTCGCTCAAGAAGGCGGGCGAAATGAAACATCGCGACGACCTGGGCCGCGAGAAATTCCTCGAACACGTCTGGCGCTGGAAAGAAAAACACGGCGGCATCATCATCCAGCAATTGAAAAAGCTGGGCGCGTCGTGCGACTGGACGCGCGAGCGGTTCACGATGGACGAGGCGTATTCGCGTTGCGTCCAGAAAGTTTTTGTCGAGCTGTACCGCAAGGGACTGATTTACCGCGGCAAACGCATGGTCAACTGGGACCCGGTGGCGCGCACGGCGCTTTCGGACGAAGAAGTCGAGATGACCGAAGAGAAAGGCCATTTGTGGCACCTCAAGTATCCCCTGCTCGACGAGCAAGCGCGGCCCGTGGCAGGGGAATTTTTGGTGGTGGCAACGAGCCGCCCCGAAACCATGCTGGGCGACGAGGCTGTGGCGGTGAATCCGAGCGATCCGCGCTACACGAAGCTGGTGGGCCGGCGCTGCCTGCTGCCGTTGCAGAACAAATCTATTCCCATCATCGCCGACGATTTCGTGGATCCCAAGTTCGGCACGGGCTGCGTGAAAGTCACCCCGGCGCATGACCCGAACGATTATCAAATGGGACTGCGGCACCAGTTGCCGGTGACGACGGTCATCGGTCCCGATGGCACGATGACCAAAGAGGCCGGCGGAGATTTCATTGGGCTGGACCGCATGGAAGCGCGCAAAGTCGTGGTCGAGCAACTTACCGAGCAAGGTCTCCTGCTAAAAGTCGAGGATTACGTCCACAATGTTGGCTACAGCCAGCGAACCAATGTTCCCATCGAACCGTATTTGAGCGAGCAATGGTTCCTCAAATATCCTAGTGTGGACAAGGCGCGCGCCGTCGTGGCCAACGGCGGGATGAAATTTCATCCCGACCGCTGGGCGAAGGTTTATGACCATTGGATGGGCAACATTCAGGATTGGTGCATCAGCAGGCAGCTTTGGTGGGGGCATCGGATTCCGGTGTGGTACAACCACCACGCAATCGCTCTGTGCCAAAATGAAAGCGGGTCCGACGGTAGAAATCCTCCGGAGGCACATTCCCTTGCGGAAAAGTTGGCCCCACGGCCTGCGTCGAACCCGGAGCCGAGCGTCGCCGATCTGCTTGAGAATATCAATCCCAAAGAAGACCTAATCCGCTGCCAAATCGAATCCCCGGGTCAAGGATGGGAACAAGACCCCGACGTCCTCGACACGTGGTTCAGCTCGTGGCTGTGGCCATTTGCGACGATGGGGTGGCCGGAGAAGACCGAGACGCTCAAGCGCTTCTACCCGACCACCGACCTCGTGACCGGTCCGGACATCATTTTCTTCTGGGTGGCGCGAATGATCATGGCGGGATATGAGTTTATGGGAGAGCCGAAGTTCGGGCTGCCGGATGCCCTGCCCTTCCGCAATATCTATTTCACGGGCATTATTCGCGACAAGCTGGGTCGCAAGATGAGCAAGAGCCTGGGCAATTCGCCCGATCCGCTCGACCTCATCTCCAAATATGGCGCAGATGCCCTGCGCTTCGGCACGATGCGCAGCGCACCGTTGGGCCAGGACGTGCTGTTCGACGAAAAGGACGTCGAGCTGGGTAGGAATTTCTGCAACAAACTGTGGAACGCCTGCCGCTTTCGGCAAATGCAAGGCGGACCGGTGCAGGGAGAAATCGAGCCGAGCCGGTTGACGAGTTACGACAAATGGATCCTTCTCAAACTCGACCAGGCCATTGGCGAAATCAACGACGCCTTTGCCGAGTATCGTTTCAACGAAGCGACGCAGACGCTCTATCGATTTTTCTGGAGCGAGTATTGCGATTGGTATGTCGAGACGAGCAAGGCGATCCTCGGACGGCCCGCCGAAGCTACGGCGAGTAGCGCGGCCATTTCCTCCCTCTCCTCTGCCAAGGGAGGAGAGGGCCGGGGTGAGGAGGCCGATAGAAATCAAACTCCAATCCCGACAGACCCGGCTAATGCCGACGAGGCTCGACGTACCAACACTCTGGCCGTGATCGATTTCGTGCTCGCGCACACGCTGCGGTTGTTCCATCCATTTCTGCCGTTCATCACCGAGGAACTATGGCACGGCATGGGTTATCACGAGGACATGCCCGAGGCTCAGGGCGGCAAGACGATTATGTTCGCTCCATGGCCCAGGGCGCTCGGCGAGGATTTCATCGGGCACTATGGCCTTGATGGATGTTACCAAGAAATTGTGGAACAGAGATTCGACCTGGTTTCGAAGGGCCGCAATCTTCGCCGCGAAGCCAACATTCCGGGCGGCAAGAAAGTAAAATACGTGTTCGCGCCGATCGGAGCCTGGTGGCCGCCGCATGACGTCGAGGTCCTGCGCCTCCTGCTCAATGCCGAGGCCCTCGAGGTCGCTCCCAATTACGAACCGAAAAAGGGCACGCCAGCCGTTCACTCGGAACTGGGCGTCTTGTATCTGCCGCTCGAAGGCTTGCTGGATGTCGAGGCCGAAAAGGCCCGGCTCAAGAAAGAATTGGCCAAGGCGGACGTGGAAATAACGAAATTGTTCGAACGCTTGAATAATCCATCGTTCGCGACGAAGGTGCCGGCCAACGTCCTGACCGAGCACCAGGAGCGGTTGGCGGAATGGCAGGCGAAACGGGAGCGAATCGCGGCGGCGCTTGCGGCGCTTGAGGGTTGATGATTCAATGAATCGCATGAAGAAAGCGCTGTCCCTCTTGTTCTGCCTCTGGTGGCTTTCGGGCGCGCATTGCTTTGGCCAGTTGTTTCCCCAGGCGCGGGCCAATCGGCTCGAATTGCAGGGCCATTTCCGCGAGGCCACCGACACGTTGAACGAGCTTTTGCGGGACAAATCCCTGCCCGCCGATGAGCGCAAGAACCTCGAATTCGAGTTGGATCGACTGGACCGCATCAAGAAGGATTTTCCGTTCACCAGGGAAACGCTGTTTGCGGCGTTGAAGAAATCCGTCAGAGACATTTTGCCGGAAGAGTACGAGCAGTGGCTCAAGGAAGGCCGCTTCGACAGCCGCGAGATCGACGGCGTGCGCTATTTTGTGGACCCCAGCGTCAGCAACCTGTTCTTCCGTTACCCGGAACTCAACACGCGCCGGCTGCCCCCCAAGGATTTTGCAGCGCTGCACAAGTCGTATTTGGAAACGTGCAAGGCCATCAAGGAGGCGGCGCTGGCCGAGAAGAAACCATACGTGCTGCCCAAACGGTTCCAGGTGACCATGACCGTCACCGCTGACGCGGCAGCAGCCCCCGCTGGGGAAACGATCAGCGCGTGGCTGCCCATTCCGCGGGATTATCCGTTCCAAAGCGGCTTCGAGTTGGTGTCCGCCTCGCCATCGGTGAAGCGAACGGACGGTGCGAGCAGTCCGATCCGCAGCGTGTTCATGGAAGCGCCCGTGCAAAAGGACAAGCCGACCGAGTTTGCCATCACGTACCGCTACACCATGAACGGCGTTTGTTTCGATCCCAAGCCGGGCGAGGTCCGGCCCGGCGATCCGCAGGACGCGGCGTTGAAGGAATTCACCGGCGAAGCGCCACACGTGGTGTTCACGCCGGAAATGCGGGCTCTGTCGCAAAAAATCGTCGGCGGCGAGACGAATCCATGTGTGATCGCCAAGAAGTGCTTCGATTGGATATCCGACAACATCAAATATAGCTATGCGATCGAGTATTCGACGATTCGGAACATCAGCGATTATTGCCGCACCAAGGGCTACGGAGATTGCGGCCAGGAAGCGCTGCTGTTCATTACACTGTGCCGCCTCAACGGCATTCCGGCGCGCTGGCAATCCGGCTGGAACACTTACCCCGGCGCGAAATCGATTCATGACTGGTCCGAAGTTTACATGGCGCCCTACGGCTGGATGCCCGTGGATCCCTACATGGGCATTTATGCCATGCGCTACTGCACCGATCTCAAACCGGAGCAACAGCGTTATATCCGCGACTTTTATTTCGGCGGCTTGGACCAATACCGCATGATTGCCAACGCGAACCACAACCAAACGCTCACTCCCGCCAAGAAATCCATGCGCTCGGACAACGTGGATTTCCAGCGCGGGGAACTCGAATGCGGCGAGCACAATATTTATTTCGATCATTATTCCTACAGTTTGACGCTGGACGAAGTGAAGATGACCGCGGAGTGAGCGTGATGAAATCCGAAATCCGAAGGAAGCCCGAAGCCCGAAGCCGAATTCGGATTTCGATATTCGGATTTCTCCCCGTTCGCGAAAGCTTTCGGGGTTCGGCCTTCGTCATTCGGGTTTTGGGCTTCGTTCCTTCGCTGCGATGCGTGACGCGGCAGGTTTGAGCCGATATGCGAAATCAAATCGATTCGGGGAAAGCCTTGGCGGCGGCCATCAGCGCGGCACAAGCGGTCGGGAAATTGATGCGCAGGCACCTCAATTCCACCAAGCGGGCCAATGAGGTTACGCAACATGACATCAAATTGGAACTGGATGTGCGCTCTCAGAAGCTCATCGAGAGGACGTTGCGCTCTACGTTTCCCGGAGTGCCGTTGCTTGGGGAGGAAGGCGACGCCGGCGACGTCAGCGCCGAATATCGTTGGGTCGTGGATCCCATCGACGGCACGGTCAATTTCACCTACGGAATTCCCCATGCGTGTGTTTCCATTGCTTTGCAGGGGCGAGTCGGGAAAGCAACGGCGGAGTACGAAGACGGCTATGATACGTTGCTGGGCGTGGTTTACGATCCGTTTTGCGACGAGCTCTGGACGGCCTTGCGCGGAGGCAAGGCACAACTCAACGGCAGAAACATTCACGTCAGCCAGCGGCGCAAATTGGATGAGGCCGTCGTGTGCATCGGCTTCGCCAAAACACGCGAAAGCCTGGAACGCACCCTGCCCTATTTCAATGATCTGGTGCCGCGCGTGCGGAAGGTTCGCATCATGGGTTCGGCGGCGCTGGCCCTGACTTATGTGGCCACCGGGCGGTTCGACGCTTATATCGAAAGCGGCATCCGCCTATGGGACGTCGCTGCCGGCGGCCTCATCGTCCAACGCGCCGGTGGCGAGTTCTGGCACCGGCCGGTCGAAGGGCGGCACGCGCATCGGTTGGTGGCGAGCAATGGTCTGCTACGCAGGAGTCTCAGGGTGCCAGGGTAGTTTTCAACGGGAGATGCACGGCAGAACGGAGCCATGAAAGCCCGTGCCTTCCGGCTCGCGCCAAGGCTCAAGCGTGCCGAGTGCGATCCTCGATTCTGTCACCGGTCACTTCAAAACCCGCCAACCGGGTTCGAACCAAAACCGGCCACTCAGCGCTCTGGTTAGCCTGCGTCTTCATTTTCCATTTATACTTACTATGTCACTGTCGTTGAAGGTAACGAACAAACTGGCATTTCGATGCTCCTGCTCATCGAACACCGCCGAGAACCACGGCTGAAGATGGGTCTTCTCCTCAAAGTCGAGACGTACGAATGGGCCCTTGCCGCCAGCCTTTTCAAGATAGACGTAGCCCTGCCCGTGCCGAAGCAACAATCCCGTGTGATGGGTGCAAATGGTGCGAGCCTGCAAATCGGCTTTGTGATATAGCAAGACCTGAAATCTTTCTGGGAATCTTACACCAGCTCGCCGCCAGTCCGACCGTAAGGCCGCCCAAACGTCCTTTTCCACGGTCATGTTGGTGGTGGACATGGGTAACAAGTGCCATCGAAACAATTCTGCCGTCAAACCAATCCTGTCATCCAGCCTCGACGTAGGAATGATACTGTCGGTGGCGTCACGATACCACTGTGCGCTGATCCGGAAAAACGCATCCCGTGCCGTTGCCGCGAACGTAATAGCTTCCTCTCCGTTCGTCATCATCGTAGAAACCATGAAAGGTCCGAAATTCTCGTCGGGGCGTATCCCAATCTGAAGCTTGCCGTCTGCCAATAGAATCATTGTGTCGAAGCAGTTGAAGTCCCAAGAGTGCTCCGTGTCGCAAAGCCGTTGTGGCAGAGCCTTCACGACATCACTCATCGTTGAAAAAGAATACAAGCCTCCCTTCAATTCCGGAAATTTGCTTCGGTCCAACTGAAAGCCTTCTGCATAATAACGCTCTACGACGCGTCGGAAAACCGCTGTGGCCTCGCGGCCACACCCGTTGTTGGTTAATATGCCAACCGTTTCTTCCAACGATGCCGCATCATTGATGAATGATACGCGCACCGTTCCCGCTTCTGAACTTTGTATCAATACCAGCCCGGCGAAAATGACCGCGAAAAGTGCTTGGGCTGTTCGAGTGTGCATGGGCGGCTGACGCAGGCTGACTATTGGTATACGAACAGCGATTCGCATATTGAAACACGAAAATCCATCCGCATCCGCATTTTCATGGCAGATTGCGGCGAAAAAGCGAGCGTTTTCCATAATCGTAAGTCGCAAGCTAAAATGAGTAGAACCGGAATAGGTTTGCGATGACTCGGCGGCATTCGAAATTCAACCGCTACTTGCGCAATAGCGCCTGCGCTGCGGCCAGCCGGTATTGAGCGTTCGTATCGTCCGGCCGAAGTTTAAGCCCGGCAGTAAGCTGGGCTGCGGCTTCGGCGGGCCGGTGTTGCTCCAGCAGCGCGCGGCCAAAATCGAAATGTATCTCCGGATTGGCCGGGTTCAACCGCGCAGCTTCGGAAAAGTGCCCGAGGGCCTCGGATCCCCTGCCCTGCCGGATCAAAGCAACCGCGAGATTTCTGTGTGCCTCCTCCATGTCCGGCTTCAAGCGTACCGCCTCCGAGAGTTGTATGACCGCATCGGCAATTCGGGATTGTATCAGCAGAATCGTCCCCAGGTTGTAACGCAGCAGCGGATCGTTCGGGTCCAGTCGAACGGCTTGCGATACATAGCCTGGGTCCAATCTTACGGCTGCGGAAAGTTCGGCTTGGGCTTGGTCGATGTTGGATTGCATCAGTAGGACGGTCCCATAGTTATAGTGTGCTTGCGGGTCCCCGGGATCCAGGGCCACAGCCTTGGAAAAGTGGAGGCGCGCCTCAGTGAGCCGGCCCACATTGAGAAAGGCGCAACCCAGATTCAGATGAGCTTGCACATGCGCGGGAAAAGTCCCAACGACAGCATTCAAATGCTCAATGGCATCTTGTGCTCTGCCCAACTCTAAGAGGACCGTGCCAAGGTTATATTGCATTGCTGCAGATGCAGGCTGGAACTTCTCCGCCTTGGAAAAGCAAACCAGAGCTTCTTCCCTGCGCCCCATGTCGAGCAATGCCGAGCCTAGGCCGTCCCAGGCCGGGCCATTTTCGCCGGTCACAGTCAATGCGTGCCGGAAAAGGGCTTCGCCATTTTGCCAATATCTCAATTGGAATTTGGTAATTGTCAGGCAACCAATCAGGCCGGCGACACCAATCGAGGCCAGGAAGCAAGCGGCCATGCCCTTCGTTTGGGGTTTGCCGAACTTCGCCCGCGAGCCTGCTACGGAATCGCTCGCACCCCACACTAACACCAGGAACAAGCCGATACTGGGCAGGTACATGTACCTGTCCGCCAGAGCTTGGGGACCAACTTGTACCAACCCAATGGTCGGGACGAGCATTCCCAAATACCAAAACCAGCCGGTAACCAGATATGGCCGGCGTTTTGCCTGTCGCCAGACCAAAACGGAACCAGCCGCCAACAGTAGCGCGCCGGCCACCGCCAGACCTAACGGCAGGTGACTTGGGTACGGGTAAAACTCCGCGAGGTTGTCGGGCCACAAAACTTTTCCAAGATAACGCACGTAACTTGTCAACGCGTTCGCGCAACGTAACGATAGAGGAAACCCCTCGGCTGTGGCCATGGCCCCACCGCTTTTCTGGACGAAATAGGTCACGACACTGGCAGCAACCGCCAAGACGAAGAAGGGGATCTTCTCCGCAATAAGATTTCTGATTTTGCATCGTTGATCTTCGAACCGCCGCAATGGCCAGACATCCAAAAGTAACAATATGAAAGGCGTCGTGACCAGCATCGGCTTGGTCATCAGCCCAAGGGCAAAGAAGAGGAGCGTTAAAGCGTAGAATCGTGAAGCGTGGAAGCGGCTCCATGTGCAATCAACACGCTCCGACGCTCCGACGCCCCGACGCTCTAACGCCCCCTCCCGACGCTCCGCATAGACTGCGTACGTCCAAAGCGTCAGCATGAAGAAAAACGCACTCAGCACATCCTTGCGTTCGGAGGCCCAGGCCACGGATTCGACGTGCAGCGGATGCCAGGCAAACAAGGCGGCAACGAATGCACTGCGCCAAAGCGCGCCAGTCGTTCGCCGCAACAACAGGAACAGGAGCAGGCTATCGGCAATGTGGAGCAAAAGATTGGTCAGATGATGGCCTCCGGGGTTGAGTCCGTATAAGTTGCAGTCAACCATGTGCGAAAGCCAGGTCAGCGGATGCCAATTGCAGGCGTAACCCGTTCGAAACGCCCAGCCGACTCCGGCCCACGTCAAGCCCGATGTCACATGCCGGTTTTGGAGGATG
>Ga0073928_10005510_pt1 | contig 17683 bp, 22 predicted proteins | sample PaiPotPPA55metaG_FD_76969 | JGI IMG/M metagenome (GOLD analysis project Ga0073928, IMG submission 76969) | Iron sulfur acid spring bacterial and archeal communities from Banff, Canada, to study Microbial Dark Matter (Phase II) - Paint Pots PPA... ... | reverse complement strand
TGTCGCTGCGCGTCGGGCCGTCGGCGGTGGCGGTGAGCGCGATGCGCGGGACATCGGGGAAGCGCTCGTGCAGCACCGCGAGCGCGCGGTATTCGGGGCGGAAATCGTGGCCCCATTGCGAGACGCAATGCGCCTCGTCGATGGCGAAGAGCGCCAAGCGGCAGCGCGCCAGGAGATCGAGGCAGCGCCCCTGTACCAGCCGCTCCGGCGCGACATAGACGAGATCGAGCGCGCCTTCGCGCATGGCGCGCTCGACCTCGAGCGCTTCCTCTTGCAGCAGCGTCGAGTTGAGATAGGCCGCGCGCACGCCGGCCTGGCGCAGCGCGTCGACCTGGTCCTTCATCAGCGCGATCAAGGGCGAGACGACGATGCCGATGCCCGGCCGCACCAGCGCCGGGATCTGGAAGCACAGCGACTTGCCGCCGCCCGTCGGCATCAGCACCAGCGCATCGTGGCCCTCGATCACGTGTTCGATGACCGCCGCCTGCTGGCCGCGGAAGCTCGGATAGCCGAAGACGGAGCGGAGGATCGAGAGCGCGGGATCGGCGGGCGGCTCAGGCAGAGCCAGCGCGGCGGCGGACGAATGTGCGGGGACCATGCAATGGGCTTAGCATGATTCCGACCATCGCTACTAATGCTGGATGCTGGATCTCATGGCACGGCGGCGAAGAGGCGCGGATCCCACCATACCGGTTGCGGCAGGCCATGCGTTATGCGCGGGAATTCCGGATGATTCGGGTTGATCAATATGTTCATTTCCAGCCGCGCGACGACGCTCGGCACCAGGAGCAATAGCGATCGAGTCGCCTGCTGCCAGGCTTCGCCATGCGCTTTCGAGGCCGCCCCGGCTATGTGGTCCCACCCGGGAAGGTGGGCGGGGGTCACCATTTCATACGACACACCGTTGGGAATTGTGATTTCGATAAAATGCTGGTTGGGCGGAAGGCTGCCGCTGCCATGCGCCAGCTTTTCCAACATCGCCGTCGAATAGTGCTCGCTGTCATAGATCACCGGACTCGCGGGCGTGTTCCACCTCCCCGGGTACAGTTTTGAACCGGTTGCGTCGAAGATGGGATGCGTTCCGGCCGGGTCGCCGATGCGGTAGCACTTGAGGACTCGATCGAGCTTTTGCGGCGTCAAGCCGCGGACCCGTATTTCAGCCTTCCTAGGATGTCCTCGACCAGCCTGGCGCCCATATCCGTTCCCAGCACGACATCGATCGGTCGGCGGCCTTCGAGCATCATGTGCGGGCGGAACAAGAAGGCTCTTGCTTCGTCGTCGCTTCCCCAAACCTCTCGCGCAAAGGTCCACACTTTCGCGAGCCGGACGAGGCGATCGCTCTCCTCTGCCGAAAGCTTGTCATGCTGCTTCTTCCGCCGAGCCAGCGTCGCCCGCGACACGATGAGGTGTTTGAAATTTATGTCGCTTGGCGCAACAAATCGGCAGAGATGGTCGAGCGCGGCGAGCGGCAGTCCGTTCTCGATACGCTCGATGAACTCGAATGGCGAAGCCGGTCGACTGCCCCGCTGCCTGAGCCCGAGAACCCCCGCAATCTCTTCGAAACCGGCCATAGGAGAAGCTCCGTATCATGTGAGACATAATATAGTATCACATGATACAGGGGTCAATCCCGCCTCTCCCGGTTTGCAAGAGTGCATGCTATCGACACTTCTCCGTCGTCGTGCCCGGCCTTGTGCCGGGCATCCACGTCTTTTTTGCACCGTTGGAAGACGTGCCTCCGGGTCAAGAGCCCGGGGCATGGATGGCCGGGACTCGGCCTCCGGCCGGCTCGGCCATGACGGCGTTGGGGATCGCGCGTTAGAGTCGGAACGCTACGACCCCTCGCCCGCGCGCTTGGCCGGCGCCATTAGCGCCGCGACAGCGGCGAGGGCCGACGCCCGCACCTCGACCCGGCGCACCACCGGCGCGGCGTCGAGGATGGTGAGCAGATCGTCGGGCGACGCGGCGTAGTCGAAATCCTCCGCGGGCTCCGCCTCGGATGTCCGGGCTTCGATCCAGCCGGCCATGCCGCCGCCGCCGCGGGCGATGCCGATGCGCCCGATCCAGCGCTGCGCGCGCTCGCGCCGCGGCGGATCGGCGAGCGCCGCGAGGATCTCCGCGACCGCGCCGGTGAAATCGTCGGGCAGGACGAAGTCCTGATCGAAGGAAAGCTGCGCCCCGTGCCTGAGGCGGGTGAGACGCTCGATGTCGGCGGTCAACGCCGCCGCCGGCGTCGCGGCGCCCTCGATGCGCATCACCATCACGCCGACCAGGCGCGCGGCATCCGCCGTGCCGATGCGCCGTTTCGGCGCCCCTCCCTCCGCCGCAATGAGGCCGGCTTCGCGCTGGCGCCCGGCGACGTGCTCGACCTCGTCGAGCGGCACACGCAGCGCGGCGCTGATCCCGGCCGAGAGCTTCGCGAGGGTCGTCATGGCCTGTCACCCTGGGGCTCCGGGCCGGTCTCCGGGCCTGGGCCCGGCGGCATTGTCTCACAGATGCGGCGATTGCCCGAGTCGCGCAGCGACGCCGGGCGCGCCAGCGCCGACATCTGGAAGCAGAGCGACTTTGCCAGCCCACGAAGGCCGATGACGAGGCATGCTCCGCATCGCAACCGGCGATTGCGTCACACAGCCCACGGTTGTAGTGTGCCCGCATTTCGCGGAGACTTTCATGCCGGCAAACAATCGGAAGACACGGGCCCGTCCCGGGCTCACTCTGAACGAGTATCAGACCGAAGCGCTGAAGGCCGACCAGAAGCCGGACACGTCACTTGCCTTGCCCAGCAATTTTTCGACATAGTAATGGTTGCGATATTGAGCGGTTAGGAGCAGCGTCTTCGGCGTCCCCGGTTGCAAGTGGAAGCTCAGAAAACTCAAACATTGGCCGCCATAAGGCGATCCGGTGACGTCGCGTTCCGGATCAAAGAGCGACAACTCGTGCTTGTTCAGCGACGTGTTGCTCTTGTCTTGCATACGGCTGATCATTCGCGACAGCTGATCGAGTGGCTTACCGTCGCCGACGGTCGGCATGCTGGTCATGCGCTCGAAATAATAGCCGGACCAGCGCGCGTTGCTGCGAACCTTGAGCAGCACGCGCTTATGAAACACCTCGATGAAGTCGGCCATCCCGTAGCGCCGATACAGGGCCCACGGAAAAATCGTGTTGGAAATGCCTTCCACCGATTTATCGCGTTCGAGGAGAAAATGGTTCACGGACGCGACGATGGGGTTTTCAAGATTCGCTCCCACGGTCGGATCGGCAACGTCGATCACAACGTTATGGGCTTCATGCCCAGGCTGCGCGTTGACCTTTTTGACGGCTTCAAGCCAAGCGGAGGCGCAGTCAGGCTCACATCACGGCCAACGAAGCCGCGCCCGGCGATCTCGATGGCCGGGACGGCGCGACCGTGAAAGCGGGCTACGACACCTGGGTCGCCGAGGCACGGGAACTCCTCAGCCGCCATCGGCATTAGCCGCGCCGCCGGCCGGCATCGGGATTCCCTGGGGCAGCAGTATCGCGTTGAGTAGGCCGCGCGCCGCCGGCCTGGCGGAGCGCGTCGACCTGTTACCCATGCCCCGACAGCACCGCCACCGTGCGGTCGATGGCGTCGCGGAAGGCGTCGTCGAAGGAGACGCCGCTGATGCGCCAGCGGTACTCCCGTCCCGCCCACTGGAGATGCCAACGTGCGGTCCAGCCTAGCGCCGCCTCGGTCCAGACGAGGGTGCCCGTGAGGAGCGCGTCGCCGCCGCTCGCCCGGGCCAAGGCCCTGAGGCGCGGCGCCGGCGTGGCGGCAAGCCCGCCATAGGTGACGTGGCCGGCGGCGAGCATCGCCGCGCTCGGCAGGCGCATGGCGATGCCGCGCCTGGCCGCCGCCGCCGCCAGCGCTTGCCGCTGCCCGAGACCGCGCTCGCCATCCTCGGCGAGGACATAGGCCGCCATCGCGTCGCGCACATCGAGCAGCACGGCGAGGCGAGGCCGCGGCTCGAGCCAGGGCGCGCGGCCCAGCGCGCGCAGCGCCGCGTCGATCTTCGGCGGGTCGAAGGCGACGGTGAGATCGAACGGCCGGTCGCGCGTCCCCTGCTCGTCATGGACAGGGATACTCGCCATGCGGTCGCGATAGTCGAAGCCGGCGACGAAGCCGGCGGCCTCGGTCTGCAAGGCGGCGACCGCGGGATCGCCTTGGAGGCGCGGATCGCCGGACACTTTCACCAGCACCGCCTCGAGGCAGAGCGCGAAGCCCCGCGCCCGCTCCGCCTCGCCCTCGCCGGTGACGATCGCCTGCGCCTGATAGAGGTCGTCGGCCGCGGCCGCGGCGCTGCCGAGGAATGCCGCGGCGAGGAGGATCGCCAGCATCAGGGCGTGTAGAGGCGGCGCGAGGGCGCGCATGGACGCAGTGTGCCGTCGCGGCCAGGAGAAATCGACTCCGCTTGAGACGCCCGTCGCTTCGCCGACTCATGGTTCGAGACGCCGTCTTTCGCAGGACGGCACCTCACATGACGCCCCTAAGTTCTCCTCCACCTGAGGAGCGGTGTGAAGGACCGCGTCTCGACCCGATCGCGGTTGCGCTGTTGCGCAGCGACGGCTTGACGCGCCGCAGCGTCGAGGCGGTGCTGGCGTGGGTCAATCAGGCCTTGCAGCGCGCCCCGGCCGCAGCGCCCAAACCCGCCGTCCGGAGCATCATCCCCCTTCGACAAGTTCAGGAGCGCGGGGCGGCCGTGGTCACGGTCTCCGCCGATGACGATGCAAAGCTGGTGCTAACCCGCGCCAACGATTAGACCCTTCGCGACGCGTCTCGAAGGGCGAGTGGGGCAGCGGCACGATACCGGCGCAATCCACCTCTGCGCGGGCCGATGGTGGTCGCAGCGGCCGGGCGGCGCTAGTCTCGATGCCATCGCCGCGGCACTGGAGGCGCAAACGTCATGGCTCCCCTCACCTTCTATTACGGCTCGGGCTCGCCCTATGCCTGGCGCGTGTGGTACGCGCTAGAGCACAAGGGCATTCCTTACGACATTAAGATTCTGTCCTTCGACAAGGAGGAGCAAAAGCGGCCGGACTTCCTCGCGCTCAATCCGCGCGGCAAGGTTCCGGTCATCGTCGATGACGGCTTCGTGCTCTATGAATCGGCGGCGATCGTCGAGTACCTCGAGGACAAGAAGCCGGGCGAGCCGCGCCTGTTCGCCGCCGATGCGCGCCAGCGCGCGGTGCAGCGGCGCATGATGCGCGAGGCCGACCAGTATGTGGCGCCGGCGCTGACGGCGCTCGCGCTGCTGCTGCGCCCGGCGGCAGGCGAGCCGGCGGCGCCGGACAAGCTCGCCGCCGCGACCGCGGATCTGCAGAAGGAGCTGGCGCTGTGGGAAGCGGGGCTCAGCGGCGACTACCTCGCCGGCGCGCTCTCGGCCGCCGATTTCACGCTCTACCCGCAAGTGGCGCTGGTGCAGCGCTTCCTCGCCCGCGCCAAGGCCGCCGCGCCCGCGCCGCTCCTCGGCCCCAAGCTCACCGCCTGGGCCAAGCGCCTGGCCGCGCTCGCCATCACCCAGAAAACCCTGCCGCCGCATTGGAAGTGACCCATCGGCCCTTCGAGACGCGATCCTTCGGACCGCTCCTCAGGGTAGGACACTCAGCTTTGCAGCCTCCAACTTCCTCACCCTGAGGAGCGCCCGCAGGGCGCGTCTCGAAGGGGCCGCACCCACAGGGCGGGAAACTTCGTCGCCAGCCAGCGCGCGATGGCGGCGTTGACGGCGACGGGCTGCTCCTGCGCCATCCAATGGCCGGACGGCACGGTCACCTCGGTCAGGTCGCGGCAGTCGCGCCGCATCGGCTCCGCCAAGCGCGAGGTCACGGTCTCGCAGACGGCGTCGTAGGCTGCGTGCAGGAACAGCGCCGGCAGCACCAATGTGCCGCCATTCGCCGCCTCGATCGCGTAGCCGGTGTTGCGCGCGTGGTTCATGTACCAGGAATCCGGGCCGAAGAAGCCGGTGCGCTCGAGCGCGGCGGCGTAGCGGTCGAGATCCTTCGGCGTCAGCACGGCAGGGTCGAGCGGCACGTCCGGCGCGGCAGCAGCAGCGCCGCCGAACCAGCCCTTGTCGCGGCGCACGGTCGCCGTGCGCGCGGGCTTCCTCATGGCGGCAGGATTGCCGGCGCGGAACAGCGCCTTCACGGTGGCGCGCACGTTGGCCTCGAAAGCGCCGCGCGCGCGGTCGAAATCCTCGACGTAGAACTGCTGATAGTCCCACTGGCCCAGCGGATACTCGACCTCGGGATAGACCGCGCGGTCGATCAGCGGCAGGAAACTCCGCGGCGCGAATCCTTCAGCGAGATAGGGCACGCACAGGCCGGCGACGCCGAGGCAGCGCTCGGCGTGATGGCTGGCGAGCGCCCACACCACCGGGCTCCCCCAATCATGGCCGACCCAGACCGCCCGGTCGCGGCCGAGCGCGCCGAGCAGCTCCAGCATGTCCTGGACGGCGTGCTCGAGCGCGTAATCCTCGTGGCGCTGATAGACGCTCGAGCGGCCGTAGCCGCGCATGTCCGGCGCGACGGCGCGGAAGCCCAGCGCGGCGAAGCACGGCAGCTGATGGCGCCAGCTGATCGACAGCTCCGGCCAGCCATGCACGAAGATTATCGGCGGCCCGTCCGCCGCGCCGCAGGCGAGGTAGAAACTCGTGTGGCGCTTCGACTTGGCGACGTGCTCGGTGACCGGGAACATCATCTCTCCGCGCTTCGACTCAGAAATACGGCACGCCCTGCGTGTTGACGTAGAGCGCGTAGAGCGATTGGCTCGCCGCCATGAACAGGCGGTTGCGCTTCGGGCCGCCGAAGCAGAGATTGGCGCAGCGCTCTGGCAGCGCGATGCGGCCGATCGGCTTCCCCGCGGGCGATAGCACGAGGACGCCGTTCCTGCCCTCGCCGGTACCCCAGCCTGCCCACAGATTGCCGTCGACATCGCAGCGGAAGCCATCGGGATTGGTACTCTCGCCGCCATCGTAGAAGATGCGGCCATTGGCGAGCCGCGTGCCGTCGGCCGCGACGTCGTAGATGCGGATCAGCGGATGCGGCGTCGCACGGCTGTCGACGATGTAGACTTTGCTCTCGTCGGGCGTGAAGCAGATGCCGTTGGGCGCGTTCATGTCGTCGGCGACGAGCGCCGCGTTTCCGGTCTTGCCGTCGATGCGGTAGACGTTGGGGTGGATCTCGGGCTCCGCTCTGTCGCCCTCGTAATGGCCAAGGATGCCGAAGGGCGGATCGGTGAACCAGATCGAACCGTCCGACTTGACGACGACGTCGTTGGGCGAGTTGAGGCGCTTGCCCTCGAAGCGGTCGATCAGCACGGTCACGCTGCCGTCGGACTCGGTGCGCGTCACGCGCCTGCCGCCATGCTCGCAGGTGACGAGGCGGCCCTGGCGGTCGCGCGTGTTGCCGTTGGCGTTGTTGGACGGCTTGCGGAAAATACTGATAGCGCCGGTCTCCTCCTCCCATTTGAGGATGCGGTCGTTGGGGATGTCGGACCACAGGAGATGGCGCCCGTCGCCGAACCACGCCGGACCCTCGCACCAGCGGAAGCCGCTAGCGAGGCGCTCGATGGCGGCGTTGAAGATGCGGTACTTGGCGAAGGCGGGATCGAGGATCTCGACCGCCGGATCGGGATAGCTCGCCGCCGGCTCCCAGCGCACCCCGCCCGCCCGCGCGCCGGCGGCGGCCTCGCCGCCCGAAACGGACCATCTCGCTTGCGTCATGGCGCGCCCTCCTGGTTCCGCCCTCGGCCCGCACCATAACATGCAACATGCGCCACGGCCTCTCGCAGCGCCCCGGCGTTCGCTGCGCAGGGCGACGGTCCGACCCGGTGCGGCGCAAGCCGGCGGCGGGGATGCGCTTCGGATTCGTTACCTATGACGAATGGTTGCCCCAGGGCAGGAGGGCGGCGACATGATCGTCTCCGCGACGCGGTTTGTCGATGCGCGGCTCATCGATATCGAGCCGCACCATGACGAGCGTGGCTTCTTCGCGCGAATCTGGTGCGCGCGCGAGCTGGGGCCACACGGCATTGACACCGCGATTGCCCAGGAGAGCCTGTCCTACAACCGCCGCGCCGGCACGCTGCGCGGCCTCCACTACCAGAAGCCACCGCACGCCGAGTCCAAGATCGTCCGCTGCGTGCGCGGCGCCATTTTCGACGTGATCGTCGACATCCGCCCGGGCTCGCCGACCTATGGCAGCTGGGAGGGCTTCCGCCTCGATGCCGAGAACCGGCGCGGGCTCTATGTGCCCAAGGGATTCGCCCACGGCTTCCAGACCCTCGCCGACGACACCGAGGTACTCTATCAGATCTCGGCGTTTCACGTAGCCGAGGCGGCCGCGGGCTTCCGCGGCAACGACCCCGCCTTCGCGATATCCTGGCCGCTACCGGTCCGCGTGATCAGCGCGCGCGACCGCGCCTGGCCGGACTTCCCCGGCGACACCGCGGCGCCTTGACCCGACGCTCGTTTTCGACCGAGAGTGGCGCCGCCGAGGATCGCGGCCGCGGGCGCACGAAGGAGAACATCATGGCGAAAGTGAGATCGGTCCTGCTCGCGGCGGCGGCGCTGGCGCTCGGCGCCTGCGGCACGACGCAAGGCGACCGCGCAGCGACGGGGGCCATCATCGGCGGCGGCACAGGCGGCGCCATCGGCCTCGCCTTCGGCGGCGTCGGCGCGGGGGTATTCGCCGGCGCCGCCATCGGCGCCGACACCGGCGTCCTCACCAGTGAGCGCCAGCTCGATCTCGGCAAGCCGCTCTGGCGCTGACCTGCCCCAGCCGCCCGCCGCCCGCGCCACGCCGCGCCCGGACGCGCCTGCGCCAGCGCTGGCGGGCGCTCAGGCGCGGCTGGCGCCGCTGGCGCAGGCGCGCGCGCCCCGTCTGGCGTACCTTGCGCGCGGCGCCGCCGCCGGTGCAGGTGCTCGCCAGCGTCGCCACGATCCTGCTGATCTTCGCGGCGCTCAACGGCGCCTACCACGTGATCCGCAAGCCGACCGAGATGTTCTTCCCGGTCGCGAGCGCGCTCAACAAGCTGCCGGTAGAGACGTGGGAGCAATATGAGCCGCTGTTCCGCGCCAACGCCACCGCCGCGATCACGCCGGAGCTGCTGGCGGCGCTGGCACAGGTCGAGGCCGCCGGCAACCCGGTGGCGCGGACCTATTGGCGCTGGCGCTTCTCCTGGAACCCGTTCGAAATCTACCAGCCGGCGTCGAGCGCCGTCGGCATGTATCAGATGACCGACGGCACCTTCGCCGAAGCGCGGCGCTACTGCATCCACGATCACCGCGTGGTCGAGGACGGCCCGTGGCACGATTGGCACTCGTGCTGGTTCAACGCGCTCTACACGCGCGTGGTGCCGAGCCACGCCGTCGAGCTCACCGCCGCGTCGCTCGACCGCAACGTCGCCGACATCCTCGCGCGCCGCAGCATCGCCACCGCGACGCCGCAGCAGAAGCAGGATCTCGCCGCGCTCATTCATCTCTGCGGCGCCGGTGCGGCCGACGCCTTCGCGCGGCGCGGCTTCCGCCTCGCACCTGGGCAGCGCTGCGGCGACCACGAGGCCGCCGGCTATCTCGCCCAGGTCAATGCCATGAAGCGCCTCTTCGCGCGCCTCGCCGCCGCGGAGTAGCGCCGGCGCGGCCGCGCGCCGATTGCGGGCGAAATTGACGCGCGTCAAGGCGGGACCGATCCGGCGTGCGCATATAGCTCTTCGCACTAGAGCGAGGAGAATAGCGATGGCCGACAGCGATATCGAAGGCGAAGTCGTGACGATCGTCGTCGTCGAACCGGACGACGTCGCCGACGCGTACCGCGCGAGCGAGCTCATCGGCGCCACCGTCATCAACGACCAGGACGAGCGCATCGGCACGATCGATGATTTCATCATCGGCCGCGACGACCGCGTGCTGTTCGCGGTGCTCCAGATCGGCGGGTTCCTCGGCCTGGGCGGACGCCTGGTCGCGGTCCCCTATGAATCGCTCGTCATCGCCGAGGAGGGCGGCAGGCGCCGCGTCCTGCTGCCGGGCGCGACGCGCGACGCGCTGAAGAACCTGCCGGAGTTCAGCTATACGAGCTGAGCGCGGCCCGTGGTCGCGCATCCCGCACCGCGCGCCGCGCGGGCGCCGCCCCCGCTCCCGGCGGAGGCGTTGGCCCCTTTCGCCGACCCGCCTTCCATCGACCCGCCGGGCGCCGCCGAGATCGCGCACCTTCATTATGTGAGCGACCATACGCCCGGCATCACGCGCGAGCGGATCGGCGAGGGCAAGGACGGCTTCCTGCACCGCGATCCCCAAGGGTGGCTGATCCGCGATGCCGCCACGCTCGCGCGCATCCGCGCGCTCGCCGTGCCGCCCGCCTGGACGGCGGTGTGGATCTGCCTCGACGCCGACGGCCACATCCTGGCGACAGGGCGCGACGCGCGCGGGCGCAAGCAGTATCGCTATCATCCGCGCTGGCGCCACGTGCGCGACGAGACCAAGTTCGAGCACATGCTGAGCTTCGGCCGCGCGCTGCCGCGCCTGCGCCGGCGTGTCGAGACAGATCTGAACCGAGACGGCTTGCCGCGCGAGAAGGTGCTGGCGGCGGTGGTGCGGCTCATGGAGCGCAGCCTCGCGCGCATCGGCAACCCCGAATACGCCAAGCAGAACGAGACCTTCGGCCTCACCACCCTGCGCAACGACCATGTGCGCATCGCCGAGGGCGGGCGCGCTGGGCGAGAGGCAGCTCGCTTCCCGCCTCTGCCACATCGGTCAGCCCGTTTCCATCCCCGGCCCGGGCGGCGAGACCGCCGCCCTGCGCATCAGCGCCGGCGCCCGCATCGCCACGGAGAACTGGACCGATGCCGGCGCAGGCGCCGCCATCCACAATCTGCGGCGCGAGTTCGAGCAGGTCCGCGCCATCCTCGACCAGGTCGATCTACTGTTGCGCAATCTCCCGGCGCTCGAGGGCGGCATGGCCAATCCGGGAGCCGTCGCGCTGCCGGCCATTGCTGGATGCTGAACCTTCTCGCCGCGATAGACGGCAGACGCTAACGGCTCGCTTCGAATGAACGCATTGGCGATGCGCCGGCTGGGCGTTGCAACCAGATCCGATCGCGGACGTTCAAGCTGCGCCAGAGCCGCGAAGACGCCCCAATTCATCTGCACATGTGTGCAGATGAATCCATTTCGACGGCCTACGGTTGGGCTTATGTGCTGGTCCGGGCGCGCCAGCGACCAAGCTGATCGCGCCCAGGGTCGCGACAGCGCGCGCACCAACTGACGCGTGGCGGGTTGCCGCAGCGGCGCCGTCGGCAGGAGCAGCACATCCGCACCCCTCGTCAGCTAGGAGTCGTGATGGTTCGCTTCCCTCGCCGACAATTCCGCCTGCGGTCCGCCGCATTCGCTGCCGGTCTTGTCATCGGCGCCGCAACCTCTTTGGCCGCAACCACCGAGGAAGCGTCGTTTCTCACCGAAAATGATGCCGCCATGGTGAAGATGATGGCGGCCATGGAGATCAAGCCCTCCGGCGACGTCGACCGCGACTTCGTCGACATGATGGTGCCGCATCACCAGGGAGCGATCGACATGGCTCAGGCCGAGCTGCGCTATGGCCATAACGAACAGCTCAGACGCATGGCCCAGGAAATCATCGTCACGCAGCAGCAGGAGATCGCGGCGATGCGGCTGGCTGTCGGCGAGCCGCTGCCGCCGTCCGTGCCGTCGCCGGACCAGCCGTCCTCGGCCAATCCGGCCGACGCGCCACCCATGTCTCACCACGGGATGCATATGCACGGAGAGCCCTGACGTGAAACGCTTTCCCTGCTTGACCGCATTGCTGGCCGCCACGGCCCTCGTCTCCGTCCAATCCGCTTGGGCCGGACAGGCGCCCGGGGCGGCTTCCGATCCGGACGTGCCCATCAGCCATCGCGACCGCGTCTATGCGGCGGAGCAGTTCTCGAACACCGTCTCCGTCACCGATCCCGCCGACAACAAGCTCCTCGGCGTCATCCGCCTGGGCGATCCGACACCGGGTAATCTCAGCCCGCTCTATCGCGGGCAGCTCCTGGTACACGGCATGGGCTTCGCCCCCGATCACCGCACCATCGCCGTCGTCTCGATCGGCTCGAATTCGGTGACGTTCATCGACACGGCGAGCAACGCCGTGAAACACGTCACCTATGTCGGACGCTCGCCGCACGAGGCGTTCTTCACGCCGGACGGCAAGGAGGTCTGGGTGACCGTGCGCGGCGAGAACTACGTCGCCGTTCTCGACGGCGCCACTTATGAGGAGAAGACCCGCATCATCGTGCCCGGCGGCCCGGGCATGCAGATCTTCTCGCCCGACGGGAAATACGGCTACGTCTGCTCCTCCTTCAACCCGGAAACCGTCGTCGTCACCGTCGCCGATCACCACATCGTCGGACGCGTCCCCCAGGCGAGCCCCTTCTGCCCGAATATCGCGGCGACGCCGGACGGCAAGCAGGTCTGGTTCACGTTGAAGGACGTCGGCAAGACCATGGTGTTCGACGCCCACCCGCCCTTTGCGCTGTTGCAGACGATCGATACCGGGCCGATCACCAACCATGTCAACTTCGCCCACAACGCCAATGGCACCTTCGCTTATGTCACCGTCGGCGGGCTCAACGAGGTCCAGGCGTTCCGCACCGATGATTTTTCGAAGATCGCCACCGTACCGGTCGGCGCCCTGCCGCATGGGATCTGGCCCTCCGGAGACGGAACGCGGGTCTATGTCGGCCTCGAGAACCAAGACCGCCTTGCCGCGATCGATACGCTGACCAATAAAGTGATCGCCGCTGTCCCGATCGGGCAAGCGGCACAGGCCGTCAATTACGTGCCCGACGCCGTTCCAGAGGGCGACGGGACGCAGGGACTGCAGCCGCTCGGCCTCGCCGGAGAAACCGCCCACCTGGCTCTGGCGCCGCCGGGGGAGGCCAGGTCGGCGGGCGAGCGGAAGGCGCCCACCAGCGTCTCGCTGTTCGATCAAGGGCTGCTGCAGGTGCTGCAGGCTTCGGCCACCGGGCTCGAGCCGAAGCATCCCTACGTGCTGGCGCTCGCCAACGAGCCGGGTGGCGGCGGCGTCCTGGAGCCGCTGGCGGCATTCACGACCAATCCTGCGGGATCGGCAATCGTCAACGCGATCGGCACGATCCGGCAGGTGGTGCGGGGAGAGGACAAGGTGCGACGCCGCTATCTCGTGATCGCCCCCGGGACTGCGGACAAGCATGGCGCTCCCGTTCAGGTCCAGGCGCAGTGATCCACGGTCGCCCGCCTCCGCACACGCTCATCCGATGCCGCGTCGGACGGAAATCGTTCAAGTCAGAAAGGAAACAGTCATGAGAACCAAGATCGCCATCCATTTGACGAAAGGCCTGATTCTGGCAGCTGCTGCATCGCTGCTCGGATCTGCCATGGCGCGGGCTGACGTTCCCGGCTACGAGTTCATGATGTTCCCTGAGGGACACGCCATGGTCGTCGACGCAACCGGCAAGGCGACCAAGGCGAAAATCTCCGAGGATACCGCCAAAGCGATCATAGCTGGCGCGCAGCCGCTGAGCGAGGCCCATATCGTCCTGGTGTATCAGGGGAAGCTCTACATTGTTCCCGACAAACGCCTCGGAGACGGCAGGATGATGTCCACCATGGTGATGCCCTCGGCACCGAACGCGAACAAGTGAGAACATGCGGCTGACGGAGCTGGCGTCCTCGCCCTGTACGCTCGGTGCGAAGGCTGCATCGTCTCAGAGTCGCTTGCCTGTGGCCGCGATGAGCCCGCGCAGCCAGCGGTGAGCCGGCTGATTCTCCAATCGCCGATGCCATAGCATTCCGATCGACACCTGCGGCGAGGGACATGGGAGATCGCGGATCTGCAGCGGATCGTTGCGGATGAACGCCTCGGCGATGCGCCGGCTGAGCGTTGCGACCATGTCCGACTGCGACAGGATGCCGGCCGCCGAAAGGTACGGCGCCCGATGCATGACGCTCCGTTTCAGACCGCGCCCGGCAAGCCAGCGGTCGATGAAGCTGGTGTCTTCGCCGCTCGAGGAAATTTCAAGATGAGCCAGAGCCGAGAACGCCTCCGCCGTCAGCTTGCGACGGCCGGCGGGATGGCCGCGCCGCATGGCCAGCACGAAAGGGTCCTCGAGCAACGGAGCCACGGCGAAGCGCTCGCCCGGATGGGCGAAATCACCGACCGCCAGGTCAAGCTCGCCGCGGTCGAGCAGGTCGACGATGTCAAGCGTGCCGCTCGGGCGGATATCGAGGTGCACCGATGGCGCCGCCGCCGCCGCCGCCATGATGAGTTGGGGCGACAGCACGACCGCGGCGTAATTGTTCGCGGCGATCGTGAAGCGCCGGTCTGCTTGCTCGGGAATAAAGCTCTCGGGCTCCAGCGCCAGCTGCATATCGCTGAGCGCACGCCGCAGCGGCGCGGCCAGCTGCTCGGCGCGGGCGGTCGGCACCATTCCCTCGGGCGTGCGAACGAAAAGCTCGTCTTTCAGCATGTAGCGCAGCCGGTTGAGCGCGTGACTCATCGCCGGCTGGCTCAGGCCGACCTTATGCCCCGCCCGCGTGACGTTGCGCTCCTGCATCACCGCGTCGAAGACGATGAGCAGATTGAGATCGAACGCGCCCCAATTCATCCTACACATGTACACATGAATAGAATGCACTTCCAGCATTCAATGGCCGCCTTATGTATGTGCCTGTGAGGCGTTCGCCTCGCGAAGGAAAGGAGCGTCGATCGCGCTGGAACCAAGGTGATGGAGCACAGATGGAGAGCATCGCGATTGCGCGCGCTGAACCGGTTGCTCGAATATGCCCTTGCGGAAAGCAAGGACCTCGGTCTGGCGCATCTGGACCAACTATTGGGCGCCGCAGCGCTGGCGGTCAGCGATGAATGTGCGAGGATCCTCGTTCTCGAGGATGACGAAGCCGTGGGTCGGGTGACCTTCCGCCGGCTCGATGCCGCCGGTCACCGCGTGCGCGCATTCGCGCAGGCAGGACCCGCGCTTGACGAAATCGACGGTGGAGCGCCGTTCGACCTCTATCTGCTCGACGTGACGATGCCGGCGGCCGGAGAGTTGCACGGGTTGACTCTCGCGCGCATGATCAAAACCCGCTTCCGCGAAGCTCGCATCATCCTTTGTGACAGGCGATCCGCATCTTGTCTCCCCGCCTGACAAGAAGCTTGGGCCGGTCTTCTCCAAACCCATTGACTTCATCGAGCTGCTGAAGGAGATCGAGCGCCAGCTGGCCTCCGGATCATGATCACCTCCGCTTCGAGCTTGAGCGCCGCGCACGCGGCGCACCTTCAAGAGCTCGCTGAAACGCTCGACAGAGCCGCCCGGCTGCATGCCGAACTTCGCGATCTCGGCCGGAAGTCGTCCGTCGCGGTTCGCGCACTCGATCAATTCGCCGCGGCGGTGATTGTCGCCGACAGCGACGGGCGAGTGATCGAGCTCAATCGGGCTGCCGAGCGCATCACGGTGGCGGGGCGACGGGTTGACGATCCGGGAAGGGAAGCTGCGCGCGCCGCGCGCCTTCGAAGCCGCGCAGCTCGCGAACCATATCGCCGGCAGAGGCTGGCCGATATTGCCACACGCTCAGATGTCCAGATTACAACCCTTCGTACCCAGCTCAGATCGGTGATGCGGAGGGTGAACGTGCAGCGTCAGACCGATCTCGTCCGCGTCCTCGCGCGCATCCCCGGTCATTGCCGAGGGCTGACGGTGATCCGCCAGCGAAGCCGGGCTAGTCCTCGGCCGCGGCGCTCTGCGCGATCGCTTCGCCGCAGCTGCTCGGCGCGGGCGGTCGGTACCCCTCTTTTGCCCTGCCCGCGTGACGTTGCGCTCCTGCATTACCGCATCGAAGACGGATGAGCAGATTGAGATCGAAGGCGCCATAATTCATTCAGCACATGTATACGTGATAAGAATGCATTTCCCGCATTTCCCCGTTGGGCTTATGTCTTAGCCCGTGAGGACTTCCGCTCACGTGGCAAGGAGATCTCAAATGACGACCCATTTTCGTGTCATGCGTGCGCTGGCGGTGTCGATCGCCCTCGGTCCAGCACAAAGCCGAAGGACAAGAGGTTCAAGATGATCAGCCTTGCCAAGATCGCGCCTTCGGGACCCGCCGCCGCAAGCGGCACCTCGAGCCGGCTGATCGCCTTTCCCACGCCGCCCGTCCCGCGCGAACCCGCCCATCCCGAGCCCTTCCGCGCGCCGAGCCTGCGTCCCGCCGACATCGCCAGGCGCCAATCCATGGCATGGCCAGGCCTCAGCGTCGACAACGTCCAGGTGACGCGGCACGAACCCTTCGAGTACGGATTCCGCGCGCCCTTCCATGTGCTCATCGCCTACGAGCACGGTTCGCGCGTCGCCGGCGAGACCTTCCTCGAAGGCCTGCCGCGTTCGAGCCTGCGCGATTTCAGCCGGAAGCTCACCTTCGTTCCCGCCGCCACCCGCTTCCACGAGCGGCAGACCCCGCGCGCCCTGCTGCGCGCCACCTTCTTCTATATCGACGCGCGCAGGCCAGTGCTCGCGCCGGAGGCCCTGGCGCCGCGGCTCTTCTTCGAGGATGGCGCGTTGTGGCAAACCGCGCAGAAGCTCAAGGGGCTGGCCGAGGCTGGAAGCACCGCGAACACGCCCTATGCCGAGACGCTGGGCACCGTCCTGAGGCATGAGCTGGTGCGCCTAGGCCGCGGAGCCCCGCCGCCCGAGCCGCCGATCCACGGCGGCCTCGCTGGCTGGCAGAGACGGAGCGTCGCTCAGTACATCGACGAGAACCTCGCGCAGCCGATATCGCTCGCCGCCCTCGCCGACCGCGCTCGGCTGAGCCCATTCCATTTTGCCCGCGCCTTCAAGCAATCGTTCGGCGTCCCCCCGCATCGCTATCACACCAACCGACGCATCGAGCAGGCGAAGGCGCTGCTGGCGCTGCCGGCGCGCTCGGTGACCGAGATCGCGCTCGATATGGGATTCAGCGAGACCAGCTCGTTCTCTGCCGCCTTCCGCAAGGTGACGAGGCAGACGCCCACGGAATATCGCCGCAACCTGACCTGATGCCCGCGCGCTCGCGACGCTTGCTTTGACAGGCGGCGGCGCCACGAGAAAATCGTCCCCGCCTGCGTCCGGGCACGGATGCCCGCGGAATGAGCCGGAGAAGCTCAATGTACGGTCCCCGTTTCCGCATCACACGTAAACTCCACGTAACGCGGGAGTTATGTCGCTTCCCGGTGTTTGCGTCACAGATCGTTGCCGTAGAGACGGCCGCAGGTGAATCTTGATGGCGAGCGACCCCCGCATTCGGAGCATTGCCAGGCTTCTGGTCGACAAGCACGGCGACGAGGCTTTGGCCGTCACGACCGAGCGCGTGCACCACCGCCTCGCCATCCGGGATTATCCGTCGGCGATCATCTGGACGCGCGTCGCCGAGGCGGTCCACATGCTGCGGCCCGAAGCCAGTCCGGAGCGGGCGCCGGGGCGCGTCGGCGCGTCGCTCGATGAGCTGATGGACGACCCGGTGATGACGGCCATGGTCCAGGACGACGACGCCCGCGCGGCGAGGTCCGTGCCATGCTCACGCGTGCCAAGCGCAAGCTGGGGCGCAAGCGGCGGCTCAACTGAGGTCGCCGTCAGGTGCTGCCGGCACCGGCCGAACAGGCGACGCAC
>Ga0073928_10005509_pt1 | contig 17683 bp, 12 predicted proteins | sample PaiPotPPA55metaG_FD_76969 | JGI IMG/M metagenome (GOLD analysis project Ga0073928, IMG submission 76969) | Iron sulfur acid spring bacterial and archeal communities from Banff, Canada, to study Microbial Dark Matter (Phase II) - Paint Pots PPA... ... | reverse complement strand
TCGCGGTCCCTGACCGTCTCGCGCAGCCGTTTCGCCACCGCCTGAAGCATCCGGTCGCCAAGCTGATGGCCGAGAACGTCGTTGACCCCTTTGAAGCGGTCGAGATCGAGGAAATGCAGGGCGAATCCGTGATCCCCGCGCCGCCCGCGCGCCAGTTCGCGCTCGATCCGGCGCTGCAGCAGCGAACGGTTCGGCAGGTTGGTCAGCGCGTCGTGCAGCGCCATGTGGCGCAGCCGGCTTTCCGCCTCCTTGCGCTCGGTGATGTCGAGCGCGGTGGTGAGCACGCTCACCACGGCCTGCGCATGGTCGCGCAACGGCGACTTCGTCGTGAGGAAGACCCGCTTGGCGCCGGAGGTGGCGGTGACCTCTTGCTCGAAGCTCGGCAGCGGCTCGCCGGACTCGAACACGATGCGATCGAGGGCGCGGCTGTACTCGGGCTCGGCTGGCTCGAACATGGCCGCGGCGTCGCCTCCAATGCAGCGCGTCGAGTCGAGCCCGGAAAACCTCGCCTGGTAGGCGTTGACGAACACGCAGCGCCCGTCGCGATCCACCGCGCTGATCATCGCCGGAACGGTGTCGATCACCTGGGCCAGCCGCTCGCGGCTGTCGCGCAGGAGCGCCTGGCGGGAGCGCTCGCTGTGCTCCAACTCGCGCTCCAAGGTCAGCGCCCGGCTCGTGATGAATTGCTGGTGCTTGCTGAGCTTGAGGAGATTGCGCGCGCGGGTGAGGAATTCCTGGTGATCGACCGGGCTTTGCAGGAAATCCGTGGCGCCGGCCTCGAGCGCCCTGAGCCGGAAGCTGCGGTCGCTATAGATCGTGATGACGATCACCGGGACGTCGGCGCCCGCCGGCTGGGCGCGGAAGCGGCGGGTGAATTCCGCGCCGTCGAGCTTCGGCATCTTGTAGTCGGTAATGACGAGATCGGGCGTATGGCCGGCCAGCCACTCGATCGCCTCCTCGGCATCGCCGAACGCGGCTACCTCGACCCCCTCCTCGAGCGAGGCGGCCAACCGGGAGAAGATGTCACGGTTGGTGGCCCGGTCGTCCACGATTGCGATTAGCGTCATATCGGTTCCAAGTTCCCGCCCGCGGTGGTGCGGCGGGAGTTATTCCCACCGAGGGTTGCGCCCTAAGCAATACAGTTTCTGGTAAGTGGATGATAGCGTTCTCTTTGGGGTGGTATCCAGTTGCGTTTGGCATCGCCGTCCGATTCTCATCTGGTAGGGGAACGAAACAACGAAACCGGCCAGACAGACCTGGGGACTCCCCAGAGGTCTTTCTCTCAAGATGAGAGGTTTAGGCCGAAATTGTGAACGAATCTATAAGATAGCATCACGAAATCGTGATGAGCTGATCGTCGCGGACGGATTGGCTGGCGTCTGAGCCGGCTCGGAGGGGCCAGCAAGGCCAAGCGGCACCGGAATGCTTCGTGGCTGCCCGGCTCATCTGGCCGGCCGGGCAGGGCCGCCCAGGTGGGGGGTGCCATCGGCGAACTCCTTCCTTTTCCAACCATTTGCACTGGATCGAGAACCCATAGGGCGGTTATCGTTCGCCTGTATTCGCGCATGACGCGAACACCCGTCGAGCAACGGAGCAATGCGCATGGCGAACGCAAAATGGCTCGGGGCGAGCGCGAACTGGAACACCCCGTCCGACTGGTCGACCGGCCATATACCGGGCACCGCTGACACGGCGATCATCAGCGCGCCCGGGACGTACACGATCGACGTCACCAGCGCCGCCGCCGCGGGCGTGGTCCTGAACGACGCGAATGCGGTGCTGGCGGTTGAGGGCAGCCTCGGCGTTGCCGGCACCTCCGCCGCTCACGCCGGCACGCTCGCGCTCTCGGGCGCCATCCTTGGCGGCACGCTCGACGCCCTCGGCGCCGATGTCATCTTCGCGGGAGGCACCCTGGACGGCGTGACGTACGCGGGATCGCTGGTGCTGAGCGGCAGCAGCAGCGAACTCGTGATCGCCGGCGCGTTCGCCAATATCGCTTCGGGCGGCGGCCCCGGCACGATCGGCGTGTCCGCCGGCGCCTTGCTGAATGTCGCGCTCAACACCACGCTCCCGGCGCTGCTCGGCGCCGTCGACAACAGCGGCGGCACGCTCGAGATCAGCGGCACGCTGAACGATGCCGGACAGACGCTGGCCGTCGCCAGCGGCGGGCCGTTCAACGGCCTTCTCATCGCCGGGATGATCGAGGGCGGCGCGGTTGCGCTTCAGGGCGGCAGCCTCGCCTACGACGGCGGCACGCTCGACGGCGTCAGCGTCAAGGGCCCGCTCGATCTCAGCGCGGACTTCTCGTCGATCGGGATCATGGGCGGCATCAGCCTGCAATCCACCGGCGGCGGCGTGGACGGCGTGACCGTCACTGGGCTGCTCGGCGGCCTTGTCTTTCTCGACAGCGAAACGCTGGCCAATGCGTCGGTGACCCTGGGCGGTGCCGACCAGCAGGACGGCATCTTCGCGGATGCCAGCCTCACCTTCGCCGCGAGCGTCTCGATCACCGAGCAGGGGACGCTTGCCGAGGCCGCTTTCGAGGGCGCCGGAACCATTACCAACCAGGGCACGATTACGGCGGCGCCGGACGACGAGGTGTTCGTCGACGCCGCCGGCTTCACGAACGCCGACCGCCTCGTGGTTGCCGCCGGGGGCACGCTGATGGCGGCCGATCCGGTGACTTTCGACAATCGCGGCCTCATCACGGCGGGGGCCGGCGCCGCCCTCGATTTCGCCGAGACCTCCCCCCTCGGCAACGAAGGCACGTTCATTCTCGCGGGCGCAACGATGATCGCGGGCAGCGCTGTATCCGGATCGGGCGCCGTCGATCTTTCGGCGGGCGCGGTGATCGCGGCGGACGGCACCGTCGCCGCTCAGCAAATCGCGTTTCTCGATGCGACCGATGCCCTCGACCTCGCGCGTCCCGGCGCATTCGGCGGAACGATCAGCGGCTTCCGCCAGGGCGATGCGATCGTGCTGGAGAACACGACGATCAGCTCGCTGAGCTATGCCAGCGGTGTCCTGACCGCCCGGGGGACGATCGGCGGCAGCGTGGGAATGGCGGCGCTGCATGTCACGGGCAGCTACAAGACCGGGGATTTCACGTTCGCCGCGGACGGCCTGGGCGACACCGTGATCACCACCGACAAGGTCGCGTGCTTCGCGGCAGGGACGCGGCTCTTGACCCCGTCGGGGGAAGCCGCGATCGAGGAGCTGAGCGCGGGCGATCTGGTGCTCACGCTCGCGGGCCAGCCGTCGGCGATCACGTGGATCGGGCACATGCGCCTGGATCCCGCCGGCCATCCGGCGCCAAGCGAGGTCTCGCCGATCCTGATCGCGCGCGGCGCCATCGCCGAGGAGACGCCCAGGCGCGATCTCTTCGTATCGCCCGACCATGCGCTCTTCCTCGACGGCATATTGATCCCGGCGAAGGTGCTGGTGAACGGGGCGAGCATCCGGTTCAGCCCGCGTCCCGGCGCGGTCACCTATTTCCACGTCGAGCTGGCGAGGCATGATGTGCTGCTGGCGGAGGGGATGCCGGCCGAGAGCTACCTCGACACCGGCAACCGCGCATGCTTCGTCAACGCGGCCATCGCCGGCTCGCACCCGGGGTTCCGCGTTCACGGCCAAAGCGAGGGTTGCGCCCCGTTGCTCGTGCGTGGCCCGCGAGTGGAGGCGATTCGCGCGCGGCTCTTGGCACGCGCGGCGGCGCTCGACTATCGCATGACGGAGAAGCCGGACCTGCGGCTGGCCGCGGATGGGCGCGGGATCCGGCCGAGCATGGTCGAGGCCGGCACCTACTTGTTCCGGCTGCCCGCCGCACCCAAGCTGCTTGCGATCACGTCGCGAGCCGGCGCACCGGCCGATGTCATGGCCTCGCCGGACGATCGGCGGGTGCTCGGCGTCGCGATCAGCCGGATCGTGGTCCACTCCCGCTCCGGCGCCCGCGCGATCGCGCTGGATGATGCCGCCCTGAATGAGGGCTGGCATGGCCTCGAGACGGACGGCGCACGCGCCTGGCGCTGGACCAACGGCAACGCCAGGCTGCCATGCCCGATCGGCGGCGAGGCAATCGAGATCAGCGTAAGCGGGACGCTGCCCTATCGGATGCGGGCGCCGCAGCCGGGTCGCGCCGCCGTACAAGGGTAAGCGTCGCGAGCGTTACGCGGCCCGGCGCAACGTGACCGGCAGGCCGGCCAGACCACGCAGGGTGTTGTTGTAGCGCCGTCGCACGGGGCCGGTGATCTCGATCGCGCCAACCTTGCGCGCCAGGGCGGAGAGGATGCACTCACCTTCCAGCCGGGCCAGCAACTGCCCGACGCAGGCATGGATGCCGGCGCCGAAGCCGACGTGACCGATCGTGCGGCGGGCGATGTCGAACTCGTCCGGCCGCTCCCAACGGCGCGGGTCGCGGTTGGCCGCGCCGAGGAACATCAGCACCTTCTCGCCTTCGCCGACCGGCACTCCGCCGAGTTCGACCGGGCGCGTGGTGGTGCGGAAGAAGGTTTGCACCGGGCTCCCGTGCCTCACCGCCTCCTCGAACGCGGCGCGGGCAAGGCTCGGGTCCTGCCGCAGGCGGGCGAACTGGTCGGGAAAGCGCGCGAGGCAGTAGACCGCGGCGCCGATGCCGCTCACCGTGGTGTCCACCCCGGCGGTCAGCAGCGAGCGCGTCACGATGGGCGCCTCCTCCGCCGTCAGCTCGCCGGAATCGACGGCGGCATGGATCTGCGCGCCGAAGCCCCCGGGCGCCAGCGCATCGCGCTGCATCTGCGCCTGCAGCCAGGCAAGCACCGGCTCGGCATCGGCCACCGCCTCGGCAAAGAACTCGTTCCTCGGCCCGAAGGAGTTGAACACCATGTTGCCGTAGGGCAACAGGAAGCGCCGGTTCTCGGGCGGCATCCCCATCGCATCCGGAAAAACCGTGAGCGGATAGGCTTCGGCGAGGTCCGGAATGGCATCGAAGCTTTCGCGCTCCAGCAAAGCGTCGATCAGCGTATCGGCCGCGCGCGCGAAGCGCTCGCGCAAGGTCTTCATCGCTGCCGGTGATAGCACGCGGTTGAGCACAAGGCGGGTGCGGTCGTGCAGCGGCGGATCGGTCTCCAGCACCAGGCTTTTTGGCCGCCAGGGCTTTTCCTTGCGAAAATCCTGAAGACCGACGCAGGCAGCCGAGGAGAAGGCCTGCCAATCGTTCAGCATGGCGTAGACCTGCTCGTAGCGGGCGGCCGCCCAGACGCTGTAGCGCATCAGCCATACCACCGGCCCGGTCTCGCGCAGCTCTTCGTGGATGCGATGCGGGTCGTTGAAGAACTCGCGCGAGAACGGATCGGCATCGGAAACAGGATGGCCGCCAGCCGCCGCCCGACCGTCCGAACGAGCGCTCATTTGCTTCTCCCTCGTAGTCTCGCGCCGCCGGCCGCCAGCACCGCATCAACCAGCGCCTCCGCATCGGCGAAGCGCGTGCGGTGGTTGACGATGGCGGCGCGGATCGCCAGCACGCCCCCGATGATCGTCGTCGACGGGGCGGCGATGCCAGCCTCCTGCACGTCCGCGACAATCTCCGCGTTCAGTCGATCGAGGTCGCCCTCGGCGGCGCGGAAGCGGAAGCAGACGATGTTGAGCGCCACCGGAGCCAGCCGCTCCAGCTCCGGCTCGCGATCCACCCGCGCCGCCAGCGCCCGCGCCACCGCGCAGCAATGCTCGACGATCTCGCCCAGCCGGTCGGCGCCGTAGGTCTTGAAGGTCATCCAGACCTTCAGCGCCCGGAAGCCTCGCGAGAGATCGGGTCCGAGGTCGCACGGCCAGGGATGGCCGCCGGCGAGCCCGCGCGCCTCGCGGCGCAAATACGCGGAGTGCTGCGCGAACGCCGCCATCTGCCGCGCCGGATCGCGCACCAGAACGCACCCGGCGTCGTACGGCACCTGCGCCCATTTGTGGAAATCGAAGGCCACCGAATCGGCTTGCTCGATGCCGCGCAGCAGCGGACGCAGGGCGGGCGAGAGCGCGGCGAAGGCGCCGAACGCGGCGTCCACATGGAACCACAGCCCTTCGGCGTGGCTGAGACGGGCGATGGCCGCGAGATCGTCCACCGCGCCCACGTCCACGCTGCCCGCCGTGCCGACCACCAGGAACGGATGCAAGCCATCGCGCCGGTCCCACTCGACGGCCGCCGCCAGCGCCGCGACATCCATGCGGTGCGCGGCATCGCATGGAACGAGGCGGAGCGCGTCGGTGCCGAGCCCGGCCATGTCCATGGCGCGCGGAACGCAGCCATGCGCCGCGGCGGAGGCATAGGCGACGAGCCGCGCCCCGCTCACGCCGGTCCGCCGCACATCGCCGCCGAGCGCGGCGGTGCGGGCGACCAGCACCCCGATCAGGTTTGCGATCGACGTGCCGGTGACGAGCAAACCGGACGTTTCCGGCGGCAGCCCGAGCATCTCGGCGGCCCAGCGGATCACCTGCCGCTCGACCTCGATCGGCGCGTGGTCGCGCCCGCCGAGGTTGGCGTTCAGCCCGCCGGCCAACAGTTCCGCGAGCATGCCGACGGCGTTGCCGCCGCCGTGCACCCAGCCCATGAAGCCCGGATGGACGTTGCCCGTGGCGTAGGGCAGCACGAGACGGCGGAATTCCTCATACGCCGCCATGGCATCGCCGGGCGCCCGCGGCAGCGGCGTGCGCAGCTCCGCTCGCCCGGAATCAGGCAGCCGTTGCCAGACCGGCCGCTCCCGCGCCTGATCGAGGTAATCGAGCATGTCGTCCAGCATGCGATGGCCGAGCGCGCGCAGTTCGCCCCAGTCGGCCGGATCGAGGCTCGGCTCGTCCCCCGTCATTCGCCGCCGACCGGTTCGCTCGGCGTGTAGCGTTCCACCAGGTAGAGCGGCCGGTTCTTGGTCTCGTTGAACACGCGGCCGAGATACTCCCCGATCACGCCCAGGGTCACGAGCTGCGCCCCGCCCATGAACAGCATCACCGTGATCAGCGAGGGATAGCCGGGCACGGGGTTTCCGAACAGCAGCGTGTCGAGAATGATGAACCCGCCGTAGAGGGCGGCGAGCAGCGCCACGATCAGCCCGAGATAGGTGGCGACCTTCAGCGGCATGATGGTGTAGCTGGTGATGCCCTCCAGCGCCAGGTTCCACAGCCGCCAATAGCTCCATTTGCTGCGCCCGGCGGCGCGCGGCGCGCGATCGTAGAGCACGGCCGCGCTGGGCAACCCGATCCAGGCGAACAGGCCCTTCATGAAGCGATGGTGCTCGCGCAATTGCAGCAGGGCGTCGACCGCACGGCGGCTCATCAATCGGAAATCGCCGGCGTTGCGCGGCATCCGCACTTCGCCGAGGCTCTCCATCAGCCGGTAGAACAGCTCGGCGCTCCGCTTTTTCATCCAGCTCTCGCCCTGGCGCACGCGCCGCTGCGCATAGACGATGTCGGAGCCGGCGCGCCATGCCGCCACCAGGCCGGGGATGACCTCCGGCGGGTCCTGGAGGTCGACATCGATCACGATCACCGCATCCCCCCTTGCGTGGTCGAGCCCGGCGGTGGTTGCGATCTCCTTGCCGAAGTTGCGCGAGAGGTTGACGAGCGCGATCCGGCGATCCGCCCGGCGCAGCCCCTCGAGGATGCCGAGGCTGCCGTCGCGGCTGCCATCGTTGACGTAGACCGCCTCCCAGCTCTCCGCCATGGCATGCATCACGCCGGCGAGGCGCGCATGGAACCGCTCGATGCACTCCGCCTCCTCGAACACCGGCACGACCACCGAGAAGACGGGCCGCGCCAGTGCGGCACGGGACGGTTGCGCGGCGGTGAAGGCGTCCAGCATCATGCACCCCAAGGGAGCCAGGGAGGCGGCAATGTTCTTCGACGGCTTCAATCTCACCACGATCGGGATAACAGCCGGTAAAATCCGGCTCCGGCTCGGCGGCGCGGGGCCGCCGCTGCTGCTCCTGCACGGCAATCCGGAAACGCACGCCATGTGGCACCGCGTCGCCCCGGCGCTGGCGCAACGGTTTACCGTCGTATGCCCGGACCTGCGCGGGTATGGCGGCAGCCTCAAGCCCCCGGCCACGGCGGACCACGCGCCCTACGCCAAGGCCGCGATGGCGCGCGACATGGTCGAGGTGATGGAAGAGCTCGGGCACCGGCGCTTCCTGCTCGGCAGCCACGACCGCGGCGCGCGGGTGACGCATCGCCTCGCGATCGATCACCCGGAGCGGGTCGAGAAGCTCGCGGTGCTCGACATCGTGCCGACGATCGAACATTTCGAACGCGCGGATATGCGGTTCGCGCTCGACTACTACCATTGGTTCTGGCTGGCGCAGCCGCATCCGTTCCCGGAGGTGCTGATCAATGCCGCGCCGGAGACCTGGTTCGCCTTCCAGGCGGCGCGCGGGCCGCAGCCGCCCAAGTGCTTCGCCCCCGACGCGCTGGCCGACTATCTCGCGGCGGTGCGCGACCCCGACACGATCACCGGCATCTGCGAGGACTACCGCGCCGCCGCCTCGATCGACCTCGAGCACGACCGCGTCAGCCGGGCCGAGGGCCGGAAGGTGCGGTGCCCGATGCTGGTGCTGTGGGGCTCGAAGGGGCGGATCGGCGCCTGGTACGACGCGCTCGCGATCTGGCGCCAGTATTGCGCGGCCGAGGTGATCGGCAGGCCGGTCGAGTCCGGGCATTTCATCCCGGAGGAGGCACCCGAGGCGACGCTCGATTGGTTTGGCCGCTTCTTCGGGTGAGCTGGCTTCCTGCCGCGATCAGTGCAGCTCCGCGCAGAACGCGGCGATCCGGCGGCAGGCCTCGGCAAGGGTTTCCTCGCTGGTCGCGTAGCTGATGCGCACGTAGGGGCTCATGCCGAACGCGCCGCCGTGCACCACGGCAACGTGCTGCTCCTCCAGGAGCGCCAGGGCGAAGTCCTCGTCGGTGGCGAGCTCGCGCCCCCCGGCGGTGGTCCTGCCAAGGCAGCCGGCGACGTTCGGATAGACGAAGAAGGCGCCCTCCGGCCGGTGGCAGGTGAGGCCCGGCGCCGCGTTCAGCGCCTCCACCACCAGATCGCGCCGGCGGCGGTAGATGGCGGCGCGCGCGGCGACGCCATCCTGCGGCCCGTCCAGCGCCGCCGTGGCGGCGGCCTGGCCTACCGTGGAGACGCCGGAGGTCGCCTGGCTCTGCATGTTCACCATGGCGCGGATCAGTTCCCGCGGCCCGCCGCCGAAACCGACCCGCCATCCCGTCATGGCGTAGGTCTTGGAGGCGCCGCTGATCGTGAGCGTGCGGTCGCGCAAGCCCGCCGCCGCCGCCGCCATCGTGAGGTAATCGAAATCGTCGTAGATCAGGTGCTCGTACATGTCGTCGCACATGATCCAGACTTGCGGGTGGCGCAGCATGACCGCGCCGAGCGCCCGCATCTCGGCGCGCGAACACGCCGCACCCGTCGGGTTGTTGGGGAAATTGAGAACGAGCCAGCGCGTGCGCGGCGTGATCGCGGCGTCCAGATCCTCGGGGCGCAGCCGGAAGCCGTTGTTCTGCGGACAGTTGACGAAAATCGGCGCGCCGCCTGCCAATTGCGTGATCAGAACATACGCCGACCAGTAGGGCGCCGGGATCACCACCTCGTCGCCGTCGTCGACGGTCGCCATGATCGCGTTGTAGATCACCTGCTTGCCGCCGTTGGCGACCATGATCTCGTCGAGCGCGTAATCGAGGCCGCTGTCGCGGCGGAACTTGCGCCGGATCGCCTCCTTCAGCCGGAGCGTGCCGTCGATCGGCGGATACTTCGTCTCGCCGCCGAGTGCCGCCTGATGCGCGGCCTCGATGGCCTCGGGCGGCGTCGCGAAATCGGGCTCGCCGATGGCGAGCGAGAGCACGTCGATGCCGGCGGCGCGGAGCGCGCGCGCCTTCTGGTTCATGGCGATGGTGGCGGCCATGGGGACCCGCCCGAGCCGCGCCGAGAAGCCCGGCATCGGCGGGCGCGTCAGCGCAGCGCCTCGCAGAAGCGCTGGATGCGCAGACACGCCTCGCGCAGCGCCTCCGTCGCGGTCGCGTAGCTGATGCGGAAATGGCCGGGATACATGAAGGCGCTGCCGTGCACTGCCGCGACGCCTTCCTCCTCCAGGAGCGCGATCACGAACGCCTCGTCGCCGTCGATGCGCCGTCCGCCCGGCGAGGTCTTGCCGATGCAGCCGTGGATCGCCGGGAACACGTAGAACGCGCCCTCCGGCTTGTGGCAGGTGATCCCCGGCGCCGCGTTCAGCATCTCGACGACCAGGTCCCGCCGCTCCCGGTACACCTTCACCATTTCGCCGATCGACTCCTGCGGGCCGTTCAGCGCCTCGACCGCCGCCGCTTGGCCGATGCTGGAGGCGTTCGTCGTCGATTGGCTCTGCAGCTTGTCCATGGCGCGGATCAGGTGCGCGGGGCCGCCGGCGAAGCCAATGCGCCAGCCGGTCATGGCGTAGGCCTTGCTGCACCCGTTCATCGTCAAGGTGCGGGGTTTGAGCCGTGGCTCGACCTCGACGATGGTGGCCGGGCGGAAGCCGTCATAGGCGAGCTTCTCGTAGATATCGTCGGTGAACACCCATACGTGCTCGTGACGCAGCAGCACGTCGCAGAGCGGCCGCAGTTCCTCGGCCGAGTAGGCGGCGCCGGTCGGGTTGCACGGGCTGTTGATGAAGAACCACTTGGTGCGCGGCGTGATCGCGGCCTCCAGGTCCTCGGCGCGCAGCTTGAAGCGGTTGTTCTGGCCGCACGGCACCAGCACCGGCTTGCCGTCGGCGAGGGAGACGATGTCCGGGTAGCTCACCCAGCAGGGCGCCGGGATGATGGCCTCGTCGCCGGCATTGAGGGTGGCCAGCATGGCGTTGAAGATCACCTGCTTGCCGCCGGCGGAGACGATGATCTCGTCGGGCTTGTAGTCGATGCCGCTGTCGCGGCGGAACTTGTCCGCGACGGCGCGGCGCAGCGCCGGCGTGCCGGCGACGTCGGTGTATTTCGTCTCGCCCGCCTCGATGGCGCGGATCGCCGCGTCCTTGACGTTGCGCGGGGTGTCGAAATCGGGCTCCCCGGCCGAGAGGCTGATCACGTCGCGCCCGGCGGCCTTGAGCGCTCGCGCCGTCGTGCTGATGGCGATGGTCTGGCTCGGGCTGATGCGGTTCAGGCGCTCGGCGATGATGCTCATGGCGCACCGGGGGGTCCTACGCGGGCTGGGTTGGACTTGGCGGACCCTACAGGCGCCACCCGGCGCGGACAACCCGCTCGGGGCTCAGGTCTGGCCCTCTCCCCCGCCGTTGGGGGAGAGGGTTGGGTGAGGAGGTGGCCGGCCGAGCGGTGGGGCCGCTGATCAGGCGGCGTGCCGCGCCGCTTACAGAAGCCCTTTTGGACCGTTGGCCCAAGCCTCGCAGGAAGTTCGGCCTTGTATTGATCATACACGCGCTGCCAGTTTCGGGCCTAGGGTCAAGGATCGCCCGATTGAACGGTGTCAGTTGGAAACCGAGGTGCTGACTATGCCGCATCGCATGCGAGCCGCGAGATGGAGCATAATTAGAGCGCCAGCCCTGGCCCTCGCTTTCGCGGCAGTGACTGTGACCCCGGTGTTCGCAGCGTAAAAGGGGGCGGGCGGCCATTTCAGTTTCGAAGGCGGCCTCTTCACAGCTGGTCTGGCGGCCATAGGTTGGCTGGTCGCCTATGTTCTGAAGGGCGTGCGGGAGGATAGGACAAAGCGTCTACAACTTACAATTGAGCGGCGCACATCCGCCCAGATCAACGAATTCTATGCCCCGCTGCGCGCATTAACCGACCAGCTGGACGCCTCAGTATCCGTGAAGGAGGCAGTTGAGAAGGACCAGCCTGCCGAGGTCAAGGATCGCATTTCCAAGCAAATGCATACGGACCTCTTTCTCCCATTACACGAGCAGATAAACGGAATACTAAAGACGAAGGTCTATCTGCTTGAAGGCATTGAAATCCCAAAGAGCTTCACGGAGTTCTTCGTACATACGGAGACAGAGAAGGCATACTGGAAGCTGGAAGGCGTGGGGATTGACGTATCAAATGCAATACAGATGCCGTACCCCGAGAAGTTCTACGATGATGTGCGGAGCGGTTTTGACGCTGTAATGCGGCGATACGAAAACAGCGTGGAAGAGCTGCGCCACCCATGCTGGCTTTTTGGCAGTCAGGTTGGGGACAAATGACACCGTCTAGGGAATTGGTGTCCCCATCGCCCGCATTCGCCGGCAATGTAGCTTGGGCAAGAAAAGCTTCTACCGACGGGCTTAACCAACGTAAATCAAAACAGGAGGCCATTGGCATTACAGCGGCCCGCTCCGTACCAGCTTCCGGAACTCCGCGACCAGCGTCTCGGTAACGCGCCCCGGCGTGTAGCGGTGCTCGCCGATCTGGCGCACGGCGGTCACCTCGGCCGCCGTGCCGGTGATGAACACCTCGCTGGCGCCCGCCATCTCCTCCGGCAGGATCGCCCGCTCGACCACTTTCATCTCAAGCCGGCGCGCGATGCCGATCACCGCCTGGCGCGTGATGCCGTCGAGGGAGCAGTCGGGCGTCGGCGTGTGCAGCGCGCCGTCGAAGACGAAGAAAACGTTGGCCCCGGTCGCCTCCGCCACCCGCCCGCGCCAGTCCAGCATCAGCGCGTCGTCCCAGCCGGCCTGCTCGGCCGCCCCCTTGGCCATGCTGCCGACCATGTAGAGGCCGGAGGCCTTGGCGTGCACGGGCGCGGTCTCGGGGTGCGGGCGCTTCCACTCCGCGACCATCAGCCGCAACCCGGCCATCGGGTCCGACCCGAACACGTGCGGCCACTCCCAGCAGGCAATCGCCAAATGGATGCGCGTGCCGGCCGGCGAGACGGCGAGCTGCTCGGTGCCGCGCCAGGCGATCGGGCGGACATACGCGTCGGTCAGGCCGTTCCGCGCCAGCACCTCCATCGAGGCGGCGTCGATCGCATCGGCGGGGAACGGAACCTCGAAGCCGAGCAGGCGCGCCGAGCCGAGCAGGCGCTCGGTGTGCGCGCGCAGCCGGAACACCGTTCCGCTGTAGGCGCGCTCGCCCTCGAACACGGCGGTCGCGTAATGGAGCCCGTGCGAAAGGAGGTGCAGCCGCGCCTCCCGCCAGGGGACGAAAGCGCCATCCCACCAGATCACGCCGTCCCGGTCGTCGAACGGTAGCGTTGCCATGGCCAGATCCAGCACGGTTGAGCCGCTACTATATAAGCCGGTATTTCAGGTCCACGCGGACGGCACGGCATTGACGATAGGGCACGGATGAACGTCTGGCAGGACCCGGATCTGGCGGCGCGGCTCGACGGGCAGACGATCGAGGTCGAGGGCTGGGTTTACCCCCTCCGCCCCTCCGCCGCATCGACCTACTTTGCCCTGCTCGCGGAGCCGCCGTGCTGCGCGGGCTGCCTGCCCCGCGATCCCACCCTCCGCATCGAGGTGTTCGCGGCCGCGCCCGTGGCGGTGACCGGCCGCGCCGTCCGGCTTAAGGGAAACTGGCATTGCCTCGCCGAAGATTCCGCCGGCTGGCGCTATCAGTTGCGCGACGCGCGGGTGCTCGCCGCGAAGCCGGCCTTCACGCGCCGCGCCCTGCTTGCCGCCGGGCCGCTTTTGTGCGTGGCGGCTGCCGTGCCCTCGGCCGTCGCCGCCGCGCGCCAGGCGATCGCGGATGCCGTCACCGTCGATATGCACAGCCATGCCGGCGCGCTGATCGGTGTCTGGCGCGTGCATGACAATGCGCCGTTCGCACCCGTCGCGGCGCCGATGCGCGCCGGCGGCATGGCGCTCGCGTGCCTCGCGATCGTGCCGGACGCGCCCGCGCTCCGCTCCGTCGCCGACACGCGCTTCGAGCCGTTCCGTCTGCCCGAACCGGGCGAGCTTTATGCCTACTCGCAGCTTGCCTTCGCCCGCCTGCATGCGCTGGCCCGCGCTGAGGGTCTCCGCATCGTAGCCGATGCCGCCGGCTTGCGCGCGGCCACGAGCAGCGCGCCGGCGGTGATCGTTGCTTCCGAAGGCGGGGATTTCCTGGAAGGCGTTCCCGAGCGCATCGACGAAGCCTATGAGCGCTGGCGGCTTCGCCATTTGCAGCTCACGCATTATCGCGTGAACGAGTTGGGCGACATCCAGACCGAAGCGCCCGTGCACGGCGGGCTGACCGCCATGGGCGCCGAGGCGATCCGCCGCTGCAACCGGCGCGGCATCGTCGTCGATGTGGCCCACGGCACTTACGATCTCGTGCGGCAGGCGGCGGCGGTGACGACGAAGCCGCTGGTGCTCTCGCACACGTCGCTCGTTGCGGCGCCGGCCCCGCGCAGCCGTCGCATCTCGCCCGACCATGCGCGCGCGGTGGCGGACACGGGCGGCGTGATCGGCGTCTGGCCGCCGCTCCACCTGTTTCCGACGCTCCCCGCGCTCGCCGCCGGCATCGCACGAATGGTCGATGTGGTCGGCATCGACCATGTCGGGCTCGGCACGGACATGGGCGGGCTGATCGCCGGCTCCTGCTTGCCGGGCTACGAAATGCTGCCGGCGCTCACGGCGGCGCTGCTCGACACCGGCTTCCATGCTACGGAGCTTCGCCAACTGCTGGGCGGCAACTACGCACGGGTGTTCGAGGCAACCCTTGGCTGAGGCCGGCCGAGGAGGCGTCCGGGCGACCTTGAATTCGGCATTTCGTGAGCAAACCGGCGCGCGCACCAGAAATTACTTGACCGCAACAACGAGGATGGCTTAAATCGTTTCGCTTTCTTCCCTAAGACCCGTTCTTTCCCGCCCCGGCTTGGTCGGGGCGGGCTTTTCAGCACCAGCGAGTTGCCGCGCCCGACGCGGGCAGGCCGGAGGCGGCCCGGCGAGCATTGGATGTCCTTGCCTCGGTCGCGCATAGCTTGTAATCGGCGCCAGGACTAAGTCAACGATTCTGTCGTATGAGCGAGGATGGCGGACATCCCTGAAGCTAAAACGGCGATGCCCCCGGACGCCCGCTCGGCCCCAGCCAGCCCGGCGCCGACACCGCTCGAACTCAAAGGCGCCGGCGCCCCGGGATCGAGCCTGCTCTTCCTGCGCGAGGAGGAGATCCGCCTCGCGCAGGACCTGCTGTTCCTTGCCTATCGCGACTTCACCAGCGCGGCGGACGCGACGCTTGCCGAGCTGGGCCTCGGACGCGCGCATCATCGCGCGCTGCACTACATCGGCCGCAATCCGGGCATCGCGGTCAGCGAATTGCTGGCGATCCTGCGCGTGACCAAGCAGAGCCTCGGCCGCGTGCTGGGCGCGCGGATACGTGGCGCAGGCCGCGGGCCGCGCCGACCGCCGCCAGCGCCTGCTCAGCCTCACGCCGCAGGGCCAGGCGCTGGAACGCCGGTTGTTCGAGCGGCAGAAGGAGCGCATCGCCGCCGCCTATCGCGAGGCCGGCGGCGCCGCGGTCGAGGGCTTCCGTCGCGTGATGCGCGGCATCATGGACCCGGCCGCGCGCGGCTATGTGGATCGCGCCGAGGCGGCGCAGCGCGAGCCGCGGCAGCGGCCTGCCTGAGCCGCGAGGCCGAGGAATACCGGCATGCCGGATCCGGCGCATATCCTGGTGGTGGACGACGATTTCCGGCTCCGCGCGCTGCTCTCGCGCTTCCTCGCCGAGAACGGCTTCCGCGTCACCGCCGCCGCGGACGCCGGCGCGGCGCGTGACCGGCTCAGGTTCCTCCAGCCTGACCTGATGGTGCTGGACATCATGATGCCGGGGGAATCGGGTCTCAGCCTCGCCGAGGCGCTGCGGCGGGACCACACCGACCTCCCCGTGCTGCTGCTGACCGCGCGCGGCGCGCCGGAGGACCGCATCGCCGGCTTCGAGGCCGGCGCCGACGACTATCTGCCCAAGCCCTTCGAGCCGAATGAGCTGGTGCTGCGCATCCGCGCCATTCTGCGCCGGGCTGCCCCCGCGGCCGCGGCTGCCGCCGGGCCGGTGCCGCTCGGCGCGGCGACGTTTCATCCCGAGCGCGGCGAGCTTCGCTCCGCCGATGGCGCCATCCGCTTGACCGGCGGGGAGGGGGCGCTGCTCGCCGCCCTGGCGCGCCGCCCGAACGAGGTATTGTCGCGCGAAGACCTCGCGGCCGCTCTCGGCATGGACGAGGCGGGCGAACGCGCGATCGACGTGCAGGTCACCCGGTTGCGCCGCAAGATCGAGGCCGATCCGCGCGAGCCGCGCTTCCTGCATACCGTGCGCGGCCGCGGCTACGTGCTGAAGCCGGGGCTGTGATACCAGCGCGCGGCAAGGTTGACGTGCTATCCGTAATGCCCACGGAAAGGGAATGCAAAGAAAACACCGCTCCGGCGTCATTGCGAGCGAAGCGAAGCAAACCAGCCTTCTGCGCGGCCCTATGGATTGCTTCGCCTCCGGCTCGCAATGACGGCTCGACTGAGTCAAACTCTCGGCGCATTGGTATGACATGGCCGGCCTGAACCCCGCGCGCATGGGCAAGAGGCTGCTGCCGCGCTCGCTGCTCGGCCGAAGTCTGTTGATCATCCTCCTGCCGCTCGTCCTGCTGCAGGCGGTCGCGTTGCAGATCTTCTACGGCAGCCATCTGGAAGTCGTGTCGCGCCGCTTCGCCGCCGGCGTCGCCGGCGAGATCGGCTACACGCTCGATCTGCTGCACCGCTTCCCCGACCCCGCCGACCGCGATTGGATTCTGCGCAACGCCCGCGACCAGTTCGATCTCGATATCGGCCTCAAGCCGGGCGCCGTGCTCGCCAATATGAAGCACAAGAGCATCCTCGGCCCGATGGACGACGATCTGGCGGCGGCCCTCGTCGAGAAGATCGGCCTGCCCTACCAGATGGACTGGACGTCGGATCCGCAATTCGTGCACGTCCGGGTGCAGCTTCCGGACGGCGTGGTGGAGGTGCTGGCGCCACGCAAGCGGCTCTATACCGGCACCCTCTTTCTGTTCATGATTTGGCTGGTCGGCTCGGCGCTGCTTCTGTTCACGATCGCCGCGCTGTTCATGCGCATCCAGGTGCGCGCCATCCGCCGCCTGGCCGCCGCCGCCGAGGCGTTCGGCATGGGTCGCGACCGCGGGCCGATCAAGCCCGAGGGCGCGATGGAGGTGCGCCAGGCGGCCACCGCATTCAACCGCATGCAGGAGCGCATCAGCCGCTTCCTCGCGCAGCGGACCGAGATGCTGGCCGGCGTCTCGCACGATCTGCGCACGCCGCTGACGCGGCTCAGGCTCGCGCTTGCCATGCTGCCGCGGCGCGACGAGCTGCAGGGGGACATCGCGGAAATGACCGTCGATGTCGCTGAGATGGAGCGCATGATCGGCGGCTACCTGGCCTTCGCGCGCGGTGAAGGCGCCGAGCAGGCGCAGAACGTGGATTTGTCCGCCGTGTTGGAAGAAGTGGCGGCGGCGGCCCGCCGCGCCGGGGCGCAGGTGGAGCTCGATGCGCCCTCCGGCCTCACCCTGCCGCTGCGGGCCGATGCGGTGCGGCGCGCCATCACCAATCTCGTGGACAACGCTCGCCGCTATGCGCGGCGCATTGCCCTGACCGCCCTGGCGCAGGGCAACCGCATGGTGCAGGTGACCGTGGACGACGACGGACCGGGGATCCCGCCGGAGCGGCGCGAGAGCGTGTTCCGCCCGTTCGAGAGCGGCCCAGCGGGCGGCACCGGCCTCGGCCTTACCATCGCCCGTGATATC
>Ga0073928_10005508_pt1 | contig 17683 bp, 12 predicted proteins | sample PaiPotPPA55metaG_FD_76969 | JGI IMG/M metagenome (GOLD analysis project Ga0073928, IMG submission 76969) | Iron sulfur acid spring bacterial and archeal communities from Banff, Canada, to study Microbial Dark Matter (Phase II) - Paint Pots PPA... ... | reverse complement strand
TAATTCCCCACCCCCCGGTCATATATCCTACAGCTCCCTTGCCGCCATTCATGCCTTGCAGCGAGTAGTTGAAGCTCAAAGAGAATCGGTTGGGCACGTCAAAAATCGACGGGCCGTAATACTGCTGAGGGTTCAGCCCCGCAGAATTGGGGTAGTAAAGTCCATCATCCTTCGAACTGGAACGGGTGTAAGAAGCGTCCAAGTAACCACGCGAGAAATGCCCTCTGAAGTCAAAGATCAAGGCGTCGTAATTGCCATGGCGGTCGTTGTCAGCGTAGGTAATTGGGCCAAAGCTCCGGTTCAACCGGGTCGGACTGGGTATGACTGGAGTGGAACTGTTGTTCATCTGGTTGATGAGGTCGCCTGGAAAGGAATTGATATCCACGCCATAGGAAACATTCCCGATAGAGTTACCATTGGCAACGATATTGTACGAATGCGAGCCGTTATATCCGACGCTCGCGGCGAATTTGCTTCCCAGCTTCCGCTCCAAGGTGATGGACCAAATATCCGATTTCGGTGACTTCAACAGCGGGTTGATGCCACCAATGGCGAAGCTGGCGCCCACAACCCCACCCTGCGCGTTGAGGCCGCCTCCCGCTTTTGGTGTTAGCCCTATCCCTGAACCGAAAGTCGGGAATGAGAATCCAAAGGGAGGCTTACTGCTGGTCCCAAGGGCAAAGATTGGGGCTTCGGCGGATGCTGTTCCACCCGCAACAAACGTCGGCGCGACTTCTCCCGGGGGACTCCCTCGGAACTCCTCCTGCACGTTGGCCTGGGTCAGCCAGTTGTTGTATATACCAAAGCCACCGCGCACCACCCAGTCACCTTTTCCCGTGAAATCCCAAGCCACACCGATGCGAGGACTGAACAGGTTGTTCACCGAGTGCAGCAGAGCATTGTGAGTAGCCTTCGCGTAGCCATTCGCCACCTGCTGCTGCTCGGTCGAACCGGTACCTAAGTAAAAGTTCCCGAAGACCGTTGACGGACTCTTCGACCAGGGGTTTCCACTGTCGTCATAGCGCAAGCCCAAGGTCAAGGTCAGATTCTTCCTGGCCCTCCAGGTATCTTCCACAAAGAGTCCGAAGGTTCTGGACGCAGCATCCCAACTCCACAGCTGCTCCGTTCCGGTTGCTGGGTTGTAATAAATTCCGTTTTCGTTGGTCGGAGCATCCTGCGCCAGCGTCAACAGATTGCTGAACGAGAATTTCGGCTGTGACCAAGGTCCCTGGAACGGCTCGACGTCGTCCCCATACCAGCCTTCGTATCCGAACTTCAGCGTGTGGGCACCCTTGACATGCGTGAGCACGTCGCGCCAATGGTAGTTGTGCTGAATGAAATCTCCCTGCGCGAACCCAACCCCGAAAGCCTGCCCTGAATCGACGTTGATGCCGTTTACCGAAATCGAGGGAACGGTATAGTCCTTGGCTCCGCTGCCGAGCACGCCTTCCACCCTGCTCTGGCCGGCGGTAAAATCATTCAGCGTGGTGGAAGAAAAGGTGTGAGTCCAAGACGCTTGCCCTGCGACTTGCCAAGTGTTGTTCAAGGCTGAGAATTGCGGCATTGGAGACGGGGCGCCGGTCAACAGCAGTGTTCGGAAAATGCTGGCGTAGACACGGTCATTCTTGAACCCTTTGTCTAGGCGGGCGAAATACTGAGTGCCGTTGCGTACGGAGGTCGCGCCAAACGAGCCAGTATCGATCATCGGCGTGGAGCAGGGGATGTTTTCAACCACTGCCGTTCCGCAGACTGTGCTGCCCAGAACATCCGATGCAGTTTGGGAGACGGCAATGCCGGAAACTCCGACAGGCTGGTACTTCGCGAGCACACCGGTTCCGACCGTATTCGGATTATTAGCTTGGGCGAAGGAAATAAATTCAGGCGCGGGAAAGGTCACTGATCCGCCTGCGCTCGACGAAGAGCGCAACGGTTCGACCGCAAAATAGAAGAAAAAATTGTGGTGCGGAATCACCGGTCCGCCAACGGCAAAATCCATGTTATTGGAGTGGAAAGGCTTGTAAGGGTAGCCCACGAAGTGCTGGCTGGCGAACATACCCTGGTAATTGAAATAATCGGACACAGAACCATGGAATCGGTCCGCACCGGACTTAGTAGTGAACATCGTTTGCAGCCCGGCAGCGCGGCTGTATTCGCTCGAAAACGTATTGACCTGAATACTCGTTTCCTGGATCGCTTCCGGTTGGGGGGTCAGATTCAAAACGCCCTGACGAATGCCGCTGGTCACGTCTAAGCCATCTACAACGTATTGGTTGTTGTTCTGACCCTGGCCGTTGGCGCTGGCGTCAACCTGCTCCTCCGTGGAGAAGTTGTCCACACCCGACGCCGGGCTTCCGGACGAACTTGTGCCCAGTCCCGAGACTCCCGGTGCAAGCGTCACTAGGGTCACCAGGTTGCGTCCGATGATTGGCAACTGCGCCACCGCCTGGTTCTCAATGGTCAGTTGGGTTCGGCTATCGGCGGTATCGACCGTCGGGGCCTCTGTGGTGATCGTAACCGCTTCAGACACCGAACCGATCTTGAGGGCGATTGGCACGTTCAGGTTTTGTTCCGTGAGCAGCGTGACGTCGACTTCGGATTTTGAAAAGTTCGCTGCTTGCGTAGTGATCTTGTAGCTGCCCGGGGCCAGACTCACGAAACGGTAGTTGCCGGAGTCATCACTGGTGGCAGTTGTGGTGACACCCGTCGCGACGTTTACTAATAGGATCGTGGCCTTCGGCACAGAGGCCCCGCTCTGATCCTGAACCACGCCCTGGATGCTGGCAGTGAACTGTGCGAAAGCTGCGCCGGCGACAAGCAGGACCACGGAGAGTGAATAGAAAACGCGGCGGAACGGCATGCATCTGGGCATGAGTGCCTCCTCCCAAAGCGTGTGCGCTGAAAAATGAAGGCGTACCGCAGTCTGCTTGTGAGAAAACGTTTACTTCAAGGGGTAATGTATAAATATTACCGGTCATAGCTGTCAAGAACTTTTTTCGGAACTTGTTTTCGGAACTCCGTATGGATCGGGGGTTGGCAATGATCCGTGCGTCGCTGAGATGGCTCTATATCTGGACTGCGGCTCCGCACCACCGCGAAACTAACTAGATGCGGTTCCAGCCTTTGTTGCTCACGACTCGTTTTAAGGGGGGGCTCTGGCAACTGCAAGGCTTTCTCGAATTCCCTTCGCAATGCCGAGACCATGGGCCCGAGGCGGTCGCTGGCCGTCTGCGCAAACATCGCCGAAGCGAGCATGACCAAAGCCACAGTCGGACCGAATTTTCTCCCGAATGAAAACTGACATCCTGCTTTCAGCGCCTGCTTTTGATTTGTTTCACTCGCCTTTATACTTTCATGCGATTCCCAATCGCATAGTAATCGAGCGCCAGTGATTGGCATGAATGCTTGTGACTGCAATGCTCATTAGAGACCTGATTCACAGCTGTCCTCTGACGAAGTGGACATTGCAGTTCGCATGTCCCTTCCTTCTTGTTTTGTTTGCGGGCAGCGTCTCGTCGGCGCAGGAATCGCCCACCAGCATCCTTATTCATGTGCGGGCTGATCAATCCGATGGTACGATCGCGCCGATTTGGAGCTTCTTCGGATACGACGAACCGAACTATACCTACGCTCCGAATGGAGTCCAGCTTCTTCGTGAGCTGACTGCACTTAGCCCGGCGCCAGTTTACGTGCGTGTCCACAATCTGCTGACCAGCGGTGATGGATCTGCCTCGCTGAAGTGGGGCTCGACGAATGTCTATACGGAAGATGCGGCCGGAAAGTCAATCTACAGTTGGACCATCCTGGATCGGATTTTTGATACTTTTCACAACACTGGCATCAAGCCATTGGTGGAAGTTGGCTTCATGCCTGAGGTGCTCTCCACTCATCCAGAACCGTATCGCCACGATTTCCCGCACGGCGAAATCTTCACCGGATGGGCGTATCCACCAAAGGATTACCAAAAGTGGTCGGGGTTGGTCTTTCAATTTGCCAGCCATTTGCTGGAGCGCTACGGCGATGCCGAGGTAAAGACATGGCTCTGGGAAATATGGAACGAACCCGACATTGGGTATTGGAAAGGAACGCCTGAGGAATATTTCAAACTGTACGATTTTTCGGTTGACGCGCTTTTGCGTGCGCTGCCTGGCGCCCGTATTGGCGGTCCTGACAGTACCGGTCCCTCCTACCCCAAGGCTGCCGAATTCCTGCGGCTGTTTCTGGAGCACTGCGCTCACCAGAAGAATTACGCGACGGGAAAGACGGGCTCGCATCTGGATTTCATTGCTTTTCATCCAAAAGGTTCGCCCAAGTGGGAAGGCGATCACGTGCGCATGGGAATTGCCCGTCAACTGGCTTCCATCGAGGAAGGCTTCAAGATCGTGCAATCTTTCGCAGAATGGCGTCACACACCGGTGGTGCTCGGAGAATCGGATCCGGAAGGCTGCGCTGCCTGTTCAGCCAAGGAACATCCCCAAAACTCCTATCGCAATGGGGCGTTGTACGCAGCTTATACCGCGGAAGTGCTCGACAGGATTTATGCCTTGGCTGAGAAACAGCATGTCAACTTTCTTGGAGCGGTGACCTGGGCGTTTGAATTCGAGGATCAACCACCCTTTGAAGGATTTCGCGAGCTGGCCACCAACGGCATCGACAAGCCGGTTCTGAATGCATTCCGGATGTTTGGTTTGCTGGGTAACGAACGCGTGAAAGCTACAAGCTCGGGAGTTGTGCCAACCGAACAGGTCGTGAGCGATGGGGTTCGAGGCCGGCCCGACGTCAATGTCATCGCCACCAGGAAGGACCACGAGATCGAGGTCTTAGTCTGGAATTATCATGACGATGACCTGGCCGCGACAAATGCTGCCGTCGATCTGGAGATCGATGGCCTCCCGCCTGCAGCAGCTCACGGCATCTTCGAGCACTTTCGCATCGATTCCAGCCACAGCAACGCATTCACGGCATGGAAGGAACTAGGTTCTCCATCGTCACTCTCTCCCGGGCAGAACGATCAGTTGCGGCGCGAAGGGCAGTTGGAGCTCCTCACTTCTCCTGGCCCGATTGCGATCGCGAACCACTCCGCACACCTGCAATTTGAACTGCCTCGGCAAAGTCTCTCCCTCGTTCGACTAACGTGGTAAAAATCCTGTCGGCGATCAGTTCCTCCGCACCGACTTCACGACTGCTGAGAAGTCTTGGTCGCCCAGTCCCTGGTCAACGGCGTGTTTGAAAACGTCTAATGCTGGAGCAGCAGTCCGGAGCGGCAGTCCGCACTTCGCTGCTTCGTTGATCGCGTATCCGATATCTTTGGTCATCAGTTTGAGTGGAAAATTTGGTGTGAAGTCGTTTGCCGCCCTGCTGGCCAGCATCCGCTTGATCAACGGGCTCGCCAGCGCGCTGTTGCCAAAAACAGCGGCACATTTCTCGCGATCAAGACCGCTCACACTCACGAGCGCAAGAGCTTCGGCGAAAGAAGCCGCCTGTACGCCGCACAGAAAGTTGTTAATCAGCTTCACGAGCGCGCCACTTCCCGTCGGACCAAGATGCAGCACTTCGCGACCGAGGATCGACAGCACCTCTTGCGTTCTACCGAGCGCAGCGGCTGAGCCTCCCACCATGAAAAACAACTCACCCGATGCTGCGTGAGGCTTCGTTCCCGTCACCGGAGCGTCGAGCAGTTCGCACTCGCGCTGGGCAGCAAACGCAGCCAATTCCTTCACCCAGCCAACGCTCAGCGTGCTCGATTCAATCAAAATCGAACCGCTCGAAACCCCGGCTAACGCTCCGTTTTCGCCGAGCCATACCTCTCGCGACGCGGCATCATCGGCGACCATACTGATGACGATCTCGGCTCCGGCCGTAGCCTCGCGCGGAGATCCACCGACCAATGCGCCCGCCTTTGAGAATGGCTCCGACCTTTCGCGGCTACGGTTGTAGACAGACAAAGGGAATCCTGCCGAGAGCAGACGTCCCGCCATGCCTCCGCCCATGATCCCGAGCCCCAGCACTGCCACACGTGGTTTTGCCATTGTCGTAGTCACCCTAAGGAAGTCACTTGAATCAGGCTCGGTGATGAGGCTTGGACCTGCACCGGATTTCGCAGGGGTCGTCCAAAGCCTTCAAATGCCACCTGCATCACATCTCCATTTTCCATATGCACACCGGCTCCGAAACTCAGGCAGTCCGTCCCGAAGAAATGCACGTGAATGTCACCCGGGCGGCGGTGGGCCTCAAACTTGAAATGATGGTGTTCCATATTCTGCAAGCTGTGGCACATCTCAGCCTGCCCGGTCCGGAACTTTGTTGACCAGATCACTCCGCCGTTCCGCTCAATGTTTACGGCCACGGATACGGACTCGAATTCTGGATCCACCACCAATTCAGGACCGACCGCGCAGGTGCGAAGTTTGGACCCTGCCAGGTTGAGATAGTTTTTCTTTTCGAAACGATGGTCGGAGAACTCGTTGCCGCCGGCCATCCCGATCCGTCGTGGGGTTCCATCCGCAGCAACCAGGTAGATGCCTGCAATCTCCGCTTCTTCCCCTCCGTCCTCAGCGTAAGAGGGAATCTCCAGCGACTCGCCGTGAGCACGCAGCGTCGTGCCCGTGCCTTTGTAGAACCATTCGGGCGCTGTGCCGATTTTCCCGTGGGCCGGTCGGCCCCCATCCACTCCCCAGCGAAACATCTTCATGCTGTCGGTGAGTTCTTCGCCGTTGCCAGCGTGCATCGACTGGCGATCGCGGGCGCTCCCTAGATGCGTCAAACCAGTTCCGGAGAGCAAGCACCGCGCAGGTTCCGGATGGTCAATCGGTGGCAGTAAGCGCCATTCTGAGCGCTCGCTGTACACAAGGTCGTAATCAAGGCGCTCCGCGGTAGCCCTTTGCCTTGCCGCCTCGCTCAGCTTCACGCCAGTGGCAAGCGCGGTTCTCGCCAGGTCATAGACTGAACCGCAACCATCAAGTAATCTCAGATGCGGCTCTTCCACCAATGCAACTCGACGGACAACGCCACGCTTGATTTGAACGAGCCTGGTCATGACTTGTGACTCCCCCGACTTCCTTTATTCGACGACTTCAAAATCTTCGAACGCTCTTGGATGAATGGACAATCCCAGTCCCGGGACATTTTCGTCCAGATCGATAAAGCCGTCCTTAGCCCTCGGCTCGCCGTCGAAGATGTACCAGAACAACTCGTTGCCGACCTCGACATCCACGATGGGAAAATACTCAGCCATCGGAGAATTCAGGCTCGCCATCACCACGTGGTAATTGTGCATCTGGCCGGCATGAGGAATCACGGGAACTGAATACGCCTCGGCCAGTGCAGAAATCTTGCGCGCCTGCGTGATCCCGCCCACGCGATTTGTGTCAAACTGTATGTAGTCGAGCGCGCGAGTTTCCAGCAGATCGCGAAACCCGTAAACTGTGAACTCGTGCTCTCCTCCCGCAATCGGGACACGCCCGTACGATTTCAACTCTGCATATCCGTGAATATCGTCCGGAATCACCGGTTCTTCGAGCCAGCGTAAGTGAAACGGTTCAAGCAAAGGAAGCATTCGCTTCGCATAGTCGAGCGTCCATCCCATGTAGGCGTCGGCCATGACGTCAATGCCGTCGCCCACTGCCTCGCGTACGGTACGAACCAAGGCAAGATTGTGCTGCATGCCAGCCGCTCCGTCCGTGGGTCCCCAGCCAAAACGCAACTTCATCGCCTGATAGCCTTCGTCTTTATAGCGCTTCGCCTCCGCCGCCAGTTGATTGAGTTCGACACTATAGAGGCGGCTGGCATAGACAGGGATGCGAGGCTTGGTACGGCCTCCGAGCAGTCGGTACACCGGCTGCTTCGCCGACTTTCCGAGAATGTCCCATAGCGCGATGTCGACCGCGCTGATCGCCGCCATTGCGATTCCCTTCCGGCCAAAAGCCATCGTCTTTCGATACATGTGCTGCCACAGGAATTCGATATCCCAGGGATTCTGGTGAATCAACAGCGGTTTCAAATAAAGATCGATCGTCTGTTTCACGAGTGGGGGGGCCAGAGCAGCATTACCGATGCCTAGGAGGCCATCGTCGGTGAAGATCTCAACCACCAGCCATCCGTGGAAAGTAAAGGTTCCCATGGAGGCTTCCGTCAGTTGCAGAACATTCATGGGATTCGTGCAGAAATGTGGCGGCAAGGGCGCGGTCTTGCCTCGCCAGCGAAACACGCGCGTCCGAATTTCTTTAATCTTCATCGAGCTCCCTGATAACTCAATCTGCGTCCAATTTCACCGGGCTGGAACGCGGGAATTGCCACGAGAATCACCAGAAGAGCGATCACGTGAAATGTACCCGCAAGTGAAAACAGGAAACCATATCCGAAACCGCGGTCCAACAAAAATCCAGCAACTTGACCAAATGCAATCCCGCCCATCGCCCCACCGAATCCCACCAACCCTGCGACCGAACCAACGACGCTGCGTGGAAACAGGTCCGTCGGCAGGACCATCACCAGCGTGGACCACGATTGTTGGCCGAAATACGCGACACTGAAGAGAAAGATGGCCCATGACACTCCCACGTGCGGGACCATGATAATGAACGGCATCACCCCAGCGCTTAACCCAAGCGCCAGTTTTCTCGCAACTCCCAGCGTGAATTCGCGTCGCACCAGATAGCTGGAAAACCATCCTCCCAACAAGCAACCGGCTCCGGCTGCCGCGGATGGGATCCATGCGTAGCGGCCGACCCCTTTGATATTAAAACCGCGCGCGTCGTACAAGTACTTGGGCAGCCAGAAGAGATAGAAGTACCACGCTGCATCGCTGAGGAATTTCGCGATCACCAGTCCCCAGGATTCGCGAATTCGTAGTAAATCAATCCATCGCAGCTTTTCTCGAAGCTCGCCCGATACGGTCGTACTTATTTCGGCATCGTCGGAGCCATTCCCCTCCCCGGGGTGCTCGGGCGAGAAATACGAAAGTCGCCACCAGCCCGTCCACAGCAGGCCTATTCCGCCCGCGACCAGGAAGATCCACCTCCAGCTCAGGTAGCTCAGAATCACGGCAATGAGTGGAGGAGCAACCACCGCACCGACGGAACTACCAGCGTTGATGATGCCCATCGCAGTCGCACGCTCCTTCGTCGGGAACCACTCCCCGACTGCTCTTGTCGCAGCGGGAAAGCCGCCTCCTTCTCCCATGCCAAGCAGAAATCTGCTTACCATCAGCATCGCAAAACTGACAGCAAGCGCGTGACTGGCGCACGCCAGGGACCAAAACACCATGGTCAGCGTGAAACCCGAACGTGTTCCCAGAAGGTCGATCAACTTTCCGCCGCCCGCGTACATAAATGCGTAAGAGAAAAGGAATGCGGACTGCAGAGTCGAAAACTGTTGATTGGAAAGCGGAATGTCCTTGCTGATTGCACTCACGGCGACCGGAAGAGTCTGGCGATCCAGATAACTGATCGCGACCGCAAGGCTTACCAGGACCGCAATTCGCCACCGCACAAGTGATCTCCTCATCAAATATTGCTTTTTCCGAAATCCCGTAGCTTCCCAATATCTAGCTTTGCCTACGATCCCAGCAAGGGAGTCCATACCTGCATCGCAGTCGCCATCCGGTTCGACCACGCATAATATGGAACGAATGTGAGTGGAATTCGCCGGGTTTTCCGAGACTCTCCGTTGTAGCGCGAGTAGAGAACATTGCGCGCTGCTCCGTTTTCATAAGCGACACCCGCGTGATGCAGCACAACCACTCCATCCAACAGATCGCTCCTGAACTCACTCTGGAACTCCGTCTCCGGCCGCTTCCCCACACTCAGTGCCACGTCGCTGAGGGAGACGCCACCTGACTGGTCCAGTCCCTCGAGGCAATACACCAGCGGGCCACGCTGGACCGCAGCGCGGCCAGTGTCGTCGGCGACGCGCGGGTTTGCTTCAAGCACTTGTGGCGTCATTCCCGCCTGCAAATGAATGACATCTCCGGGCGACCAGCGGCGGCGTATCGGCAAATATACCCCGGCCTTAGCTCCCGCCAAAGACTTGCCGTTTACCGTTACCTGTGCGCCATCAGACCATCCCGGAATTCGCAGATAGAAAGTGAACTCTGAGGCCTGGGTTGGAGTAACTGCGATCTCCACGCCGCCATCCCATGGATAGTTCGTCTTCTGCGTAACTTTGAGCCCCGTGCCATCCTCTAAACGCCAGTCGAGTTGAGAGTTGTCGTAGAGATGTACGTATATGCCATCGTTGCTTGTGCTGTAGAAATAGCCGGGAAGAGACCCAAACGTGCGCTCGAGATTTGGCGGGCAGCAGGTCACGTCGTACCACGGATTGCGGATCTTGTCTCCCGTCGAAGGATCAAACGCCAGCGGATTGCGATAACAATACATGGTCCCGTCGAGCGACATCCCGGAATTGATGCCGTTATAGAGCGCCCGTTCGATCACGTCAGTGAACTTGGCGTCGCCGGTGACGGCAAGCATGCGCCAGTTCCGGATCATGTTTCCGATCGCGGCGCAGCTCTCCCCATAAGCACGGAAGTTTGGCAGTTCATAGGCATCGCCGAAAGCTTCACCGTCCGATCGTGAACCCACCCCACCCGTGACATACATCTTGGTTGAGGTCATGTCGTTCCACAGCGTATTCAGAGTCTTCCAGTAGGAGTCGTCGCCGGTTTCCATGTAATAGTCGGTCGCTCCGCAACACGCATACATCGCCCGAACTGCGTGCCCTTCCAGCTTGGTCCGCATAGCCAATGGAGTGCCGCTGAACATGTAAATGGTTCGACGCTCCGGAAGCTCAATGCGCTTGTCCCCCTGTAGGATGTAACCCGCCAGATCGAGCTGTCGCTTGTCGCCCGTGATGCGATATAGCTCGATCAATCCCATTTCAATTTCCGGGTGTCCTGAAACGATTGGTTTCTTGGGCGCTGGGCCGTAGTTCGGCAGCAGAAAATCGTTGACGAAGCGAATACCGGCATCGAGCAGCTTGCGGTCCCCGGTGGCCCGGTAGTAGGCGATTGCACCCTGCAGCATATGACCGATGTTGTAGAGTTCGTGACCTGTCGTCTGGGTTTGGGGAAGCATCCGCAGGGACTTGCGATCTTCCTGGTAGTAGGTGTTGAGATACCCGCTGGGCTCCTGCACCGCAACTACTTCGTCTATCAGTTTTTCAGCCATCGCCCGCAACTCCGGGCGATCGCCCGACTGCAAAACAAACCCAACTGCTTCCGTCCATTTGTAGACATCGGAATCGGAAAATACCGGACCGATTTGCGCGGCATTGCTCTTGCCAACGAGGCGACGAAAGTTGTTCATACGACCGTTTGCCTCGAGCAGATCGTGCATGGTGGGAATACTCTTGGTCACGTTGATCTCTCGACGCCGCGCCCAGAATCCGCTCTGGATGGTCACCGCATGCACCGGAATGTCGCGGAGTTTGGCGTGCGGAGATTTAGCCAGATTTTCGACGCCCTGATCCTTCCACGTCGGGCTGTCCGTCAAAGGCGTTGCCGCTTGGAACCGGCCGCTGCCTGCGCCGGCCGTTCCGGCAAGGACACGCTTGGTGCCCAGGGATGAAACGGCAGCCACGGCAGCTGCCGAGGTCACGAACTGCCTACGCGATATTTTCTTCGTCTCAGCCATAATCCCCCCTGGTTCGGGCTGTGTAAACGGATTATAGCGCCCCCTTGGTAATCGTTTACCCAACAATGTTGGTACCGTTCTGGAGCTCGGGTTGAATCGTTGCCAGGCCTACCGCAGCGAATATCGCTTGGTTTTCTGAGTACGCGAGTTGAAAACCTCGAAGTTCCCGTCCGGCCATGCCGTCAGTTTTAGATAATTTGCCGCATCGGAACCTTCTGGATTGGCAATGAATTCCGAGGCAACATTGTGCGCCGCACCGCCCTCTTCAGAAAAGTGCAACTGCCACAGACCCTCAAGCCGGGGTGATTTCTCGATAATGTCCCATGCCGAAGGAGTACCACCCTTCTTGGCCCCGTTGTCCATGACCGCCACGCGGGGAGCAATTCCGGTGAGGAATACCAGGCTATTGCTCTGGTACCAGCCATGATGCGAGACCACAAAAATGTCAATCAATCCGAGTTTGTTTCGCGGGCATACCAATTCCGCCTCTTTATCCCGGGTCAGGTCACTCAGATCCAGAATTCTCAGCTTGCCGAACGTGATCAAGACCCCCAGGGAACGCAGGTTTTCTGTCTGATCCGGCGGAAAGTGTTCCGCATCCTTGCATTTTGGGTTGTCTTGACCCGCCCCGGGCAGCGGAGCACTAATCACGGCGCCGTCAGAACTTATCACTGTGGCTTCCATGCCCTGAATCGGTAACGTATCACCAGGCTTGGCGGTGATCCGCTTGTACTTTTGTGTCGCCAGCAGTTGCTCGTAAGCCTGCCACACCTGGACTGTAGGCGCACCGTTGTTCTCCCGATTCTCGCCGTGATCAATGAAGGTACCAATAGGAATTCGCGCCGCAAGCTGCGGAGCGCCGCCCACGTGATCACTGTGAAAATGAGTGATGAGAACGAAGTCGATCTTGCTAACTCCGGCCTTCCTGGCGGCTGCCACGATGCGGTCGGCATCTCGGCCGTCGTTACCCGGCCAGCCCGCATCGATTAATAGCGATCGACCGGTTGGCGTAACGAACAGCGTCGCTTGCCCACCTTCGACGTCTACGAAATAGATCCGCAGTGAATTCTGATTCGGAGGCAAAGGGAGCGGTCCAAGCCGCCGCCATTAAGGAGCACAGCAGGAATGTCGTCCCTAGGAGGACAGCACACTCGCAAGCGCGTCGCACGATTAGACGGTGTCGGTGAATGGCAAAGGCCATATTCCACGCTCCGGGGCCAGTTTTCGTTGGCGGTCCTGGAAATCATCAAGCGTGCCTTTCTCCTCGTCAAGCGGTTTTGAGATTACGTTTACCGACCCGTTTTAGAGTATTATCGGAAACGTTTTCTAGCACTTCTTCCCAGAAGAGAAGAATTGCAGATCCGCAATCTGCCCCTATGAAGAAGCTCCGCAGTCAGGAATGGTTTGGGCGGCAAGACAAGATGGGGTTCTTGTACCGCAGCTGGATGAAGAACCAGGGCCGGCCACCCGACCTGTTCGATGGCCGCCCGGTGATCGGCATCTGCAACACCTGGTCTGAGTTGACGCCCTGCAACGGCCACTTTCGCGAACTGGCCGACTTCGTGAAAAGAGGTGTGTGGGAAGCTGGGGGCTTCCCGCTGGAGTTCCCCGTCATGTCGCTGGGCGAGACTCAACTCCGGCCCACCGCAATGCTCTTCCGTAATCTCGCCAGCATGGACGTGGAAGAATCCATTCGGGGCAATCCGATGGACGGCGTGGTTCTGCTCATGGGTTGTGACAAGACCACCCCGTCGCTGCTGATGGGCGCTGCCTCCTGCGACCTTCCTACCATCGGCCTTTCCGGCGGTCCCATGCTTTCCGGAAAGTTTCACGGCCACGATCTCGGGTCCGGGACCGGCGTCTGGCAGATGTATGAGCGCGTGAGCTCCGGCGAGATGAAGGTCGCGGATTTCTTCGAAGCAGAAAGCTGCATGCACCGCTCCAAGGGCCACTGCATGACCATGGGCACGGCCTCAACTATGGCCAACATGGTCGAAGCGTTGGGCATGAGCTTGCCTGGAAACGCGGCGATCCCGGCCGTCGATGCACGCCGCAACACTCTGGCCCAGATGACCGGGCGCCGCATTGTGCAAATGGTCCAGGAAGATCTGCGCATGTCACGCATCCTGACACGAGCGGCCTTCGAGAATGCGATTCGCGCCAACGCTGCCATCGGCGGGTCCACTAACGCCGTGATCCATCTGATCGCGATCGCTCGTCGCATCGGGGTGCCGCTCGTTCTCGATGACTTTGACCGGCTCGGGTCGGCCCTGCCCTGTCTCGTGGACCTTCAGCCTTCGGGCCAGTACCTGATGGAAGATTTCTTTTACGCCGGCGGTCTGCCCGCTGTTCTGCGGGAATTATGTGAGGCAGGCGTACTGAACCGCGACGCTTTGACGGTCAACGGCAAGGCCATCGAGGAGAACGTCCGAGAAGCGCCTTGCTGGAATCGTGACGTGATTCACCCCTTCGCCGACCCGTTCAAACCAAGCGCCGGAATTACTGTGCTGCGAGGCAATCTTGCTCCCGACGGCGCAGTCATCAAGCTGTCCGCCGCCAGCCCGGAACTCTTGCAACATCGAGGTCGCGCCGTGGTTTTCGACTCGATCGAAGATTTTCACTCTCGCATCGATGATGAAGCATTGGAGATCGACGAAAGCTGCGTCATGGTTCTCAAGAATTGCGGGCCGCGTGGTTATCCCGGCATGGCGGAAGTCGGCAATATGCCCTTGCCGCCAAAACTCTTGCGCAAGGGTGTGACCGACATGGTGAGAATTTCGGACGCCCGCATGAGTGGGACAGCTTACGGCACGGTTGTCCTGCACATTTCGCCCGAAGCTGCGGCCGGCGGTCCGCTGGCGCTGGTAGAAACCGGCGACATGGTCGCGCTTGACGTCGCTCAACGGGTTATCAGCCTGCACGTTGATGAAGCCACCATGGCCGCCCGCCGCGCTCAATGGGCTCCTCCGGCCCTGCCTGCTCGCGGGTGGGAGAGGCTGTATGTTGAGCATGTACAGCAGGCGCATCTCGGTGCGGATCTCGATTTTCTGGTCGGTCGCAGCGGAGCTCACGTTGCGCGCGACTCACACTGACTAACGGATGAAGCGGAAAGCATGAACGACGAGTGGAACCGGCGACGATTGCTCAAACATCTAGCGGCATCTTCCGCGGCCCTTGTCTTGCCACGCGGAATGGTCGCAGCCCCGGCAATGCTGGAGGGCGCCCCAGCAGATCGTGAGATTCAGATCGTCTCCGTCAGCCCGCACACTGTTCGGCTCACCGTTCTTCCGATAAGAGGCGGCCAGACAGTCGCGATCCCCTCGGATGGATCTCTCGTGCAAAGGTCCTGGGGTGATCCAGTCGCGCGACTCCGGGGAAATGCGCCAGCCCAGGAATTCCGAGTTGGCAGTTTGAGTGTCCACGTCTCTGCCGATCCGATTCTCCTCATCATGACCACGCCGAAGGGCGAAGTCATCCAACGCCTCCATGTAGCCAGCGACACCGGAATCGTTTCTTTTTTGACTGGCGATTCACCTCTCCTCGGGCTCGGAGAAGGCGGACCGCAGTTTGATCGTCGGGGTTCTACCGACGCCATGGTGAGTGGGCAGGGAGGGTATCATCTCGCGACTCACGGTGGACGTGTTCCCATCCCATGGGTTATCAGCACGGCAGGCTGGGCAATGTTTATCCACCAGCCATTCGGAACCTTCGATTTCACTGGACCTCAAAGCAAGTTTCAGCCGTCCAGGACAGATGTCGCCCTCGACATTTTCTTCGTGGCCTCCCCCGACCCCGCCACGATTATGGCAGAATATGCGCGGCTGACGGGCCACGCGGAATTGCCTCCTGTTTGGAGCTTCGGCTATCAGCAATCGCATCGGACCCTCGCCAGCCGTGAGGAGATACTCGCCGAAGCAACAACGTTTCGCGAGAAGAAACTTCCCTGCGACGCACTCATCTTTTTAGGCACGGGGTTCTGTCCGTCGGGTTGGAATACCGAAAATGGATCGTTCTCCTGGAACTCTCAGGTTTTCCCCGAACCCAAGGAAATCGTCGACAAACTCCACAAGGAGAACTTCCGGGTCGTGCTCCACGACGTGATTCTGAATGACAAACTCCGCGGAACAGTTCACGACTCGTGCGAGTTGTCTAGGTTCGATCTGGAGCAAGCCATTTGCTACTGGGATGCCCACCGCAAAGACTTCGCCCTCGGTGTGGACGGCTGGTGGCCCGATGAAGGTGATCCGCTGGACATCGCATCACGACTGGTGCGCAACCGCATGCACTGGGAGGGCCCACAACTAGACCGCCCGAATGAGCGCCCCTACGCCCTCCATCGCAACGGCTATGCCGGCATGCAGCGCTACGGATGTTTTCTCTGGTCCGGGGATGTGTACTCCACTTGGGAGACGCTGAAAACACAAGTGCCGATCGCGATCAATACTTCGCTGACCGGCATTCCGTATTGGGGCACGGATATTGGCGGCTTCGTACCTACAAAAGAGTTTACGGCCGAACTCTACCTGCGCTGGTTTCAGTTCGGCGCATTCTGTACGTTGTTCCGCTCCCATGGCCGCACTTGGAAGCTGCGACTGCCCTGGGGCTGGAACACCGGCGATCCCGGTCCGGTTGAGATTCGCAACTACAACGGCGCCTCGGTCCCCGATGCCAGCCAATTGCACAACACACAGGTTGAGCCGATCTGCCGCAAGTATTTGGAACTCCGCTACCGGATGTTGCCCTACCTGTACAGCGCCGTGCGCGAATGCACGACCACGGGCATGCCCGTGATGCGTGCGTTGTGGTTGCACTATCCGGACGACCCGGTTGCCGTCGCGCGCCAGGACCAGTATTTATGGGGACGGGACCTTCTCGTCGCTCCAGTACTTGAGATGGCCGCAGCCTCGCGTTCAGTTTATCTCCCTCGTGGAGACTGGTACGACTTCTGGACAGGCGAGCGTATAGAAGGACGCCGTGAGTTCAATCGTCCGGTTGATCTCGAGACGATGCCTCTGTTCGTACGTGCCGGAACAATCCTGCCCCTTGGCCCTGTCAAACAGCACACTGACGAGAAAATAGACCGACCTCTCTCGATCTCGATCTATCCCGGCGCCGACGCTTCGACCCTAGTCTATGAAGACGATGGCCGTTCCTTCAATTATCGCAATGGAGAATGGATGGGCATCCGCCTGCGATGGAACGACGTACAACGCGTGCTGATGCTCAGTCTTGCACCGGGTTCGCGCATGCTGCCGCCCCTTCGAAGGAACATCGAAGTCAACCTTCTGCAATCGGAGAAGCGCATCGTGTTCGATGGAGGGCCGATCGAGGTGAGGTTCTAACCGACTCCAGTACAGGTCGACAGTTCTGGCGACCAAAATCAATTGGCATTGGGGCCCGGGTTTTAAGGGAGTTCCGAATCCCTCGAGGAGAGCCGGCAAGGGGAAACAGTCATTCAGATCGGATGTGTTGACTCATCCTTGCCACTCCAACAGCGAACCCGTCTGCAGTAGGGGGCTTTTCGTCCTATGCCTTTTCTGCCACCGTCTTCGATCGCACCTGCGACAGAGTCAACATCACTTGGTAACCGAAGCTGCCGGAAACGGGTAGTGTAGGGTTCGGCCCTTGACCTCAAAACCTTCGTTTGCGGGATCACAACATCCCGGTGGGCAAACGTATTGGGTGCGTGAATGTCGGAGTGGGTGTGCGTTGTTGCCGATCCCGACTTCAGCGCAGCGCCGCGCACGCCCGATCTCTGTTTCGCGGACTTGGCTTACATGAAGATTAACCACGGTCAGTGTCAGATCTTTTTCATGCAGCCAAGCCGATCCCTGGAGTTCCCATTCACTGCACTTTCCCCGACGCATTATAACAATCTGCTCCAAGCCCGTTTCCGGCCAACTTCCGAGTAGCCGACGATCCAGGATTGAAGAGCATCGCTCTAGCTTTGTGGCTTCATCGAGGGTTGACCTACGTTACTTCGGGCACCTGCCTTGGATTAGAAATCGTTTCAGCGCGAGGTCGTACCCTTTAGAATCCACTTTTATGCTCGTGCC
>Ga0073928_10005506_pt1 | contig 17696 bp, 13 predicted proteins | sample PaiPotPPA55metaG_FD_76969 | JGI IMG/M metagenome (GOLD analysis project Ga0073928, IMG submission 76969) | Iron sulfur acid spring bacterial and archeal communities from Banff, Canada, to study Microbial Dark Matter (Phase II) - Paint Pots PPA... ... | reverse complement strand
GATCACGCCCTTCTGAATCCAGTCTAGCGTCTCCTGATCAGTGTCCATCGCGATCACCACTTTTCCGGTCACGTGATAGCTGTTCAGCACGCCCGCCACTTCTTTTCCCGATTGCGCTTCCAGACACACAAAGGCGTCGACCTTGTCGCGCTCCTTGCCGACGATCTGCGTCGCTGTGTCGAATGCGATGCGGGGATCGCCCTGAATATCGACTACGCGAGTGATCTTGATCCCGGGCGTTTTAGCCAGCGCCTCTTTGTATCCGCGCAGCCGTTCTTGCAGATTCGACTGATCGGGCATGCTGAACACCACGACATTTCCTTTATCTTTTAATTCTTTTGCCAGCCGCTGGCCGCCCGTGAATCCCGCCTGATAATTATTGGTACCAATGAAGAACAGGCGCTTGCTCGAGGGAGCATCCGAATCGATCGTGATCACGGGCACACCTGCGGCCACAGCTTTATCGATGCTGTCTTTCAGCAACGCCGGGTCGGTCACGGCCAGCAGAATTCCCGTGGCTTTTTTCTGCAGAGCCTGATCCACGGCATCGCGCTCCGACTTTGGGTCATAATTTTGCGGCCCCATGAAATCGGAGCGCACTTTCATCTGGGTGGCGGCGTTGGAGAATCCCGCGCCGGCGGCCTTCCAGTAAGGCACCTGCAAATTCGCCGATACCAAAACAAAATATTCGTCAGAGTCGTGAGCACCGCCGCAACTCAGGGTTATGACTAATAGGACCGCGACGGGGGCGATGTGGAGAATCCTGCGCATGTGGAGCATCGCTCCTCCTTTCGAACCATTTCCATCCTCGTAGACGGAGTCTCGCCGGATTGAACGTTCAGCGCCTGGATTGTAAATGAGCGGTCAAGCGAAGACCAGAAGTCAGGCGCTTGTGAAGGAGGAGACGATGGAGACCGTCGAGCACCGGGGGGCCTAAACCCCAACCGGGAAGGGCTTGGTATGCGTGGTGGTCTTCAGCGAGGCGCCGCCGAAGCGTCCCTGCAGCAACGACATTAATCCCGTGTACCAGTACCCCACAACGAACAGCGTGAGGAAGGGCACCGTGATGTAGTTCTCATTTTCCACCGCATAGTAAACCGTAAGCGCGAAGTAGGTTCCGACCAGCAACTCGAGCCATGGCACCCATCCCAAGCGCTTCCGGTATTTTTTTGCGCCAATTCTGTCCTGCTTCGAGATGACGCTATACTTCGGCGTTCGCGCAAACGCACTCTCCTTGCCGATGAGCGCCTCGATGACCGCCTTTGTGTTCGTGATGGTCAATCCGATTCCCAGCGCCATCAGAAATGGGAGATACAACAGCGCCCGCGGCCAACTCCGGGGAAACAATTCGCGCTGCGAGACCAGGTAGAAACTTGAAATCGAAAACGTTGACGCCATAAACAGCGGCAAGTCGATGTAAAGCATCTGAAACCAGCCTTGATAGAAGCGAATGACCATGGCCGGGAGCAGCAACACGGAAAGGATGATCATCAGCGGATAGCTGAGGTTCGCCGTCAGGTGGTACCAGGCCTCGATCTTGGTATGTAGCGAGGTATCGCTGCCCAGTACCCGCGGCAAGATTTTTTTTCCCGTCTGGATCAGCCCTTTTGCCCACCGTGCCTGCTGCGTTTTGAACGCAGTCATCTCCACGGGCAGCTCCGCCGGACACTCCACATCCTGCAGATAGATGAATTTCCATCCTTTGAGCTGGGCACGATAAGACAAGTCAGTGTCTTCGGTCAGCGTATCGTGTTGCCAGCCTCCAGCATCTTCAATCGCCGCTCGCCGCCACATGCCGGCCGTGCCGTTGAAGTTGAAGAAGAGTCCCGTGCGCGCGCGTCCCGAGTGCTCCAGCACGAAATGCCCATCGAGCAAAATCGCCTCGACCTCGGTCAAAAATGAGTAATGCCGGTTGAGGTGGGTCCAGCGCGTCTGCACCATTCCAATCTTCGGATCGGTAAAGTGATGGACAACGCGCAGCAGAAAATCTTCCGGCGGAGTGAAATCGGCGTCGAAAATCGCGATGAACTCGCCCTTCGCAGTTTTCATCCCTTCGGCGAGCGCGCCCGCCTTGAAGCCCGCCCGATTCGTCCGGTGATGATAAGTAATGGGATTGCCCAGCGCCGAATAACGCTCAACCAACCCACGAGCCACGCCGACGGTTTCGTCCGTCGAGTCGTCGAGCACCTGGATGTCGAGCTTCTCCGGCGGATATTTCAGCTTGCAAATCGAATCCAGCAGTCTCTCGACGACGTATTGCTCGTTGAAAATCGGCAACTGCACGGTCACTCGTGGCAACGCTTCGAAATACGCCGCCGGTTCGGTCGTGCGTTTGTCCCGATGCTTGTAATACAGATAAACCAGCCTGTAGCGATGCATTCCGTAACCCGCGAGCAGAATTAAGACGATGAAATACGGCACGAGCAGCGCTACATCAAACGCATTGGCGTGATACAGTCCGCGAAACGTGGTATCCAGAAAATGCTGGCGGATGTAAGGGGCAATGCCCCGAGGGGCAGCCCATGCGGCTAGGGTCGCAGTCGGAATGGGATCAGACATCAATAAGGAGTCCGGTGAAAACCTACATTTTACCGAATTCTCCGCATCTTCGCGTAGAAGCCGATTCAGGCAATTCGGGAGCGCAAGTTGCCCACTCCGCCCACCTCAGCTACAAATAGAATCACTCATGGAGTCCAGATCAGCGGCGGAAGCGAACTCTGTCCCAAACGCCGCTCGTTTCCGGCATGCATGGGAGCACATCCGCGCATCGCCACGGGGGATCTTCGCGATCGCGTTGCTTCTGCGTGTCGCCTGGATCGTCCTCGGGCACACGTACAAATTCAAAAGCACCGACGACAACTTCAGCTTTGGCTGGGAGATGGGACGCATCGGGGCATCGCTTGCCTCCGGTCACGGCTTCGGCAGTCCGTTTGGTCCGCCGACCGGACCCACCGCGTGGGAACCTCCGCTATACCCGTATTTGACCGCTGGCGTCTTTCTTGTGTTTGGGATCTATTCCAAGGCGTCGGCGTTCGTGCTGTTGACTCTAAACAGCGTCTTCTCGGCGCTGACTTGCATTCCGATTTTTCTGATTGCGCGCAGGATTTTTTCCGAGAAAGTGGCGGTCGGCTCCGCGTGGGCATGGGTCCTGCTGCCGAACGTAATCTTCTGGTGCACCCGTGCCATCTGGGAGACGAGTCTCGCGGCACTGCTGCTGACGACGATCCTCTGGCTGACTCTGACTCTTGAAGATCACAACGGGTCGATGCCCTGGCTTCAGTTCGGATTGCTCTGGGGCATTATCGCGTTGAGCAGCACTTCCCTGCTGTCGTTTCTGCCGGCAGCGGGATTGTGGGCGTGGTACCGGCGCGCGCGACGTGGCAAGTGCTCGTTGGCCGGAGTTGCGCTGGCGTCGATTGTTTTTTTTGCGTGCATCACGCCCTGGCTGGTCCGCAACTATGAGACTTTCGGCAAATTTATTTTTATTCGCGACAATTTTGGCGCGGAGCTTCGCCTGGGAAACGGTCCCGGCGCCGACGGAACCTTGATGTTGCATCTGGACGCGACCCACGATGCCGACGCGATGCGCCAGTTTCAGACGATTGGCGAGTTGCCGTACATCGCAATGCGGAAGTGGCAGGCGCTCGATTACATCGAAGCGGACTACGCGCGGTTCGCGGACCTCTGCGTCAAACGGTTTTTCTATTTCTGGGCGGGACCGCCGAAAGCCACGGTCCCCTGGTGGATGAGTGAAGTAAAGAACTCGTTGTTCCTGGCCTGGTCGGTCCTGGCGTTTTGCGGATTGGTGCTCGCGCTCCGATTGCGCAAACCAGGCTCGTGGCTGCTGTTCTGGCTGTTCGTGGTCTATCCGGCGATCTACTACTTCGTGTATTCCATTCCGCGCTACCGTCACCCCATCGAGCCGGAGATGGCGATGCTGGCCGTGTTCCTGCTGACAGAGGCTGGAAAGAAAACTAACGCCCGCTTTCGAGATCAATTTTCACGACGTGAATCTGCTTGAGTTTGCTATCGAGATTGCCTGTAACCACTACCCGTCGGCCCTCATAGCCATGCACCAGATCGGACCGGTCGAGCCGGTACACGTTATTTCCGACGGACAGGACGAGATATCCGCCAAGATGCTCGATGCAATACACCGAACAGGTGTTCGAGGTCCCGCCCATCGATTTCGACTTCAGCATCTCCTGATGAGAGCGGGTGAGCGAGTGGACATTCAATGCACATTGGCTGTCGGACACCTCTCCGTGGAAAGCGTGAGGACTCTGTGAATACGCCACATAGGCTAAAGCCAGTACTGCGGCACAAGTTAAGATGCGAGATCCGAATGCGTTCATAAACACTCCCTGCTTCAATCGTTTCATGGCAGCACGGTAAATTTCATGTGCATGCCTTCATGGTCTTCGCTGCAAATCACCGTGCAGACCACTTCGTATGCGCCCGGTTCGTTGGGGACGGTGAGCAGGAATTCCTGCTTGCCAGGTTTGAAAAGCAGGTCCCAACCGTCGACCCTAGTCCGGTCCTTGGCTCGTAGAAGGGAAAAGCCATGAATCGAACCGTCGCGATTCCACGATTTGCCCCGGCGAGCCGTAACTGTGAGAAGCACTTGCTCCCCCGCTTTGACGGTAATCTCCGGCGTACGCTGTCCGGTGATCTTGTAACGGCTGTCGCTGTCAGCAGTGATCTCGATGACGCGAGGTTGCTCACCGGCCCGGGCCAGCCCCAGTAGCAAAAGAGCTGCCGCCGCCGTCCACACCAACATACGACGGATTTCGGCTGCGCTCGTCATCGTTTTAGAAGGTTATCGGGCTGGTTACTGGGTCATGTAGAACAGGATTAAGCGCCTGTCTTCAGCCGTGATCGTAGCGCGGACTCTCATGTGGCGCAGGATGGTTCCCATCATGCGCGGCGGAAATTTCTGCGGAGCAGCGTGGCAACGGCCGCAGTTCGCGCGAAAGCGGCGCTCACCCTCGAACCGCATGTTCTCAGCGTCGCTACTACGGTGGACCACTACTGCTCCCGCTTCCTCTTTTTTGCTCGACGGCGATCCGGCAAAAACGGAAGACACGAAAGCAAGAGTGCAGAGCAGCACAGCAAGCCAGGTCAGCGTGAGACTCGGGTTCGTCGCTTTTCTCATGGCGCCCCCACTCGACCCAGCCGAACCGCGAACCGGTAAGCGAACCCGAAGCTCCACTGGTTGAAGTTTCCCGCCGAACTGAATTGCCGCCCGTAGCTGAGGATGCCTTTAAAGCCGTCCCGCAGGAAATAGTTGATTCCAAAATCGGCCTCGCGGGTATCGGCGCTGGGCAGGCCGAGGGCTGCAGCGCCATCCGCGCCGATCTCGCCCGTATAAAACTGTTGCATGCGTGCCACCACTTCGGTGCGGCGCATTTCCTTCTGCCAGAAGTGAGCCTGGCTCAGGCGGTACGCACTTTCAATCCAATATCCACTGCCTACAAAAGAGTGGGCAAATTCGGAGCGCAGGTTGAGTGGAACCCTCGCCGGCTGCCAGCCCATATGGAAACCGAGCGCGTTCTTGCGATCGTCCTGCAAGGTCTTTTGCCAGGAGCTGCCAACTTCAAGTCGCGGGCCGGGAAAGAAGAATCCCACGCGCCCACCGACGTGGCGCTCAGAATCGACGCTGCCGATTCCAATGCTTGTGGCCGAGACGTAGACTGCATAGTTCATGTTCGCCTTGGCATTGACCGGAAAGCCGCCACGAAACATGGCTCCGTCGCTGGGGGCCGTGTTGATGGGGAGAATCAAAGGGTCGGGCTGCAGGGCGCGAATCCAAACCGGATAGAGGCGCTCGTTGAAGATCCCGAAGGGTGTGAGAAATCGGCCTGCGGTGACCGTGAAATAGGGACTGGCAATGTAATCGATTTGAGCGTAGTCCACGTGCTTATCGACCGGGCCGCCGTAGGGTCCGCCGTTGGGCGGACGCTGGAACTGGCCCTCGAATTCCGCTCGCGATTCGATCAGCCACCGATCGCCTAAAGGTACAAGGAGGACTGGATTGATCTGGGTATCGATCAGATCCTGTCCGCCCGTGACGAAGCTAAAGGTGCCGATGCTGCCGGTTAGGATTGGGACTGGCTTTTCGGAATCTGGAGTCTGGGCGAAGGCACACTTTGACACGAAGAATAAAAGACATAGCAGCGCTTGCCAGGCGAGACCTCGCCGGAATCGGCGTGCGTTTCTTTGGTATTCCTGCGGCAAATGAACCCCAAGTCAGCTCTTTAGGGATTGTCTTCGACCGGCATTCGGAGCGGAACATCACGGAAGTAACTTTCGTATCTCCAGTGTCGAAAACGGACCGTGAAGATGACGATTTCCCATTTTGCCCTCTCACCAATTGCGCAGAGCCACGTCTAAAACGTTGAATCGGAGGAAGTCATGAACCGCCATCGCCAATCTGCTACCTGGCTGGGAGCCGTCCTCGGGACGATGTGCGCCCTTCTCGTCCTGGCCCTCGGAGCACATGCCTCCGACCATCGCGGCGCACTCAGCGAGGAATTTCATCAGACTTATGCTCTAACGGCGGATGGCCGCGTTGAACTGGACAATATCAACGGAGACGTTCACATCTCGAGTTGGGACCAGAATGAGGTGAAAGTCGATGCGGTAAAGTACGCGGACACGAAAGAGCGCCTGGAGGAGGCGAAGATCGAAATTGACTCGAGAAACGATTCTCTGTCGATCCGGACCAAATATCCGGATCACAATCAGAACTGGAATTGGGGCTCGCATAATAATCCTGCCAGTGTGGAGTACACGCTGACGGTGCCGCGAACGGCCCGGCTGGATGAGATTAAGCTGATCAACGGCTCACTCGACATTACCGGCGTAAGCGGAGAAGTAAGTGCTTCCTGCATCAACGGACGGCTGGAAGCCCACAATCTGGCCGGGCGAGCCAGGTTGTCCACGATCAATGGACACCTGGATGCACGGTTCGATCAGCTTGCCGGGAATTCGGTCGAGTTGAATTCGGTGAATGGCTCGGTGGAGCTGACGATCCCTTCGGACTCGAAGGCGGAACTTGAGGCCAGTACGGTTTCCGGCGGAATCAATAACGATTTCGGATTGCATGTGAACCATCACCGGTTCGTGGGGCACGACCTGCGCGGAGAACTCGGGAGCGGCGGGACGCGCATCGAGCTCAAGAATGTGAATGGCAGAATCGAGATTCGCCATGCGCAGGACGGCCGCGCTCTGAGCCCCGTGAAAGACTTGGCGCACCACGATGACGATGATGACAGCATTTAGTAACATTTGCGTGTGAAGCGCGACTGTTCCTGGATGCGTTGCTGGCGATGGCGCCGTCGCTCGGAACTTGCCGGGGTTTTCAATTGGCGACGCTCCGTCCTTGTTTTGTTTTTGCTGGCTGTAGCCACGGCGCAGACTACGCTGGACCAACCTCAGCCCACTGAATGGATCCGTTCCCACGCCATCGCTTTGCAGACCGTGGAAGCAGGGTATGGCTTTGAAGACATGCGGCCGCTCGCGAGCGTAGTAGGCGACTCCAGAATCGTCTCGCTCGGCGAAGCTACCCACGGCACCCGCGAGTTCTTCCAACTCAAACACCGCATACTGGAATTCCTAGTCAGTCAGAAGGGATTCACCATCTTCTCCATCGAGGCGAACATGCCCGAAGCCTATCGCCTGAACGATTTCGTTTTGAATGGCGCGGGCGATCCGAAGCAACTCTTGAAAGGTATGTATTTCTGGACATGGGATACGGAAGAAGTGCTGCATATGATCCTGTGGATGCGCGAGTTCAACCGCTTGGGTAAAGGCCGGATCGAGTTCACTGGATTCGATATGCAGACGCCGAATGTGGCTATGGATACGGTACGCCGATTCTTGCTGGGCCGCGATGACTCCTTCTTCAACACGGTCGACTCAATCTACGCAGAGGTTGCGCAGCGGACCAAGGCGACACAGCCTTCCTTTGGTGTGGCTACGGGGACTTTCCCCGTCGAGTTAGCGGCCGGTAAGCACATCGAGTTCAGCGGCTACATCAAGACCGAAGACGTAACCGATGGCTGGGCTGGTCTGTGGTGGCGGGTTGACGGCGAGAACGGTTCCAAGCCTTTGGCCTTCGACAATATGCAGGAGCACGGACTAAAAGGCACTACCGACTGGACTTTCTGTAAGTTGTCACTCGATGTCCCCAAGAACGCCAGCCACATTAACTTCGGACTCCTTCACCCCGCAGACGGGACGGCATGGTTCGATTCCCTGAAAGTTGTCCTCGACGGCCAGCCTTACGAAGATTCGGCTCTGTTCGACTTCGATTTCGAATCGAGCGTCCTTCGCGGATTTCACGCTAGCGCGAGCGGGTACGAGGTCAGTCTCGACGGCTCTGTCGCTCACACCGGAAAGCAGAGTCTGCGAATACGGCCTGCGAGCGTCGCAAACCCTTTGGGCGCAGACCTGCCGGATGTGGCTCTGGCTCAGCGCTGCAAAGATATCCTGGCGCAGCTGCAAAGCAATCGGGAACGGTACATGCGGGACGGGGCAAAATCCAAAGACGTTGACTGGGTGATTCAAAACGCCCGCGTGGTTCTGCAGTTTATGCAGTTAAAAACTGGAGCGAAAGGCCGCGATCAAAGCATGGCCGAGAATGTGGAATGGATCGCCGATCACAACCCGGGGGCGAAGATTGTGTTGTGGGCGCACAATGGCCACGTCGCATACGCGGGATACCCAGGTTACAGACCGATGGGAGCATACTTGCACGAGAAATTCGGACCAGCAATGGTGAATTTCGGGTTTACTTTTAATGAGGGCTCTTTTCGCGCCGTCGAGCCGGGAAAATCATTGCACGAATTCACGGTCGGTCCGCTTCCCGAGGGCAGTCTGGATCGCGCGTTGGCTTCTGCCCACATTCCATTGTTCGCCCTCGACCTTCGCCAGTTGCCAACCCACGGACCAGTTACCCAGTGGTTCGCCGAGCCTCGCGCGATGCGGAGCATTGGCGCGACCTACAGTGAGAATGAAGCAGAATCAATGGCGATTGCGAAGGCGCGCTGGCAGAAAGCATTCGACGTGATTTTCTTCGTCGAGCGGACAACGGCCGCGCACGGAAACCCGTAATCCTCTGATGCGGAGATCCCGCTGTTAATAGATCGTGTATCCGGGAAGCGGCGTGCGCAGGTCGGGCTTTGAGGCCATGAGCAGCAAAGCGCCCTCGCGCTTGAACGCGCGTAGATCGTCAAGACTGTTGAACGACTTAGTTTTGTAATCGTCGGGAGTGGGCGTGTCGTCGGGAATGCGGCGCGATTCAACATTTTCAAATGCATGCTTCTTGAGGAGCTCGACATATTCCTCCGCGGACCGGACGCAGACCGGGACTTTGAGTTTGTCGACCCACTGCAATGAATATGGATTGTCTTTATATAGATTGATCAGGATATACAAGCGTCCGCGGGGAGCTATGACGCGGAACAGTTCCATCAGCGCGCGATCCTGGTCGGGATAGTAGTAGAACGATTCCACCGACAGGACTTTGTCGAAGAAGTTTTCCTCCCACGGGATCTGCTGGGCCGATCCCCAGACATAGAGAATATTCTCGAAGTCTTTCGAGGCCTCGCGGGCCTGGCGCACCATTTCGTCGGACACATCGAGTCCAACGACCTGGCCGAATCCCTCCGGGCCTTCTCCGACAAGCCGTGCCAGCAGGCGCGTGGCCCATCCCGAACCGCAGCCAAGATCGAGTATGCGCTCGCCGGGGCGCAGATTCATCAATCGAATCGTCTTCTCGGTGATGTCGAGATGATGGCGCTCCATCTTCTCGCCTTCGCCGGCTGCGGCCCAGCGGTTGAACTCGTGTTGCAGCTTTTCGTCGGGGGTTTGCGGCTTGTCAGGCATGTGTCGGTAGATGGTCGTTGGTCCTTGGTCGTTTGCTTACGGCTGCCGGGGACAAAATAAATACGGGATTCGACTCTCTTTAACGGGCCCGTAACACCAGACTGCTAGAGTGTCCGTCGCTCGGGGGCAAGGGCTCTTGTAACACAACTTTAATAGAGAGGAACTCACAATGCCAGAGAAAGCTTCGAACAGAAATACTTCCAGCTTGTTGACGAAAACGATTGCCGCAGTTTCATTCGGCGCGCTCATTGCCGCCGTCCCAGCTATTGCGCAAGACCACAAAGGCGATCGCGACAAATTCTTCTTTTGGCCCGGCAACCTGGTGGTTAGCCGCAGTGTGTATGACAACAATCCTAACAACGTCAAGGTTGGCGAAATCCTGCCGCCGAATTGCGCGAATACCACCGGCGGATGCGGCGCAGTCACCGGCGCTCCCTACAATGGGACGTATCCGTTTGTCTGGAACAACGACACTTACGACAGCAGCTTCGGGATCACTTCTAAAATTCTTCTGGACCAGATGTTCCCCTTTGGCTTCGTGATTAACACCCTGGAAGTTCCGAACAGTTCGCAACGCGGAATTCGCAGCACGAGCAATCAGCTGGTCACGAGTTTCAGTTCGAAATCGGAGATGGCGCTGAACCTGTCGACCGACCGACAATACCTTACATTTTCCGGCTATGTCGCACCCATCGACCAACTTGACGTTTCGAATTCGAATACGCCCGGCGCCGTCGATCCGACGAATCCCGTCGGAGAAAGCTTCTTGCGGGCAGAAGCAGTGGTCGACCGTTTCGGACATTTCCAGTTTAGCGAGACCAATGCCTACAGCGGCAATAATGGCCGTGCTGTCGTGCTGAACAACAGCAACAGCGACAACTTTTTCTATACTGCCGGAAACGCCGGAAATGGCGCAAATCCGCAACCAGATGGAATTATTCTCGGAGCGGGCACGCAGATCATCAGTCCGGCGAATGCGCTCGAGAGTGAGCAGAATCCCGGCACGCCGACTCCCGTCGGAAGTTTTTCGGTGACGGAACTCGGCGCCAAGCCGGACAAGATCGGCAAGGATGACAAATTCCGCGGTCTCACCATCTTCAACAACGTGCTGTATTACTCGAAGGGCAGCGGCAGCAACGGAGTGAACACGGTTTATTTCCTCGACACGACCGGGAGCGCGTGCCCTCACGGTGTCGGCCACCCCTCCAGTTCGGCCGCTCTGCCGACTTCTCCGCTCGCCTATAATCCGGCAACGCTCCAGACAGGCGGGCTTCCTAACAACATGTGCATCCTGGCAGGCTTCCCACAGATCCCGAACAAGACCGCAACCACACTGGCTTATCCCTTTGGGATGTGGTTTGCCAACGCCACTACGGTTTATGTTGCTGACGAAGGCGATGGCTATGCCGGAGGAACAGACCTTTACACGCACGCCGCGGCGCAAACCAGGGCAGGATTGCAGAAGTGGGTTTTCAGTTCCTCCACTAACACCTGGAATCTGGTTTATACGCTGCAAACCGGATTGGGACTGGGCGTACCTTACACGATCGCTCATTATCCGACTGGAACCAACCTTGCGACTGGTCTGCGGTGGGCTCCGGCGACGGATGGTCTGCGCAACATTACGGGCGCCGTTGGCCCCGATGGCTATGTCGGCATCTGGGGGATCACTTCAACGATCAGCGGAAACGGGGATCAGGGCGCGGATCCAAATCGGCTGATGGTTGTCTTTGATTCTCTCTCGAACACCGATCCGGCGGTCGCGGCAAAGGAAGGCTTCTTTACTTTACGCCAGGCAGAATCAGGCGAGGTTCTGCGGGGCGTTTCGTTTACGCCGGGAACGGATTCTGACCGTCGATAATAACGACGAGCTGATTTGAGGGCACATTTGGGCGGAAGCCGCTTCATCCCGGCTTCCGCTTTTTCTTTTGCAGTATCTCAGCTCTGCTTGGTTTGAAGGATGGATGCGATCGCGGCTGCTGAAATGAGATCTTCTGTGTTACAGTTTTGCTCTTCATGGCGACGCGTCCTCAGAATCCAGCGCCAGACTCCGAACCCGGATCGCTTTACTGTCCCAACTGTGCAGAGGAGGTTACCGATCCTTTGACGTGCGGCGATTGCTCTTCGGTGATATGCCGCCGTTGCGGGACCGCACTGGAATCGTCCGATGAACTGGGCATGGGATGATGGAACCGGTTCCAGTTTTGCCCCGTAACGACGTGATCTCATTCAACTCAGGAACTCCCAACTCAAATCCTTCTGATTCCAAGCCCACTCTGGTTCGCGGACTCGGGTTGCTCGATTCGGTGCTGCTGCTGGTCAGCGGCGTGATCGGGTCGTCGATTTTTCTGACGGCGAAAGATATTGCCGGGCCGTTACCGCAGCCCGTGCTGTTTCTGCTGGTATGGGTGTTGGGGGCGGTGATTTCGCTCTGTGCGTGCTTTGCCTTCGCCGAACTGGGTTCGATGTTTCCCGACTCCGGCGGACAATATATTTATCTGCGCGAGGCCTACGGCGATCTCATCGCGTTTCTTTACGGATGGATGCTGTTCAGCGTGGCCAATGGTGGAAGCATCGCCGCACTATGCGTAGCTTCCGCAGCATATTTGGGCGAAGTCTTCCCGGTTGTTTCGCAGCATCATGTCGTGGTGACATTCGCCGGAATCGTGATTACCCGGGCGCATTTACTGGGTTTAGTGCTGATCGCCGTTCTTACTGTCGTGAATGTGCTTGGGCTGCGCTGGGGGGCATTGCTGCAAAACGTTTCCAGCGCCACAAAATTCACCGCCATGGCCGCCTTCGTTATTTTGGGATTCGCCATCGGCAAAGGGCACTGGTCCAACTTTCAGGCGCATGGCGTTAGCTTGACGATGGGGCTCGGTCCGGCGCAGCTAATCTCCGCGCTGGGCGTGGGAATGATTGCTGTATTCTGGGCCTATGACGGGTGGGTCTACATCACGTGGGTCGCCGGAGAAGTGAAAGAGCCGAGACGGAACGTGCCTCTGGCTATGGTGTTGGGCGTAATCGCGGTAGGGGTAATTTATATCGCGATGAACTTGACCTATGTGTACGCGCTGCCACTGAAGGAGATCGCGGCCCATGAAACCATTGCGCATGCGGCGGCGGTGGCGTTGTTCTCTCCCAGCGCGGCGGTGTGGCTGTCGCTGATGATTGCCATCTCTTGCTTCAGCGCGGCGGCTACGTGCACGCTTTCGGGTGCGCGCGTGTATCTCGCCATGGCGCAAGATGGAGTCTTTTTCAAGCGCATGGCGGTGATCCATCCCAAGTGGCGGACGCCGGCGTTCAGCCTGGTTGGACAGGGTATCTGGGCCGCAGCGCTAACCTTAAGCGGGCGCTATGACCAGCTTTACACCTACGTGATTTACGGAATGGTGCTTTCGTACACGCTGACGGTGATCGGGATATTCCTGTTGCGTTGGAAGCGGCCGGAGATTCCGCGGCCGTATCGATGCACGGGCTATCCGTGGCTGCCGGCAATCTACGTGCTGGTCGGGACCGCGTGGACGCTGAACACAATCATCACTCGCCCCACCCAGGCATTCTGGGGAACAGCGATTGTGCTGATTGGCGTGCCGGGATATTTGTATTGGAAGCGCAGCAACCGGAATGCCACTTAGATCGTGTGGGGACGCCGGCGCTCGGTGTCCCCACATAAAACACTTATACCGGAGTCGCGCTCTTCCTCGGCGGATTGAAGAATGGCAGCGCCGTTACCTTCACGTTCGTTTTAAGCCGCATCGCTTCGATCGTGATTTCCATCTGCAGGGAAGCGCCAGGCTCCGCATATTCCGTCTCGACGCTGGCTAGCGCGATCAACTTCTTCAGAACCGGCGACCAACTTGTGGTCGTCGCTTTGCCGACTTGTTTATCTCCCGAGTACACGGGGACCGCGACGCGCGAGGCTTGGGTGGGCGCAGCGGGAGTGAGGCGGTATCGCTCGTAGAGTTGCTCGACGTCGGTCCAATCGACTTCGAGGCCAACAAGTTGGCGCGGCACGCCCTTCTTCGCATCTTGCTGGAGCGCGCGTTTGCCAATGAAGTTTTCCTTTTCGAGGTGAACTATTTTCCCGAAGCCGAGTTCGTAGGGCGAGAACTTCTGTGATGGAATCAGCGCTTTCTTCGAACTGGTGTAGTCGACTTCAATCAGGAGCAGGCCCGCTTCGACGCGCGCGACGTCGAGTGCCAGCATGCCGGCGGCGTGCAGATCGAACTGCTTGCCGTTTTCCGTCAGAGCATCCCAAACTTTCACAGCGTCATTCCACGGCATCCAGATTTCGTATCCGAGATCGCCGGTGTAGCCGGTGCGGGAAATGTCGACGGGAACTCCTGCGATTTTGCCGCGGGTGACGCGGAAATATTTCAGATTGGCGATGTCAGCGTCAGCCACGGCCTTTAGCAGCTTGGCCGACGTCGGGCCTTGCAGGGCAAGCGCTGCTACTTTCTCCGAAATATCTTCGATCTGAACATCCATGTTCAGGCCGTTCTGGCGAAACCAGCGCAGGCTGGGGTCGGCGGCCGTCCAGCGATAGAGGTTTTCTTCGAGGCGCGAGATAGTGCCGTCGTCGATGACCTTGCCGTCTTCGTCACACCAGCAGCAATAGATGACCTGTCCCACTTTGACTTTGTTGATGTCGCGGGTGATTATCCGGTTCACCAGACGAGTCGCATCTTTACCGGTGATCAGATATTTATAAAGTGGCGAGATATCGATGAGCGCAGCCGCGTTGCGAATGGCGTTGTACTCGTGCTCGTGATGGACTTCGTACACGCTGACCGTGTAATAGCCCGACCACTCGCGGTAATTCAGGCTGTGACATAGGGGGAATGTTCGCTCGTGAAAGGCGGTTCCGATAGGCAAGCTGATAGCCTCGAAAAGATTTGGTAGACGCCGAATTATACGCTGGAGCCGTTATTAAAGGTCATTCCGCGCCTGGGGGCGCCCGGCAGCGGATCAGCAGGAGATCCCTCGCCCCGCTGGAGAAAACGCGGGAACTTCGAGATGACGTCTTCTTGTTAGCTAACGTTGCAGACAAAATGACTCGCTTCTCGATAGAATGGCGGCTCGACTTTCACACCATGCTCTCTTTCACGCCAACGTTGTCGAGTGTCCTCCGCAAATGGACCGTTCGTTCCAGCGGACTCTAGTCTGCTACCGCCCTTCGGCGCGAGTATCATTGCGTTTTCTACACACCCGAACGTTAAAAGCTAGGAGCTAACAGCTAATGGCTGGTTCTAACTCATACGACGTAATCGTCATCGGCGGCGGTCATAACGGACTGGTTAATGCTGCGTATCTGGCGCGTGCGGGCAAAAAAGTGCTCGTGCTTGAGAGGCGGCACGTGCTGGGCGGAGCGGCTTGCACCGAAGAAATTGTGCCGGGATTTAAGTTTTCCGTCTGCTCTTACGTGGTGTCGCTACTGCGGCCGGAGATTATTCGCGATCTCGAACTTCCCCGCCACGGTCTGGAAATCCTTCCTCTCGACGGCACGTTTACTCCCATGCCCAGCGGCGATTACTTGTGGCGCGTGAACGATCATGGCAAGACGCACCGCGAGATTGCCCGCCACTCGCGCGTGGACGCGGAAGCCTACGACGAGTTCGGCAAGGCGATGCAGGCAATGTGCCGCTTCGTAAAACCGATCCTCAGCATGGTGCCGCCCGATCCGACGACATTGAATCCGCGCGAGCTGATGAAGTTGTTGTTTATCGGGAGGCGTTTTCAGGGAATGTCAAGCTACGACAAATACAACCAGGTGCAGCTCATGACCATGAGCGCCATTGATTTTCTCGATCAATGGTTTGAGACTGACGTGCTGAAAGCCACGATGTCGGCGTCGGGAATTATAGGAACGTTCCTGGGCGTGCGTTCTCCGGGGACAGCGTATGTGCTGCTGCATCACTATATGGGCGAGATCGACGGCGCATTTCGCGCCTGGGGATTTGCGCGTGGCGGCACCGGAGCCATTTCAAACGCCATCGCCGACGCGGCGCGCGAAGCGGGCGTCGAGATCCGTACCCAGTCGGGCATTTCGCAGATCATCGTAAAAAACGGCAAGGCGCGGGGCGTCGTTCTCGCCAACGGGGACGAAGTCTACGCCGACGTGATTTCATCCAGCGTCGATCCCCGGCTCACGTTCACCAAGTTTATGAGCGCGGAGCATCTTCCCGAAGACTTTCTGGAAGATATCAATCGCTATAAGTTTCGCGGTTCCTCGGGCAAGGTGAACATGGCTCTGGATGCTCTTCCCGATTTCAAGTGCATGCCGGGCCCAGGGCCTCATTTGCGAGGCGCGATTTCTATTTCGCCCTCGGTCGAATATATGGAGCGGGCATATGACGACGCAAAGTATCGGAACTTCTCGCGGCGTCCGTATATCGACATGGTAATTCCGTCGCTGACCGATCCATCGGTTGCGCCGCCGGGAAAGCACGTGATGTCCTGTTTCGTGCAGTATGCTCCGTACAAACTGCGGCCCGGGCTGAACTGGGACGATCAGAAAGAAGCCTTCGGCGACACCGTGGTGAACACGATTGCCGAATACGCGCCTAACATCAAAGACATCATCATTCACAAACAGGTGATCACCCCGCTGGATCTGGAGCGCGAGTGGGGACTGAGTGAGGGCAATATTTTCCAGGGCGAGCTTTCGCTGGAGCAACTTTTCTTTCTGCGTCCCGTGCCCGGCTGGGCACAGTACCGCACCCCGATTAAGAATCTCTACATGTGCGGTTGTGCGACGCATCCCGGCGGCGGCATCATGGGCGCGAACGGGCGACTGGCAGCGCTGGAGATTCTGAAAGACATCAAGGGAGCGGCCTAGCATGTCAGCGCCCACACAAGGTAATTCGCGCGACGTTGTCGTCATTGGCGGCGGTCACAACGGGCTCATCACCGCGTTCTATCTAGCCAAGGCGGGATATACGCCGCTTGTTCTCGAACGCAATGCGCAGGTCGGCGGGGCCGCGATTACCGATGAATTCCATCCTGGATTTCGATGTTCCACCCTCGCACACACCGCCGGACCGATTCTTCCGCAGATTGTGCGCGATTTGCAACTCGAAGAATACGGGGTCAAGTGGATCACACCCGAGGTTAGCGTAACGGCGCTTTCTCCCGATGGGCGCGCACTTTCGCTTTATCAGGACACGAAGAAATCGGCGCAGGAAGTCGCGGCATTCTCGCAGAAGGATGCGGCCAAGTATTCCGAATTCCAGCAGTCGCTGGGAAAAATCAGCAAGGTCATTGCCGAAGCGCTCGCCACTACGCCGCCCGATATCGACCATCCCAGCCGCGGAGATTTATGGGGCATGCTGCAGACGGGACGGGCCATCCGCAAGCTGGGAAAGCGAGATATGTTTCGCCTGCTGCGCTGGGGACCGATGGCGGTGGCCGATCTGGCGTCGGAATATTTTGAAACTGAACTATTGCGCGCGGTGATCGCGGCTCGGGGCATCTTTGGAACCTTTCTTGGGCCGTGGTCGGCGGGAAGCACGCTCATGTTGCTGATTAGAGCGGCGGGCGATCCTCATCCCACGGGCTCCGCGTCGTTTGCTGTGGGAGGCATGGGCGCAGTTACCCAGGCCATGGCCTCGGCGGCCAAGGTGGCGGGAGCTGAGATTCGCACGGGTGCGGAGGTCATCGAAATTCTGGTACGGGATGGCGCCGCCACGGGCGTGCTGCTTTCCACTGGTGAAGAAATTCGTGCGAAGGCTGTCATCTCCAATGCAGACCCGAAACGCACTTTGCTGAAGTTGACCGACCCTACGCATCTTTCACCGGACTTC
>Ga0073928_10005505_pt1 | contig 17706 bp, 19 predicted proteins | sample PaiPotPPA55metaG_FD_76969 | JGI IMG/M metagenome (GOLD analysis project Ga0073928, IMG submission 76969) | Iron sulfur acid spring bacterial and archeal communities from Banff, Canada, to study Microbial Dark Matter (Phase II) - Paint Pots PPA... ... | reverse complement strand
GCACTTTCCGCGCGGGTATGGGCGGATATGGACTTCGCCGCGGCCCCGCTCAAGGGGCTCGCGCACGACGAGCGGGTGGTGCTGCGCGACCTGCTGCGCAAGATGGCGCCGGAGTCCGGCTGACCCGCGGGTGGCGCAGTACTGACCCGTGTGTGGCACAGTACTGACCCGCGCGTGGTGCGGGCGGCTTTCCGGACGGAGTAATCAGAGTTTTACGTCATCGGACAACTGGAATGTAGCGGGCGATCAACGGAGCGGCCGCAGCTCGGGCACCTCCGGTCCAGGCCGCGCAACGGTGCGCAACCCGGGCCCGCACGCGTTCCCCCGTCCAGGGCGTTTTCCGCCCCGGCCGGGGGAACGCGCGTTTCCGACCGTGGTCGTGCGGGCCATCCCCTCCCTGCCGGTGTGATGAACACACGAAGACGAATCAAGATCGTCCGGCCTGAACAAGGAGGTTCTCCCATGACCCGCTCCTCTACCGCGTTCCGGCGGATCGCGGTGGTCTCGGCGACCGGCGTGCTCACCGCGCTCGCATCCGTGGCCGCGGCCGGAGCCGCCTCGGCGGCCACCGTCCCGCAGGCTGCCGCGGGCGTCGCCGTGGCGCAGGACTACGGCAACAAGCCGTGCCCGTGCGAAGTGGTCTTCGTCCACGACCACGACCACGAGGGCCTGCTCACCGCCCTGCTCGAAGGGCTGCTCTAGTCGCACGCGCCGCGTCCCCGCCGCGCTGCCGACCCACGGCCGCGCGGCAGTGGGGACGCGGCCGCCGCGCTCGACCGCGGCCGGCCGCCGAAGGGCCCGACGTCACACGCGGGGGTGATCCTGGCGGGCCGACCTGGGCCGGATCCAGCTAGTTACCGGCTGGTAGTATCTGCGGACGATAGGATCGGCCATCGGGCGTGACGGCCGACCATGACGGAGCGCCGGAGGGCGACGGGTAGCGAGGAGTCGGGCGTGACACGACGTGCCGCGTTCGACGGCGAGGCGCTTCGGATCGCGCTGCTCTGCTATCGGGGCAATCCCTTCTCCGGCGGCCAGGGCGTCTACACCAGGAACCTCGCCCGCGAGTTGGCCGCGCTCGGCCACCGGGTGGAAGTGTTCGCCGGGCAGCCCTATCCCGAACTCGACGAGTGCGTGGGCTTCACCCCGGTGCCCAGCCTGGACCTGTACCGGGAGCCCGATCCCTTCCGCACCCCGCACCTGCGCGAGTACCGCGACCTGATCGACCTGCTCGAGGTCGGCACCATGTGGACCGCGGGCTTCCCGGAGCCGACCACCTTCTCCCTGCGCGCCGCGCGGCTGCTGGCCCGGCGCCGGGACGAATTCGACCTCGTACATGACAACCAGTGCCTCGGCTACGGCCTGCTGCGGCTGCCCGCGCTCGGCCTGCCCACCATCGCCACCATCCACCACCCGATCCAGGTGGACCGCGCACTGGACCTCGCCGAGGCGACGGGCTTCAAGCGGGTGACGCTGCGCCGCTGGTACGGCTTCACCAAGATGCAGGGCCGGGTGGCCCGACGGCTGCCCGAGGTCATCACGGTCTCCTCCAGTTCGGCCGCGCAGATCTCCGAGCACTACGGGGTGCGCCCGGACCGGATAAGCACCATCCCGATCGGTACGGACGTGCGCCGCTTCGCCCCGGACCCGGCCGTGCCCAAGGTGCCGGGTCGCATCGTCACCACGGCCAGTGCCGACTCTCCGCTCAAGGGCCTCGGCGTGCTGGTGGACGCCTTCGCGAAGGTGCACGCCGACTACCCGGGCGCCGAGCTGACCGTGATCGGCAAGCCGAAGCCGGGCGGCGCGGTGGAGCGGGCGATCGAGCGCTACGGGCTCGGCGGGCGGGTCAGCTTCGTGGCCGGGCTGACCGAGCAGGAACTCGTCCGCACGCTCCAGTCCGCCGAGATCGCCTGCGTGCCCTCGCTCTACGAGGGCTTCTCGCTGCCGGCCGTGGAGGCGATGGCGGTGGGCCTTCCGCTCGTCTCGACCACCGGCGGGGCCATCCCCGAGGTGGCCGGCGTGCACGGCGAGACGACTCTCGCGGTGCCGCCCGGCGACCCGGAGGCGCTGGCCGCCGCGCTCAGCAAGCTGCTGGGCGACCCGGATCTGCGCACCGTGCTCGGGAGCGCGGCGCGGGAGCGCGCGGTGACGAGGTTCACCTGGCGGGCCGCCGCGATCGCCACCGCGGACCGCTACCGTGCGGTGCTGGAGTCGGCATGCTGATCCGCCCGGCCGGCCTGGGCGCCGCGCTCCGCCGCCGCCTGCTCAGTGCGGCAAACGCATCGTTGAGCGCCGCCGCCCCGCCCAAGACCGACCCCGCCACACCCACCGCCGCCGCCGAGCGTCACCGGGCGAACCTGGAGAAGGCATGCTGACCGTCGACTTCGAACGCTTCCCGATCGTCCCAGGCGAGCGGGTCCTCGACCTCGGCGCGGGCGCCGGACGCCACTCCTTCGCGCTGCTGCGCCGCGGAGCCGACGTCGTCGCCCTCGATTACTCGATGTCGGAGATGGAATCGGTGGCCGGCATGTTCGCCGCCATGCGCGAGGCCGGCGAGGTGCCCGAGGGCGCGAGTTCGCTGGCCGTGCGCGGGGACGCCTACCGGCTGCCCTTCCCCGACGCCAGCTTCGACAAGGTGGTCGCGGCCGAGGTGCTCGAGCACCTGCCCGACGACGAACGGGCCTTCGCCGAGCTCGAGCGGGTACTCAAACCCGGCGGAAAGCTGGCGGTCACCGTGCCGCGCTGGTTCCCCGAGCAGGTCTGCTGGGCGCTGTCCGACGCGTACCACGAGGTCGAAGGCGGCCACGTGCGCGTCTACCGTCGCTCGCAGATCCTCGAGCGGCTGCGCGAGGTCAAGCTCGCGCCCTACGGTTCGCACCACGCGCACGCGCTGCACTCGCCGTACTGGTGGCTCAAGTGCGCGGTGGGCGTGGACAACGACTCGTCCAAGCTCGTCCGGACCTATCACAAGATGCTGGTCTGGGACATCATGAAGGGCCCGAAGACCACCAGGATCGGCGAGGCGCTGCTCAATCCGGTGTTGGGCAAGAGCCTGGTCGTCTACGCGGCCAAGCGCGCATGAGCGTCGCACTCCTCGCCCGGGCCGGGGTGCTCGAGCAGCCGGAGATCGAGCGCACCGCGGCGGCCATCGCGGCGATCCAGCGTCCCGACGGTTCGATCCCCTGGTTCCACGGCGACAAGACCGACCCGTGGGACCACGTCGAGGCCGCGATGGCGTTGGACGCCGTGGGCCGGGCCGGTCCGGCGCAGGGCGCCTACCGTTGGCTGGCCGAGCGGCAGAACGGGGACGGCTCCTGGCACGCCAACTACGCCGATACGCCGGAAGGCGCGGCGGAACCGACCGACAAGACGAAGGACGCGAACTTCACCGCGTACGTGGCGGTCGGCGTCTACCACCACTGGCTGGTCACCCGGGACGGCCGGTTCCTGACCGAGCTGTGGCCCACCGTCCGCCAGGCCGTCGAATTCGTGCTCGAACTCCAGCGTCCGGACGGCGCGATCCGCTGGAACCCGGACGCGGACGAGGCGCTGCTGACCGGATCCAGCTCGATCTACCAGGCGTTGCGCTGCGCGGTGGCCATCGCCGACCGGATGGGCGAGCCGCGACTCGCGCTCGAGTGGACCGAGGCGGCGCTGCGTCTCGGCCGAGCGGTCGCGGCGGCGGGCGGCTTCGGCGCCGACGACTCCGGCGTGTTCGCCCCGAAGGACCGCTATTCGATGGACTGGTACTACCCGGTGCTCGGCACGGCCCTGCGCGGCAGGGCGGCGACGGAGCGGATCGACGCCGGCTGGGACCGCTTCGTGGTGCCGGGCCTCGGTACCCGCTGCGTGGACGACCGACCTTGGGTCACCGGCGGCGAGACTTTCGAACTCTGCATCGCGCTGTGGGCGGTCGGCCGTGCCGAACAGGCCAGGGGGCTGCTGGCCGACGTGCGTCACCTGCGTGCCGAGGACGGGCTCTACTGGACCGGTTACGTGTACGCGGACAGCGCGGTCTGGCCGGCGGAGAAGACCTCGTGGACTGCCGGTTCGATGCTGCTCGCGCTGGCCGTGCTCGGCGGGGAGCCGGCCACCCGGACGGTGTTCGCCGGAGACGCACTGCCCGCCGCGTTGCCCGGACGGCTCGCGCCCCGGGCGGATCCGGTGCGCACGGCCGACGAGTGGCTGACGGTCAGCGCATACGACGCGAGATCAGCGCGAACTGCTTGAGCGCCTGGAGCGTGTCCTCGGGGGTCAGCGCGTCGACCGAGATCCGGTCCATCACTCTCGCGTACTGCTCGACGTCCTCGGGCCGGTCGAGGTACTGAGCGCCCGTCAGGTGCTCGAGGTACACCACGTCCGGCAGCTCCTGTTCGGCAAAGCGCAGCATGGCGAAGGCGCCGCCCTCGGCCGCGTGCGCGCCGACCGAGAAGGGCAGCAGTTGGATGGTGATGTTCGCCTGCTCCGCCTTCTCGATCAGGAACTCGATCTGCGGCTGCATCGACTCGGCGCCGCCCATGGGGCGCCGCAACGCCGCCTCGTCGAGCACCGCCCAGAACACCGGCGCGCCCGGCCGGTCCAGTACGTCCTGGCGCCGCACCCGGACCTCGACACGGCGGTCGACCTCTTCCTGGCTCAGCGCGCGATTCGCCCGCACCACGGCCTGGACGTACTCAGGGCACTGCAGCAGACCCGGGATGTACTGCACCTCGTAGGTGCGCACGATCGAGGCCGCGGTCTCCAGGCCGACGAAGGCCTCGAACCAGCCGGGCAGCGACTCGTTATAGGTGTGCCACCAGCCGAGGGCGTTGGCCTCGTCGACGAGGTTGAGGATCTGCTCGCGCTCCTTCTCGCCGAGGACGCCGTAGAGGGTGAGCAGATCCGAGACGTCGCGCTCCTTGAAGGAGACCTTCCCCGTCTCCATCCGGCTGATCTTCGACTCGGTGTTGCGGATGTGGTAGCCCGCCTCCTTCATGGAGACGCCCTTGCCTTCTCGAAACTTCCGCAGAACCGTACCGAGCAGGATTCGGCGCACGGTCGAGCTGTCTCCCGCGCCGTCCATCCGACTCCGTCTCCCGCCCGCAATCGACCAGTGCTGGCAAGTCTGCCACCTGGTCAGCCCGAAATGAAGACCATTCGGCGAAGACCGGGTGCAACGCCGCGTGGCGCGCTACGATGCAAGTGCATCGGCACGCGCCCCATCGGCATTTGCATCCACCCTTGCAATCCGGAGGGATCAGGCGAATGCTGATTCGCAGGCAGATGTTCCGGGCCCGTCCCGGAATCCGGCACACGCACCGCAGCACCAGGCTTCGAGCCCGTTCGGTGAACGAACGGCGCGAAGACCAAGGAATTTGGCTCTCGACCCCAAACGGATGCCCACATGGCGCTCGCTACTTCCGCAGACACTTGCGGAGCGGTTGACCCGGCCGAAACCGTGCGCACCGCTGTCTTCCGGCTGGACCCGGTCCCCGAGTCCGCGGGCCGGGCAAGGCGGGCGGCACGCTCGGTGCTGACCCAATGGCTACTCGACCCGCTCGTCGAGGACGTGGATCTGGTGGTGTCCGAGCTGGTCACCAACGCGCTGCTGCACACCGGCGACGCGGGCGCCACGGAGCCGATCCAGCTCGAACTCGATCTGCGCGAACACCGGCTGACCTGCCGGGTCATCGACTCGAGCCCGCTGCCGCCGCTGCCCGAGGAGGCCGAGGACACGGCCGAGTCCGGTCGCGGTCTGATCCTGGTCGAGGCGCTGGCCGCCGAGTGGGACTGGGAAGACCTGTCGGACGGCAAGGCCGTCTGGGCCGCGTTCGAGATCTGAGCCGGCCGCTCGAAGGCCGCGCCGGCCACCGGGTTCGCCCCGGCGGTGTCCGCGCGCCATAGTTCCGCCATGAGTACCCTGATACGAATGTGCACCGGCGCGTGACCGGCGCGCCATACGCGCCGGTCGGGTGCTCCGCACTTCTTCCGCACTCCTGCGATGCCTCGGTGTATTTGCATCTTCTTTAGCCGATGCACGTGCATCGGCACGGGAATCCGCAGTATGGTCGAAGAGCAGGGAAACAGCACTCGAAGATCAGCGAAGAGAACAGTGAGGAGCCCAGCGATGACCAATCCACCCGCCAACGGGATCGCGGCGACCGAGCTCGTCGGCGCTTCCTGGCGTAAGAGCAGCTACAGCAACTCTCAGGGCAACTGCGTGGAATTCGCGGCGCTGCCGGACGGCAGCGTCGCGGTGCGCAACTCGCGCGACCCGCAGGGACCCGCCCTGATCTACACAAGGGCGGAGATCTCCGCCCTGCTCTCGGGCGCGAGGGACGGCGAGTTCGACGATCTCGCCTGACCGCGCCCCCTGACGGCCGACCGGCCGCCACTGACAGGCTTGCCCCGCTCCTGGACCGCCGGAGCGGGGCAAGCCGCTTTTAGTTTCCACCTGGCCACGCCCTGTCCCGCCGATCCCGAGAACCCCGCGTGCAACGCGCAAACGCAATCGCAAGAGATGGCTCGAAGCCGTTCCGTAGAGTGTTCTGACGAATTATCATGTCGGGGTGTCGGCGCGGGCGAAGACCCGGCGCCGGGTGGCACCGGGAGGCATGGCAGATGGCCGGATCCAGCGAATCAGAACTCGAGTCGGGCGTCGCCGCGCCGGGCGCCGACTGGAGCGTGTCGATTGCGTCGATCGCGTCCGACTGGGATCCGCCGGAGATCGATCCGACCGTGCCGCACCCCTTCCGGATGTACAACTACCTCATCGGCGGCAAGGACCACTACCAGGCCGACCGGGACGCGGTGGAGGTGCTGCTGCGCGCCCGGCCCGACGCGGTGATCAGCGCCCGCGCGGTGGAGGCGTTCAGCCGGCGGGTGGTGCGCTACCTGGCCGGCACCGGGATCACCCAGTTCCTCCAGCTGGGCACGGCGATCACGGTGGCCAACAGCCACGACCAGATCGCCCAGACCGTGGAACCGAGCTGCCGCTTCATCTACGTGGCCGACGACCCGATCACCCTCGCGCATGCCAGAGCCCTGCTCGTCGGCCGGCCCGGCAGCGACGTCACCGTCGTCGCGGGCGACTTCCGCGCCCCTGAGCGGGTGCTCGCCGACCCGAACGTGACCGCGCACCTCGAGCTCGACCGGCCGGTGGGCGTGCTGTTGTTCGGGATGCTCGACTACATCAGGGATCCCCGGATGGCCTCGGCCGCGCTGGCCACGCTGGTCGACTGGGTGCCGCCGGGCAGCATGATCGCGCTGCAGCATGTGCAAGAGGTCGGCATGGCCGAGGTGGACGAGGCGGTGTACCTGCTCTCGGCCCAGGAGAAACTCGGCCTCACGCCGCGCTCGCCGGAGGAGATCGAGGCGATCGTCGGGGAGTACAACAAAATGCTGCTCGCACCCGGGCTCGTGCAACTGCCGTTGTGGCGGCGGGACGATGCCCCGCCGGAGGATCTGGACTGGGACGACGGCCCGGGACCCGAGATGGCCGAGCGCGCGGCGACGCTCGGCGGCGTGGTGCACAAAACCGCCGTGCGCTAACCGCACTGAGCGCACTGAGACGGCGTCAGATCCTGCTGAGCAGCCTGAGCGAGCCCTCCCCCGGCTGCTCTTCGAATCGCCCGGATTCCAAGGCCCGCAAGTAGATCCGGTACGGAGCCTGCCCACCGTCGGCCGGGTCCGGGAAGACGTCGTGGATCGCGAGCACGCCGCCGGCGGCGAGTTTCGGCGCCCAGCCCTCGTAATCGGCCTGCGCCGCCTCGTCCGTGTGGCCGCCGTCGATGAACACGAAGCCGGCCTGACCTGTCCAGAGCCGGGCGACGTCCGCCGAGCGGCCCACCACGATCACCACCGAGTCCTCCACCCCGGCGAGGGCCAACGCTCGCCGCGCGAGCGGCAGCGTGTCGATCAGCCCGACGGCCGGGTCCACCAACTCCGGATCGTGGTACTCCCAGCCGGGCTGGTGCTCCTCGGAGCCGCGATGATGGTCGACCGTGAGCAGCATCCGTCCGCCGGCCCGAGCGGCCGCACCGAGCAGGATCGCGGACTTGCCCTGGTAGGTGCCGATCTCGACGAGATCGCCGACCGTCGCGGCCTGGAGCGCGGCCGCGTAGAGCGCGCGCGCCTCCCCCTCCGGCATGAATCCGGGGGTGTCGGCGAATGACTTCCACAGGATCGGGTCTATCTCGACCGTGGCGGCGGATTCGGCCGGCCCGGCGGGCTCGGCTGGCACAGATGCGGGCGACGACGTGGACATGAGCTAAGCCTTTCACAGCGGATCTCGGACTGCGTAGTCGCGCCGGAACCGCTACGGTGCTGGCATGGGCGAGATCATCCTGCTGCGGCATGGAGAGACCGAGTGGTCCAAGGAGGGCCGGCACACCGGCCGCACTGACCTGCCGCTCACCGAACGGGGCCGGGAGCAGGCGGTGGCGGCCGGCCGGCTGGTGGCCGAGCGTGGCGATCGGATCACCGCGGTCTGGTCGAGCCCGGCGCAACGCGCCCAGGACACCGCGAAGCTCGCCGGTCTCAGCCTGGACGGCGTCGACCCGGACCTGTGGGAGTGGGATTACGGCGGCTACGAGGGCGTCACCACCACGCAGATCCAGCAGTCTCGTCCCGGCTGGTATCTGTGGCACGACGGAGTGATCCCCGGCGGCCCGGACGGTTTCCCCGGCGAGGCGGTGGAACACGTCGGCGAGCGCTGTGACCGGGTCATCGCCCGGGTGCTGCCGCTGGTGCAAGGCCCGGAGGCGTCGGACGGCGACGTGGTGCTGGTGGCGCACGGCCACCTGCTGCGCATTCTCGCCGCGCGCTGGATCGGCCTGCCCGCCCGCGAGGGCAGCCGGCTGAAGCTGGACACCGCCTCCGTCTCCAGCCTCGGCTTCGAGCACGAAGTACCGGTCCTCAGCGGCTGGAACGAACTGCCGCGCTGAACGCGCGTCGGGTAGCCGGGCATACGGCTGCCTAAGCCGAGGCCACCCGCTGTTCAGGGCTTGCGGGCCAGCCAGGCGCAGATGCCGACATCCGCGCTGGTCGGCCGCGGCTCCGGCTCTGCTTCGGCACGCCAGGTCTGGACGGGAGCCAGGCCTGGCTCGACGAACTCCAGACCGTCCGCGAACTTCTCGCACTCGACGATGCGCCGCCAGCGAAAGGCCGCGTTGTGGTCCGAGTTGGCGTTGTCCACCCGGGTGACGATCCTCGGATCGACGTAGTCGGACACGGCGTGGCTCAAGGCGACCATGCTGCCCGATGGCAGGGCGTCGACCAGGCGACTCACCGCCGGGAACAACACCGCGTCGTCCGTGCAGAAGTGCGCGACGGCCACCAGCAGCAGGCCGACCGGCTCACTGAAGTCGATGACGGTGCGGGTCTCGACGTCATCCAGGATCGGCTCAGGATCACAGAGGTCTGCCAGTACGTGCCCGATCAGCCCGCCCCTGCGGAAAACCTCTCCGTCTGCCGTAGCGTCCAGCGCGAAGCCTCCTTCGGGTATCGCCTCGCCGCGCAGCAGCGCCCTCGAGTAGGCGATCACCAGCGGATCGTTGTCCACGTACACCACGCGGGTCTCCGGCGCGATCGCCTGTGCGACCTCGTGTGTGCAGTCCGGGGCGGGGATGCCGGGGCCGACGTCGATGAACTGGCGTATCCCCGCGTCCACCATGAAGCGCACGACGCGGCGCAGGAAGGCCCGGTTCTCGCGGACACCTAGGCGGATGGTGGGCATCGCCGCAGCGACTGCGTCCCCCGCCGCACGGTCGACCTTGTAGTGCTCGCGGCCGCCGAGCCAGTAGTTGTACCGCCGGGCCGGGTGCGGGATGGACGGATCGTCGAACGCGTGCGCGCGTGCCTGCGCGACCATGGCGCCCACCTTCTCCTCGACTACCGCCAGAGCACCTGCGGTGACCCTGCGTCGGCCGTCAGATTACCCGAAGTCAGCTTGATCGGGTATTGCGAAGGTGTGCCCCGATGTAACCGACGACCACGGCTCCGGTGGGTCCGGACGTGTCGTCGTAGTAGTGCAACCGCGGCGCCGTCTGGCCGGAGTTGCCGATCTTCACATGCGCCCAGAACTCGGCGTAGCCGCTCGGGTCGATCGCCTTGGGTACCCGGAACCTGCGTTGCTCGGCCAGCTTCGGGTCCTGACGCACCGTGTCCGACTCGAGCGAGGCCACCTGTGTCGCCGGATAGATGCGTCCGCCGTGCCGGGAATCCTCGCAATATCTGCGGAAACCGCCGCCCTCCCAGGCCCCCGATCTTCGCTGCGCGGCATAGGAGTCGAGCGCGGCCAGGGCCTCGCGCGCCTTGCCGGCGAAGGTCGCGGCGTCCTTGTGCCGGTCCAGCACTCCCATCGGTCCGGAGTCCGCGGTGATAAGCAGATTGGGGTAGTCGCCGAAGGAGTCGGCAAGCAGGTCGAACGGACTCGGCTCGGCCTCCGCCTCGACCTGCGTCGGGCACGGCGCCTCGTGCCCGGGCTCCCGGCCGAGCTCGGCGTCGATCTCGGCGTAGAACCGACGCTGGCGCGCCGCCTCTGCCCGCTGCTGCTCGCCCGCCTGGTAGAGGACGTCGGCGACCGCGTCGAGCGGCCTGGGCAGCGGGGCGGCGGCCGACTCCGCGCGGATCCGGTGGGTGAGGATCGCCTGTACCGCGTCCATCTCGTGCTCGAGCCGCTCGCCCTTGAGCACCCGGTGCCGTTCGGCGTCCTCACGGCTAGCCGGGTCCACGCCGGGCTTGAAGGTGCGCAGCGCGGCCATCGTCCAGTGGTACTCGAAGTCCCCGTTGAGCTTGCGCCCGGCCTCCTCGTCGAGCAGATAGAGCGAGGCGATCCCGGGCAGGTACCTGGTCGCCTCGGTGAACCTGGCCCGCCACGGTTCGAGCTCCTCGCCCTCCCCCGGCACGGCCACGATCGCCGGCAGCCTGCGGCCCGGATCGCAGAGCACGGTGATCAGTTCGTCGATGTCGCGCACGCCGAGCAGTTGCGGCGAGGTGGTCAGCCGGGCCGGCCCGTCGAAGGCGGTGACGGCGTCGAGGACCAGGCCGGTCAGGTCCGGGGTGCGCACCCGCTCGTCGATCACGCCGACCCCGTCCTCGGCCCGCGCGCTCACCTCGATCAGGAAGTAGCCGCTCTCCTTGAGCTCTTTGTCCGGACGTCTGGAGAGCGACACGAAGGTGAGAGACGTGTACCAGTGCACACCGGCGCGTGGCGCCTCTCTAAGCCGGTATCGCACGGCTTTGAATCGTCCTGGCGCCGTCCCCTCGGTGACGGTCAGGATCGCACCCGAGCCGACCCGATGGCGCCCGGGCTCCGAGCTGAACGGCTCGTCGAAGCCCTCCGCACGCAGCCAGCAGCCCATGCGGTCGGCGGCGATCTGCGGCCCGTGCGCTGCCTCCTTCCAGTCAACGCCGAACACCGAACGGTACCCGACCCACATGACGTATCCCTCCCTCGCTGCGGACGGCGGAGGTGCGGCAGCCGCACTCCCGTGGCCGGTCGACCTCCGGCCTTGATCCTTCCTCCTAGAGTCTTTACCCGATTGTGACCCCTGGACGCTACCCCCCGTCCACTGTTTCACCGATTTAACTTGTGGTGGGAGCCCGAACGCGAAGTGGCCACGACTCCGGATCCGTCTCCGACGGAAGCGAAATCGTGACCACTCAGGGGGTCTGACGTGCAGTCAGCGTTATACGGCCGATGTTCGGACCGGCCGGCCCGCCGATCTTGTGCGGCGGGCCGGTTTTTAGCAAATCCTCAGACGCGGCGGATCGCCAGGACGACGTTGTGGCCGCCGAAGCCGAAGGAATTGTTCAGTGCGACGATCGGCCCGGCCGGGGTCTCGGCGGGCAGCCTGCGCGGCTCGTCCCGGACGATGTCCAGGTCGGCGTTCTCGTCGAGCTCGGTGATGTTGATGGTCGGCGGCGCGATCAGCTCCTGCACGGCCTTGACCGCGAAGACCGTCTCGATGCCGCCGGCGCCGCCGAGCAGGTGCCCGGTCATCGACTTGGTGGCGGACACGGCGATGTGCTCGGCGTCCGCGCCGAGGGCCATCCGCAGCGCCCGCAGCTCGCCGGTGTCGCCCAGCGGGGTCGAGGTGGCGTGCGCGTTGAGGTGCACGATCTGCTCCGGCGAGATCCCGGCGTCGGCCACCGCGTTGCGGATCGCCGCGGCGATGCCCTCGCCGGACGGGTCCGGCTGCGCGATGTCGTGCGAGTCGGCGGACATGCCGACCCCGGCGATCTCCGCGTAGACCCGGGCACCGCGGGCGGCGGCGTGCTCGGCGGACTCGAGCACCACGATGCCGGAGCCCTCGCCGAGGACGAAGCCGTCCCGGCCCTTGTCGTAGGGGCGCGAGGCGCGCTTGGGGTCCTCGTTGTTCTTCGACATCGCCATCATGTTGGCGAAGGCGGAGATCGGCAGCGGGTGCACCGCGGCCTCGGTGCCGCCGCAGACCACGATGTCGGCCCGGCCGCTGCGGATCATGTTCATGGCGTAGCCGATGGCCTCGCAGCCGGTGGCGCACGCCGAGACCGGGGTGTGCACGCCGGCCCGGGCGCCGAACTCGAGGCCCACGTACGCGGCGGGGCTGTTGGGCATCAGCATCGGCACGGCGCGCGGGCTGACCGCGCGGGCGCCCTTGGCCAGCAGCAGGTCGTAGTTGTCCAGGAGCGTGGTCACCCCGCCGATGCCGGAGCCGACCACGGCGCCCAGCCGCTCGGCGTCCACCTCGACGCCCTCGAGGCCGGCGTCCTTCCAGGCCTCGCGCGCGGCGATCAGCGCGAACTGCGCCGAGCGGTCGAGCCGGCGGCGTTCGACCGGCTTCATCACCTCGGCGGGCTCCACCCGGATCTTCCCGGCGATGCGCACGGGCAGATCGGCGGCCCACTCCTCGGTGAGCGGCACGATGCCGGACTCGCCGGCCAGCAGCGCCTCCCAGCTGGTCGCGACGTCTCCGCCGAGCGGCGTCGTCGCGCCGAGTCCGGTGACGACCACGGTCTTGTTCACTGATCTTGCCCATCTACTCGTTTGCCGCCGGAGCCTGCCCCGGATCGGACTCCGGGCTGAAATACGTGGATGCCGTCCCGCCGCCGCGTGCTCGCGGAGGCGGGACGGCGAACGCCGATACGCCGCGGTTCAGCCGGCGTGCGCGGCGATGTAGCTGACGGCGTCGCCGACCGTGGAGAGGTTCTTGACTTCCTCGTCCGGAATCTTGACGCCGAACTTGTCCTCGGCCGCGACGACGACCTCGACCATGGTCAGCGAGTCGACATCGAGATCGTCGGTGAAGGACTTGTCCAGCTGGACGTCCGCCTCGTCGATTCCCGCGACCTCGTTGACGATCTCCGCGAGTCCGCTGAGGATCTCTTCCTTCGTGGCCATGACCTGGCTCCTAACCTGTTCTGCTACGGGTGGCGGCCGCTACCGTGCGGTATCGGCCTGGGGGACTGGAAAAGCCTATTACGGCTGCTTCCGGGGCTCGCGCCCGGCGCGGGGCTACGGGAGCTCGACGACCTGCGCCGCGTACACGAGCCCGGCTCCGAAGCCGATCAGCAGCGCGAGACCGCCGTGCGGCGCCTCGCCCTCCTCGAGCATCCGCTCCATCGCGAGCGGGATCGAGGCGGCCGAGGTGTTGCCGGTCTGCGCGATGTCCCGGGCGACCGGGACGTGCTCGGGCAGCTTCAGCGCCTTGATCATCGCGTCGGTGATCCGCATGTTGGCCTGGTGCGGGATGAACGCGTCGAGGTCCTCCGAGGTGATCCCGGCCCGCTCCATGGCCTTCTTGGCCACCGGCACCATCTGGTACGAGGCCCAGCGGAAGACCTGCTGGCCGTTCATCCGCAGCGCCGGGAAGCCGAGCTCGGGCTGCTCGCGCAGCGCGTCCCAGTCGAAGGTCTGGCCGATCGCGTCGTACTGCGCGCCGTCCGCGCCCCAGACCACCGGGCCGATCGCCGGGGTGTCGGAGGGGCCGACCACGGCCGCGCCGGCGCCGTCGCCGAAGATGAAGGCGGTGGAGCGGTCGTTCATGTCGGTCAGGTCGGAGAGCCGCTCGACGCCGATCACCAGCACGTACTCGGCCGAGCCGCCGCGCACCGCGTCCTGGGCCAGGGCGAGGCCGTGGCAGAAGCCCGCGCAGGCCGCGGAGATGTCGAAGGCCGCCGCGTCCACCGCGCCGAGCTCGTTGGCCACCAGGGCGGCCAGCGACGGGGTCTGCGCGAGGTGGGTGACGGTGGAGATGATGACCAGGCCGAGCCGCTCCGGCTCGATGCCGGCGGCGGCCAGCGCCTTGCCGGCCGCGCCGATGGCCATCATGCCGACGGTCTCCTCGGCGGTGGCCCAGCGCCGCTCCCTGATGCCGGTGCGGGTGGTGATCCACTCGTCGGTGGAGTCGATGACCTGGCAGATCTGCTCGTTGGTGACCACGCGGGACGGCCGGTAGCCGCCCACGCCGAGGATGCGCGCGTGCGCCGCGCCCGCCGGGGACTGGATCTGCTTGGCCATCAGCTGGGGTCCTCGGCCCGCTGCCGCGTGCGGATGCCGTCCGTCATACGAGTGCCTCAGCTTTCGGATGGATGCGGATGAGGGGCTGGCCGGGCGAGACCGGGTCGCCGTCCTGGACCAGCCACTCGAGCACGGTACCCCCGTGCTCGGCGAAAAGCTTTTGCTCCTCGCCACGGGAGGCGACCGTCGCGACGTGCTCGCCGGGGCTCAGCTCGCTGCCCACGGCGGCCCGGCCGCGCTGGACCGTGCCGGCGAACGGGGCGATCAGCAGCCCGGAGCCCGGCGCCGCGTCGTCTGTGTCGCCTGCGTCGTGCGCGGCGGCGTGCTCGGCCACGAACGCGCGCGCCGCGTCGAGCTGGTCCGGGGTCTTGAGCGCGAAGAGGTCCACGCCCTTCAGATTGCGCTTGGCGATGCCGGTGAGCGTGCCGGCCGGGGGCACCTCGAGGATGCCGGTGACGCCGAGCTCGCGCATGGCGTCCATACACAGGTCCCAGCGGACCGGGTTGGCGATCTGCCGCACGATCCGGTCCACGACCTCGCGCCCGGACCGCACCACCCGGCCGTCCCGGTTGGAGATGTAGCGGACCCGCGGGTCGCGCACGTCGACGCCCTTGGCCAGCTGCTCGAGGCGTGCCACGGCCGGGGCCATGTGCTCGGTGTGGAAGGCGCCGGCCACCTCGAGCCGGCGCAGCCGCGCCTTCTCCGGGCCGTCCGCCTCGAAGGCGGTGAGCTGCTCGACGGTGCCGGCGGCGACGATCTGTCCTGGACCGTTGTCGTTGGCCGGGGTCAGGCCGTGCTCGGCGATCTTGGCGAGCACCTCGTCGCGCTCACCGCCGAGGACGGCGGTCATCGAGGTGCTGGTGACCGCGGCGGCCGCGGCCATCGCCCGGCCGCGCTCGCGCACCAGGGCCATCGCGGACTCCGCGGTGATCACGCCGGTGGCGGCCGCGGCGGTCAGCTCGCCGACCGAGTGCCCGGCCACCGCGCCGACCTGCCGGAAGGCCTCTGCCGGGTCGGGGAAGACGGCGAGGATCGCGGCGAGACCGGAGGCGACCAGCAGCGGCTGGGCGATCGCGGTGTCGCGGATGGTCTCGGCGTCCGCCTCGGTGCCGTAGTGCACCAGGTCGAGGTCGGCTACGGCCGACCACCAGGTGAGCCGGTCGGCGAAACCGGGGACGTCGAGCCAGGGACTGAGGAAGCCGGGGGCCTGGGCACCCTGGCCGGGAGCGACGAGTACGAGCACTCTTCCACCTTGCCCCTAATCGGGGCCCGACGGCGCCCATGGCGGATACGAAGATCCTGGGTCGGTCCTTGTGGGGAACCTACAAGGGCTTCGCGGCCTCGGCCAGCCTGCCGAGCACCAGGGCGATCTGCAGGGTGAAGGCGCTGCGAGCCTGGGACGGCGTCAAGCCTGTGATGTCGGTCACGCGTCTGAGCCGGTAGCGCACGGTGTTCGGGTGAACGAACAGGATCCGCGCGGCCGCCTCGAGGCTGGCCGCCTGCTCCAGATAGACCGAGAGCGTCTCCAGTAGTGCCGCACCGGCCTCGGCCAGCGGTCTGTAGATCTCCTCCAGCAGGACGACGCGCGCGAGCTCGTCCCCCGCGATGGCGCGCTCGGGCAGCAGGTCGTCGGCGAGCACCGGGCGCGGGGCGTCCGGCCAGGCGACGGCGGCGCGCAGGCCGGAGAGGGCGGCCGCGGCGGAGCGGGAGGCGGCGGTCAGTTCGGCCACCACGGGTCCTATCACCACGGGTCCGGGGGCGAACTGTCCGGCGAGCGCCCTGAGCGTGGTGACCGGGTCGCCGGTGACCCCGCCGACCACGGCGATCAGCCGATCGCCCTGTACTCCGGCGAGCACGGAGAGGCCGGGTCCGTCGTAGCCGGCCAGCGGGCGATGCCGGCCGGCCCGGTGCATGCCGTCGACCACCGCCTCCGGGTCGGCGTCGGGGGCGATGCCGACCATGACGGTGATGTCGGTGTGCGCGGCCCAGCCGAGGGTGGAGGCTCGGGAGAGCAGCGCGTCGTCCTCCTCGCCGCGCAATACCGCGTCCACGATCAGCGCCTCGAGCCTGGCGTCCCAGGCACCGCGCAGTTCGGCGGTCTGCGCGTAGATCTGCGCGGTGGCGAAGGCGATCTCGCGCGAGTAGCGCAGCATGCCCTCGCGCAGGATCCGGCTCTCTTCCGCGGTCTCGGTGAGTCCGTCGATGCGGTCTTCGACCACTTCTATGGTGGTTCGCACCATCTGTACCGTCTGTTGCAGCGATACGGCGCGGGTCAGCTCGCGCGGGGCGGTGCCGAAGACGTCGGCGGACACCGCGGCCTTCTGGTCCGGGTGCCGGAACCACTCGGTGAACGCGGCGATGCCGGCCTGCGCGACCAGGCCCACCCAGGAGCGGTTCTCCGGCGGCATGTTGCGGTACCAGGCGAACTTCTCCTCCATCCGCGAGATCGCCGCGGCCGCCAGGGCACCGGTGGCCCGCTCCAGGCGGCGCACGGTGTCGGCCCTGCTGCCGAGGGCTTTCTGGGTCTCGCGCGTATCGTCCACGGCTCTACTCTTGCAGATCCGCGGGACCGCTCTCCGCCACGGCTCTTGACCAGTACTTTCCCAGCTGTTCAGCAAAGAGTGACCGAACGCTCCGCCCGTGGCCGCCGCCGTAGACTCCGCAGCATGACTACGGGGAAGGCCGAACGCGGCGTCACGCTGGATCCGATGACCGAAGAGGAATTCGTGGCGTGGGTCGTCCCCTCGGTCCGCGGTTACGCCCAGGCGCACGTCGAGTCGGGCCGATTCACCCGGGAGGAGGCGCTCCGGGCCGCGAAGGCCGAGTACATGATCCAACTGTCGGACGGCCTGCGGTCCGAGAATCATCACCTCTACACGGTGCGCGACGCGACGACCCGCGAGGACGTCGGCGTCCTGTGGCTCAACCTGCGGCCCAAGGCGGGCGAGCCGGAGGCCTACGTCTACGACATAGTCGTGCGCGAGGACCAGCGCGGGAAGGGCTACGGCCGGGCCACGATGCTGGCCTGCCTGCAACGCGCGCGGGAGTTGGGCGCGGCGAGCGTGGGCCTGCACGTGTTCGGGCACAACAAGATCGCCTGGGAGCTGTACTCCTCGCTCGGCTTCATCGAGACCAATGTGATGATGTCGCTGCCACTGCTGCCGGAGGGAAACTGAGGCCGGAGGCAGCCGCTAGCGGGCCGGGACCGCGAGGTGGTGCTCGAT
>Ga0073928_10005504_pt1 | contig 17708 bp, 18 predicted proteins | sample PaiPotPPA55metaG_FD_76969 | JGI IMG/M metagenome (GOLD analysis project Ga0073928, IMG submission 76969) | Iron sulfur acid spring bacterial and archeal communities from Banff, Canada, to study Microbial Dark Matter (Phase II) - Paint Pots PPA... ... | reverse complement strand
TCAGCATCAAGGTGAGAGTGCGGTTCACCAGGAGATGAGCTCCCCAACTCGTGCTGATATGCTGCGGAGACTCCGCCTCGTAGCGAACAATGAAATCAGACTTTTGATCGGGTTCCTGGAACACGGTGTAGAGCTCGACGTGCCGGGTATAGGAAGACCCGTCGGCAGTCACATACTGAGCATCGAATTCGCAGTCGTTGACGGCCCGCATGTGGCAGACGCCGTTTTCGAGACTGCTCTGCAGTGCAACTTTCCCCCCCGCGCGCAGCCGATAGTCGTCTACCAGGGATGGGATGGCCGAGTAACCTTCATAGGCCATGGCTGCAATCCCGATGCAAATCAAGATCAGATACCACCAAGTTGGTCGGTGGTAATAGTACGCGAGTTGAATGGGCCGCTTGGGAAATACGTCGATGACTGACATAGGAAGCATCCTCGCTCAAACTCCAGTAGCCTTAGACAGCAAAGCCCGCACAACTTCAGGCTGAATGCACGAGTGCGGGTCGAACGCCCAAATGCAGAATTGCATTGCGAAATTCCTCTTTCAACCGACCGTCGTGACGTCTCCAGAATCTGGAGGCCAGCAAGAAGGTCCCGAAAGGAAGCTGCAGGCAAAGCCCAAACCAGCCAAATACGAGTGCGCCCTCTTCTCCAATATGCAATGCACCATCTTCGTCCGGCCAGTCGACGTTGTAGACGAATACAAACTCTTTATTCAAGTTAGGTATCTTCTGCGCCAGCGCGTCCAGCATTCGCGGAGTTACTCCCAGCTGGCTGGCAGACAGGACGACGCCGCGCAGAACCAGTTTCGAATCTGGCACGCTCGACCTGAGTTGCGCTTCACCGTCGTCCATCAGGGCCAGCCGAGTTTCGTGTTGCGCCTTGAACCAACCCAGGAGATTGAGAGTGCCGTAGGTTCTAAGTCCAGGAGGAGGCTGAACCGCGCCGCTGCGCAGCCGCACGTAGGCGTCAAGCTTCACTCCGTCGCCATTGACCCAGATCGACTGCTCTGACATTGGGCGAGTGAGCCAGCCCGCCTGGTCCGGTTTGACCTGGCGGTGGGCGGAATTCACTCCCACTCGATTAACCAGCCACAATGTCAAGCAAGCAATCCCCACTATCAAACACAGGATGGCCTCCACCTTGAAAATAAGACGCCTCCGGCTCATCTTGAAATCCGGCCGCTTTAACTGCGGCTCAAACTGCTTCAGCAACCCCGGCAGCGTCTCGTCTGGGACCTGTTCCGACCGCCACAACTCGTCCAACACGCGCGGCAGCATATGCTGGCGGCCGTCGGCCGATTCAAAACCGATCGTCTGGCGCATTTTCGGCTTACGATTCTGCAAGGCAAGGCGGCTTGCCGGGTCCACGGTGCGGCCCCGCTCCTTGCGCATGTGTGCCCATTTGACGCTCGTGGCAAAAGTTTCCGAGACAAGATCGTAGACATTGACCGTCCACTGTTCGGCGGAATTGCCATTCCAGGGATTGGGCGCCGCGAACTGACCCACAGATTCAACTCGAACTGGAACCATCTTCAAACTGACGTACATCGCTTCTCCTTCTAGCGGGACAGGACCCCGGCAAACAGAGCAAGCACGAAATAGAGGAAACCCCAATACTGCATGGGAATGTAGTACAGCGAGTGCTTAGCGGACGTATCGAACTGTTCCATCCCGGTCGTGGGGTCAATGGTCCAAAAACCAGGCCCGCGATTCAGATAAAAACCAACACCAATCGTGATCAGGCCGGACGCGAGCCCGAGCGCAGCGAAGACCCATCCGAAGACTCTGGGAGTTTTGGGAAGCAGGCTAAACTCGCTGTCCGCCAGGGCAGGAAGAAACACACAGAGGAGGGGGATCCCCAAAGCCCAGCCTCCTCGTCCGCGAGATATCCAGATCATGTTCTTCTCTTCCCCCCAATAGTGCGCGGCAATTGAGTTTCGTTGCCTCGAATCGCGGCTTTTTCTGTCTCTACCAATACCTGCGGAAAACCGGTCGGCAATCGGGTCACGATATTTTTTGCCGGGACAAATATCTAGACGGGTCGGTTCCGCGCGCGCCTATGGGGGGAACCTCCGGCTTCGCGCTGCTGGAGAACTTGTGATCGTGATGGAGGGAACAGTTTTGGGGGCGAAGGGCCGGGCCTTCACCAACAACCGCGCGACCACTGTCTTAAGGATGGCGGCCACTACTCTGCGGGAGAGCGACACCCATTTACGAGCGCAGTTCCGCCGATTTCGGACTCGGCTGGGGCCTCCGGTGGCGACCAAGGCGATGGCCGCCAAACTCTCCCGGCTCGTCTACCGCATGCTGCGCTACGGCATGAAATATGTGGACCAAGGAGCCGAATTCTATAAGGTCCAAACACCGCAAACAGCAGGTCATCCATCTCAAGCGAAAAGCCGCCCAGCTAGGGTTGGAAAATCATCGAAGTTACTGCCGCGGCTTAAAACTACGAACGCGAGTTTCTGACGGGGCGATTGCTGGAGAGATTGTCAACAATCGAGCCAGATCTAGCTTCGGTAGCAGTTGACTTCTCTTTGTAACCAGTCTGGATTCAGGCGGTTAGCGCATGAGCTACTATTTACCTGCCGTGCATTGCCAACGCCGAGAAGACCGCACTAGAAGTGGGGCTGCAAGCGTCTCGTCCAACAACTGAGGCGCTCTATGAGGAGTATCTCCATATGACTTCCCGTACCTGCGGTCTGTCCCTCGCCGCCCTGTTGGGTCTCTTGTTCCTTCCAGGCTGCGGCAACAACACGCTAAACCCATTCTGCGGTAGTGCGAGGCCCGCGCCGCTTATCGGTTCGCTCTCACCAAGCACAATGACTTTCGCTGAGGTGCAGCAGGGCGACATGCTAATCGTGAACGGTAGCCACTTTGTTACCGCATCGCAGGTGGTCATCAACACCACGGCTTTGAGCGCCACCGTCGTCAGCGATCAGCAGTTGAAAGTAAAGCTTTCGAGCGACGTGATCTCCGGTCCTGGAACAGTGAAGGTGAGCGTACTGACTCCCAGCGGGAACTCCGGCGACGTGGGCTGCACCAGCGGAGGGACCAGCAGTGTTCTCGTATTAACCGTCAACTGAGCCTTGGCCTGAAAGAGGACCAAAACCTTGTTCTGCGTATGTAACCTAGAATTATCTGCTCTAACCGTATCCGTGTTAGTCGCAAAACAACGCCCAGCGGACGTGAAAGAAAGTATTTTTTTTGTGGAGGGACAAGGTGAAAATGGCGAGCAGAAGTCTCGAATGCTTGTAGCATAGCCCACTGACAATCATATCGGCGCATGCTAGAAATGGGTTATTTTTTCGCGGACAACTCTGCTCAAGATTTCGGCGTCCAAGAAAGTCGCCTGTTCTGCTTCGCTTCTCAGGAGGTAGACCCATGTCCCGGCTGTTTGTCCTTCTCCTGCTTGCATTCGGAGTTGTTCAGTTATTCGAAGCGGCTCCCACCGCGAGGGCTGCCGTAATCGAGGCCCTGTACGTAGTCGACGGTACGACTCTAGCCACTTATCACGTGAACCCGCAGACGGGTCACGTAAAGACGGTTGGCACGCCGCTCAATTTGGGGTCGGGAATCGCCAGTTGGCCTCTGGCGTCCTCACCTGACGGACATTTCCTTTATGTACCGTGCTGCATCAGCGGAACACAAGCATTATCCGTCTATACCACGGATGCAAAAGCGGTACCGCAGGCGCCAGCCATCCAGGTTATTCCAGGTAACTTCATCAAAATCGTGGTCGATCCGAATGGACGTTTTGCCTACGGTCTTAGCCTTGAACAGGACCAAAACTACAACCAGATCTATTCTGTGCACATTTTCGAAATTGCTGCCATATCGGGGAAGCTCACCCAAGTACAAATTGAACACCGCTACAACGAGGGGACTTGCTGCGTTTGGTTCAACCTGGACGGATTCGATTCCAGAGGAGCCAAACTCTACGACGACAAAGGCAGTGACTTGGGTGGGGGCGGCGGATCGCTGTGGTACGAGCAGCAAGTCGATCCGAAAACAGGGGATCTTGGCAAGCGTGTGTTCCTGATTAACGGAAGTTATCCGGGCCAGGGCCAGTATGCCGGGGTTGCACTCGGTGACAAGGCCATCTTGCTGAGCCAAACTCTTGATGGCAATCCCAGCCAATCCTGGCTTAACGTGTACCCACACGTTCCCAATCCGCAATCGCCGCTCATCCATTGCACCACGTCAATGCTCAATGTGTGCGGATACGTGAACGGTTTGCAGCTCGATCCCTCGCAACAGAATGTCTTTATTTTCAGCAACACAGGTCCAATCACCGTCGCGCAGATGAATCTTGCGCAGGGGAATCTCGTCGCCACCGGTAGCACGATTCCAAGTGGGCAAACAGTCTACTTCAATAATTCGGACACCCTCGTCTATGCCCTGCAATTTTCCAACGGATCAGGAACGGTCTCTACATATCGCTTTGAGGCCAGCACAGGTAAGCTAACCCCCGGCGCTCAGGTGAGCCTGGAAAACAGTACGTTCGAGCCGCTCATATTTCCCTCTGAGCGAACTCCGGACCACCTTTTCACCCACTGAGTAGAGGGCTTGCCAGCGAAATGCTGCAAAACAAGCCAGGCTCTCTCAACTATCGATAAATTGCGATTAAACGCTCAAAACCCCAGTCTGACGGGCGAACAGAAGGCGCAAGCTGTGACATCGCCTGTTTTAATAGTTATTCTGCATCGTTGATCCGTATCATCAGTGCACCTCTTATCGCTCGGAACTTGAACCAACCGCCGCCCAACCGCTCCCAAATGCTTGCCAACTCGCCCCGAGGCTTTCGCATCTGAGTTGCCGCGATGCGGTCGAGGTTCTTTGGTCGTTTTGCATATCCCTACTGAGGAAACCTGGAGCCAAACGCTTTTTTGTCAGCGAATCGATGGAGGACGCATGCCACTCGCCAACCCAGTTCGCCAACTTTGTGCCGCAGCTTGTTTCATTATTCTCCCGCTTACCCTGTGCGCCCAGTCGGGTTCGGCAGAGCACTCAATTCCGGGAGGGCCGCAAGCCAAATTCCTCTATGCTGCCACGGGAGATCTCCCCAACATTCTCCTGTTCCAAATCGGCGCCAACGGCGCTTTGACCGGACCAACCTACATTTCTTTGCCTGCTGGTTCGGCCCCGGAAATGGTCGTCGCCGATCCCGGTGGGAAGTTTCTCTTCGTCATCGAGTACCAGGGAATCTTGGCTTTCACGATCAACTCTCAAACAGGCGGCCTGACACTGGTTACGGGCTCACCGTTTCCGACCGGCGGGGCTGGCGATTATCCGACCTCCATTGGCATCGATCCGGGCGGGAATTTCGTCTATGTCACGATTTCGGATGTGTCAACACCGATGCTGGCTGCGTATCGGATCAATCGCACGACAGGAGTGTTGACTGAGGCCGAGTACGTTGCGGTTTTGAATTTTGGCATTCACCCAACCCCCGCTTCGGTCCAGACCGACCCGTCGGGCAAATTCATTTATCTAGTTGATCCGGGCAGCGGCGCCATCGCCGGCTATCATGTCAATCTCAACAACGGGAATATCGGGCGAGGGCTCTTTCCGGGCCCGTTTGCGGCCGGACTTGGCGCTACTGTGATTGCCGGCAGCGCCGATTTCTTCTACGTGTTCGCGCGCGACCAGGTGCCGAACTTGATCGGATACAGCTTCAATCACACTTCGGGCGAATTGCGGCCTGTGCCGGGAACCTTCTTCTTCCCTCAACCAGACTCGGCCAACTACATCACCGTCGATGCCGTGCACAACGTTCTGTATCAACCGAACTTCGGAGGCTCGATCGCGGCTTACAAGATACTCCGGAACGGGGCACTGCACTTCGCGAACATGACAGGCGTCGGGCAGGTGATGTCCCCCGAGACCCTGCTAGTCGACGCGTCTGGCACTTTCTTGTTTGCGGTGGGCGCATCGTCAAGTTTCGAGCGCGCTCCTCCACAGGTGACTTCCTTTCAGATCGATCCGGTCACTGGAAACTTGACTTTCGCTGGAGCGTCGCAATCCTTTAATTCGCTAAACTACTATTCCTCCCTTGCCGCTGCCCCGTGATCGAACTTTGGCCTCAACGGCGAAAGCGTTCCAGCGCTTGCGGGTCGGGCGCGTGATCGTCGGGCAGAAACTTGCGCCCGGTTCTATCTCGAGCCTAGCCGCCAACTCCAATCCCTCCTGGGAGGAGCAGATCCTGGCTACCGCCCAACCCCCGGCGTCTCCGGCTCATCGCAGGCGGGGTTGGATAAGATGCAAGCTCGATCCCTGGCCGAGTTGGTGGAGATGATCGAACGCCTCGGTTCAAATGTCAAAAGCGGGACCAGCCCCCTCGAGGGCGGTCCCGCTGGCGCCGTTTGACTTTCACAACGACATCCCGGTGACCACTCTAAGTTAGGGTGTTACTGTCAACCAATTCCACGAAGGCGACATCGAATGGCCCGAAGATGCTGCAGGATTTTCTTGTCACATCCTACGTAGCGCGTATCTGACAATCGACAATCGCCGCGTCGCCCGCGCAACTGCATGGGCCCGTCATCTTCACTTCTCCGGGCTGGGCTCACGTCGCCCGGCCTTTTTTACGTCCTGTGGCTCGCCGAAAATGTTATCCGCCGAGAGTGGCGCCCTTCTTTCTCGCCCAAGCGGAAACTTTGAGCCTGCATTTGACCAAGCGATCCTTTGGATGGCGCGCACGTCCCCTTATCCCAGCCACTGCGGCACACGATGCTGATCGATGTGCCGCCGAGCGAGACAATTTCCTTGCAACAGGGGGACAGCTATGGCATAACTACGTAATGCGTAGTACGCGAAACGTAGTAACACCCGACGAAGGCGCGGAAAGGGTGCAATATTCTGACCCGCCGCTGCTGGTGCTTGCCAGCCTTGCCAATGGACCAAAGCACGGACACGCCATGATCGAAGACATTGTGCGCCTATGCGGGACCCGACTGGGTCCGGGGACGCTATATGGGGCGATTGTCCGCCTCGAACAGCAGGGTTGGATCGAGCCACTCCCACCCGATGAGCGCCGTCGACCCTATCGTATTACGGCTGAGGGCGTGCGCATTCTCCGCGCAAAACTGGCGACCCTGCGACAGTTCACCAAAGCCGGACTGGAGAGGTTGAAAGCCTTATGAATCCCAGGCTCGCGCACCTGCTTTTACTCTTGTATCCGCGTCCCTGGAGAGAACGCTACGGCGTCGAGTTTGAGGCGCTTCTTCAAACCAGCCATGGCGACCTTCGCGCGTCGGCAAATGTGGTTTGGTCGGCTCTTTGTGAGCGCGTCTTCCCAACTCCAGGACTCAAAATAGAGCAGCGCCGGTTCCAATCCTGGTGCGTCCGAGCGCCGTGGGCGATGTTCGGTATAGCCCCGCTCGTCCTTCTTGCTGGGGCCTGGTTCGTTGCCTTGTTGATTTTGTGGTCTGGTTGGAAAATCTTTCTGCCGGGGGCCGATACGCCTTTCGTCCCGACAGATGGCATGCGCGAGTTTTTCTATTTCAACATTGGCAGGTCGCTCTATTTCGGCGCTCCCATTCTCATCGGTTGGGGAATCGGACTCGCCGCCATTCGCCAAAGATCCAAGGCGTTTTGGCCCACTGTTGGTCTGGTTGCGATCGCGTTGATCGGCGGCACGGCCCAAGTTCATGCGAGTCGCACAGTTGTCCCCGTCGGACTCGGACATATCAGGATGGACTTCATCCTTCCGCATTCCGTTCAGGGTGTTCCCGATGGCCTACTTCATGCCTTGTTGATTCTCTCGCTCACTCTACTGCCGTGGGTCATTTGGCGATTGCAGAAGGCTCTCTACCTATCCACCTAATGGCAGTTCGTGCGCACTGGCGGATGGGATCAACCGAATCACGGTTTTCTAAATTATGCGCGTGATCAAGATTGTGGTCGTGCTCGCGCTGTTGGCTGTAGCCGGAATCGTACTGCTGTTGTGGCTGGACCACGCTCGGGAAACGACACTTCCCACGCCTACTGGCCCGTTCGCGGTTGGCCGCACGACGTACGTTTGGAGCGACGCTGCCCACTCGGACCCGCTAGCACCGCCGGGAACGAAGCGGGAGCTTCTTGCCTGGATCTGGTACCCCGCAGCGCCTCGACACCCTTCCCAGACGGTTGGCGATTATTTACCCGTTCCCTGGCGGATGGCTATTGAAAGCCAGTCTGGTGTGCTGTTCGGCAAGCTTCTGACGAGAGATTTGTCGAAGGTCCGTGTGCATAGTATTCGCGACGCCGAGGTGTCGCCCCAACAAGGTTCTTATCCCGTGGCGCTCATGAGAACGGGAGGTGCAACCCTTGCGACCGACTATACGACACTGGCCGAGGACCTTGCGAGTCATGGCTATTTGGTCGTGGGTTTCGATGCGCCCTATCGAAGCTGGGTTGCCGTTCTGCCGGACGGAACGGTAATCGCCAGAGCGCCGCAGAACGACCTTGATCTTGTGGGTGGGGCACAGGCGGACCAACTCGCCGATAAACTGGCTCAGGCATGGACTGCTGATACCGTCTTTGCACTCGATCAGCTCGAACAACTGAATACTTCTGACCCTTCGGGCAAATTCCTGGGACGGCTCGACATGCGGCGGGTCGGAGTCTTCGGCCACTCGATTGGTGGCGCTACAGCCCTGCAGTTCTGCCACGACGATTCTCGGTGCAAGGCTGGCATCGACGTGGACGGCGTTGTCTTGGGCAGTGTGAGCCGTGAGGGCATCACTCAGCCGTTCATGTTTGTCTTGAGCGATCACAGAGGGGAATCAACCGACGCGGCGGATACCCCCGAGGCAGTACGCCGAGCCGGAGCGAATATTCACTCTATTTACGATCGACTGCCTAGTGACCGCAGGTTGATGATCACAATCCGAGGTGCGAATCACTACATGTTCAGCGACGCAGCGATGTTGAAGAGTCCACTTTTGATGCGTGCGATGCGCACGTTAGGAATTATGCGCATCGATGGCCACCGCCAACTCGCCGTGACGGCGCACTACATCAGCACTTTCTTCGACGTCTACCTGAAAGGGACACCGCCTGCGGATCTCAAGAGCCAACCGGACTATCCCGAGGTTGAATACGTCCATTGAGCACGTTGTGCCGACGTCTCAAGTAAAGAAGTCTCAGGAAGAGAAGGAGGAGCGGATTGGCCTGACCGGGCATTCCTGGGCCAGTCGAAAAACTGGAACAGGCGATTATTTCCGTCATGTCGGCGGTCCGGCAGCTTCGAACTCCGCCCCGAAATGCCCTTCAGTGGGCGACTGACGATTCGTCGGCGCTACCGGCAATTTCGAGTTCGAACTGTTGCATCTGAATCTGGCGACTTGCTGCCAGTCGGCGAGGAGTCGTTCAATATCGAGTTGATCCACAGCAAACCAGTTCTCCATAGCTTCACCGCAGAAGCGAGATTCTCGGAGCCCGCCGCGTTATGGGATATTTGCATCCAGTACGGCTTCCAAAATCAATCAATTGCTGAAATCGGGTGACACGCAGAACCGGTCAACGAGTGGCAATGGCGGTGCGAAGAGCAGAAAAACCTGGGGCGTTGGGGTGAAATTCATCAAAGCCGTGTTGAGAGAGTTCCGCTGCGCCCAATACGAGAAGATGCCGAATAGACCCGATCATTGGAAGACCTCCGTGTAGCATTTCGAACTCGTTGCCAATGATGTCACTATCTGCACGATTTTCATAATCCCTGGGGCCAGCTTACCTTTTCCGCGTCGAGCCGGTGGATGGTCGCCCGAAGCCAGGTACCCAACGCTCCCTCTACCTCCTGCTGCGTCCCGGTTCGGTACAAGGAGTCGAGGGTCTCTCCGCTCGGCGACAGCGGGATATGAGCGCAGGGGGTTGGTCCGGTCCGCGCGTTCTCTGGCACAAACCCGATCAGGAGGCATTCCCGGCAGGGTTCACGGTCCTTGGAGTTGAAGTTCATGCAGGTCGGGGAATCCTCGAAAACAGAGCGCGCGCGCCAGGATTCGCGCGGCAATCGCCCGTATCCACCTTGCTCAAGGAACTCCAGTTCGAACTTCAGCACATCCAGCAGGTTGCGATTATCGGTCGGCATAGACTCATCCTCACCCTTAGTGTGGTCCTACGCGGACGGTGACGCCGTGACCGGCATCACAGTCTGCCGTGAGGGCCATCACACAGCTCCGGCTGCCTGGCCGGAGGAGATTTTCATCGGTGCCCTCATGGGGAGCTATTTTCAACCCGCTGCCAAGCAGCGATTAATCAACATCGATACGGTGACTTCTGTCGGTCTCATAAGGGCGCAGGATAGCGTTTGCGCTATGTCCTGACAAGGAGAGGCCGAGTCGGTTGGCGAGACCGGCGATTACACCTATTGAGAATCGGCGGACCCGGGTCAATGCGTGTCAATGACGATATTGCGTCAATTGACGCCAGCGCCACCGTTGCAGGAACTCACCGTTACGGGCGGCAGCGGACTGGCGCATCGACCTGATCATTGCCACGTAAGTTAGCAGTGTTGCTGCATCGTTTATGGGGCAGCAGAGAAGTGTGCAAACCGTTGCGGAACAGCGGCGGGTCTGCGATCCCGACAGCAGCGTAAGTAAGAAACATCCGGAGGAAGAAGCAAAGCCTAAGCGCCGAGTTTCGGTGACTGCGTTAATCGCCTGGCCCAATTTTTCATTCCTAAGAATGGAACAGAAGGTCGACAAACAGGTGGCAGCACCGACTGAAACGAGAACACCCAACTTGCACCAGCGAAAATCTCTTATCGAAGAGTGCGGATGGCAGGGTGGCGACAGTGGCGACTCGGCGGAGGGAAAGACCTTGTCCAACGGAAAGCAAAGAACCCACTTGACTCCGAACGGCCTTCTCATGGAAGGCGATTACACTGATTAGACCGGAGAGAGTGAGGTTGGCCTACAACTGGCACCGCGGAAGATTCCCATAACAGGCAACCGTGACCTGGGTCACAGAACCTCGCCTCTCAGAAAGTTCATAATTGCGATATATTTCGATGTATTCTCGTTGCGATGTTGCAACCAAATTTCGACTGGAGCTTGAAGGTTATGAAAATTGACTTCAAAGTGTTTACTCTTGCAACAGCGTTGGCTGTTGTTCTAAGCCTTTCGTTACCGGCGGGCGCACAAGACGCATCAGCTCTCTACAAATCAAAATGTGCCGGCTGCCATGCGGCTGACGGTACCGGGTCGGCAATGGGCAAGAAGATGGGCGCTCACGACTTTACAACCGACGAAGTGCAGAAAATGTCGGACGCGGAGCTCACGGATATCATCACCAGCGGCAAGAACAAAATGCCGAAGTATGGGTCTCTAAAGCCGGAAGAAATTAAGGGACTGGTGGCTTACATCCGGACGCTGAAGAAATAGTCCCCGTTACTGTTATCGAGGTCCTTGAGGAGATTGGTACAGGCGGCAGCTGGCCCGCGGCGCGGACGGAGTGTGCTCACCCCGCGGACCATGAGAAGTAAGGGTTTAAGACACTAAAAGAGGGTGGCGGTTGCAAATGAATCTGCGAAAGCGCATTCGAGACTGGTCGCAGCCCATCTATTTCCTGGGGCAGAATCCCATCACGCTTACGGGCGCGGTAATCACCACGAGCACCGCACTCACCACGATTGCCTTCTGGTTCTATGACGTCTTCATGCCGGGGCCGCCGCATCCCTATATCGGCCTTTTGGTCTTCCTAATTCTTCCAGGAATTTTTGTCCTGGCTCTGCTGCTGATTCCGTTTGGCATCTGGCTCAGGCGGCGCAGTCTGCGCGGGAGCGGGAAGCTGCCGGAAGTCTACCCCGCCATCGATCTGCACCTGCCCGTGGTCCGGCACACTCTTGAATGGGTCGCTTTCGCGACCGTGCTCAACCTTCTCATTCTTGGTACAGCCTCCTACCGCGGTGTGCAGTATATGGATTCGGTGAGTTTTTGTGGGACGACGTGTCACACCGTCATGGCCCCGGAGTATACGGCCTATCAGAATTCACCGCACTCGCGGGTGGAGTGCGTTGAGTGCCATATCGGGCCAGGAGCGGGGTGGTTTGTGCGATCGAAGCTCTCCGGTCTGCGGCAAGTGGCTGCGGTAACCTTTCATACCTATTCTCGCCCAATTCCTTCCCCAGTAAAGTACCTTCGCCCGGCCCGCGAAACCTGTGAGCAGTGTCACTGGCCGCAGCGCTTTACCGGCGACAAGTTCCTGGTGAACACCAGCTACAAGGAAGATGAGAAAAACACGCCGCAGACAGACGTCCTGCTACTAAAAGTGGGTGGGCGCACATGGCAAGGTTCGGTCGGCATCCACGGGCACCACCTCGCCGATAACGCGCGCATTCGCTACATTTCAACCGATCAGGAGCGCCAGACCATCCCCGTCGTGTATTACACCGACGATCAGGGCAAGACAACCCAATTCATTTCCACCGATACGAAGCCAACCCAAGAACAGTTGGACAAGGGTGAACACCGCACGATGGATTGCGTGGATTGCCATAACCGGCCCACGCATGAGTTCGACTTGCCCGAAAACGCGGTGGACAAGCAAATGTCTCTCGGGCACATCAGCCCAGAGCTGCCCTATATCCGGAAGAAGGCGGTCGAGGTTCTCAAAGTGAATTATCCCACCCGCGATGTTGCGCGGCAGAACATCATCGCCGAACTCAACAACTTCTATCGCGCGAATTATCCGCAGATCTATCAGACCCGGCGCACGCTGGTGCAGCATGCAGGCGACGAAGTGGCAGCGATCTACCTGCGCAACATCTTCCCCGACATGCGGGTGACCTGGGGCGTTCATCCGAACAATCTTGGGCACAACGATTCGCCGGGCTGTTTCCGCTGCCATGACGGCAGCCATACGAGTGCCGATGGCCAGACCATTACCAACGATTGTTCTGCGTGCCACCAGGTTCTGGCAGCGGCGGAAGAAAACCCGAAGATACTGATCGACCTGGGAATGAAGTGAGCATCGGAAGGAGTCGGAATCCAGAAACCTGGGACTCCTAACTGCAACCCTGATTCCGAGTAAGGCTGACTTGGAAGTTCGCATGCGTACCGCTCTGCCTTCTAATCTTCGGCTTGCATGACTAACAAGCACCCGTGACGCGAGTCACAGAACTTTCTCCTCAAAGCCTTCAAGATTGCCCTGGACGAAGTTCGCTTGCGAACTTTGGAGTCTGGGCTTGCGGGAAAAGATTCGAAGTATGACTCTTGCGATACGACGATTCGGTCTTGTCTTTCTGGCCTTAATTCTGTTGGCCAGTATTGTTCCACTCGGCTCCCCTGCACACGCACGCGCCCGGGCACAGGCAAAGTTACCGCAACCGCTGAGGCAGGACGAAAGTTGCCTGGCCTGCCACGGCCAGGCAGGCATGAAGTCGGACAGCGGGAAAAACATCTCGATTGATTCCGCCAAGCACGCAGCCAGCGCCCACGGGATTTTGAGCTGCCGAGAATGCCACACCAGCATCCAGGACTATCCGCACCCCGCCAAAGTATTGAAGATAAAATGCGCGACTTGCCATGCTGACGAAGCTTCCCATGTGCCCAACAGTGTGCACAGCGCGCTGGGCGACAGAGCCTGCCGATCCTGCCACGGCGATCACCACGAAGTGGCCGCGGCGGCCCAGACTGCGCCCGCAAAGTGCGCGCAGTGTCACGCCGATGAAGTGAAGAAATTCCGTCAAAGCATCCACGGACAAGCGGCCGCGGCCGGCGACCCGGATGCGCCGACCTGGATGTCCTGCCATGGGCCCGTCCATCAGATTCAGACCTCGGGCGATGCGGCCTCGACTGTAGCCAAGACGAATCTGCCTGACACTTGTGCCTCCTGTCACAGTGATCAGCAATTTCTCTTACGCCACAAGATTCCATTCGCCCATCCCGTGGAGCTCTATCGCCAAAGCGTGCATGGACGAGCCCTAGTCGACGGAGACCGTGCCGCCGCCACTTGCTCCGATTGTCATGGCAGCCACGGAATCCTTCCTGCGCGAGATGCGCGTTCCAAGGTCAACCATTTCAACATTCCGGCAACCTGTGGACAGTGCCATGCCGAGATTGCCAAGACATATTTGGAGAGCGTTCACGGACAAGCCACACAAAATGGTGCGTCCGGCGCGCCCGTGTGCGTCGACTGCCACGGCGAGCATCTTATCCTGGGCCCGAAGGAGGTGGGATCGCCGGTGAACGCAGCGCGCGTTTCGATGGCCACCTGCGGCCGCTGCCATGCCGATGAACGCCTCGCCTTGCGCTACAATCTGCCCGCCGATCGCGTTCCATCCTTCGCCGACAGTTATCACGGTCTCGCCCTGCGCGGCGGATCTCAGAGTGTTGCCAACTGTGCGTCCTGCCACGGCGTGCACAACATCTTCCCTTCGAGCGACTTGCGCTCAACCGTGAATGCAGCCAACCTTTCCAAGACCTGCGGCAATTGTCACGCCGGTGCGGGAGATCATTTCGTCATCGGTCCGGTGCACGTCCGCATTTCGACCGGCCCGGCGCATCGCATAGTCAAGTGGATCCGCTGGACCTACCTCGTGCTGATCCCGCTGACTCTGGGTTTCATGATCCTGCACAACCTGCTGGACTTTTTCGCCAAGCTGATCCGCCGCCACCCGCGGCACGAGAGCGATGCGCAAGTCTCGCGCATGAATCGAAATTTCCGCATCGCCCACTGGGGCGTCATGCTCAGCTTTCCGGCTTTGGTTTTCACCGGATTCGCCCTGAAGTATCCCGAGGCCTGGTGGGCGCGCCCGCTACTGCTTTGGGAGGGTCATTTCGCATTTCGCGGAGCGGTGCATCGCGCCGCCGCGGTTCTGCTGATCGCCTCCACCGTTTACCACATGATTCACCTCGCGGTAGTCCGGCGCGACCGCTTGTTCCTGAAAGCCATGCTGCCCCAATTCAAAGATGCCACCGATATGCTGCAGGTGCTCTCCTCCAGCCTCGGCCTCACCAAAATCGAACCCCGCTTCGCAAAATTCAACTACGCAGAGAAACTGGAATACTGGGCGTTCCTGTGGGGCACTGCGGTGATGACCGTCTCCGGCGTTCTGCTATGGTTCAACAATTTCACGCTGCGCTATCTCCCCAAGTGGGTGTCGGACGCGGCCACCGCGGTGCATTACTACGAGGCGCTGCTCGCGACTTTCTCGATCCTGCTGTGGCACTTCTACATGGTGATCTTCGACCCGCTGGTCTATCCGATGGATACAGCTTGGCTGGATGGCAAGGTCCCGGCCGATCATTACCGCCACTCCCGCCCAGCGTATTTCCGCGCCCTGGAGCGGGCCCACCTCGTTGAGCGGCCCGTGGAGTCTGCGGATTACGGCCAGGACCAAGGTCCTGCTGGCGCCTCAAGCGATGACCCACCTGCGACGGACTAGAAGTCGGTAAGACGTGCCAAGTGCTAAGCTTTTGATCCAGGGATAGAGAGAGTGCCTACACCAGCTGTAGTGAGTTCGCCAACACGCAGAGACGAACGGGAGTTGCGCGGTGCGCGCTTTGCCATGCGTCTCTCACTGGCTCTTGGTTTGGCGATGCTAATAGGCAAGACCACAGTCTATTTCATGACGCATTCGGCGGCCATTTTCTCCGACGCCGCTGAGTCGGTCGTCCATGTGATCGCCGTCGGGTTTGCCACTTTTAGTCTTCGCCTCAGCACACGCTCAGCGTCCCCTCAATTCCTCTACGGCTACGAACGGATCACGTTCTTCTCCGCTGGATTTGAAGGAGCCATGATTGTCGTGGCCGCGATCGCCATTCTCTACGAGTCGATCCGGAAGTGGATTGCCGGGCTACAGCTGGAACACCTCGGAGCGGGCGCATTGCTGATCTTGATCGCTGGATTCGTTAATGCGGGTCTCGGATACTATCTCGTGCGGACGGGCCGGCGCACGAATTCACTCATTCTCGAAGCCGACGGCAAACACGTTTTGACCGATAGCTGGACCAGCTTTGGCGTCGTCACCGGGTTGGGGCTGGTACTACTGACGCACTGGAAACCGCTCGACCCTCTGGTGGCCATCTCTGTCGCCCTCAATATCCTGTGGTCGGGAGGCCGCTTAGTCTGGCATTCGGCGGTCGGACTGATGGATTATTCTGATCCGAAAGCCGGCCGGAAAATTCGGGATAAGTTGGATGCCCTTTGCTCGGAACTGAGCGTTCAATATCATGGCGTCCGCTTCCGAACCACCGGATACCGCCAGATCATCGAAGTACACTTGTTGTTTCCCCGCATGACATCGGTTAGCGAAGCCCACCGCCTGGCAACAATTCTGGAAGAACGACTGCCGACCGACCTGGGGATGCCCGCCGAGGTCATCACTCACCTGGAGTGTTTGGAAGACCATGCCGATGTTCACCACGATCAACACTACACTGGAAAACCAGAATAGTCTCCACTCGACACCAGGAAACGGTAAATCGCCGTCGCCTCAGAGCAAGCCTTCTTCTACGCCGTAATCAGGGATTCCAAGGCAAGGCGATTGGGGATCACCAGAGTAGAGCCGCTCTGCTGGATAAGATGCTGCTTCTTGAAACCCGCGAAGAGCCGGCTGACGGTCTCGCGCGAAGTGCCAATCATTTGCCCGATTTCTTCGTGAGTCAGAGACATCTTCATCTGGCTGGGGTTTCTCGATTCGGTGTTTTGGTCGAGCCATCCCACAAGCAATCTGGCAAGTTTTTCGCTGGCGGAGTCAGAAAGGATCAGGTCACGGATTTCGCGGCAAGTAGAGGCGTAATCCTGGCTGATGTGCCGGGTCACCCACAGGGCAAGCTCGCCGTGAAGGCGCATGAGGCGCAGCAAATCGCATTGTCGCAGGAAGCTGATCTCGCTGGGTTCCTGAGTCTCGGCCGTGGCTTCATACGGTCGTCCGGAAACTACAGAGGCAACGCCCAATGGGCAGCCGGTTTCGACCATGCGAAGAATGAGAGTTCTGCCATCGCTTCCACAAATGGAGAGCTTCACGCGGCCTCGCCGCACGATGAAGACTCCACGTGGAGATTGCCCTTCCGCAAACAAGACAGCCCCCGTTGGGTAAGTGGTTGTGACCGCTTCCTGCTCCAAGGCATCGGCCAAGGAGGGGGGGAAATCGCAAAAGGTCTTGTCTGCTGGTGCAACTTTCTGGGCGCTGTTTACGATATGAGTCGCCATGAGTGCCTCCGCTTTCAGGCTTACTCTGGCAAGTCCGCCTCCAATTCTTTCCCAGATGGCAGGATTCGCGAACAATGCGTCCAAGCAAAACAAACTAAATGGGTTAGCCGATTTTAGAAGAGTGTGACTGCCACTCCACAGGACATAGTGAGCACCCTCTAATGGGTGTTTTTCCACACTGATGTGTGATCCCCATCACCACTCGCTTGGTCGTAGGGCACCGACGCTTGGCGGGCTGTGACTCAGGAAACCGTAGTCCTTCACCCCAAACTCGTATGGATCGTATTCAGAAGAGCAGTTCGGCTGAAGGGCTTTTCCAGGAGAGTTACGCCAGGTTTCAACACTTCACGATTTGCCATCAGCTCGCCCGTGTAGCCTGACATGTATACGACTTTCAGTGTCGGGTGAGAGGTGCTCAGGTGCTCGGCTAGTTCCGGGCCGCTCATCCGGCGCATCACGACGTCGGTCAACAACAGATCAATCGGATCCGGATGCGAATTGACCCATTCGAGCGCGGACCTGCCGTCATCCGCCTCGATTACGCTATACCCGTGTTCCTCGAGAAGTTTT
>Ga0073928_10005502_pt1 | contig 17709 bp, 13 predicted proteins | sample PaiPotPPA55metaG_FD_76969 | JGI IMG/M metagenome (GOLD analysis project Ga0073928, IMG submission 76969) | Iron sulfur acid spring bacterial and archeal communities from Banff, Canada, to study Microbial Dark Matter (Phase II) - Paint Pots PPA... ... | reverse complement strand
CTCGATTTTCTGCGACAAAGCGACCACGCGGCGCTGTTGCATCTTTCCACCTGCTACGTTGCCGGCGCCCGCGACGGCCGGATCGAGGAAACGCTCACGCCCGATTACAATCCAGCCTGCGCCCCCGGCTATAACGCGGAACGCGAGCTGGAATCCCTTGAAGCCCTCATTCTCGAAACGGAGGCGCGCGCCGAAAGCCCCGAGGTCACCGAAGAGCTCCGGCGCCAGGCCCTCGAAAAACGCACCGCGGCAAAAGATCTCCACGGGACCGCGCTCGAAATTCAGATTCGCAAGAATCGCGCCCGCTGGCTGCGCCAGACCCTTGCGGAAGCCGGGACGCGGCGCGCGCTTGAGCTCGGCTGGCCCAACACGTACACGCTGACCAAAAGCCTTGCGGAATCCATCCTGCAGCGGCGGGGGCAGGACCTGCCCATCGCCGTGGTGCGCCCGGCGATTGTCGAATCCTCCGTCGAGAAGCCGTTCCTCGGCTGGAACGAGGGCATCAACACGTCCGCATCGCTATCCTACTTGCTCGGCACGTTTTTCCGGCAGCTTCCGACGAACGAACGCAAGTGCCTGGACGTGGTTCCGGTGGACCTCGTCACGCGAGGCATGACGCTGGTGGCGGCGGCGCTCGTCGAACGTCACCATGAGCCCGTCTACCAGTTCGCCACCTCCGTGACGAACCCTTGTGACATGCGCCGCTCGATCGAGCTCACCGGCCTCGCCCACCGCAAGCACTATCGCGCTCAGGAGGGTTTCCATCACTGGCTGCGCGCCAAATTTGACGCCATCCCCGTCTCCAAATCACGCTATGAAAAACTTTCCGCCCCGGCGCAGAATGCCATCGTGAAAGCCATCAACCGCAGCGTGGAACCGCTGGGCTTCGTTCGCCCGCCTCTGGCGAAACGCGAGCGCGAGCTCGAGCGCGTCATCAAGCTGATCACCCTCTTCGAGCCTTTCATCCTTTATAACGAGCATGTCTTCGAGGCCGCCAACATCGAGCGCCTGAACGCCGCCTTGCCCCCGGAAGAGCGCAAGACCTTCGGTTACGACGCCCGCTCTCTCGATTGGTGGGACTACTGGATCAACGTCCACATTCCCGCGCTGCGAAAGTGGTGCTATCCTCTCATCGAGGGGCGCCCCCTGGAACCGCGGCCCCGGCGCAGCGTTCCCCTCGCGCTTGAGGCGGAAGGTTGCGCCGCGGAAGCATCCCGGGCGGCTCCGGCAACCGGCCCCTGACACAACCTCCGTGTCCATCTTCCTTACCGGATCCACCGGATATATCGGCGCCCACGTTGTCGCGAACCTCTTGCGGGGTTCCGCCGAGCCGCTGAACCTGCTGGTGCGCGCGCGCAGCCCGCAGGAGGCCGAAGAGCGGCTCTGGCGCTCGCTCCAGCTGCACATGAATTTCCCGGAGTTCGAGCCTTTTCTCCGCTCGCGCGTGACTGTCTTTCGCGGCGACCTCACCGCCCCGCGCTTCGGCCTCGCGGAAGACGATTACCACCGCATGGTGCGCACCACGGACTCCATCGTCCACTGCGCCGCCTCGCTCAATCGCAAATCCGAGAAGAGCTGCCTCAACGTCAACCTGCGCGGCACCCTGCAGGTTATCCAGTTGGCTGCCCGCGCCCAGGCCGACCACGGCGTGCGGCGCTTCAGCCACGTCAGCACCGTCGCCGTCGCCGGCCAGCGCCACGACGAGGTCGTGCTGGAAGACACCGCCATCGAATGGGACCGCTCCGACTACGATCCCTATGCGCGCACGAAAAAATTCTGCGAGCACATGATCGCGGAGCTCCTCCCGGACACCCCGCGAACCATCTTCCGCCCCAGCATCGTTCTGGGCGACAGCCGCCGCCCCGAGACCAACCAGTTCGATATGGTGCGGGCATTCGTCTTTCTCGCCGGGCTTCCCGCTCTCCCGTTCACGCCTTCGGATCGCCTGGACATTGTTCCGGTTGATTACGTCGCCGACGCCATCAGCACGATCCATCTGCGCGAAAAACCGCGGCACGGCATCTATCATCTTGCCGCGGGGAAGGGCTCCGAGACTTTCCAACATTTGACCGACGCTCTGGCACACGCCGAGGGGAAGCGCGGCCCCGTCTTCATGCCGGGGCTCGAAGGCCCCTCCACGCGCATGGTCAACGCCCTGGCTCGCGGCCAGGGAAAAATCGGAAACGTGGCGACGTTGCTGAAGGTCTTCCTGCCCTATCTGGTGTGGAACACCGTCTTCGACAATTCCCGCGTCGTGGAAGAACTCGGCCGGGCGCCGGCACCGTTTTCGAGCTACTGCTACCCCCTGCTGGCCTTCAGCCGCGCCAGCCGCTTCAGCTACGAATACCGGGGCTGGCCCGGGACTTCCGCTCCGTCGTCCGCCGCGCAGGGATCCTCCAGATGATGGATTTGGCGCTGCAGGCCTGGGTGAGCGGCCTCATCGAGCTATCGAAATTCGAGTGGATGCTCGGTGCCGGGCGGAACTGGCAGCCCGGCGGGAAGCTGAAGCTGCTCTTCTCCGGATACAGCGGGGCGCGCAACACGGGCGCGGACGTCCGCGTCGAGGAGACGCTCCGTCAGGTGCGCCGCATCCTCGGCGAAGGAAATCTCGACCTCTCGGTGATGACCCAGGATTTCGACAAGACCCGCGGCTATTTCGGCGACGCCCGGCAGGTGCATCTCCCCGATGTGTATCCGCCCTTCCTGATGCGTGAAGTGCCGCAGCACGACGGCGTCATCGCCTGCGAAGGCTCGATGTTCAAAAGCAAGTTCGCCAATGCCCTCACGACGATGAATATCGGCTCGCTGGGACTCGCGGCCGCCCAGAACAAGTTGAGCATCGGCTACGGCGGAGAAGCGGGCGAAATGGATCCGCTGCTCCAGAAAATGTGCCGGCGCTACTGTCGCGAGTCGTTCATCATCACGCGCAACCCGGAATCGCAGGCGGTGCTGGGCAGGCTCGGCATTTCGAGCGAGCTGGGCACGGACACCGCCTGGACGTTTCAGCCGCACGGCCCCGAATACGGAACCAAGATGCTTCGCGATGCCGGCTGGGACGGCACATCGCGCGTTCTGGCTGTCTGCCCGATTGACCCCTTCTTCTGGCCGGTGAAGGCCTCTCTCTGGAAAGGTGCCGCGCACGCGCTCACGGGGGCTTACAAGGACAGCCACTATCGCGGACCCTATTTCCATCGCTCCGGCCGCGATGTGGAAGCCGCCTACAGCCGCTACATCTCCGCGATGGGCGCGGCCGTCACACGCTACCGCAAAGCGCACCCGGTGTTCACGATTGTCGTTGGAATGGAACAGCTCGACCGCGACGCCTGCGCGCGGCTCGCGAAGCTGCTCGGTGGCGCGCCCGTCTTTTCTTCGGACCGCTTCGACATGTACCAGCTCGTGAGTATCCTGCGCTGTTGTCACCGGATCGTTTCTTCGCGCTACCACGCCATCGTCACCTCCATGCCGGCTGGGGTTGTTTCCGCCGGCGTCACCATGGACGAGCGCATCCGCAACCTCATGCACGAGCGCGGCCACGACCACCTGGTTCTCGACGTGGATGATGCGGAGCTGGAGGAGAAGCTCTTTGCCGTGCTCGAGACGCTCGACCGCGAGGCCGAAGCAATCCGCGAATCCATGAGCCGCACCGTCACCAGAAACTTGAAGCTGATGGCGCGCATGGGAACCTACTTCGAGGAACAGGTCGCGCGGCGATATCCCGAATTCCCGGTGCGGGCCGGCTCGCTCGGCTGGGAAGACTATTTGCCGCCGTTGGGCCCGGCGCTTCGGGAATTCCTCGAGGTGCACGCATGAGCGACCATGAACTTCCTTGAACGCATCTTCGCGCGCCTACGCCAGGACGGCAGCGCGACCGTTCTCGAAGAAATTAGCAGCGAGGAAGCTGCCGGCGTCACCGGCGCCGAGCTGTTGGAGCTGGTCGAGCAGGCCCGCGCATTCTGCGCTGGCATTGGCTTGAAGCCCGGCGACCGCTGCGCGCTGCTGGCGCCCAATTCGATTCGCTGGGCTGCCTGCGATCTTGCATTAATGGCGGAAGGAGTGATTGTCGTCCCGCTGTACACGCGGCAGGCCCCCGCCGAGCTTGCGGCCATATTACGGGATTGTCGCCCTTCGCGAATCTTCTGCGGCGATTCCTCCCTTCGCGATGGGCTGGCCGCCGCCTGGCCGGATGCGCCTCCCTTCTCGCTTTTGGACGAAGTTTTTTCCCGGCCGCCGTCAAGCGTGCCGCGCCCGCTGCCGCCCAAGCAGGACGCTGACTTCGTGACCATCATCTATACCTCGGGCACCTCCGGCGAGCCAAAGGGCGTTCCCCTCACCGTCGGCAACCTCAATCACATGCTCGCCTGCACCGCGGCGCGGCTCGATCTCCTTATGGGCGACACGTCCGAGCCTGACCGCGTCTTCCACTATCTTCCCTTCAACTTCGCCGCTTCCTGGATTCTCCTCCTTACCTGCCTCTCCCGGCACAGCCGGCTGTCCCTTTGCACCGACCTCGCCCAGCTGGCGGAAGGATTGAAGGCCGCTGCACCGCATTACTTCCTCAACGTTCCGTTGATGCTGGAGCGCGTGCGCGCCAAGGTCGAAGGACACATCCGCGAGCGCGGAGGCATGGTCGCCGCTCTCTTCACGCGAGCCTGGCAAGGCTATCTGCGGCGCTATCGAGGCGAGGGCCGCCTGTTCGACACCCTCTGGCTTTCCCTCGCGAATTCCCTGATGTTCCCTTCGATTCGCCTGAGCCTGGGTCCGAATCTGAAGGCCCTGATCTGCGGCTCCGCCCCGCTGTCTCTCGAAACCCAGCTCTTTTTCAGGATGGTCGGCATTCCCGTCTTGCAGGCCTACGGCCTCACGGAAACGACGGGCATCTGCACGCTGGACGATCCGCGCCGCGTCGAGCCCGGCCGCGTCGGCCTGGCGGTTCCCGGCATCGTGATGCAGCTCGGCGAAAACAACGAAATCCTCGTGCGCGGCCCCAACGTTTTTCCCGGCTACTGGAATCGCCCGGACAAAACGGCGCAAGTGCTGCGCGATGGCTGGTTCCATACCGGCGACCAGGGCGAGGTGAACGAGAACGGCGACTGGCGCATCGTCGGACGGCTGAAAGACCTGATTATTCTCACCTCCGGCCATAACATTGCTCCCGAGCCCATCGAGGCGATGCTGGCGCTGCAAATCCCCGATGCGCAGCAGGTCCTGCTCGTGGGCAACGATCGCAGCTTTCTCGCGGCCATCGTGACGGGCGTTCCGTCGCGCGAGGCCATCGAAGCCGCGCTGGCCGTGGTGAACCCGCAGCTCCCTCACTACAAACAGGTCCGCGCCTTCTATGTTCACCCGGAGCCTTTCACGCTGGATAACGGCTTATTGACCGCGAATGGTAAACTCAAGCGCGACGCGATCGCCGCGCGCCTCCAGGCGCCGATCGAGGAGCTTTACCGTAAGAAGGACGCATGAAGAGTTTTCGTGGCGAGACATTATCCTGGGAAGTGCGCGACGGCGTGGTGGAGCTCGCGCTGCATCACGCGCCGTGCAACGAAATCGGCACGCAGACGCTCGAGGAGCTCGAGAGCTTCGTCGAAGCGCTCCCGGGCGCCGCGGAAGCCGGCGCGCTCATTATTCACAGCACGCTGCCCGCGGGGTTTAGCGCCGGCGCCGACCTGCGCGAGCTTTATCGCCGCTCGCAGGAGCTTCCTCCGGCGGCGCGCATGGCGGCGGTGCGCGGTTTCCTCGAACGCATTCATCGCGTCTTCAACGCGCTCGATTCGCTCCCCATCACCACCATCGCCGCCGTTCACGGCGTGACCTTCGGCGGAGGCTTCGAGCTCGCTCTCACCGCCGACCTGATCGTCGCCGACAAAATGGCGCGCTTCTGCTTTCCCGAGCTGCGCCTCGGGCTCATTCCGGGATTTGGCGGCATTCCGCGGCTCAAGCGCGACCTGGGCAACGCCGTCGTGCGCGACCTGTTGCTCACCGGCCGCAGCATCAATGCCGCAAAGGCCCTGGCGGTCGGCCTCGTGAGTCAGGTGGCTGCGGAAGGTGAGGCGTTGCGCCTGGCCCGCTCGACCGCCGCGCAGATTACGAAGTTCGACGCCCATGCGGCGCAGGCGGCCAAGCGCTTCATCAAGCCGGCGCTGCGCGAGGAGCTTGCGCGTGAAATTGACATCTTCTGCGAGCTCTTTACGCGCCCGGCCGTCGAGGCCGGCCTGCGCAAGTTCGTGGAAAGCGCCGATGCCATGCCCTATCTGCCTTGATGGCGGTGGCACGGCTTGCTTTTTTGCAGGAGATCGCCATGCACGCGACGGACGACACTCTCAATCAGGTCTTGACGCTCGCGGCCGGGCACTTCAAGGTGCCGCGCCAAAGCCTTTCGCCGGACGACGATTTTTTCAAGACGCTCGGGATCGACAGCCTGCAAGCGCTCGACCTGCTCACGCGCCTCGAGAATCATTTCGGCGTTGAGCTGCCCGATTACGAGCTGCAGGGTGTGAGCGACTTCCGCACCCTGGCCGCGCGCATCCAGTCCCGCCTCTGATGCTCGACTTACGCAACTACTCCTGTTTGGGTGAAGCGCTTCGCGCCGCCGTCGAGCGCTGGCCCGGCGAAATCTGCCTCATTGAATCCGACCGCGACCGCGAAAATGGCCGGCTCACCTACCGGCAATTCCACGAGGCGGCGATGCCGCTTGCGCGCGCCCTGCAGGATGCGGGTCTCGTGCCCGGCACGCGAGCCTCCATCATCATGACCAACCAGTCGAAGTGGCTGATCTCCGCCTATGCCATCCTTTACTCTGGCGGAGTCCTGGTGCCGCTCGATTACAAGCTCACCCCCGCGGAGCAGCTCCAGCTCCTCGCCCATTCCAAAGCCGAAATTCTCATCACCGAATATCATTTGTGGAAGGCCATCACGCAGGCCGAAGGCTTTCGCGGCCTGGCCGTGCGCACGATTCTGGTTACCGAGGCTCCGCCGGGCGCTGAGCTCGCCGGCGCGCGCCGCTGGGAAGAATTCCGCGATGCGCGCGAGCCTGCCTTCGCGCCGCGCAAGCGAAGCGATTGGGCCAGCATCGTCTATTCCTCCGGCACCGGCGGGCAGCCGAAGGGCGCCGTTCTGACGCATGAGAATTACCTCGAGCTCTGCCGGGCGCTGACGGCGGTTTATCCTTTTTGGCCCGGCGTGCGCTATCTGAGCATTCTCCCCACGAACCACGTAATCGATTTCATGGTCGGCTTCTTTGGCCCGTTCATCTGTGGCGCAACCGTCGTCCATCTCCGCACTCTCCGGCCCGAATATGTCCGCGATGCATTCGCGCGCTATAAGATTGCCTACGTCACGCTCGTGCCTCTCATCCTGAAAAATCTTCAGAAGGGCCTTCAGGCGCGCTTCGATGCTCTTCCTCCCGCCAGGCGCAAACTCTTCCATGCTCTCGTTTCCGTCAACAAGGCCCTTACAAAGCGCCGTCCGCGGCCCGCCCTCAGCCGCTTGCTCCTCAAACAAGTGCACCAGGCATTCGGAGGAGAGCTTCGCGCCATCATCGTCGGCGGCGCTTTCACGGAGCCGCAGACCCTGCAATTCTTCTACGACCTTGGAATCCTCGTCGCCAACGCCTATGGCACCACCGAAGGAGGCGCCGGCATTACCGTCAACGATTTCAAGCCATTCCGCGCGGATACGGTTGGCAAGCCGTTGCCGGGCACGGAAGTAAAGATCCTCAATCCGGATGCGGACGCCATCGGTGAAGTGGTCGTGCGCAGCAAATCGGTGATGTCGCACTATCTCGACGACCCGGAAATGACCGCGGAAACCATCGTGGATGGTTGGCTGCAAACGGGCGACCTCGGCCGTCTGGACGCCGCAGGCCATTTGCAGCTCTTCGGTCGCAAGAAAAATATGATCGTCACCGAAGAGGGCAAGAATATCTACCCCGAGGACATCGAAAATGTTTTCGCCGGCTTGCCAGTGAAGGAGTTCTGCGTCTTCGCCGCCAACTACCTCTGGCCGCAGCGCACCATGGCCGGCGAGCAGCTCGTCATCGTTCTGCATCCGGAAGCGGGACAGGAAGTCACGCCGAAGCTGCGCGAGCAGGTCGCCGCGAAAAACCGCCGCCTGATCAACTTCAAGCGCATTCACGGCGCCGTTGCGTGGGACCGCGATTTCCCGCGCACCGCTTCGCTCAAGATCAAGCGCGGCGCGCTGGCGGAAAAAATCCGGCAGCGGCTCGACCGTTCCGCGGTGGTTCCGCTGTGAGCGAGCGCTTCCTCGCCGTCGTCAATCCCGCAGCCGGCGGCGGTCGTTGCGGCAGGCTGGCCGGTCCGGCGCTCGACCGTCTGCGTTCGCAAGGGATTGCCTTGGACGTCGCCGAAACCCGCTCGCCGGGCCAAGCCACCGCGCTCGTTCGCGAGGCCCACGCGCGGGGCTGCCGCCGCTTTCTCGCCGTCGGCGGCGACGGCACCGCCTTCGAAATCGTCAACGGCATTTTCCCCGCCGATGCGGGCGACCGCTCGGCACTCGCGTTTCTTCCGCTTGGCACCGGCAATTCGTTCCTCAAGGATTTCGCCGACGCGCCGGACGCGGAACATCTGGCCGCGGCGTTGCTCTCCGGGCGGCGCCGCGCCTGTGACGTGGTGCGCCTGACGCATGCGGACGGCGTGCTCTATTACATCAATCTCCTCACGCTCGGCTTCGCCGCCGACGTCGCTGCCATCACCAACCGCCGCTTCAAACGCTGGGGCGAGCTCGGCTACATTCTGGGCGTGCTCACCTGCCTCGCGCGTCTCGACCGCCGCGCGTTCCCACTACGCCTGGACGCCTCCAGCGAGACGGACCGCCGCCGTTGCCTCTTCCTCTCTTTCAGCAACAGCCGCTTCACCGGCGGCCAGATGATGATCGCGCCGCGCGCGGATGCGTGCGACGGCTATATCGAGTATGTTCGCTGGGGACCCATTGGCCGCCTCGGGCTGCTCTGGAACCTTCGCACGCTCTTTGACGGCTCGCATATCGAGCACCCGCTTGCGTCGCGCGCCGCGGTCCGCCGCGTGGATTTCGAGCTCGACGCCCCGGTGGACGTGATGATTGACGGCGAAAGTCTGCGCCTCGAATGCCGCTCGCTTGAGATCCTGCCCGGCGCGCTGGACATCCTCGTATGAAGAAGCTCTATCTCGTCGCGCGCTCTCTGGTTCTCTGGGCCGTCAGCGGGCTGCATTTCTTCATCATCTGCCCGCTGCTCGTGCTTCTGGGGACGTTCGTCGATCCGCGTAAGAACGACCGCCCGCAGCGCGTATTCTTCCGCAACATTCTGCGCCTTGCCGGCGTCCGCTTTGAGGTGCGCCGCTCGCCGGGCTTCGACCCGGTCCGCACGAGCCTCTTCATATCGAATCACGTGAACATCTTCGACGCTTTCGTTATCTATTCCGCGATTCCGCAGTTTGTCCGCGGATTCGAGCTCGAGTCTCACTTCAAAATCCCCGCCTATGGCTGGATGATGAAGCGCTTCGGCAACGTTCCCGTCCCCGACGTCCCCAGCCGCGCCGGTCTCGAAGAGATGACGCGGCGCGCCAAGGCCTCGCTCGATCAAGGCATCAGCCTCATCGCCTTCGCCGAGGGCGGCCGCACGCGCGATGGCCACGTGGATGTCTTCCAAAAAGGAGTCTTCCGCCTGGCGCAGCAGTTCGGCGTCCCGATTGTGCCCATGAGCATCGTCGGCTCTTATGAGTTTTTCCGCACCGGCCACTGGATGCTCCATCCCGGCAAGATCACCGTCTATCTGCACGACACCATCGAAACCGCCGGGCTCAGCCCCGGCGACGTAGACGCCCTGCGCGAGCGTGTTCGCTCGATTGTCGCCGCGCCGGTGGAAGAAGCCATCCGCGCTCGGAAATCCCCGCTGGATTGATTCGTAATCGGGACTGCTAGGACGCGCGAACGCCGGGCAGCGTCCGGCCGGCACGCAGCTCCTGCCACGTGTATACAACGCGGTGAATCACGGTGAGGGTGGAAACCGTCGCGATCACCCACAGCGCGGGAGCCATCCGCCGGAAAGCGCCGCCGAGGATTAGCAGCACCAGCCGTTCGGGGCGCTCCATAAAGCCGACCTTGCAGGTGGGGATCAGCGATTCCGCGCGCGCCCGCGCATAACTGACCATGAACGAGCTTGCCATCGCCACCGCCGCCAGCACCACATAGAACGTTCGCGCGATCACCGCGTAGTGCACCACCAGGCCCATATACAACGCGAGGTCCGAGTAGCGGTCGAGCGTCGAATCATAGAACGCGCCAAAGGCCGTTACGCGCCCCACGCGCCGCGCCACCTGCCCGTCCGCCATGTCCAGAAAGCCTGCCAGAAACAGCACGCCTGCCGCCGAGCGAAACTGTCCCCGGCCAAACAGCACCGCCGCCCAGCCGTTCACCGCCAGCCCGATGAATGTCAGGACGTTGGGCGTGATTCCGGTCGCCGCCAGCGCCGTCACCACGCGCTGCAGCAGCCACCCGGCTCCTTCGCCGATCCAGTGGGTGATCGGACGCTGCAAGTCCCGCGCGCGCGTATTCATCGGGTCGAATGATACGTCAGCGCCGCATGCCCCTCAAGCCGCTTTCGCGCCATTCTGATTCACTGAAATTGATGCGATATTGTGCCCGGGGTGGGGGTCGAACCCACACGTCCCGTTAGGGACAGGGGATTTTAAGTCCCCCGCGTATGCCATTCCGCCACCCGGGCGCAGTGTTTGTAAACCTATCCTATCAAAAGGCCTTGCTGCAACACTGGCGCTACGGTTTCTGGTTGCGCAAAGACGCTGGTGTCAGTAGTGGAATCAGTTCGAGTCTCAGATAGGTAAGCGAGAGAAGCGCGCGGTAACGGTTGGCCGTTGCTGGAGACCACTCCTGCTGCTGGAAACGCCGCTCAATGCCCTGAGCGCTGATGGCTTCGGCACGATGCTCCCGAAACCAGCCCAAGGCTGGCACGGCTGGGGCTCTCGGCATCTCCCCATTCCGATTCCGCCTCTGGCTGCGGGTCATCATCGTACCAGGCTTATCCTCCAATTGTTTGACTTGGCTTCCATCCCCTCTCCATTTTCCATCCGGGCGGATCATTTCACGATAAGCGTAAGCTGGATGGACCGCATTGCATTGTCGGCAACGCCGGTAACCGTCACGGGATACGTTCCGGGAGTCGTACCCGTGTTTCCACCGCCACCGCCCCCACCGCCACCGCCCCCACCGCCCCCGCAACTGGCTAGGGTCAAAGCGGCGGCGAGAAATAAGGCGGTCAAGAAAGCCCGGCCGAGGATAGCACGCTGTTTCATCAAACCGAAAGATGCTGCAATTAGCATCGCACCCGTTGCGAGGCTACAAGCGATCAGGAGAATACCAAATGGGCCAATTGGCCCGGGCCATGGATCTCGAGGCATAGCCACACCGGCTTTGACTGTAGTCACCATGATCTGAAAAGGCACGGGACTCGAGTTCGTGACATTCAGAGTGCTCGTGACATTGCAGTGAGCTTGAGGAGCGCTTGTTGAACAAGAGAGGCTGATCGGCCCCGTAAAGAAATTGGGCGCGACTTGCAGATCGAATGTAGCCGTCTGCCCGGATTGCACGGTTACTGTGGTGGAGCCACCCTGGGACGCTTGGAACGAAAAATCCGCGGACGTTGCCGAAAGAGGAATCAAGATGACATCCGAAGGGGCGCTGACAGAAATCTGGTCGCTGACAGTCCCCGGCTCCTTAGGTGTGAAGGTTATGCTTACACTGCATGACGCATTAGCAGTGAGGCTGGATCCGCATGTCGTGGTTTCATTGAATGTTCCAATACGCGCTTGTGTGTTTAACGGAGCAGAGATTGTCAGCGGTGATATCGTATTTGCCGAAGTGTTCATGACAGTGATTGTTTGGACCGGACTGATGGTTCCGATCAGCGTCACCCCCACAGTGAGCTGGCTGGGGTTCACCGACAGCACGGGAGGCGCCGGGGTAACCTGCAGCGTCTCCGCGGCCACCAATGTCGTTTGGCCGTCCGAAGCAACCACGTTGAAGGGGTATGTTCCGACTGGCGTATTCAGATCTACTGAAATCTGGAACAATACATTTTGAAAACCTCCCCCGAGCACGGTGAACGTTGAGAGACCGAAAATAAATTGACAGCTTGCACCTGTTGGTAGTCCCGGGCAAGAGACTTGAAAAGTGCCGGAGGCATCGCCGTTCGATTGGACGCCTGCACTCCAGGCTTGAGAAATCCCGCCCTGCTGGACGGTGCTCGGAAGAGACGGCACCACCACCTCTGTGAACGAATCCATCGGTGTGCCGGGGAAATCGTATGCCACCTGCGTTTCGCCGTTGGCTTGAGCGCTTATCGAAAACCAGCGGCTCTTCATGATGCCAGGCGCAAGAGTGAAAGGAACCTCAACCGAGACCTGGCCCGCGGGGATGGTGACCGATGAAGGAAGCTGAACTCCCGGGTCGCTTGTCGAAAGGGAAACAGAGGTGTCGGACATCGATGGCAGGTTCAGCAAGACAACAACCGAATCTGAACTCTGAAGAACGGGTGTCTCCACCGGGCGAAGTAGGAACGACGGCGCATTCACAGAAGGGATGACCACAAAGGAGGCGGTGAAATTGGGAGTATACAAAAATGCCGAGCGGCCGTCGCCCAAAAGGTTGGGCGCGGCGAGGTCGGGAATGCTCCTTATCCCAAGATCGAAAGCATCATTGGTCGGGGTAAACGTGCCATCGCCGTTGCCTGCGAGGAATTGAACATACGCGGGAGCATCGGCCAGGGAATCGATTTGGAAAACTGCGACATCTGCATTTCCATCGCCATTAAAATCACCGACGTATGTCGCCAAGTCGCCGTTTGTCTCTCCGGTTACATTGTTTCCTGTCGCTACATCAAATCGCCCGCTGTAGGGAGTGTATGTGGTCGAGGGTCCAAAACTTCCGTCGGGCTGGCCGAGATACACATTCACTTGTGCCGGCGCCGTGCCGGGAGCATCCTCTCCGGAAATACTTCCACTCTCGATGTCGATCACGTCCAGCCGGCCGTCGTGATTCAAATCGACCATCGTCATGGCCGATAGGTTTTGCAAGACATCACGGGGTGCCTGAAACGTGCCGTCGCCATTCCCTAAGAATTCATAGAGATCTCTCCCCTGCGAACCGGGTCCGAAGGTGTTGTCGTAAAGCCAGACGTAAATGTCCTGTTTCCCATCGCCATTCGCGTCGCCCACGAACACACCGAGCGGATATGGAGAGAAACCTTCCGTCCCGAAGTTCACTTGATACGATTGTGTGAACCCGCCTTTCCCGTCGCCTAAGTACACGGTCAACTGGTCGGGAGTCGTTCCCGGCCCCGTTCCAGTGGCGACGGCGAAGTCCAGTTTTCCATCGTCGTTGAAATCGCCGACGGAGATTGCGCCAAACCCGTAATCTCCCAGAGTAGGAAAGGGGATTTGCACCGGTGCCGCGAATTGCCCGTTGCCCATATTTTGTGCGTAGATGAGTTGCGGTGGACTTTGAGCCGAGTCGTCGAATACTTCTGCCAAGAAATCCGGCTGTCCAGTCTTTCGAAAATCGCCAAAAACAAAATCAGCGATTCGCAAGGCTGGGTTGCTGCTGATTGCCGGCGAGCGAACGGGTGCAGAAAATTGGCCATTGCCCTGGTTCAACATCACCGTAATGTTTAACTGGCTGCCGTTGCCCTCGGCAAATTCGACCAAGGCGAGATCGGGCTTTCCATCGCCGTTTATGTCTGCTACAACCACTCCAGAATCGGGCGCGTTAACCGGGGATGTTGGAGTGCCCTCTTCATAACCGTCGTATCCGCCTGCTGGTTCGCCGAGTCCTCCTGATCCATCGTTCGCGTACACCGTCACCGAATTCACATTCTGGTTGGCCGTAATAATGTCCGGGCGCCCATTTCCCAACAAGTCCGCCACTGCCAGGGAAAAGATCCCGGGGCTGCCGCGATAAACATGCGCTGGGCCGAAGTGCCCCGTGCCGTCGTTGAATCGAACCGTAACGGTGTCCCCCATTTCCGTGCCATAACCAAGCGGTGGATTTACTTCGAAGCCGCCGGAAATAATATCCGGGTGCCCGTCTCCGTTGAGATCCGCGACTTCCAATCCATACCCGCCATCGCCTACCCCATAGACCTGATAATTTGTCGTGTTGTCGAAATTTCCTTCGCAATCGCCGGGAAAAATGTGGACTAAGGCGTATGTGTCAACGTCAACCACATCCGGGCAACCGTCCTCGTTCACGTCAGCAAGGACGGCGTTGGGTACCTCTCGCGGCAGTGGCGCATTATTGGAACTGTCGACTACTTGTCCCGCCGTGAATGTGCCGTCTCCTTTGCCAAGGTAGATTTGGGTCGTCGTCCCCCCAGCATCAGGCCCGGTGACGAGCACATCAGGAATACCGTCCCCGTTCACATCGGCCACAGAAAACTCCGTTCCCTCCACAATTTGCGTCGGCGTAGGATTGGGGGCGTAGATGGGCGAACCGAATTGACCCGAACCGTTATTCAAAAACGCCGCGAAACGCGTGTTTTCCGTCAAACCATCTCCCGCTATTCCGACGAGGATGTCCGGATGGCCATCCTTGTTGAGATCCGCGATCGCCACGGAGAGCGGAGAGACAGGAAGCGAAATCTGGACTTCCGGTTGAAACGTCCCGTCCCCATTGCCGAAAAGGATTCCAATGGTCTGGCTATCCGCTTCAGCAACCACCAGGTCCGGCTTTCCATCACCATTCAAATCTGCGGCGGCGACCCCAACCGGAGATTGACCTTGGAGCGGAGTGATGATCGGCGGCTGGGCGGTCCCGTCGCCGTTGCCTAGATACAGATCGAGCGCATTATCGCCAGCGTTCGCCACGACCCAGTCGAGCTTGTTATCCAGGTTGAAATCACCGGTGGCAATCGAAGACGGAATCGCTCCAGCCGGAAGCGAGGGCCGTACAAAGATTCCAGGGAGACCTGCCACTAGATTTAGTCTGGAACTTGTTTGCAGGCGCGTCTGGATTGCCTGGAGTTCTGACAAAGCGCCGGGGAGCCGGACAGGGGCCTGAGAGCGGGCAAGTTTGAGCAGGCGCTGGAAATACTGTACAGCGGCGGGGCCCTGTTTGACAGCGTCACGCCAGCCAAGGAATTTCATGGGACGGAACTCACCTCGGCGCTTAGACGTGCTTATTGCCGATTGAGCCCGAGGAGAGACGGCTGACCAATGCAGACCCTGCTGTGTACGGTACGATTGCTGTGCGAGAAGGGAAGGAGATGCCACTAACGCGACTGCAAGAACGAGAGTAAAGGGATTACAGACCCTGGAGAACATTGGATTCGTCACCCCACCTTAAAGGCCCACTTACAGGGAGGCCCTATATCCTCAAGAGGAACGTGGCAAAAGGTTATGACTGAGCCGCCAGGAAGTCAAACGATTCTAACGCGGCAAGTAAGATTCGGGCCTGGCCCCCGGAACGCAATCCTCGGGGCAGACTCGCCCGCGGCCTGTTGCGGTCTCCGGCTGCACGGGGGATCTCGCCAAAACAACTACTCTTGCAACAAGCTCTCAAGCCCTGCCTTGCTGCGAATAATCAGGGTGGAGCCTTTGACTTGCAAAAGTTGTTTTTTCTTGAAGTCACTGAAGAGCCGCGTAACGGTTTCGCGAGAAGCGCCTATCATCTGGCCGATCTCTTCGTGCGTCAGCGTCATGGTGAGCCGTATTTCGTCCGTCTTTCCTTCGTGTTCCACGCACAGGTCGAGGAGGAATCGGGCAAGTTTTTCCCCTGCCGAGTGAGACAGACCGATCGAGCGCATCTCGGCGATGGCGGAATGGTACGTTTCGCCCAGTTGCTGGGCCACGCGCAAGGCAGCCTCCCCGTACTCACGAAGGAAGTTTAGGAACTCCGCCCGCGGGATGAAATTCGCCTGGGCGGGCTCGATCACGTCAGCGGTAAGCTCATAGGGTTTCCCGGTAACCGTGGCCGGCAGCCCCAGCACTTCACCGTGGTCCGCGATTCTCAGGATGAGCGTCCTACCATCCGCCGAAGTGGTTGAGAGCTTCACGCGTCCGGCGCACAAGATAAAGACGCCTCGCGCGGCCTGCCCTTCGACAAAAAGCGTTGCCCCTTTCGGATACGAAGAGGCCGACGTGATCGCCGCGAGCCGTTGCACGGCGGCAGGAGAAAGGTTGCAGAAAAGCATGTCCTCTCGGTGAGGACAGGCCATGCAGCTCTCAATAATCTCGAGACCGTATGGGGCGCGCATGCTCGTTTCAGGCTGCATTATACCCCGCCCTTTTTGGGCGACAAATCGAAAGCGGTTGGCTTTTGTCACGCCTTATTTGTAAGCGAACGCGGGGTTTCCGGGCGGTGACGTCCGTCACATCCATGCGTGACGAACGTCACGGTGATCCCATTCGCCCAACTGCAAAATGCTTCTGGAAGCAGGAGGTGCGCGATGCAACGAGACGAACGAGACCTTCTCGAGGTCCTGAAATTTGAGCTCAATTTCCTAGAAAAAGGCGGCTATGGACGGTCGCCACGCGAGCCCTGGAGACCCCAGTTTATCTTCGAAGATTCTCCGACTTGCATGAACTACGACTGCAAGGAACACCCGGATCCCTGTAGCAATTGCGTTTTGATTCAGTTGGTGCCGCCCGAGGCCCGCGCGGAAAAAATCCCCTGCCGCCACATTCCGCTCGACGCCTCGGGACAGACACTGGATTCTCTGTATCGCTCTGAAGATCAGCACAAGATCGAAGAAACGGTTGGAACCTGGCTGCAGTCCGCCATCGAGCGGTTGGAAGAAGAACGGAAAGTTCTAGCTCATGACGGAAACACGCATCTGCCGCCAGCCGGCGATGCGATGAAAGGAACACCTCTTTGCGGGAACCTTCATCCAAAATGCGCAAATCCCGCTTGCCCGAATGCCTTTCATTGGCTGGAGGGCGGCAAGTTCTTCCGGTTTCATGAGGTGCCCGCGGATCCGCATCAACCGGCGCCCGGTTCACCCGCCAATCTCCATGCGGTGAAGCATTTCTGGCTCTGCGAGCGCTGCTCGCACATCTTCACCCTCGTTTACTTGGAACAGTCAGGCGTCACGCTCAGGCTGCTCTGGCCCGAGCTCCCCGCCGTCGAAACGCACAAGTCTCTGACCGCAGCATAGAGGTCTTGTCCGCCCTCCGACCGGCTTGGAACTCTCTCGAGTTCCGGCCGGTCAGCTTTTCCCGTCCTGTCTCTCCTGCTCTTATAAGTAGTGATGAAGCCCCCCGCTCGAATCCCTTCGCGCATAGAAAAAGCGGGCGGACTCGGGAAGCCCGCCCGCTTCGAAAGCCTGGCGATTTGCGCTTACGGTTTGATGGCAACCTTGATTACGCCATCGCGGCCCTCTCCGAAGAGCTTGTAAGCATCCGTGATCTGGTCGAGCGAAAACGTGTGAGTGATCAGCGGCACCAGGTCTATGCGGCCATGTAGGACCAGCTCCATCAGCCGGCGCATGCGCTCTTTCCCGCCCGGACACAGAGTGGTAACAATCTTGTGGTCCCCCAATCCCGCCGCGAAGGGTTCCAGAGGCACGGAGAGTTTCCCGGAATAGACGCCCAGGCTTGAGAGGGTTCCTCCCGCTCGCAGAACTCGCAGTGCATTTTCGAACGTGGCTTGCGTGCCCAGCGCTTCAATCGCAACATCCACGCCTTTGCCATTCGTAAGCCGCTTGAT
>Ga0073928_10005500_pt1 | contig 17712 bp, 12 predicted proteins | sample PaiPotPPA55metaG_FD_76969 | JGI IMG/M metagenome (GOLD analysis project Ga0073928, IMG submission 76969) | Iron sulfur acid spring bacterial and archeal communities from Banff, Canada, to study Microbial Dark Matter (Phase II) - Paint Pots PPA... ... | reverse complement strand
GGCGGCCTGGTCGGCATCATCGGCCGTAACGGCGCCGGCAAGACCACCCTCTTGAAGATTCTCGCCCGCGTCACTCGCCCCACCGAAGGCTTCGCCGAGGTCCGCGGCCGGATGGGCTCCCTGCTCGAAGTCGGCACCGGCTTTCATCCCGAGCTCACCGGCCGCGAAAACACTTTTCTCAGCGGCGCCATCCTCGGCATGCGCAAAAAGGAAATCGAAAGAAAATTCGACGAGATCGTCGCCTTCGCCGAAGTCGAACAGTTCATCGATACCCCGCTCAAACATTTCAGCACCGGCATGCAGATGCGTCTCGCCTTCGCCGTCGCCGCCCACCTCGATCCCGAAATCCTTCTCGTGGACGAAGTTCTCGCCGTCGGCGACCTCGCCTTCCAGAAAAAATGTCTCGGCAAAATGAGCGACGTCACCCGCACCGGCCGCACCATCATCTTTGTCAGCCACCAGATGAATCAGATTCGCCGTCTCTGCAAGGATTGCCTCTGGCTCGACCAGGGCCGCGTCCGCCAGGCCGGAGCCATGCTCGACGTCGTCAGCGCCTACGAAGCTAGCCTTTCTTCCATCTCCGCCGACGCCGGCCGTGACGCCTCGAATGCGCACGATCCCGCCCGCTTCCTCCGCTGGCGCATTCTCGATTCGCGCGACGCCGAGCCGCATCTCCTCGCCACCTTCGGCAAGGTCACCGTCCAGTTCGTCGTCCGCGTGAATCGGCCCATCGAGAAAGGCATCCACGGCGTCGCCCTCTTCAACGCCGATAACCACATCATCTGGGCTACTTCGGTCAGCGGCCTGCATCTCCTCCCCGGCTCGCATGCCTTCGAATTCGAGCTGCCCAGCCTTCCTCTGCGCCCCGGCGTGTATCGCTGGCAAGTCAGCCTTTGGGAAGGCGGAGACTGTCTTGACCAGTGGTCCTGCGTGCCGGAAATGATTGTCGGCACCGAACCCATCACCCATCCACAGGACGAGTGGCAGGGCCTGCTCAATCTTCCGTGGGAATTTCGCCTGGAGAAATGTCAGGATGCTGCGGAGCAGGCCGCGCGCCCGGCCGTCGCCAGCAAGAAAGACTGAGATGCCTCTCCTCGATCACACGAACCAGCCGGCTGCACCGGTGAGCCAGGGCCCCATCGGCGCCGCGACGCCGCCCGTCGAATCGTCCATCGCCGCCGATTTTGAAGTGATTCGCTTCTGCCCGGTCTGCGGCGGCAAGCATCTCCGGCGCAGATTCGAGGTCAGCCACATCCTTGCAGACAGCGTTCATGCCTGGGCTGCCGGCTGCGGCTATCCGGCGGCGCCGGTCGTGCTCTGCGCCGATTGCGGCTTCCTCTGCAAGGCAACGCGTCCCACCGCGGCTCTTCTCGAGCGGCATTATGCCTCCGCCGGTGAGGACTATCTGGATCGCATCAGTGAGGACAATCTGCCCTTTCGCGCGGATTTTCGCGCGGCGCTCCGCACAATTCAACAAGCCTATCCTGCAGGTGGGTCGGTGCTGGATCTCGGCTGCGCCAGCGGCGGATTCCTCGCTGCGCTCGGCGCCCGATGGAAACGCCATGGCCTGGACCTTTCCGAGCTCATGGTGCGCCGCGCCGCCGCCCGCAGCGGAATCGTCGTTCGCCGCGCCGACGTCTTCTCCGCCCGCTTTGACGCCGCTTCCTTCGACGTCGTCACCGCCTTCGACGTGCTTGAGCACCTTCCCCGGCCTCTCGAGTTTCTCGCCGAGGTGCGGCGCATCCTGAAGCCCGGCGGGATGCTTCTTGTCGGAACGGGTGACGCCGGCGCCCTCGGAGCGCGGCTTGCGGGAAGCCGCTGGACCTACTTCGCCATCCCGGAGCACATTTCATTTTTTTCAACGCGCTCCCTCGAGCGCGCATTCCGTCTCGCTGGATTCCGCAGCAGCAGGTTCAAGCGCATTCATCACGGCGACCTGACGCTGCCCGTCGCCCGTGGCTGGCTGCGCGGCGCCGCGAAACATTGGGCCATCACGCTCTGCGGCGACCGGATCACCCGCCTCCCTCTTTTTCGGCAGAAGACGTCTCAGTTTGAGGTGCCGTACTTCTTTGATCATATGATTGCGGTGGCTCACGGCCGCACCCGCTTGAACAACCATCCTCATACCACAAGGAGCGCAGCGTGAAGATTCTGGTCACCGGAGGCCTCGGAGTTGTCGGCACTCATCTCGTCCGTGAATTGCGCCATCGCAAGAACGACGTCTGGTTCTCCGGCATCGCCCATCACGCCGACCCTCAGTATTTCCGCTGCGACGTCGGCGAATACCGCCAGCTCGAGCGCATCTTCGACAAGCAGAAATTCGATCTCGTCTATCATCTCGCCGCCGAATTCGGCCGCTGGAACGGCGAAGACTTCTACGAAACTCTCTGGAAATCGAACGTCATCGGCACCAAGCACATGATTCGCCTCCAGGAAAAGCACCGCTTCCGCATGGTCTTTTTCAGCAGCTCGGAGGTCTACGGCGATTTCGAGGGCATGATGACCGAAGACGTCATGGACAAGCACGAAATCAAGCAGCTCAACGATTACGCCATGACCAAATGGGTCGGCGAGATGCAGATCATGAACTCCGCCCAGGTCTTCGGCACCGAGACCGTCCGCGTCCGCCTCTTCAATCTCTACGGCCCCGGCGAGCCTTACAGCGTCTATCGCAGCGCCCTCTGCCGCTTCATCTATTCCGCGCTCTTCGATCTGCCTTTCACCGTCTTCGGCGACCACACGCGCAGCTGGATGTACATTGACGACGCCATCGCCGCCCTCTCCAACATCGCCACGAACTTCAAGCCCGGCGAGGTGTATAACATCGCCTCGGCGCAGGACGTCTCCATGAAGGACCTCGCCGAAATGATCCTGCGCCTTTGCGCGCGTGGCGACGCCCGCGTCACCTACAAGCACGAAGAGGGCATGACCACGCATCACAAGCACGTCGACGCCTCGAAGGCCAAGCGCGACCTCGGCCTCGAGCCGCGTACCCCTATGGAAGAAGGATTGCGCCGCACCGTCGCCTGGATGCGCGAAACCTACAAGCCTTGAGCGCGCCCCCATGGCCCAACGAATGACCCCGTCACCCGTCGCGCAACCGATGACTCAACCGCAGCCGATGGCCCAAACACAAACCCAATCAACGGCGGCTGCACCCGTCCGCTTGCTCCTGCTCTGGGATTGCGTGCCCTCCCATGGGACCGGCGCCGGCGTAGTCTTGCGCCGCCTCCTCGAAACGTATCCACAGGAGCGCCTCTGGCTGCTCACGTCATCGCGAGGAGTGCGCGGTGCGCGGTCACAAGATCCTTTGCCGGACGCCGCGCACACCGCCACGCTTCCGCGCTTTGCTATCCCCTGGAGAGGGTTGCGCCGCCTCACGCCGCTCCTGAATACCCTGCTGATTCCCCTGATTGTCTGGCGCGGCGTGCGCTTGGTGCGCCGCCACTCGATCCAGGGCCTTTTCTCTATTCCCTGGAACGAATACTGTGCGGCGGCATACTTCATTCACCGGCTCACCGGCTGCCCGCTCTTCGCCTACTTCATGGATGACCCGCTCGGAAGCCCGGGGACGCGGTCCGGCTTCCTTTACCGGCCGTTGATGCCGCGCTTTCTTCGCGCCGCCCGGCGCATCTGGGGAATCAGCCCCGCCATGTGCGCCCACCTGGAGAATACCTATGGCGTGAAGTGCGAGCTTCTCCTTCCCACCCTCGACTCGGACGCCTCCCCGGCTCCCCCCGCGCGGCCCATTGAGCCTCGCGTCGGCGAGCTCCACATCGTCTACACCGGGGCGATCTACGGTGCTCAGCTCGACGCGCTCCGCAATCTCAAGCGCGCCCTCGACGGCAATTCCTCTTCGCCCAATCTCTCTCTTACTCTTTACACTTCCGTCGACGAGGCCGGCCTCCGCGAAATGGGTCTCGCCGGCGCAAACATCCGCCGCGCTCATGTACCGAGCGCCGAGATCCCGTCCGTGCTTTCCGCCGCCGACGTTCTGTTTCTTCCGCTTTCCTTCGCGCCGGATCAGCAGCACGTCGTCGAGACTTCGCTTCCGACCAAGCTTGCCGAATATCTCGCCAGTGGAACGCCCATCCTCGTGCATGCGCCGCCCTATGCCAGCGTCACGAAATACTGCCGCGAGCGTCGCTTTGGATTGATCGTTGATGCGCCGGACCCGGTGCGCCTCGAACAGGCTCTCCGCCAATTGGCCGGCGACCCGAAACTCCGCGAAGACCTTTCCCGCAACGCCCGCGCCACACTCGCGGCGAACCACAGCCGCGAAAGCGTCCTGCCCCGCTTCCTCTCGGGCCTGGCCTCATGACGGTTTCATCTCCCCACCGGGTTGCGCCGCGCCCCTTGGCTGAGCGCTTTGATTATTCCGGCACCGAGCTGGGCGCCATGGAATGCGCCCGCAACTACCATCGCTGGATCGCGGAAATGTTTTCTCCCTACCTTGGCGCACGCGTGATCGAGGTCGGGGCGGGCGTGGGAACTTTTGCCGAGTATCTTCTCGGCCAGCCTGGTGTGCTTGAGCTGCTTGCCATGGAGCCCGCCGCGAATCTCTTTCCGGCCCTTCAGCAGCGCCTCGCCGGCCATGAACGAGCGCGCGCCATCCAGGGCTACCTCGGATGCGAGACGCTGCCGCCGGCCGACTCCGTTGTCCTGGTCAACGTGCTCGAACATGTCCGCGATGACGTCGCCCTGCTCCGCACCGCAAAGGCTCACCTGCGCGCCGGCGGCCATTTGCTCCTTTTCGTTCCGGCGTTGCCATGGCTCCACGGCTCGCTCGACCGCGCCTCCGAACATTTTCGCCGCTACCGTAAAGGCCAACTCCGGGAACGCCTCACATCCGCCGGATTCCACGTCAAGACGCTCCACTACGTTAATCTTCCAGGCGTGGCCTCCTGGTTTCTCGCCGGGAAGGTTCTGCGCCGCAAGACCCTGGGAAGTTCGAGCGTTCTCTTTTATGATCGCTGCGTTGTGCCCGCGGTCCGGCGTATCGAGGAGCGCTGGAACCCGCTGCTGGGCCAGAGCCTGATCGCGGTCGCGAGCGCCGAGATCGGCTGAACTTCACATCTCTGATGACATCCCTTGCCCAAACCGCAACCAACGGAAGCCGCCTCGCGAAGGTCCGCGAATTCGTGCGCGAAACCCGGCATGGCTGGCTTCTGGCCGGCGCCCGATGAAAAAACGGGTTTTTATGCTGACTTCGGAGTCCCCCGAACGCCCCGGCGGCATGGAACGCCTCATGCGGCCGTTGACCCGGCAGCTCGAGGAAAAGGGCTACGACGTACAAACCTTCCACAAAGAGAATTCTCTCCCCGCACGGTGGAAGTCGCCTTCAAGCCGGCTCGGGCGCTACTCTGCCGATGCCATGCTTGGCTTCTTCGTCGGGCGCGCAGCAAGGAAACACCTCAGTCCCGAGGTTGTCGCCATGATGTCTCACGGCCCCATCGGCTGGTATCCCTTCCGTTGGCCCGGCGGCGCGCTGAAGAAAATCCATTTCTATCACGGCACCTATCGCGCTCAGGCGGAGGCCATCCGCCCCTTCATCACCCGCAAGGGCTACTGGAAGATGAAATGGTGGGATTGCATGATATGGGAGCGCTTGAGCGGGCGCGGCAAGCTTTGCGTCTGCAATTCCGACCAGACGCGCGAAGAGGTGCGGCGTTTTTTCGGATACGAAGGGAAGACCACCTGGCTGCCCCTTGATACCCATCATTTCCGGCCGATGGACAAGGCCGCCTGCCGCCGCAGTCTGGGTCTCTCTGAGACGGCGCCTCTGGGATGCTTCGTCGGAAGCACACAGCCCGCGAAGAATTTCCCCGTCGTGCAAGCGCTCATCCACTCCCTGCCCGAGGTCTCCTGGATTCTTGCGCTCGGCGGCGGAGGGGCTGAAGGTCTTGGCCAGCAACCGAAAGTTCGCGTTCTTCGAGACGTTCCTGCCGACCAGCTTCCTCAAATCTACGCTGCCGCAGATTTCGCTCTCTGCCCCTCACGCTACGAATCCTTCGGCTACGTGGTGGCCGAGGCCCTCGCCTGCGGCACGCCCGTGATTGCCGGCCCCGCCGGCGCGAGCCGTCTTTTCCTCAGCGCGCCCCCCCTCGATCGCTTGCTCATCGCCGATCCTGAAAATGTCGAGGGCTTCCGCGCCGCTATCTCCGCGGTCCTTGCCGATCCGGGGCATTACCGTCAGATTGTGCTCGAGAAGATTCGCCCTGAAATCGAAGCCCGCATGTCTCCCTCATCCTGGTGGACGCGCTTCGCCGAGGTTACCGGACTGTAGGGGGAGCTCCCGGTGGAATGCGCATGAATCTAACAATGCTGAATAGAGCCGCGGTCTTATTAGTGCGGAATCCTCGTCTCCTTCTGACAAAAGCCCTTGTTAAACTGAGAGCAAGTCGCGCGGTCCCTGCCTCCCCTTGTCGCAGGACGATCCATGGTGTTTTGTTTGAATTCGACTTCGATCTTGACCCCGCCGTCAGGCAAATGTATCTGGGCTCCTATCAGGTGGAAGTTGTGAACCTGATGCGAAAATTCATAACCAGGGGAAGCGCGTTTCTCGACGTGGGGGCCAACATCGGATACCTCTCCGCCCTTGGCATGGGGTTGGTGGGAACAACCGGAGAAGTACACTCCTTCGAGCCCGTTCCGGAGTATTGCTCGAGACTTCGGACGCTCGCCTCTTCGAACCCTGCCTACCGCCTCACCGTAAACCAGTTTGCTCTGGGCGTGGAACACACGACGGCACAAGTCTCAACGAGCCGCCTCCCCAATATAGGCTGGGCCACCATGGTGCCGGGTTTGATGGATGCACAGGAAATAAAATACTCCGTCGACACCGAAGTCCAGAGGCTCGATCGCTATATCGAAAGCCACAATCTCACGAATATCTCCCTCCTGAAGATCGACTGCGAGGGATATGAATTCCCCGTCTTGAAGGGATTGCAGGGCTTTTTTGAAACTGCTCGTGTCCTTCCTCCGGTTCTCTGCGAGGTGGCGCCGGCAGCTTATCCGCTTTCCGGCGAATCGCTCTCCGGACTTGAAAGCTACATGAACCGGTACCGGTATCGGGCATTCAGCACGATAGACTGTAGGACCGCCGTGGACATTAAGAAGCTGGAAGGAACCACCGACGTCGTATTTCTCGCCCGGTAAAAACAACCTCAGGAAATGAGATAGCGAACCGGCTCCATCGAGCCATCCAGCTGATTTCAGGCCGAAGGGGCAACGTCGGCGGCTACGGGCGGGGCCGGTGCAACCTCCACCTGCGCCGCTACCGCTACAATCTGCCGCGCCGGAAAAAGCCGGTCACGCAACCGCAGCACCGGATACTCGATCAATAGCGACATCACGATGCCGATCGCAAAATTGCTGAAGAAATAGATTGTGAATCGCTCGTAGGGCCCCACGGAAATATGCAGCGCGCGCCGCACAAGCCCCACAAACCACGTGCCCGTGGGCCCGTTCCACAAATAAATCGAATAGGAATACATCCCCACCCAGGCGAGACCGGTTCCAACCCACCCCGCGATCCGCGCGAGGCCCTTCGGCAGAACCCCACGGACGTAAAGACTCAACAGCAGAACGCCTCCGTAGCCCAGATAAACAGTCGAGTATCCGAAGATGGCGAGGAACTTCTCGTTCCGCAAGAAGAAGTATGCCGGGGATAGCAAGATCGCGGAAAGGATGGCAATTGCCACGCGGTTCCTCGTTGGCTGCATCAGTTTTTCCAGAATGCCAGGGCGAAAGTGATAGAGATAGCCGAGCAGCACCCCAAAAAACAGTGCGTCTATCCGCGTGTGCGTTCCCCTGTACGCGATATTATTCAGATCTTCCCCAGAAATCGCTATGGCCCGGAATACGATGCACATCATTGCGACTGCGGCGAAAGCCCAGGGAATAAGGCGAAATGGGTTCTCTCGATTCGAGGAGTACCGTATCAGGACGAGCAAAAACATTGGCAGGAGTATGTAGAAATGCTCCTCCACCGCCAGCGACCAGGTGTGGTCGAAGACGCCGCGCTCATAGTTTTGCACGAAGAAAACCTCGTGAAGAAACTGCGCCAGCGTCCTCTGGTCATGCACGATGCCTTTCGAGACGATGCAAACAATCAATAAGAAAAGATAAAAGGATGGGTAAATCTTGAAGCCGCGGCGGATAAAAAAACGCTTGAAGCCGATCGATTGACGTTTCTTGTATTCGCTGAAGAGAAGCCCCGAGATTAGAAAACCGCTCAACACGAAGAACAGGTCCACGCCAGTCCATCCCACGCGGTAGAAGAAAGACGAGATATACCCGTGAACCAGCACCACAAGCAACACGGCGACACAACGTAGGACATCCAGTCGCTTGTTTCTCATCCCGGCTCAATCACTTTTGGGCGCGCAACATTCGCTAGTCTACACCTGCACCGCGCGGCTTTCGCGGCGATTTCTGGCGAACCCAATGGCTGGTGGACGCGCTTCGCAGAGGTGACCGGGCCGCGAGACAGAGCCCCTTGCCAAGGATAATTCAAGCTTGCGAGGCCTACACTGGCTACCCGCTCCTGGCATAAAAGCGGCGGTCACAGCGGTCACATCGGTACGGCCGGCGTCGGATCAAAGGCAGGATGAATCTTTCAAATGCTCCCCTCCTGCTTGACCTGCGCACATCACCGGAACCGCAAGACGGGCAAACAGGCTTTGTGCTCGGGCCGGAATAATCTGGGGACCCCATCTTTCCAGTATATCGCGCCATGCAAATCCGCCGCGGCCGTGCACGACACTCTGGCGCGCAAAACAGCGAAAATCGGCCTCCCTCGGAAAAGACAATGTGGTCAATTCGCCTCCAAAATCGTGGCCCAATTCGGGGAATGTCTCTTATGAATTCCTGTAAGTCATTGCATGGAAGTTACTTAGCTGTCCGGATTGTCCGCCCCCACACGGACAATTTTCAGGCCCTTTTTGAGTACTATTACAGGCCATTTCGCAAAAAACGCTCCAAAAACGCTCTTAAAACGCATCTTCGCGACAGTTTTTTGCTCGCGTCATTTTCAACGCAATCGCGCCGCGCCGGCGTTTCCCTTCTCGCTGCCTTGCCGTGATCGCGCGCGCTATAGTACGCTGCGCTCGCACCCATGAGCGATTCCGGATTTTCGCCGCAAGATATTTCCGGCATGCTGGCCGGCTTCTGGTATCCGGCGCTGCGCAGCAATCGAATTTTGGGAAGACGTCTCGCGACCGCGATGCTTCTCGAAATTCCTTTGGTGCTCGGCCGCGACGCGCAGGGACGAGCGTTCGCGTTGCGCGATCTGTGCCCGCATCGCGGCATGCCGCTTTCCTGTGGAACATTTGACGGCGCCGCGGTTGAATGCTGCTACCACGGCTGGCAATTCGACGCGCACACCGGGCAGTGCCGCGCGATTCCTTCGCTCACCGCCGATTCGAAACTCCGGCCTGATCGAATTTTTGCCGGCAGTTTTCCCTGCGAGGAAGCCGACGGCTACGTCTGGGTTTTCATTCCCGACGAGGAGCCGCTTCCCGGACGCGCGCCGGAAAATATTCCGGCCGCGCCGCGCCTTCCCGTTTTCAGCGGGCGCTATCGCCTCGCGCACTTGTCGGCGGAAATGCCGGTGAGCGTGGATCACGGCATCATCGGGCTGATGGATCCGGCGCACGGCCCGTTCGTGCATCAATCGTGGTGGTGGCGGAGCCGCCGAAGCATTCACGAAAAAAGCAAAAACTTCGAGCCGATCGCGAACGGCTTTCGCATGAGCGCGCACGCGCCCTCGTCGAACAGCGCGCCTTACAAGCTGCTGAAAATGATTTACGGCGAAGGCCCGACGACGACGATTGATTTCGTGCTGCCCAACCAGCGCTTCGAACAGATTCGCTGCGGGCGCGGCTGGATCTCGACGCGGGCGACGGTGACGCCGGTGCGCCGCGATTTGTGCCGCCTCGATTTCTGCGCCGCCTGGAATATTCTCACGTGGTTTCCGCTCGTCTCAACCGTGATCAACGTGCTAGGTCCGCGCTTCATCCGCCAGGACACGGAGACGATGACGCGCCAGGCCGCCGGGCTGAAGTACAACCCGCATCTGATGCTGATCGACGACGCGGACCGCCCGGCGAAATGGTATTTCCAACTGAAGGCGGCGCATCTCGAATCGCGACGCAGCGGCGCGCCGATGCTTCACCCGCTGGCGGGGCCGGTCACATTGCGCTGGCGGTCGTGAGGCGCCGAACTTCGCGCGGCGTCAACGCATCGCGTCAACGCATTCTGTTGAGATCGAATTCAGTTTGAACGTCCTGCCCGTCGGGCGTCAACACTTCCACTACCAGCGGGGCGGAGGCGACTTTCGCGGCGTCGAATGTGAGCCTCACTTCCGCGCCCTCGAAAGAATTGAAATGCCGCGATCCGGTCATGTTGTTGTTTTGGCCGCGCAGCGTTTTCGATTTGAGCTCGCGGTCCTGCAACACGCGGATGGTGAACTTGCGCCAGAAATCCGCTTCGCGTTGGTGAGCCACATCTCCGTGCGGCGTTTTCTCGATCCAGAAGGCAGGATAGTCATCGGTCATGTCAATCTGCACGCGAATCACAATCTCTTCCGGCTGCTTGCGGAAATCTTCCTCGGCCTGGCGCGGAGTGTACTCGACGGGCGCCTGGAAGGCGCGGTGAACGATCTGCGAGTAGGGAGTTTCGAGTTCCACGCGCGCGACGTGGGGACCGGTCTTCGGCATGGGCAGCGAATGAATGTAGGACGCGAAGAATTCGTCCAACACAGCGTCATGGCGATGGCCGAAAATACAGGCATCGCGAATGGCGTTCGAATCGAGCGGGGTATCGAAAGCTCCCGCGACAAAGGCCGAGAAAATCAGCGCCGCCAGAAGCACCGCGTGAAATCTGCCATACTTTTTCATATGTGTGATTTTATCCCTGCGACAATTTACCGCTGAAGAGTTTGTCTGCCGCGCGATACCAATTGAGAAACACTCGGGCGCCCCTGCTTCCGCGAGAGATTGTCGTTATTGCGCCGAACAAAACCCGTCGAGCTATTGCTTACATCGGATGTTTTTTCAGAAGTTCTCCAGCGTCCAGATGTTGCCTTCGATTCTAAAGTCTTGGATGGCCAGGTGCCGGCCGTCAGGAGATGGCCGACCCTGGGTCCAGGCACCTCCCTGATTCTTCCACAGGATGTGTGCGTTGCCCAGCAAATCGACAAACAGAAGCACCGCACCACCATGTACGCCGTTGGAAATAAAAAAACCCTTGCCATCCGCGGCCCAATCCAGAGACGCCAGGTTATTCCAACCTTTCACATGGATGATCTGCGTCGCGTGGCCGCGCAAGGTAAGGATTTCAATTGGTTCCTGCGGGGTCCTGGTGAAGGAAATGCGTGTCCCGTCCGGAGAAAGGTCCCAGTGGAACTTCTTCGCTTCGCTGTCAATATCAATTCTAGCGAGCTCCGCTCCGCGGCCTTTGAGCGGATCGAATGCGGTCATAACGAATTGCTTGCGATCGTCGGTCCGTTCGCTGATCACACATAAGGTTGATGGCGACCTGGCGCAACGAAGGTCGCTGAAAGGACGCGCGGTCAAGACCCACTGCGAAGGTCCCCCGGTGACGGGGGCACGCATGACTCGCAGGGGATCTGTTACGTTTTCCATCGTAGAAACAAAGTAGAGAAGCCACGCACCATCCGGGCTCACGCGACCGTCCGCTTCATCGTTTGGTCCAGTGATGAGCGGTTCCGCCGTGTCCCCATTCAACGATTGCCTGAAAATCCCGACATGACCGTTTCGAATCGATGAGAAAACAACTTCCTTGCTATCGCCAGTCCAACCCAATGGACTATTCCAAACCTCGCTGGGTGCAAAGCGCCGCGGGTTAGCAATGCGCGTCCCGTTTGGTTCAAGATCGGCTACATATATGGGGGAGCGTTCCACCCAATTGAAGAATGCCAGCTTCTTGCCGTCGGACGTCACGCTTGTGTCGATCGAACAGAACCCGCCCCAGTTCGTCAGGCGCTTCGGCTGGCCAGTGGGAGCACCCGTCCGTTCATCGAGTGGCAGCACCCAATAGTTGCAGGTGATACCGGCCCCGGATTCGGCTTTTAGGTATAGCATCCGGCTGTCGGGCAAAAGTGTATACTCCCAAGCTTTCTTGACCTCCGAAGGGGGGAAAATCGGCGTGACCGGCCCCCCGCTCAGTGCGCGGGTAACGGGGATGGTTCCTGATTTATCGGTTGAACCATACCAGACTCGTTGCCCATGGGGGAACCAACGGAGACCACCAATCGCGCTATTCTCGTCCGTCTCATAAAGTTTCCGCGCGTTTTCTCCGTCAGGGCCCATCAGCCAAATTTCGCGATCGCCGAGTCTGCCTTTGTTTGTTCCGAAAGCGATCAGAGAACCATCCGGAGAAATGGAATCTGCAATGGCTTCGTCGCGAAGCTTGCGTGGCGGTCCGCCAAGCACAGAGACAATCCAGATGCTCGATCCCTGGGAGCTCCTGTAGGCGGGACTCTGCCCAGATGGATGAGATTCGGCGAGGAACCGGGTGTTGTCTGGAAACCACTGCTGCATGATTCTCCATTCCACATCCTTGCCGTTGAGGGCCTCCGGCCGAGGGACGGCCCGAGTCTCTCCGGTTTCAATGAGCTTGATATGCATTCCCTTTGCGTCTGTGTATGCCAGGTACTTGCCATCGGGAGAAATCGCCCCACTGGTCACAGGGTTCTCGGGAGGATTGGTGGTCAGCTGGCGAAGCTTGAGCTCGGGCACGGGTTGGGGGGATGACGGCTGGCGCCTGGCGAGCCAAACAATCGCACTCGCGATGATGAGTACGACGACGGCGCCAGCGACCGCTCCGCCCCAGCGGACGGGATGTTTCGGCGTCGCCTCCGGCGTCAGGCTTTCCAGATCGGCACGGATCTCCGATGCGGACTGATAGCGTGAGGCGCGCTCCTTTTCGAGCGCACGATTGATGATTGCTTCGAGCTTGGGCGGCAGTTCAGGATTCAGTTCCCGCGCGGGTGCGGGCGTGTTCTTGAGGATGGCGTCATGGAGAACCGGCGCCGTGTCACCCGCGAATGCGCGCTTGCCCGTCGCCATCTCATAGAGAACCAAGCCAAAGGAAAACAGGTCCGTCCGCGCGTCCAACTTTTCGCCGCGCACCTGCTCCGGGGACATGTAACCCGCGGTGCCCATCGCGACTCCGGTCCGGCTGAGTGACAATTCAGCACCAGATTCCGCCGCAGTCTCTCGCTGCGCGGGGTGCGCGCCGTCGTCCGGTGGCAGACCGGTGGCAAGCTTGGCCAAGCCAAAATCCAAAATCTTTGCTTGCCCTTGCTTGGTCACGAAGATATTCGCCGGCTTGATGTCGCGATGAACGATTCCCTTCCGGTGGGCCGCGTCCAGTCCATCGGCGATTTGAGCGGCAAGATCGAGCAGTTTCTCGAACGGCAGCGGTGATGTTCCTGCCGGGGACGAGATCAATTCCCGCAGAGTCTCACCCTCAAGCAGCTCCATCACGATGAACGGCTGCTTTTCGTGGTCTTCAATTTCGTAGATGGTGCAAATGTTCGAATGGCTCAGGGCCGAAGCGGCCTGCGCTTCACGCTCAAAGCGCTCCAGGGCATGCGGGTCGCTCACGAGTTCTTCCGGCAGGAATTTCAATGCGACGCGGCGTCCCAGCCGGAGATCTTCCGCCTTGTACACCACACCCATGCCTCCGCCGCCGAGGACTTCGAGCACGCGGTAGTGGGAGACTTTTCTGCCGATCAAGTTTCCGCCAGCCGCGGTTCGAGTCTCAGCTGCGCTCTTCACATCCGCATGGCTCGCCGCCTCACGCGGAGATCCCGCCCACCGCACCGGAATCTTCCAGCGATAGCCACGGCGGGCAAGGGTCTCGATGTAGCGCGGATTCTCGGGCGAGTCGCCGAGGACCTGCCGGAGCCGGTTCACGGCGGCGTTGATGCTGTGCTCGAATTCGACGATGGTGCCGTTGGGCCAGAGCTTGCTGCGGATTTCTTCACGGGTCACAAGGTCGCCGGGCCGGTCGAGCAGCATGGAAAGGATTCGAAACGGCTGTTCGGGCAAGGCGACGGCCTTCTCTCCCTCGTGGCGCAGCTCGCCCGCACGAAGGTCTAGCTCAAAGCCTTCGAAACGGGCTATTTGCTGGGACCTTTCGGCCTTTTCCAGAATGCACCCCTGAATTTCATAAATTGTAACACTGATTGGCAGAACATCACGACACCTCAAGAGAACAGGTAGTGGAGTCTCGAAGAGCAGGCAACCCATGGACTTGCATCCCGGCGCTCGCAAGTCATTGTGAACAAACCGAATCTTCAGTGACCTGGAAATGACGTGATTTTGACTCGCCTTGCATTGTGAGGATTGCCGGCCTCGAACATTATCGCGGCTACCGCGCAAGCCATGGAAGGAAGCCGGCAAGTGCGACGGCGGCACCCAGGCACGATCGCGGCTCGCTAGACGAAAAGGAGAGAAGGACATGAACTCGAAGACATGGATGCGCATCACGGCGGTGGCATTGTTTGCTGCGCTGGCAATCCCGGTTCAACTGGCAGCGCAGGAACGGCAAGACAAGAAGGAAGTCCATCATTACAAGCTCATCGACATCGGCACGCTCGGCGGCCCCAACAGCTTCTTTGCAACCCTCTTCTCGAGGGAGATCAATTCCCACGGCGTGGCGGTCGCTGAAGCGGAAACAACCATTCCCGATCCTTACTCACCAAACTGCCTGCAAGGACCAGACTGTTTGGTGAACCACGGGATCGCCTGGAAGAACGGGGTTCAGATCGACCTGGGCGCTCTCCCAGACGGGAACAATTCGTCATTCCCCTTCTGGGTCAACGATCAAGGAACCGCCGTGGGGCTTTCGGAGAATGGCGTCATCGATCCCCTGACCGGGAACCCCGAGGTCATTGCCGTCCTCTGGAAGGACGGCAAAATTCTCGATCTTGGCACTCTGGGAGGGAATGCGAGCCTGGCAAATGCCATCAATAGCCAGGGCCAGGTGGCCGGGATAGCACTGAATACAATTCCCGACAGCGAAGACAATGGGTTGCTGGCGGGCGGTTTCCCGATCTTCCCTTTCGCGGTGGCCACGCAACTTCGCGCAGTCCTGTGGCACGACGGAGTGATTCAGGACTTGGGCACCTTAGGGACTGGAAATGACGCGGCGGCAATTTTCGAGAACCAGCGGGGCCAAGTGGCCGGGGTGTCTTACACAAACACAATCCCGAACGTTACCACCGGTATTCCAACAATAGATCCCTTCTTCTGGGAAAACGGAAAAATGGTGGACATCGGCACTCTGGGCGGCACTGTCGGCACACCATTCTGGATGAACAATCGAGGCCAGGTGGTTGGCTATTCGAACGTGGCTGGGGATCAAATCAGTCACGCGTTCCTTTGGGACAAGAAAAAGGGGCTGAAGGATCTCGGTACCTTGCCGGGAGGTATGGGTGCAGGTGCAAACTGGATCAATGACGACGGCGAGATCGTCGGCGGTTCCGAATCTTCGAGCGGATTCCACGCGTTTCTCTGGAAAGACGGAGTGATGACTGATCTCGGGATCCTCGCCGGTGATTGCAGCAGCCAGGCGTTTTCGATCAATTCGCAGGACCAGATCGTGGGCGACTCGTCGCCTGACTGCATACAGGACGGAAGTGCGGTCTTGTTTGAGAAAGACCACCCTCCAATCGACTTGAACACGCTGGTTTCTCCTGGCTCGGACCTAGCCATTACACTCGCCACCGATATCAACGACCGTGGAGAGATTACCGCGTTTGGAGTGCTTTCCAATGGCGATGGGCACGCGGTTCTGCTGATTCCGTGCGACGAGAATCATCCCGGCATCGAGGGCTGCGACTACGCCCTCGTGGATATGAGCGCGGCGCCGCCGGCACCTCGCACGGTTCCCAGCGGGGAGCAGCACCCGTCTCGGTCGTGGCGGACAAACCGGTATCGCTTCCCGGTCCGCGGAACCGTGCCCGCGAATTAGTTCGGGGTCCGAAGCTATTTCTGCCGGGGCGAGCGCGCTACACACGTAGCCACGTCCGCCCCGGCTTAATCTACTGGTGCCATACGCAAGATCAGTAGGACAGGTTTTGTTACAGATTCTCCGAGGTATCCGGGGCGAAGGCGCGGTGGATGCGGAAAAGGACGAAGGCGGTGGCGGCGCCGGCGGGGATGGAAAGCCACCAGCCTGCCTGGAGCACGACTCCCGGCCCATAGGTGGCGAGCCAGACGAGACGCGGCAGCGTGCGCTGATGCATCTCCGCGCTGCGCGACACGGCGCCCAGCGCGCCGATGAGAAACGGCGCGAGAACGGCGCCCGCCGCCGCCCAGCTCCATCCGCTTTTCCAATGCGCGAGGCCGACAACACGCCGAAGAAGAAAAGCGCCGAGAAAAGAAGCGAAGGCGCCGAGGAGCAATCCGTAGAAACAAAAAAAGAGCAGGCCGAACGCGCTGCGCATGGAGAAAAAGTCAAGCGTGGGTCCGAACAGATCCTTCAACCACACGGCGAGCGAGATGAAAGAGCAACCGCAGATCCAGGCGGCGAGATAGTAGGCGAGGCTTCCCCGCCGCGTCATATGCGGCGTTGAGTATTGGGGAAATCGAGCCACACCTTGACGCCACAGAAGTGCGAGCCCTCGGTGCAGATGGGAGTGGAGATGCCGGCGCGGAGGACGCAGGGCGGGCCGATGTAGCGGGCGAGAACGGGAAATGCGGCGCGGACCTGCTCGACCTCTTCCATCGAAGCTTGATAAATCTCCTCCTGAGCGTTGAAGCAGGTGCGCATGGTCCACTTGTGGAGGAGATGGAGGAGCGAGCCGGTCTCGACGAGGCGGATGGCCTTGGCGTTCGGGAGAAGATAGAGCGCGATCTCGCGCGGGACGCCGCGGTCGAGGAGCTCGTTCTTGGCGGCCCAGGCGTCGGCGAGCGCGCGTTCGTAAACTTCGCGGGCGCGGGCGTTGCCGGCGATGAGCATGGGCACGACGGCGTCGGGCGCGCGCGTATCGGCCAGGGTGAGCAGCGGACGCGAGCCAGGAACCATGCGATGGCGCTGGTCCTGGCTGTCGGCGGTGTGGCTGATGCGCTTGGCGAAGGTGAACTGGGCGTGCTGGAGCGCGCGCATCATCGGGGCGTGCACGCCGATGTTGAGAGTCTCGCGGCGATAGGGATTGCGCGCCGGGTTGAGCAGGCGGTCGAGAGCCTCGGCATCGGGACAAGCTTCGGCGGTGAGTCCGAGGACGGCGCGATAGGCTTCGGCCATCACCTCGACGGCGCGGGGAGAGAAATCGAGGAGCACCGAAGTGCGCCCGGCGAGGCGCGCGTCGAATTCGCGGGCGAAGGCGTCGCCATCGCCCGCGGGCTCCTGCCATTCGGGCAATTCCTCCATTGGTTCGAGGTCGAAGCGATCGAAGAATTGCGGGTCCACTTCGCGGACGCGCTCGACCATGGCACCAATCACGGCGCGCGCTTCGGCGGGAGTGTCGGAGGCGGACTGCATGCGCCAGAGGCGATGCAGAACGATGCCGGAAAGTGTGTGCACCATGGTGGTGAACGCGGCGACCGGGAGAACGTAGCGGGCGACTTCGATCGAACGCTTTTCGGCCTGGCGACTCACCTTGTCGAGGCGGCGCGGATGCGACATCGTGCTGATGTGCCAGATGTCGCCGAGGATCTCGCGGGCTTCGGGGTC
>Ga0073928_10005498_pt1 | contig 17727 bp, 15 predicted proteins | sample PaiPotPPA55metaG_FD_76969 | JGI IMG/M metagenome (GOLD analysis project Ga0073928, IMG submission 76969) | Iron sulfur acid spring bacterial and archeal communities from Banff, Canada, to study Microbial Dark Matter (Phase II) - Paint Pots PPA... ... | reverse complement strand
GACGTCCCGGGACTACGCCTGGCGCGCGTGAACGAACACGCAGACGTTGCCGTCGTTGCGTCACACACGGCCGAGAAACCCGCCGAACCGGACACCGCCCTTACACCGCGCGAAATACAAGTCTTGACCCTCTTGGCCGAGGGCGCGTCGAACAAATCCATCGCGCAGCGCCTCGGAATATCCGTCCACACCGTTAAGTTTCATGTCGCCTCGCTTCTCGACAAGTTCGAGGCCATCGGCCGCACCGACGCGGTCGCACAAGCAGTGCGCCTCGGCGTGATCCAGCTCTGAGGAATCCATGATTCACGCAAAATCAGCGAGGAGCCGTCGCCAAAAAATACTGCTCTGATATAGAGTGCTCTATAAAAACATGAGAGTAGCGGCGTATGAGATCATTCGCCCCAGGGACCTTCGCCACCTCTTAGTTCTCCGTGACGGACACACTCCTGACGGTGGCGAAGGGCGAATCTCAGCCAATTGACTTTGGAGGATGAGCAATGAGTCACCCAATTCGCCGCGCCATTCCCGTGCCGCAATGGCCAAGCTACAACGGCACGTCGCAATACGTAGGCACCAGCCCCGCAGCGACGGTGACCATCTATGTCGATCCCTCCCTGGGCGCCCCCGCGTTGCAAAATGCCAAAGATCTGCTCGCCGACGCCGACCGCGTGGCGGCGGCCAACAGCGCCCTATTCGGCACGCCCGGAGAACCGGTCAGCGTCATTATTTTCGCCTTGGGCGGTCAAACCGACGGCACCGGCGGTGCGGACCACAATACCTGCGATTTCACGAACGGCGGCGCCATTGAGGTCTGCGCGTCCTACGGAAACTCCGCACGGGTGTCTGCATTGTTCGAGGCGGAACTGAGCGAGTGCTCGATGGGCGGGAACCTCTGCGGTCAAAACACCGGCGAGGCACTTTCCCGTTGGTGTGCCGCGGTGGTGAGCAACAATGCACTCGCCGATTTCGTCACCGCACCCTATTGGGCGCAAAAAGGAATGCCCGATTTCGTCAGCAAAACGGACAACAGCGATCAGAATGCCACCAGCACCGGCTGCGGCATGGCGTTCCTGTCTTGGCTCCAGAGCCTCGGTTACCCGCTCAACAAGATTGCCCCCGCCATGGTGAAACTCGGCACCGGCGCGACATTCGCACAGCTTTATGCGGCATTGACGTCCGCGCCGCAGACTGAGGCATGGACCAAATTTATTGCGGCTGCGAAGGCATTGCCCAAGATCGTGAACGACGATCCCTTCGGCAAAACGAGCGTCAAGAAAAAGAAAAAAGGCGGCTCTGCAAAAGGCAAGGGTACGGCACGGACCCATCTGCACCGCTTGCGCAAGTGACTGAGCCTCAGGCCCCTGAATGCGGGTCAATGCTGTACGGATGGACGGGATAGTCGGGACCGATGGCATCTCGCACGCGGCCGGACCAGGCAACGATCGCCGGATAATCCGTCAGACTGAACCCGCAATCCTCAGCTCGGTGGCTGTAGGCATAGACCGCGACATCTGCGATCGAGAGGTCTTTTCCGGCGAGAAACGGAGTATTGACGAGGCTCCGGTCCATCGCGGCGAGAGCGCGAGCTCCGGCTTCGCGTTTCCCCGCGACCATGTGCCCGTTGGCTTCGAGCCGTCCGGTCAGCGTCCAGAAGCGCAGCGAGCCGATGACCGGCTCAATATTGTACTGTTCGAAGAACAGCCACTGCATGACCTTGGCGCGTTGATAGCGGTCTGCCGGCAGAAACGGCGTGCCCTCGGCGAGATAGGCGAGGATCGCGTTTGATTCGGCGATCGCGCGCCCATCCTCGAGCTCGAGAACGGGGATGGCGCCGGCCGGATTGAGAGTCCGGAAGGCGTCGGTGCGACTCTCACCCTCGAAGATCGACACGATGCGGCTGTCGTAGGGGATTTTGAGCAGCCCAAGCAAAACCCGAGCCTTCCAGCCATTCTGCGACGGCAAATAATCATGAAGCGTAATCATGGCGATCCTCTCAGTATGATAGGAGCGAGTTTACTCACCGCCGCGACCCGCGCATTCCGATTCTTGCGCTCAAATTGTCGAAGCGACGATAAGCGGCCGCCGTCATCGCATCGCTAATCCGCCATAGCTTGGTTTTTAGAGGACTTGTGGCGGAATAGCGGATGCGTATAGTCCGCCATATCTCCGCCCTCACCCCCTATTGCTTCGCCGTAATCGTCATGACGTGATCTCCGTGAGATTGCTGTTATCCCAGAACGTCCCCTCCCATCCGCTGATCCGGCCGTTGTCATCGCAATTGGGGCAAAACCACAGCACATCGAAGTTATCGACGTCAAAAAATAGCGTGAGCAAACCACCGCAAGGACGCCGCCCCGGCCGCCGTCGACAGCGCAGCGTGGCGGGCTCATCGTAATTGCTCGCCTGCGCGACGATCTGAGTCCAATACTGCGCGAGCCGCAGCCCGCGACCGGTCAACGGCGATAACGTCCCGTTCGGCTCGAGAAGATGAGGAAGATGGATGCTCCAGTGATTGCCCATCAGCTAGATTTCAGCTTTTCTTCCGCATACAGCGACAACTCGATCATGCGCTCGAGCAGCTGATCGGCGGGCAATCCCGCGAAATTCTTGAGCACCAGCTCTTTGACGTATAGTCGAACGAGGTAGCGCAACTGCAGCGCACGATTGCGCGTCGCGAATACGAAGTCGCGATGGCCGCTGTTGACCACGATGATGTTGCGCTCGACGTCGAAGCGGCAGCGCCATAGCTCACCGGCGGCGCGCTCAAAGGTGTAGCCCGGCAAGCCGCGAGTATTGACCACCGCTGGGCCCATGGCGGTCTACCGTCGGCGCTCGGTACTCGACCTCCTGATTCGAGGCATCCTGCAAAGAGCCCTCACCCTCCGCAAGCTCCCAGACGAACTGCAAATCCTCGACCACGCGGCGCCGCGATCGATCGCGCGGCAGTGCTCGAAATTTCCGAGTTTCGCCCAAGGGCGTTGTGCTCGCGGCCGGCGACACCACGACGCTGAACAACGGACCCGCGTAATCAAAGAACTGCCGCTGAGGCGATCCACTCGGAATGGGCTCCGACACTCCGGCAAGCGATTCCTCCCAATCCGTACCGGCCGGCAGGCCACTTGCGTTCGTGGCGCCACCGCCCTCCTGGCGTGCTCGACCCTGCACGTCAAACCAGTCATATTCCTCGCGCGGCAGCGCGAGCAGGGCTTCGTGAAACGCCTTCTGAATGGCTTTCAGGGATTGCTGGCTTGCCTGTTCTTCTTCGGCGCGCTGTTGCTCCTCGATCAAGCCCTTGACGTGAATTTCGATCGGCTGCAGGGCGTCAACCAGGGCGGCATAGCGTTCATCTTGAATGATTCCACTGCGCGTGCCGGGGGTGAGATTCAAGAAAGGCACATCCACCAAGCCTTGGACGTACCGCGAGACCCACGGCGGATGATCTAATCCCGGCAGCGTCGACAGATCCTCGATCACCCGGGTCCCGACGCGAGTCAGCGCCACCCGCGCGGCCTCATCGGGCTCGGCCAGATACAATTCCGCATAGGCGTCACCGTAGACGGTGCGGATCGGCGGTAGCTGATGCAGCAACCGTCCTTCGAACTGGCGCGGCTCGACCTCATACTGTTTGCGCGCCAGCTTATCGATGACGGTGACGCGCGCCTTTGAGTCGCGGATCCGGTCCCTGAGCTCTGAGGCCAGGTACCACTGGATTTTTTCGCCGCTCAGCGCCCGAATGCCCTCGAGCAGGGGACTAATCTTGAGTTCCGTGCCTTTTTCCGCGAATAGCACGCGCCGCGGACTCACCTCGTACCGCGAATCCCCCTTGCTCATGGTCATTTGATAGGCGCGCTGATCGGTGCCCGTCGAGGTCATGGTCAGGTTGTCGCCCACCGTCCAGAAACTCAGCAAGCCGATGCCGAACTCTCCTTGCAACCCGCTGCCGTTGCCGTCCGCCTTCAGGCGCCGTTTGATCGAATCGCAGATGTGCGTGGCCACATATTTGAAGTCGGGCAGCCCGTCGGCATCGCGCGGCACACCATCCCCGTCATCCTTGATGGCTAAATAGTGCGCATTGTGCTCCTTGCCCCGGGTGATCGTGATGGTCTTCGCGTGCGCATCAATGCTGTTCTCGACGAATTCGGCGATGGCTTTCAGCGGATTGCTCTGCGAGAGCGCGATAATCCGGATTGCGTTCCAGTCATCCCCAATACGCAGCTTGCCGCTGTCCTTACTCTTGGCTTTCATGAAGCACGTAGCGACCCCGCCGCATCGGGCGTCAATCCTCGTCCTTGAGGTCGCGGATGTACTCGCTCGGCGTCTCGTACACGTCCTTATCGCTGGCCCGCTCATCGAGGTACTTGCGAAGCGCGTCAGTCAATTGAACATTGAGGCTGCTGCTCACATAGCCCTCCCGGAAAGCCCTATCGGATGAGCTCATTTTGCCCGCCTGGCAATAGATATCAATAGATGCCAGAGAAACAAGCCGGCGCTCGCGGCGGATATACCAACGCTTCGAATGATCGTCCCAGCAGGCACCCGAGGCTTTGACCTCAGCGTATTCCTCAGGAGTGTCGCAAAATCCCGCGACGCGATCCGTTGTCCGAAGACCCTACGGCATGTGATACTTCTGGCTGAACCATATAAATCATCGCTATTTACGAGGGAATGTAATGGCAGACGATCCCATCAAGCATGTAGTCGTCCTGATGTTCGAGAATCGCTCTTTCGACCATATTCTCGGCGGCACCCAGAAGATGCGCGCACGCTTTGACTTGAGCGGAATCAACGAATACAACGGCAAGCCCTATGGCCAACTGCCCGGCGCCGCGCGACAAGTACCCAACGATCCCGTCCATGAGACAAACGACGTCCTGATCCAACTCAACGGCAATGGCAGCATTCCTGCGAATGGCGGCTTCGTCCTGAACTACGCGCATCAATACCCGCAGCTCGCCGATCCCTCCGAGGTAATGCGCTTTCACGACGGCGGCACCCTGCCTGCCATCCACGCACTCGCCAATGCATTTACGATTTGCGATCGCTGGCATTCCTCAGTACCCGGACCGACCTGGGTCAACCGCCTATTCGCGCTCAGCGGCACCAGCCTCGGCAGGGTAAAAATGCCCAACGGCATCATGAACCTGAACCTGCACTGGTATGACCAGCCCACTGTCTTCGATCGGCTGAATGAAAAGTCCATCGACTGGAAGGTTTACTTCGGCGATACGCCGCTGTCCATGCTGTTCGTGCACCAATGGTCGCCGGAGAACGCAGCGCGCCACCACCACATGATGGCTTTCTACCAAGACGCCGCCGGCGACGCCGACAAGTTTCCGCCCTTTGCCTTCATCGAACCCGCCTACCTACAGCCGGGTGCGAACGACGCCCATCCACCGCATGACATCATCGGCAGCGACGTTCTCGTCGCCAGCGTCTACAACGCGATTCGCGGCAATGCGAACCTGTGGAACTCGACGCTCCTCCTCGTCCTATTCGACGAACACGGCGGATTTTACGACCACGTGTCACCGCCCTCGGCTATTCCACCCGATCACCATAACGAAGAATACGACTTCAACCGCTACGGCGTCCGCGTCCCGGCGCTGCTGATATCGCCCTACGTCGGCGACGGAGTGTTCTCCGATCTGCTCGATCACACCAGCCTTCTGAGATACGCCCAAGACAAATGGGGGTTGAACGATCTCGGGAATCGAACCGCCAACGCCAACACGTTTAAAAACGCGATAAATTTCGCCGCTGCGCCGCGCGCCGACACACCCCTACGGATTGCCTCAACGACCCAGAGCAGCGCCGTACCCACCGTGGCCATTGACGCCTTGAACGAACACCAAAGCGCCATCGTCGCCATGTCCCACAACTTGGAATCCATGACCGACGAAGACCCCAACCTCGTCGCCGCCCGAAGTCGCCACCTGCTCACAGGCCCTCAAAGCCAAATCGACACCGCGGTCGAGCGAGTCGATAACTTCATCAGTCAACAAAAGGCAAAAGTGGAAAGCTGGATCAAATGAAGAAGCGTTTCTCATCGAGAGGCGCGTGTGGCTTTCGTTGCAATGCGTCAATACCTAGGTAGCGCGCACTGAGAAAAAGACCGTAAATCTTAATTTCCATCGGGACACCTGACTAAATCCGGGCGCCGCATGAATGGTTGGCGTCGTGAGTGGAAGTTACGGCTATACGGACGTATCGTATCGGCGGTACTGCGATCAGCCGGACAAACAGTTGAGGGCCGCACGGAGGCGTCGCATGGCTGAGGACTCGTCGAACCCGCTGGGCCTTCCACCCACCGTATGGATTGCGGTGATCGTGGGTCTCGCCGGTGTTTTCGCACTGAACCAGCGGCCCTTTCAAGACGTGCGCCCAACTGATGCATCGGCGCCCGTGTATCGCCACACGCCCTCCGAAGATCAGGATGTCGAGGCGCGGCTGTGGGAGGATCCCCTCGGCGCCGCGGCGGCTGCCAAGGCGGCCGACGATCGTGAAGCCGCGGCGGCTGCCGATCGCAAGGCTGCCGCCGTCCCACGGCCGCCGGCGAATCCACCTGCGGCGGATAGTTCCTCGCAAGCCGGGACCCCATCGTCTCCCACATGCTTCGCCCCTGGCAGTACCAAGCGCCTTCGCGCCTGTCCCCACGCCCCGTCCGCGGCCGTCGCGCCGCTCGATCACACGACGAAGCGATTGCGAAACCTTCTCAAGGCCAATGTCGACAGCGTCGAAAGCGTCTTGGTTGTGGGCACCATGGTGCCTGGCGCTCCGTATGCCGACGACATCGAAACGCGGCGCCGCATCCGGTATGCCGTACTTGCCGGCCTGCACCGCGCGGCGTTCGTACCCATGAACAACGAGCATGTCGGTTACATCACCCTGTCCGAGTTCTACGAAGACGACCCTACCCACGGACACGACATCGCCGCCTACGAGTGGTTGACGTCGGACGAGGTGACGGGAGAGCCGGCGCCGCATGATCGCGTGCTGATCTTGTGGCTCGACCAAGATGGCTTCCGCGTCCGACCGTTATGGCATTTTCAGAGGATCGTGGACGCCATCGATCCGTCCGTGAAAGTCGTGGGCGATGCGGTGGATGCCGCGGCGACCGTCGATCTCCCGGGACCTAGGATTCGCATGACCGCCGTCATCATGGGGCCCGCGGATTCCGACGGTCTTTTCTCGATGCGGGGAGAACTCGAGCCATGCAAAGACGCGGCAAAGTGCGATCCGGCTTTGACTGTTCATCGCCCGATCGCCATTTACTCATCGCGGGCGACCGCCGCGGATGAGTGGCTGCTCGATAAGAAAGGAACGTGCCGAGCGCAGAAAGATCCGCCTGCGCGGCCCGAGGACGCACTCGCGGAAAATCTGTTTAGCTGGTCTCACCAACTCGTTACGCTCTATCGGCTCGTCACCGACGACTGTACCGTCACGCAGGCGCTCCGGAAGGAACTCGGGCACCGCGGCGTGCAGGATCCCGGTCAGATTGCGCTGGTGGCCGAGCGTGACACACTGTATGCGCGACGCATGGGTGAGTATTTTGGCGGCTGCGCCGTGTCGCCCCGCATCGGTGCCGCCATCCGGCACGACCCGAGCCCCCAGCAGCCCTTGTGCTTCACCTATCTGCGTGGCCTCGACGGCATCGCGCCGCCCGTAGCGGACGCCGGCGATGCGTCGACGAAGAGCGCGGCTGGGAAAGGATCGAATTCCTCCCCGTCCAGCGACGCTACGGGCACGCCGTCCGAAGCCGCCACGGGGCAGGGGCAGCTCGACTACCTGCGTCGGCTGGCAACTGCCCTGGCTGCCCGGGTAGACGAGAATGGTTGTCGCAAGTCGGCAAAGGCAGCTCCGGATTCAGCGGCTTCGATCGATGCCGCAGCCACGTGCCCGCCTCACGGCATCATGGCGATCGGGGTACTCGGCAGCGACGTGTACGACAAGCTTTTGGTGCTCCAAGCGCTTCGCAACTCGTTCCCCCGGGTCGTTTTTTTCACTACCGACCTCGACGCCCGCTTGCTCGACAGCACGAGTCTGCAATGGACCCGCCACTTGGTGGTGGGCTCGAGTCTCGGACTCGAGCTTAGTCCGGAACTGCAATCGAGCATCCCGCCATTTCGCGACAGCTATCAGGCCGCAACGTACTTCAGCACGCTGCTGGCAATGCACCGGTATTTGAAAGCCGATGTGGCTGAGGCCGCCGCAGCGCCGGCTACGACCTCGATCAGCCCGGCCGATCTATCACTCGGACTTGAATGGACGATGCACCCCCATGTCTTTGAGATCGGGCGCACGCAGGCCTTCGATCTGACCGACGAACCACAGGGACCTGCGAACTGCGACTTGGACAAGACGTGCGAATCGATTGCGGCTCCTGGAAGGGCTTCCCTCTGGAACGATAGATCGTGGATGGTCGGCTTCCAACTCGGTGCCGTGCTCGCGGTCTTGACCATGGTCGTCGTTTGGTTTGCGAAGGGCACGGCGTGGTGTGTCGAGACGGTCAACGTCTTTAAGAGCCCGGTCGCCAACCGGCCTCTCCGGCGGCGACGGATCCGCGTGCTGTCGTCCCTTGCGGCCTTATTGATCGTCTCGTCTGCCGTGTGGCCCTACCTCGTCAGCTGGCTGACCTTCGGTCGAACACGCCTGCCGACGCCGATCTTCGGCGGCGCCAGCCTCTGGGCCGCGGGACTGATCGAGGCCGCGTCCGTGGTCGTCGTGATTGCCCTGCTACTGCGCGGACAACGGAAACTCAACGAGAACATCGAGCAGATACGAACCGAATTCCAGCTTCAAAAATCGAGTGACGAACTCATCGCTTGGCGTAGGGAGCAATTGCAATCATGGACGCGGCGTTGGCGGGAGATGTATTGGTTTCCGAGCAACAATCTGTCGACCGATTCGGATACCCCGCCGCGGGACGGTCAACTGTCGCCGGTCGAAGTCCTGATGGCGCGCTATCTTTATCGGGGCCATTCGCGTGCCCGCCTAGTGAGAGTCACCGTCGCGACGGTGCTCTCCACGGTAGTGCTCTTGGTTCTAGAACTGCGGCTGGGAAAGTCGCTCGTCGGAGGCACACAACTGCTCCGAGCCGGAGATTCGGAAAGCGCGTGGGTGGCGGGCATCTCGATTCTGAGCCTGATGGCGCTGCAATGGCTCATCTTCTGGGCCGCGGATGCGATATTTCTGTCCCGGTCGTTCTTCCTCGATCTGCTGCGCCACCAGCCGGCCTGGCCGCCCACCTTGGTTCAGAACGAATCCCGGCGGCTGGCCCTCCGTGACGAGTGGACGACGATGTGGCTCAACCTGAGGCTTATTGGCCTGCGCACCGATTGCGTCGCCGGCCTGGTGCTCTACCCGTCGATCGTGATCGCCGGCTTGACGCTCGCCGCGCTCACGGTCGAATTCGGTGAATTGGGGTTCGCAAGCAACCCCATCGCGCTGATCGGCAGTGCCGCGCTCGTCGTCGTGGCAGCCGTGCTTCTGCGTCGCGTCGCGGAGTCATGGCGGCACTCGGTGCGCACGCGGCTCGAGGATGCACGACTCGCCCTGCAGGCGACGGGCCCGGACAGCGGCCCGGTGTCACAGTTGAAATCGCTGCTCGGCCGGGTAAGCAACCTGCGCGAAGGAGCGTTCGCTTCCTACGCGCAGCAGCCGTTGGTGAAAGCTGTGCTCGTGCCGGCACTCACGTTTGCCGCGACGGTCGGGCTTCAATATCTGCATCTCACGCCGTGACGCGGGTGGTCATCGGGAGCCCCGGCGTGCGGGCCTAAACGCGCCGGCAGCGCTGTTCGGATATTTAACCACCCCGCCGGCGATTACTTCCTGAAGGAACGAAACGGCCCACTTCGAGTAATCGACACCGGGAGTCCGTCGATCTCTTTCGGGAGGCCCGTCTCGACGTCAGGGCTGTCACCGGTCACCAGCAAGTTCAGGACAAAATTGCCCCGCTGATCTTTTTCGACGCCCACTCCGCATACGCCCGGGTGACGCATGAGTTCAACCGAGTGGCGGCGCTTGATGTCATGAGCCTCGGCTTCCGTCACTGTAGTGGGCCTCATTTGCCAAGTCAGGCTAACGATACCTTCAGAGCCTTCAGAACATCCCCGATATGGTTCGCAATGGTATGAGTTGGCGATCCGCCGAACAATAGTCCCACTGCTTTGTTCGAGGGACGCTCGACAATCAAAGATCCGGAATCGCCGGCTGCGCTAAAGGGCTGACCGCTCAGCCCGACTACAATAATCTGCTCGTTAAAGGTAAAGCTGCCGGTCTCGTACTGTACCGTCACGTCGGTGTCGACGCTCGAGACTCGGCCGACGGTGTAGCCGGACGTGCGGCCAAACTTGTGCACGATCATGTCGATGGTTGCATCCGCCACCCCCTGGGGTGCGCCGATCTTGAGAATCTCTTTGGTAGCGAGGGACGGCTTTTGCAGAACTGCGATGGCGCAGTCCACCTTGTTTGGATTATTGTTCTTCAAGCGAATGGCGCGCGAAAACTTGGCAATCTGATCGTCTTTCACGTCATCGTCGTCGAGGAGGCCCGGCTGAAAGATCGGGGCATTGACCGCCAATCGGTCTTCATCCGCCAGCACATGATTGTTGCTGAGTATGAACGACGCGCCTTTGTCGCGCACCAATGCGCCGAACGTGCCCGCCATGGTGGACAGATTGTTGGGGTCTTTGAAACCTACGGAGCAACCAGGTTGGGCGGGTCGAATTAACGTCCTCGGGTTGGCGGTTGCCGCTTGAACGCTGCGCTTACGCGCTGCGAACCGCTGGAAATCGCCGGCCTCCTCCACATCTACCTCCAGTCCACCGATCGATTTTGGCAGGAGATGCTTTCGTTGGATATCATTCGGTGCATACTTTCGACGCACAAAAAACTTCACCGCCCAGATGCCCGTATGTTGCCCATAGCTCATCTTCTCGCCGATGCCCACGCCAACCACATTGTCCGCCGGAACCGGAGACACTGACCGGTAGGCGGTACGTGTGATGCTCAGCGCCGTAGCGGAAAAATTTTCCGGCACTTGTTTGCCGCGACTGAAAAACAGTCGATTGCTCCATTCTGCCTTTGCAGCGCGTAGGTCTTTGGACGCGGGGCCTGGGATTCGAGTATTTGCGTGTCGGCGTGCCATGGAGCGCTCCTTTGCCTAATGAGTAGCTGTTGTCGGATGATCCGAGAGCCTGGGGATCGGTTGTACTACTCCGCTGCGATCAACGCCCAACAGGTAATGGCGCTGCAAACAGAGCTCCATCTACCGAATCCTTTGTAGATCTGGGCTGCCAACGTCGTCTGTTCCTTGATTGTGCCGACTGCTTTGATTTGCGGATCAGAGACGTTGCGCACTGCGAGCCAGCGAGGCGGATGAGGCAATCGACTGCAAACGAGACCGAGGACTGCGTCGCCCATTTCGGACACATCGCCCAAACCTTGAAGATGATAACGGTTATCGGAAGTGTCAAACCCAAAAAAATCGGTGGTGACCACGGAAGACCCGATCGAGGTGGTCGGCACATTGACTATTTTTGGCGGTCGCGTGTTGTCCTTTGGAAGCTGCGCTGCATTGGCCTTAAATAGGGCTCCCGTGGCAGCGAAATACGTCCGCTTCGCGGCGGTGCTGGTGAAGTGAGCCTTGTGAAAGGGTTTGTTTTTGAACTTGGTCAGGCAATCGAATCGCACGATGGGACTGACGATGACGTCGCCGACCTGGAATTGCTTGCCAATTCCTCCCGCGGTCCCGGTCGTGAGCACGAGCTTCGGCTGTACTTCCGCGATGATTTGCTGCCAGACGTCCCGATTCGGGAGCTGGGGTCCGTCTTGTGACATGTGAGAATCCGACTTGAATACCACGACCGGCGTCTTGCCGATCGCGGTCTTCCAGTAAGTACCCAACCGCTTAGCCAGCAGCGCCGGACAACCGGTGCGCATTTTGCGCGACAGTCGCACGAAATTATGGGTGTACGGCCGATAGTCATTGCGGGAATCCTTGCCTGGCGTCAGCACCCGACTCAGTGCATGCCCCTCATCAACCGTCCAGGTCACGACCAGCACGTCTGCCTGCGGCAATGGTGCTCCGCTGCGTCCGCGAATTGTTGCTGCAGGACGGGGCGCCAAGCCCTTCGGCCACGGAACGTCCGTGTATCGAGACAATCCCGTGGTGGTCGAAAAGGCGAAGAATTCCTTGCCTGCTGGACCTTCCGAGTCAAAGTCGATGATCTCTCGCTGCAAATTCTCCGGTGTGGCCGACTTGGCGGCGGACTCAGATTCGTATGTTTCCGCCGGGGCGGGCGTCGCGATTGGATCAAAGCCGAGATTCCGCATGGCCCAATGTCGTGTGATGATCATGATGCGTCCTGCTCCCCTATGGTAGTTTGGAGTGAATTGGCGACGGCAAGCCTTCCATTCCCTGCGAGCCGTCCCCGATGCGTTGCTCCCGTTCCCGTGAAGATTTCGATCGACTACTGATTCCGTTGGATCGCTTTGAGCCGACAGCTGCGTTTCTTGATCGAGCACCGATAAGGCTCTACTAGACCGTTGTCCGGCCCAATGCATGTCTGGGTATAGACGCACCAATAGTGGTCATCGCTGGTCGATTGAGCGTTCGGATCATCAGGTGTCTGCGAAAGTTGGCTTTTCCAGATGAGTGCCGGACAGAGATCGGCGTTGCGGCGATCAAACCGCTCGTCATGATCGAGCATCGGTCGCTGCTTCACGGCTGCACCTTGCTGGGATGAGGGGGCGGGACAGGCAGACCGGCCGCCTGCAATATGGCTCGCCGCAGTGCGACGCGCGCGATCTGGATCTTGTATCCGTTCTGCCCGAGATTGTGCGCGGCTTGCAACGCCGCATGGCTCGCTGCCGTCGCCACTTCTTCATTGACGACTTGTCCGCTCAGCGCGGATTCCGCTTCCTTCGACCTCCATGGGATCGGGGCCACATGACCCAGAACGACGGATGCTTTGACGACCTTTTTGCGTTTCGTGATCAGTGAGACAGTCGCCGTGGCGGCGGGCCAGTCGAATCCATGTTTCTGACGCACTTCGTAGTAAGCAGACGATGAATTCGGACCAGGGGGCGGTAGGTTCACAAAGACCACTATTTCGTCGGTACCGAGATCATGTTCGCGATTGCCTGGTTTCTGCGGAATGCGGTAAAACTCTTCCAGCGGAATCGAACGCGAACCCTGCGGACCCGCGATGTCGAGGGTTGCGCCCAAGGCCACCAAGACCGGTGCGATGGTTGAAGGACTGACAAAGTAGGCAGGTCCTGCGTTGCCGAGTATCGCGTGATATCGATTGTCACCTTGCAGCACGAGTGACTTTCCGCTCGCGTCCAATGCGAGTAAGCCGTATCCATTGCGGAAATACCAACAGCGCGGCCGCTGGCAAAGGTTCCCACCCAGGGTCGCCATATTCCTGATTTGTGGGCTGGCGGCATCGCCAAGAGCCAAAGCGAGGGCCGGGTAGAATGCAATGATCTGTTTATTGCAAGCAAGGTCATTCAGCGTATTGAGGCAACCCGCGCGAAGTCCGGCATTCCTATCGATCTTGAGGGCGCGCAAGCCCTGGATACCTTTGATATTGATCAATTGCGCAGGAGCCACAATGTCGTCTTTCAAGAGAGCGAGCAGATCGGTTCCGCCGGCCAATAGCGCTGACCTTCCCGCGCCCCGACTCAGCAAATGCAGAGCCGACCGCAAAACGGGTGGGCTCGCGTAAGTGAAGGCATTCATGACGACAACCCGAGCGCTGCGAGCACTCGGTCCGGTGTCAACGGAAGATGGGGTACGCGCACGCCAATCGCATTGGCGACTGCATTGGAAATCGCTGCGCCCGGCGAAATCACCGGAGGTTCGCCGCAACCGACAATTCCGCGCTCGTCATACCCTTTGCCCGACATCAGGTGCACCACGAGGTCACCTGTGTCGCCGATACCGCACAGCCGATAGAACTCCAAGTTCGGATTCAACATGCATCCAAGGTTCTGATCCATGATTTTTTCTTCATAGAGTGCGTATCCGATTCCCATGATCAGGCATCCATAGACTTGGCTTAAGGTGGTCTTTCGATTCACGATCAGACCGCAATCTTGCACCGCGACGATCTTGTTCATACTGACGACACCGGTTTCGATATCGACTGAGACATCCGCCATTTGCACTCCGCCGACGCCGCTGGAATTCAAGTTGCCCGGTCCCGGGTTGGTGCCATGAGCCGTGAGAGGCACGGCTCCCATCATCGAGCAGGCCTGCTTCCAGGTGACCGCCGATGTTCCGCCGACGATCTTGCCTCCCGCCGCGTGCAAGGCGAGTGGAGCGACCCCGAGCCGTGGAGCGATCTTCGTGAACAGGGCCTGAAGAGCATCCACCGCAGCGCGCCTGGCCGCGGATCCGATGCCGCCCACGGTGCCACTGCCGCCCGATCCCGCTGAAGCCGAAAATCGGCTGTCCCCGACGTTGACCTGAATCGCATTCACCTCCAGGCCGAAGGTCTCGGCCACGATGATTGCGATCACCGTTCTCGTGCCCGTCCCGATGTCCTGCGTGCCCGACGAGACCATCACGGATCCATCGGGATTGATCGTCAGATTGCACGTTGCCGCGTGCGCCGTCCCGGTCCACGAATGAAACGAGAGACCAAGACCCTGCCGGATGGGGCCGCCGTCGGCTTTAGTCCGCGGATGCCATCGCTTCGTCCAGTTCATCAGATTGTCTGCAATCCCGAACTCTTCTTTGTAAACGGCCGCCATCGGACCCGCCAGATGCAGATTCTTCAACACCAACTGCAGCGGATCCATTCCCAACTTGTCCGCCAAATCCTCCAAAGCACAAAGCGTGAGCAGACAGGCTTGAGGTTGCCGCGGCGCACGCATGGATCGGGCACTGCCGATGTTGTTGATGATCGTCGTGTGCCGATTCTTCTGATTGGGAATTTTGAGGATGTAGGGCAGCGGCAATTCAGCGCCGCCGGTCATTCCGCCGGTGCTCCAAGTGGTCGCCTGCCAAGCGGTCAGGTTCCCCTGGGCGTCAGCACCCATCTTGATCGTGCCGTAGGCGGAGGGTCTGCAACCCGCGGTCTGTTGCTCGGTGCGCCGATCCACGACCAGACGCACCGGGACTCCACCGGCGAGTTTGGATAAATGGGCCGCGGCCAACCCCCAGCGGTCGGCGGCGAGTTTCGAGCCGAAACCCCCACCCTCGAATTGAGCATGGACCTGAATTTTGCTGGCCGGCAAATTCAGGGCCTTGCTCATTTGGGTCACAATCCCCGAAACCGACTGCGTCGAGATGTAGATGTCGAGCGAGTCATTGTTCCACGTCACGATGCTGCCGTGAGGCTCCAGGCAAGCATGCGTGATCACCGGCATCGAGTAAGTCTGTTCGACAACGGCCTTTGCCTTCTGGAAAGCAGCGTCGGCATCGCCGAGCGTCGCGGGCTTCATCGGCTGGACGAATCCCGCTGCCGGGGCGGGATTGGAGTCCACGACCAGGTGCGGCAACTCCTTGTACCGGACCTTCACCGCCGCCGCCGCCTGCGCCGCCGCGAATTCATCAACGGCGGCGACCGCGACGATGTCATCGCCGGCCCAGAAAATTTCCGTGCCCACTTTCTGAATGACGTAGACCACTTTGCAGCCAGGGCTCTTCTGCGCGGCGCCGGTGTCGATGCTGATGATTTTCGCGTGCGCATACGGACAGCGCACGGTCGCCGCGAACAGCATGTTCGGCAAGCGATAATCGGTCGTGTAAAGAGCCCTCGCCGACACTTTGAGCGGCGCATCGACGCGCGTGACCTCGGAGCCGATCAACTTGCGATCCGTCGCGGCGGGCCAGGAGTAATCAACCATGGCGTCTCTTCGGTTTTGAGTGTGCCACTCGTGGATTCAGGGCGAGGAGCGCCTCGGCGATGCCGGCGTAGGTGCCGCAGCGGCAAAGATTGCCGCAGAGACCCTTCTTCAAATCTTGGAGTGTCGGGTGCGGATTGTCGGCTAAAAATGCCGTCGCTGACATGATGAATCCGGAGGTGCAATAGCCGCATTGCGATCCGTCCGCATCGACAAACGCCTGCTGCAACGGATCGAGCGCACTATTGACGGCGAGAGACTCAATTGTGCTGATGGCCAAATTTTGCGCATCGACTGCCAAGACCGAGCAAGCGTAGATGCGTTTACCGTCGGCAATAATCGTGCAGGCGCCGCAGGTCGCATGATCGCAGACTTGCTTTGCGCCGGTGAGTCCGAGTTTGATCCGCAACACCTGGAGCAACGTCAGATGCGGCTCCGCGGTGGTGGACAGCATCTGCCCATTCACATTCAAATGAATGGGGACCGGTCCCGGCCCCAACACGGAGGGTGCAGACTCTTTAAGCGTCCTGCTTCTGAGCTTGCTCGCCTTTGCCTTGCGACTTGGCATCTCATACCCTAGATAGTCAGCCCGCGCCCACGACGGCGATGATCATTATTTGCTTGCGCTCTACAAGCTTTGCTCGCTATCAGCCAGTCTTGAAATCACGGTCAGTGCCGGAAAACGGTATTAGTAACGCGATGCAGCGCCCACCACATAGTCATCGGATCGTAGATTAGTCTTGAGAAGTCACAACGGCATTGAACCGCTGTCATCGTTCGCGTTGATCACGGCGCGCTCTAACCACAGTACGAGATATCGTCAGCGGAGCCATGTTTTGAGCTAGCGCGATCGATTTGTACTAGAATTTGGGTAATAACATAATTCGCTACATGCCGCAAGAAAAGGTGGGATTCATCAGGACTGAAACTGATCGCAGCGCGATACATTTCATAGAAGACATGTCTAGCTCGGAGGAGTGAACCCATGGCTTACGATCCGCCTCGTCAAACAGTCCCGAAGCCGCCACGGCAGGCACTCGAAATTGAGCTGGTCGATAACGTCCGTTCCTGTGGGACCTGCGAATTCTTCTGGCCGAAAACTTCCCCGCAACCCTACGGCCCGTATCCTACATACGACTTCACATCGAATACCCCCGCCGAGAAAGCGCCCGAGTCAGAGGCCAATTCATTCGTCTGGTTGCGAGGGATCACACGCACCCCGGTATTCCCGAATGCCGAGGTCATGGACGGGTGCCGCAAGGCGCCCATCATGACGATCGGGATCAACCCCAATCTCACCGCATTCGCCCCTGGACGCACCGGAGCTTCCTGGTGCTATCCCAGTTTTTCCAGCGTCCCGGGTGCCAATTCCTCGGAGAAATATGCCTATTACTATCGGTATCGATCGGTGTTCCAGGAGCATTTCGACCTGAAGTTCATCGAATCGTTTTTGCTTCCAAACGGGCAAGTGAGAGCCCCAAAACCCGGGGTGATGAAAGCCCTCGCCCGAACCACCGATGATCCCTCGTATGAGCTGCGGGTGCAGTATGACGGCGATCCAGATCCGACCTCGATACATCTTCCTGGCAAACTCGACGAGCCACGGTACGTGGTGCTGATCGATGCGGACGAGCGGTTCAAGAAAGGCGATCTCCTTGCGGCTCGGCTCAATATCTCTCCCGGCCACGAAGTCGATGTCTATGCGCAGGCCGCCGCGTACTACCTACGGATGGTTCCGGTTCTCCACAGTTTCGAGGAGTTCTTGAAACAGCACGGACATCCCGGCGCCCGCCTCGAGGTGGGTGAGGATGTCGGGCAACTAGACATGGTCGCGTGTGCTTCGCCACATTGGGGGCCGCCGTGGCTGGGGGG
>Ga0073928_10005497_pt1 | contig 17727 bp, 16 predicted proteins | sample PaiPotPPA55metaG_FD_76969 | JGI IMG/M metagenome (GOLD analysis project Ga0073928, IMG submission 76969) | Iron sulfur acid spring bacterial and archeal communities from Banff, Canada, to study Microbial Dark Matter (Phase II) - Paint Pots PPA... ... | reverse complement strand
CGCTATGACTTCCTCATCGCGGGCGAATTGGATCCTGGCAAGCTCAAGCGCGGCCTTTGCCTGGGCAAGGCTGGCTTGAGCCGAATCCAGTTGAGCCTGGTAGGGCCGAGGATCGATGACAAAGAGCAATTGTTCTTTTTTGAGGTTCTCGCCATCTTGAAAATGCCGCTCGACAATGCGTCCGCCGACTTGCGGCGTTATGGTGACTGATTCGAAAGCAGCGTTCCTGCCGATTTCATCCAGATACTTTGGGACGTCCTGTGCAGTAGCCTTGATCACGGTTACCAGCGGCGCGGGCATAGCAGGTGCCGCGGCTTGCACGCTGCTTCTGCCGCAACCCGCTGTGCCCAACAGCAAAAAGAGAACGCCAAAGCCCAGCCCGTATCGATTCGAAAATGTCTTCAACTCTGTATGCATTGCCATCCTCATCCTTAAAGAAAACTTAGTTAGCTGAAATCGCAAGGCGCGGAGCTACTAACAATTGAAGTAAAGAACTGCGGGCATCGTGCGAGGCCGGTCTTGCTGAACTGGCATTCGTCACTTTTTCGTTGCGCAATTTCGTGGAGTCGCCGATTTGCTGCAATGCCCGAATTCGCCCCGCCGAGACTTCCCAGCGGGCGCAGCCCAATAGCACGGAACAATGTTGATCGGAGTAGCGTTCGAGCACCGACATCACATAGACGAAGCGTTCGAACGGTTCGAGCTTCAAAACGGCGGCAATCTCAACCGGTTGCTCCGCTGGGAGCTTTGCTTCATTACGGTTGCGCGCAACCGTGCTCGCTTCGGGAGATCGTGGATTAATTACTCTCACAGCGTTCTGAATGATTGCTCTCCGCGCCCAGGAGCGCGCCCATTCTTTGAAAACGCGATTGCCTTCAACCGCATCCTCCAGGCCGGAAACAAAACATTGCTCCGCCTTTTCTCGATCCGCGGTTAGCAGAAACGACAGCAAATAGAGACCGCTCATGTCTTCCTGAAAGATTTGTTGAAAATCATCACTGTTCGCATACTGCTGGCCTCTCGCAACCCGTTTTGCGTCCGTCATATTTACCTCTCTCTTTCAGTTATTAGTCGTTTGAGTTCGCTGGAAATCGACAACTTGAATTCTTTTCTTACGTTTTCAACGTCTCACTTGCTTGCGAATCCGTTTGCGCCTGACCCTGGCATGCACGCGCAAGCCGCTTCAGTACGTATTTCGTGCAAATACTCGAGCAGGAGAACTTTGCGCCCTGCTTCATGAGATCGAAGATTGCGTCTTCTCCTGCTTGACTGATGACGGTCAAGCTGCTCACATCGATTATCAGCTTGCGTCCGCACAGGTCGCGGCAGGCATTTTTCCAGGTGGTACGAAGCTCATCGAGCCAGGGTTCGCTGAGTCTTCCTTCCACCACCAGCTTCCGTTGAGAAAGGGTGTCGATAATGGAAATTCTGAACATATTGGATCTCTGTAGCGTTTGGGTAAGCGCAATGCGGATGCCAAATCCGCGGAAGCGTAAAGCGCTGAAAGGATTACCAGGAAAAAATGGGCGAAGAATTATGTCAATGAATGTCAAAGTCAAAATTGACATCTTGTCGAGAGTGGAATGACAAAGAGGTGAACTGACATGTCTTGTGGCGCGGATGGAAAAGCGGTTGCGAAAAAACTCTGGGCGATGGAGTTTTGAAAAGGTACGGTTTCCCACCCGTGCTATGTGTCATTAGTAACGATGCGGCGCGGCCTAAGAGGTTGCGGGAAAACGTCATTTTGTTGGCGATTAAACACGGCCTCAGCGGCTAAAGCCGAATGCATTTTCAGCGACTTGCGGTGTGCCTGAAGGCATACCCTTATACGAAACGAGACTTTTTCCGCAAACTGTTAAGCCGCGCCCTCTAAGCGGGGACATTCGTTAGAGTCAAGATTCATGACACTCTTCGCGCGTCAATTCCCAGCTTCTTCATGCGCGCAATCAGGGTCGTGCGTTTAAGGCCGATGCGGACCGCAGCACCGTCTGGTCCTGCCACTCGCCCGTTGGTCATTTTCAAAATGCGGATAATTTCATCGCGCTCATTAGCTTCGCGGGTCCCAGCCAGCGGAGCCGTCTTCCCATTGTTGCCCAGTTCAGCGATCGGTGCTTGCAGCGCGGTGCCGTGGGTGAGAATCACCGAACGCTCGATGAAGTTTTCGAGCTCGCGAATGTTCCCTGGCCAATGCCAATTCGACAGTTTCCTCATGGATGAGGCAGGGATGGATTCGATCTGCTTGTCCATCAGCCGGCTGTACTTCTGGGTGAAATAGCGGACCAGCAGCGGAATGTCCTCCGGGCGCTCGCGCAAAGGAGGAATGCGGATGGGAAACACGTTCAAGCGATAGTACAAGTCGCTGCGGAACTCGCCATTCTCCATCATTCTTTCGAGGTCGCGATTGGTCGCCGCTACCAACCGCACGTCAACCTTTTTGGTTCGCGTGCTGCCCAGCCTTTCAAACTCACGTTCCTGCAAAGCGCGCAAGAGCTTCGGCTGGATCTCGATCGGAATATCTCCGACCTCATCGAGAAACAATGAGCCTTGGTCAGCCAGTTCGAGCCGTCCAATCTTCTGTGCAATGGCTCCCGTGAAGGCGCCTCGTTCGTGTCCAAAGAGCTCGCTTTCGAGCAGCCCTGTCGGAATGGCTGCGCAATTCAGTTTCACAAAAGTTCGCTCTTTGCGCCGGCTGCGTTCATGAATTGCCCGCGCAATCAGTTCTTTTCCCGTGCCGGTTTCTCCGAGCAGCAATACCGTCGAGTTGCTGGGAGCCACGGTTTCCACCAGGTTCAAAACATGACGCAGACCCGGACTCTGCCCCACAATTCCCTCAAAGTCCATCTCTCCGCGGATTTCATCTTCTAAATACAGCTTCTCTTGTGCGAGTTTATCTCTGAGCTCAGCAATTTCACCGTAGGCCAGCGCGTTCTCCACGCCGATTGCTACTTGCCGAGCCACCTGCACCAGGAACGACACATCGTCTTGGTCGAACGCGTTTTCTTCCCGGCTTGCCAGAGCGAGCAGTCCCAGCGAGCGATCCCGGGTGATCAGGGGCACGTCGCAAATCGAATTCATACCCTCGGCAGCCGTCTTAGCATACATTTCAGGGGAAACTTCAGCAGGATCAAGCCGGTTTAATACGCGGGCCCTGCCGCTTCGAAAGCTTTCACCAGGCATGGTTCCATCGATGGGAACTAGTCCGTCCTTTCTAAAAAAGCCTTTGCTGCCTGGGAAGTCGAGAGCATGCACTCGTAAGTGCGTGCCGTCTGACTCGGACAGCATGATCGCTGCCGCATCGCAGTGCATCACTTGGCGAACACTCGCTGAGATGGCCTGCAGCAGTTCTTGAAAATTCAATTTGGAGACGACTTGATTGGTCAGATCAAGGATCAGCTTCAACCGATCCTGCGCCCGCCTCGACAAGTAGAAGTTCACCGCTGCGTCGATCGCCAGCGCAAGCTGGTCGGCGACAACCGCGAGAAATCGGACTTCGTCCTCGGGATAGGCGTCCCTTCGCGACATTCCCAAACTCAGAACACCCAGTCGCCGTGGTCCTCTCGCAATCGGCAACACACAGGTAGCCGCAATGCCTAATTCATTTAGGAATTCCGCATGCTTGGTAAATCGCGTTTCTGCATTCCAATTGCGGATGACAAGAGCCTGGCGGGACTCATGTACCCACTCGATGGGCGTGCCCTTCACCACAACATCAGTCGAATGCAGATTCTGTCTTGCGCCGTTGGAATAAAGAAGATGCCATTCGATGGCACCGCCGTCGTTCTCAAAGGTGAGAAGCTGCAGATAATCAAAGGTGATGACTTCCTGCAGCGCTTGAATGAGAACGTCGGCAGCAGTTTCGCAATCGCTGCACGTGCCAATCGCGTTGGTCGCGCGCAGCAGGGCTTCGTAGCGTTGCGTGTACTCCTCTGAGATGGTCGCGGAAAAAGTGCTCATCAGATCCTCGCGACAGTCACGAACTTACTTTCCAGGCTGTCAGTTAGTAACTCCCCACTACGGTAGACGAATGAGACCTCGAGATATTTCATCTGATGTTGCGAATCGAGAGAAAGCTTCTGGAAAATGTCGAGCCCTATGTCACTTGTCAAGATTCCGTGACGGTGCCTTGACAGCCGGCACGCTTATTCCTGACGCAATTTTGCGCAAGCGTTGTCCATTCAGGCATTTCAAGGCAGAACCGTGTAGTCGTGACTTTGGCTTTTCAATTGCCAATATGAATTCCGAACAGCGATTCACGAAGAAATGGAAGAGTACGCATGCTGGAAAGCTCTGTTGAGTTGCTCAGTGGTTTAGCTGTGAGCGGTGTGACTTTACTCATCGCCGTCTGCATTGTCGGCTCGGCGTTTGCAGCCCTGCGCGCGCTCCGCAGGGGAAACCCTCGGCGCGAGAAGATGAAGAAGGCCTTTCTCTTGTAGCGCGTCAATAACCGGGATGATCGTATCCCTCAAAAGCAAACGTTGGGAGGAGATGCCGTATGGCTGAGACACAACGAAAGACCTGGAGAGAATTGTGCCGCGCCGCACTGGATGCAAAGGATCCGGATGAATTGTTGCGGATTGTTCAGCAACTGAGTCGAGTTCTAAAAAGCGAAGAACAGATCAGGCGTGATTTCAGGAACGCCCTAAGTGCCGTGCGGTCTGCTGGCCAGGTTTCAAATTAGTTGCCTTCAACGAGTCGGTCTTTCCTCACCAAGCCGATCTCATATCACTCGATGTTCCCCCGGCTGCGGGAACGTAGCACTTCAGCGTGTAATCCATCACCATGCGATCGGCGTTGAAGCGCCAGCCGAGGGTACGGATGGTTCGCTTCATGCGTTTGATCCAGCCGCGCGGCAGACCGTCACGATCACGCTGGTAGTACAGCGGAATTACTTCTTCGCGCAACGTGCGGCGCAAATCCTCCGCGTCACGCGCGTCATGGAGGTTCATGTCGGCGTGGGTTCTGCCGGTCCCGATGGCGAAGCCATTCATGCCGTCGTACGCTTCAGCCCACCAGCCATCGAGAACCGAAAGATTCAATCCACCGTTCAAGACGACCTTTTGACCGCTGGTTCCAGACGCCTCCTGCGGACGCCGCGGGTTGTTCAGCCAGACATCAACGCCTTGGACGAAATGACGCCCGACGTTAATGTCATAATCTTCGACAAAGACGAACTTATCCGCGAAGCGGGGATTGCGCATCAATTCCGCAATCTGTTGCAGAACTCGTTTGCCGGGCTCGTCGTTAGGGTGAGCTTTGCCGGCAAATACGAACTGCACCGGGCGTTTGGGATCGTTCACCATAGACGCCAAGTTTTCGATGTCAGTGAGAATCAGGTTGGCTCGCTTGTAGGTCGCGAAGCGGCGGGCGAATCCGATGGTCAGCGCGTCTGGGCTGAGCACCTTGCCGAGTCGTCGCAAAACCTCTCTCGATTCGCCACGGCGCTCGGCTTGTTCCACCGCGCGGCGGCGCACAAATTCGAGAAGCTGCGACTTCAGGCTAAGGTGCGTCTCCCAGAGCTCGCCGTCATCGACGCTCTCAATGCCTTCCCAGATGCGCGCTTCGCTGCTGTGCTGGTGCCAATTCGTGCCCAGATGGCGGTCGTACAAGCGGAACATCTGCGGAGCCAGCCATGACGGAACATGAACTCCGTTGGTGATGTGTCCGATGGGAACTTCGTCTTCCGGCTTGCCCGGACAAAGCCCCGTCCACATTGCGCGTGATACTTCGCCATGCAGAGCGGAAACCGCGTTGGCGCGGCGCGAGAGTCTAAGGCCGAGCACGGTCATGCAAAATGTCTCATGCTGGTTGTTTGGATCCTCGCGTCCCAGCCCCATAAGGCTTTCCTGGGAGAGGCCCATCACTTCGCGCAGAGGTCCCAGATGTTCGTCAATCAGCTCCGCATCAAAGCGATCGTGACCAGCAGGCACCGGCGTGTGGGTGGTGAAGACTACTTCTCGTGACACGCGCGGCACCGCGGTGTCGAACTTGATGCCCTCTTCCTCCATGCGCATGCGGATGGCTTCCAGCACGACAAATCCGCTGTGGCCTTCGTTCAGGTGAAGAACGCCTGGCACGATGCCCATGGCTTTGAGAGCGCGGAGGCCTCCGACGCCGAGCAACAGCTCCTGCCGAATTCGAGTCCGCGCGTCTCCGCCGTAGAGCCGCGAAGTCAGCGTGCGGTCATCCGGAGCATTGGCTTCTACATCCGAGTCGAGCAGGAACAGGTCGCAGCGGCCAACCTTCACTCGCCAGACTTTGGCGTGAATCGAACCGCTGCGGGTTTCGATTTGCACTACGACTGGCCGGCCGTTTTTGCCGATCGCAGCCTCCAAAGGCAATTGCGTAACATCCGTAACTGAATATTCCTCCTGCTGCCAACCGTGGCGGTCCAGGCGCTGACGAAAATATCCCTGCCCGTAAAACAAGCCGATGCCAACGAGCGGAATGCCGAGATCGGACGCGCTCTTAATATGGTCTCCGGCAAGAACGCCGAGCCCACCGGAGTAAACCGGAAGCGATTCGTGCAGCCCGAATTCCGCGGAGAAATAGGCGACTGGACAAGGCCGCAAAACGCCGGCGCGCTGGGTTCCCCAAGTGCGGTCTGCCCGTAAATACTCCTGCAACCGGCGACAGGCATAGTTGATGCGGCTGTGCAGCACGAGTTCCGCGGCGCGGCTTTCCAGTTTTGCCAGTGGAAACTCCGCCAGCAGCGAAACCGGATTCTGGTTCACCTGCCTCCAGCGCACGGGATTAAGATCGCGGAATATGCTGGCGGCATCGTGGTCCCAGCTCCACCACAGGTTGCGAGCCAATGCCCAAAGCCGCTCCTGGGCGGGAGCGATGAAGCGATCGAGCGTCCGCGCTTCGCTCACCACCGGCGCCACCTGGGCCGCCGCCTCGGCAAGCAGGCGAACCTCATCTTCGCCGAAAATCCGAGGCTCCACCGTTTGAACTACCAGAACTCCCTGCAAAACACCACGGTCGATGAGTGGAACCCCGAGAAACGATTGATAAGAATCTTCGCCGGCTTCGCGGAAATACTTGAAACGCGGATGACTCTGCGCCTGCTCCACGGCCACCGGCCGCACCTGTTCCGCCACCAGGCCCGCCAGTCCTTCGTGGATTGCCATTCGCAGATTGCCAATGCACTCTCGGCGAAGGCCTACCGTTGCCGCTAGCACGAGATTTGCCCTGTCCGGTTCGAGCAGATATGCCGAGCAAACCTGGGTTTCAAACCGCTTGGCAATCAAGGCGACGACGTTCGTCAACGTCTCGGCGGGTTGGCCCTCGGCTGCCGCAAGGTTAGCGATTTCTTCCAGGGGAAGGACGTGGGTGACATCGTGCGCGTGGCCGGTTAGAACTTCGCTCTGGTTTTCTTCCAATCCCAAGCTCTCTGGTTCCATATTTTACTCACCATGTTCGGTTGGAGCGTGTACTTAGTCATTACCCAGCCAGGATGGAATGGCATCGGGCGTTCAGCCGCCGCAAATCGCGTTTCCACGGGGCGGGACAGGCATCCACTTAAACACACGCCCGCTACCGCATCGCCTGGCGTTTGCGCATCCCTCGTCCCCAAAGCAACTTTACGTGCACACGCACACCGAGTCCAATCGAAATTATCGATGTCGGACATAAGCTTGCCGAAAACAATTCGCCGCTCGCTTAGAAGTGTGGCGCGTAGGGTGTTTATCCTATTTTTCTGACGTCTGCGCTTCCCTGTAGCTTATCTTAAGCTCTCCTTGCCCGCCAGAATTGGAGCATTCGACGCCGCGCTCGAAGAGGTACAAACGCGCGACGACCTACTTCCGCTGGTACGTCCCCACCGAGTGCTGGTCCCTAATCATCAGTTTGTCATCCGTGACAGAAAATCCCCAGGTCTGAGCGTAGCGCGTTCCCTGCGGGTACAAGCAATCCAGCCGAATGTGGTTGGAGTCAGGAAAGTCGTATGTACACGAGCGATGCTCGGCTGGACTGCTCATAATCAGCGAGCCATCGGCGTCGAAGTGGAGCATTTCGTTCAAGGTGTGAATCTCCTGCCAATCGCCAACTGTGCTGTCCTTGAGCGCCTGTTTCCAACTCCCGGCATTGCCACCTTCCGGCTGCGCATTAGATTTTTGAGTACAGCTCTGGAGGAACACTGTTGTCAGCAACCCGAAGAACAGGAAATGCCGCCTGGCTCCCGAATTCATCCAATTCATATATGCACCTCATCAACGAGCGAATTTCATTTCGCCTATTTTTTTAGTTTCTCGTCTGTATGGCATAAACCATCGAATCATCCATCGCTGCGTACAACGTGCCGTCGGCGGCTAAGGCAAGGAAACCGCGACGATGCAGCTCGCCCGGTATTTGTAATTGCCACATCATCTTGCTCTGGGGGGACAGTGCAATCACGCGGTCTTCGAGCAACTGGTAGATGGTTCCATCGCCTCCAAGCACCGATGCCGCATAACCTGTAGCTGTCGTACTTGGCGGCAAGCGAAATTTCCACTTCAACATACCATCCGCGGTAAGGGCATAAACAGGTCCGCGAGCGCCGATGATGAAGACTGTACCGTCCGCTGCCGTGACCGGAGGCTCATTTAACCCCATCTTGGGGTCGCCATTAAATGTCCATTTCACGTTACCGTCAGGTTCAAGCGCGACTAATTCGCCGGCGAAGTTCTTGCGTAGGTAAATCGTTTCATCCGGCCCGGCGCCAAGGAAATACGCTGCATTCAGGTTATCGGCAGGATACGTCCAGAGTGTGTTCCCGTCACGGTCAGTGGCAATAATCCGCTGGTCTCGACTAAAGATGATTCGTCCACTCTTCAGCATCAGCGGCGGGAAAGGCATGGTGGACTGTGCTTGCGTCCGGAATTGCGGCAGCCGCCATGTTTCCCGGCCATTACTTTTGCTTAGAGCAGAGAAATGAGTGTCACACGTGGCATAAATTGCGTTCGCGTCGAACGGCCCTGCCCAACCATTCTGTGCCAAAGCCGCGCGCGGACAGTCAGCCTGCCAGCGCTTCAGCCCCGCAGGTGAAAGTGAATAGACTGACTTGACGGTGGCAAAGTAGAGATTGCCGGCTTCGTCCTCGGCTAGAGTACCGGATAAGATCGTATCGGCGGAATCGAGCCGGTACACCCACTTCTCTGCGCTGGAAGGATCCAGGGCATGAATTGCGAGGGCAGAGGCAACGTAGAGGGTGCCGTCGTGGCCCAAAATTGGCGGAGTCCATGTGCCATACGCATCTAGTGCGCGAACCCACTTAGTCCGCGGAATTTCGATGGCATAGGTGGGAGCACGCCTTTCCAGTCGGTACCAATAGAGAATTTCTCCCGCCGATACGGCGATGATTCCGCAAAGAAACAACACTCCCAGTCTCATCCCCATTTTCATGCGCGAATGACTGCACCGAAGTAATTTGGGCCGGGTGCTTTGTGCTCCAGTATTTTTGCACCGGATGCTAGCATGCGTCCTGAAGCTATCTAAGCCAATTAAGTTTCACAGCAGCAAGTTACGTAAGTTTGGGAGAAGGGTGTGCAGGACGCAAAGATCTTCGAAAACAAAGGCATCTGGGTGCTACTGATCGTGCTGGTATCGGTGGCGTCGTCGAGCCTCATTCGATTCGTGACGTCTCCGGCCACTCCTTCGCCGGATCTTGCCAATAAGCAGCAGAAATACGATTCCATCCAGGACGCTAAGTTCCGGTCTCTATTTGAAAGCGGCGACAAGGCTGTGCAGAACGGCCAGTATGCTGACGCGCTTGCGAATTATGGGGAAGCAGAAAAGGTCGTACCTCAGCTCAATGAGGAGCGATATATTTTATTGAAGAATGCTCGCGAGCACATCGCCGCGCTCTACGCAGCAGCGGGAAGCAGGGGTGAAGCGGAAGGCGTGTACAAAACCATGATTGATTCCACGTTTCGCGATGGGGCAACTCATTTGCACTCGGGTCAACTGGAGTCCGCCTTGGCGCGTTATCAGGACGCCACAGAACTCACCGAGCACTTAACCGACAGCAAAGGCGACAACAAGAAGATTCGCCTGATCCAGTGTAATAACGCGACGGTCGAAACCCTGCGCCAGATGGGGCGTTTCGCGGATGCCGTAAACACAACCCAACAACTGATCGACCGTATTCAATCTTCAGCCGACGAATATGACCCTGCCATTATCCAGGTGTACATGCAGCTTGCCGAAACCTACCAGATGCAAAAAGACTGGGAGCACCTTGAGCAAACGCTTCTCACAAGTAGTGCGTTGTGCGACAAGCTCATTGCTCACTATGCAGGCTATGCGGGGCGCCCTGACTCCGACAATCCCGCCTGGATGGTACCGGTAAACGAAGACCAACTCCTCTATGCGCTGATTGACGCATACGATAAAGACGGTAAACCGGATCTAGCGCTGGCCACAGCCCAGACGCTTTATGACTTTATCGCGCAACATTCCACCTCGTGGAACGAACTTCAACCGCATACACGAAAAAACGTTGCCCAGTTAGCATTTCAGGTCGCTAGCAAACGCAACCTCCCCGACGCCATGGGTACATGGCGCGAGAGGATGGAGCAGTCACGCTAGTTTCTGAGCATCGGCATAGATCCCATTATTGAATCTGGGCGTTCGCTCGTGCCTCATCCCCACAGCAACTTTACGTGCACCCGCATACTGAGTCCAAGAGAAATTATTGATGGCGGTCGTTTTTCCGGCGGTGGCTGCGGTAAGCCTTCAAGAAGGGTACACGTCGGTAAACTGGAGGTCTTCGCGAATAGAGTCGTTAAGCTCATGCCTGGGATGAAGACCTTCGCCGATGGTCTGGTGGATGAGCTACTTTCGCTGCTCGTGTCGACGAGGTACAGGCAAAACAATTACATGGATCGGCCGACGAAAGTCGCCACGTCGCAGCCGCGTCCAAACGATAACCCACCCCGCGAATGGTTTTCAGGTATGTCGGAGTCGTCCGGTCAGGCTCGATCTTGCCGCGCACCCGGCGAATGCAGGCATCTACACTGCGCGGCGTTACGAATTCCATATCTCCCCAAACTGCATCGAGCAATAAATCGCGAGTGAACACCTGACCCCGATGACGGGCAAGATATTCGATTAGCCGGAATTCCAAACTTGTAGTGGGCACTTCACTGCCGCGGACTGAAACTTTCATGGCTAAACTGTCGATGACCAGCTCTGCCGTCTCCATCGGGTGACGCCCGCTGGCGGCGTTGAAGCGGCGGAGCACCGCTTGGACCCGTGCCACTAACTCGCGCGGGCTGAATGGCTTGATAATGCAGTCATCCGCTCCGGATTCCAAGGCAAATGCACGATGGTGCTCCGAGGTTTGCGGAATAAGAAAAATCACAGGGGTTGTTGCCAGAATGCGACTGTCACGAATTCGGCGGCAGAGGTCGAAGCCGTTGCCATCTGGCATCATCAACGCGATAAGCATTAAAGAAGGACGCCGGTTTTCCGCCTCGCGAATTATGTGGGCCGTGGAAAAAGTACGGACCGTGTAGCCAGCTTCCTCAAGATGCTGTTGCGCGAGTTCACAAACATCAAATTCATCTTCCACCACGAAAACCAGCTGCTTCATGCGCCTGTCCCCTCCAACTTCCCGCGCCCACTTTCGCGCGCACGAATTCAACAGAAGACCAGCACTAATGTGAGGAAGTGTGATCAAGCGCGTAAGTTACAAGACAAAGCTCGATCCATAAGTCCTGAAAAGTCCGGCCTGATCAACAATTGCTTTTGGTGGTAGTGTATGCCGGGAATGGTTACGTTCAAGTGACCGCAAGATGAATAACGGGTTAATTCTCATTCTGAGCATGCAACCTATTGTCGTGTCCGCGGTTACGGGTGCGCTTTCGTCGTCGGATTTCCAGCCGTCCTTTGCCGTACCAGTTCCGGTTCCTACCGCTCTACCAAGTGCATCATTCAGCGGAACCAGTGATACTCCACGCTCACCTGCACCCCGTTGAACTCCGGATTTCGATTGCCCAAATTTGCGTTCGAAATATGCGACCAGCGGCAGCCCATCTCGATGGACTGACTTGGCGTTGTGAATATTCGTAGCCCGCCTCCACCTCGCACGGAAAAGTTGAAGTTTGAAGTATCTCCTGCGGGAAAATTTACGTTGGTACGTAACGCTCCCCCCGCCAATTCGATGTAGGGAGCAAACTGTTGCGTATGCAGGCTGGAGTTCCAGCGCAAAATCACCGGTTCAAGACCTCCGCCATATACTGAGTGGGGCCGGAATTGGCGAAATAGCGGGATAACATCGATTCCATATTCGAAGCGTCCGCGGCGCCATCCCTCGCCGATCTCGCCGGTAAAAACCTTGCCAACGAATATGGCAGTGGTCAAAGTCTGGGCTTCGGCAAAAGAGTTGGTGTTTTCTTCTCCCGTCGCCCCGGCCACCCATATGCCGAAGTCCCAATTACGAGACTGAGCCACCGGGCCATTGTTTTGCCCACAGACGGGCCGCGCAAGAACCAGTCCTAACGTCAAACAACGCAGAACCAGACGACAAAAACGAGGAAGGATCTTGGGCGCCATCAGGCGACTTTCATCGGCTTTTCGTAAAAAGTTTTGGGCATGCGAAGCCACTCTGACCGCATCATGACGTCCCCACGCCACGTTCACAAAATACACCTATCGATGTCAAGGAGGAGACTAAGGCTCGCCCTAGTACAAGTTCAGAACCAAAGGGAAAACCATGCAAAAGCTTGCATAACCATGAGCGCGCTTCCCGCGATCATCGCTGAAAACGGCAGTTTTACGGGCGTCTGGTTGCGGCATTCCAATTGCATAATCCCCGAAGTGCGCCCAGGCATTACTGTGTCCCCCGCCCTGCAGTCGCGATTCGAGGACAGAGATGAACACTAAAGAAAGCTTTTGGATGGCTTGCGACTCGATTGAGCAACTGCGAGCGGAATACGGCCCGTTTCACACGCGTGCCGAAGCCGAAGCCGAGGCCCGTAAGCTCGGATTTGGCTTCCTGCTGCGTTACGAACACATAATCGACGCCAACGAAAACATCCAGGAAGTGCGTTGCATCTTTATCGAACTGCCTACTGCACACCGGACGCCGACCGGTCCGGTGGTTCGCAAACTCCACACCCGATGCGCCACCTGCGGCGAAACTGCGATCCACGAGGAACACTGGCAGGCTGAAGTCTGGGCCGATATTCATGAGTTCGAGCACATCCGGCATCGTGTCCGTCTGTTTGAGCAATCCCGTCGCGAAGGTCTCACGGAAATCGGAGACTGGCGCGATCAATGTGCCTAGTCTTGATTCCAGCCCTGCAAAACTAAACAATTTTCTGCTACTCTGTTTCCCAGTTGGCCCAGTTTCGGGCCGCGCTCCGACAAAGCTATGATCTTGGTGACTTCGCTCTTTCTGGCGCTGATTCCACTACTCGGCATTGTTTATATCGCTTTATTCGGCTCTTTAACGACTGTGGATGGGCTTTTCATGTCGCTCATCCTGCTCTCTATTTCCGCAATACTGGGCTTAAATGCATTGATTGAGTTGCGGAAAGGCAAAGCCGGTTTTGCACCCAAGCGCAGCGCACCGGTCACCCGCTCTACCGGCCCGGTCTCGGATGGGTCACGGGTGAAAGCCCGCGGCACGATAAGAGAAGTCGTGTTCTTCGAATCAAACGTTGGGCAGCCCAATAAGTCGATTGTCACCCTGTCTGACAATGGGGGATCTCCACAAACCTTGGCGCTTGAAGGAGATGTGCGCAACGCGCTGCCTGTTGGCCAGACTCTCGAGATTACTCTACGCAAAGAAGCCGGAAAGAATGTGCTGCTAGACGTCAGCCATGCCTGATTTTGACTGTTGCCCAGAATCGGTGAGCTCCGCATCCCGATTACGAACGTAACCGGCTGCCACACTTCCACCTCGCTCCGCGTGGGTTTCCAAAGGAAAATACAGAATGGTAATGCCCGGGGCTTACTGCGCCCGGGGCGGAGGGGCAATGCAGACCAAAGACCAACAGCCCGCGCTACCGCCCACGATGTTAGCGCGAGCGGAACAAATCCAGCGGGAGATTCAGCAACTCTCGGGGCGCGACCTGCAGTTGTGGTCGATTGCAATTCTGGTGGTTGTCGTATTGACGGCAGGGATGCTGGCATTAGTCCTGCCTAACGTCATTTGGGCGCAACGCGTCATTCGCGTGGAGCACGCCTACTTGCCGCAACTATTCTTTGGATTGATCTCGCTGATCCTGCTTTTCAACATTTACCTGGTTGGACAAAAAGTCGCATTGAACAACACGCGCCGTTCCCTGATCAGCGAACTGATTCTTAACGAGCGCCTGGAAAGCTTGTCGCTGATTGATCCTCTGACCCAACTATTTAACCGTCGGGCAATGAATGAGATGATCCCACGAGAAGTGGCGCGGGCCAATCGTCTGTCCAGCCGTCTCACATTTTTGACCATCGACCTCGACAATTTTCGCGCCATCAATTCGAAGTACGGCAACATCGAAGGCAATTTTCTGCTAAGAGAATTCGCGCGTTTATTGACCACTAGCTTTCGCGGTGGCGACATTGTCTTCCGTCAAGGCGGGGACGAATTTCTGGTGGTGATGCCGGATACCAGCGAGCCAGAGTCTGACGCTCCCATCCGGCGCCTGCACAGTGCTCTGGAGCAGTGGAACATCAACAGCGGCAAGAGTTACCAACTAGGGTTCAACTCGGGCATCGCGAGCTACGTGACAGGAAGCCAGGTTGAGGACGTACTGCGGGCGGTGGACCGCCAGCTTTATCAGAAAAAACACAACCTCGTTCCAGTTTTCTGAGCGATCAAGTGGTGAGGGGTTAAAAACTTTGGAGGCGCGGGTCGGAATCGAACCGACGCATAAAGGTTTTGCAGACCTCTCCCTTACCACTTGGGTACCGCGCCCTGATTACCTAAATTAGCGTGATACGCTCTAAAAGTCTACTCGCCTGACAGGCTACATCTCAACCAGCAGAAAGATACGGGTCCGTGTTGGCTTTGATTGCCGAATAGAAAGCCGAACGATTCAGGGCGGAATCACAGCCATATATCAAGCGCTTCAGCAGAGCATTGTATAGTAGTAGCTGCAACTGCATGAGATCAGACCTGCCAAGAATTGCGCCCTGCTGCCGTTTCATCGCTTGCAACTGTCAATACGTGCACAATGAGTCTACGGCTGCCATTCGACGTGATCCCAAAGGTTTCAACGTGGGGACGACATGATTCCTGGCACGAAGTATTTCTTTCTTGGTGTCGCCGCCATCCCGTTTATTTATTATTTGATTGCGCTTTTCAGTGCGTGGCAATTTTTTCGCAGGAGAGCACCGCGCTACGCGCCTGATCGCAAATTCACTCCGCGGGTCAGTATTCTCAAACCGATTCGCGGTCTTGATCCCGACGCCTACGAAAACTTTGCCAGCTTCTGCAGGCAGGACTATCCGGAATACGAATTGCTTTTCTGCGTCGGTGCGGACGACGATCTGGTCATTCCTGTATTGCAGAAATTGGTCGCTGATTTCCCAGAGCGTCGAATTCGCGTGTTGTTCGGCTCTGGCGGCAGGGGTTCAAACGACAAGGTAGTTAAGCTGGCAAGGTTGGTCAGCGAAGCTCAGCACGAAATCATTGTTATTAACGACAGCGATGTCCGGGTGCAGCCCGACTACTTGCGCACAATCGTTGCTCCCCTGGCAAACCCAAAAGTCGGAGCTGTAACCTGTTTTTATGTTCCCACCGAAGAGAAAACGCTGGCGGAAAGTTTGCAAACGATTGGCATGGCCTCCGATTTTTATGCCGGCATCCTGGTCGCCCGTCAACTCGATGGCGTGAAATTTGCGCTAGGGCCAACCATTGCAACTACGCGCGCTCGGCTTGCCGGATTCGGCGGCTATGGAGCGATCGAAAACCGTCCCGCGGATGATTTGCTGGTTGGTCGTCTCATCGCTGAACAGGGCTATGAAGTTGAACTTTTGCCGTATACGATCTCGACGGTTGCCGACTACGGATCCATGCGCGATCTGTTACACAAGCGCCTGCGTTGGATCGTGGTCATGCGCCATCTGCGGCCATGGGGACATCTTGGCTTGCTTCTGACGCAAGGGTTGCCATGGTCTTTAGCCGCGATCGCAATCGCGCCTTCGGCGGGAGTTGCTCTTGGTTATCTCGGCACGTACCTGGTCTTGCGATTTGCCATGACCTGGACGGTCGGCATTTGGGGATTGAAGCACCAATCTCTGTGGAAGAAGCTGTGGCTGATCCCGATGTGGGATGCGGTAGCTTTCTTGATCTGGCTGACCAGTTTTGCGCGAAACAGCATCCGCTGGAGGGATGGCGAATACTACATTCGCGACGGCAGGCTCGTACCCGTCACTTCGATCAATATTGAACGGGCAGCCTGAAGCTTAGCCTGCGTCAGCTGCCAACTTTACTTTTCAATTCGCTGCGCCCGGTTCTTGAGCTTCCACGATTGCCGTTATTCTTTCCACCAGCGCCCGCCACAACTTCCAGAGGGCCTTCGGTTCGAGTTCGAGCGACTTGCTTGCCCCGCTCGTTGTGCGGTTCTCGCCAGTTAACCCGGGGAAGCATTACGTCGGGATCGACTCGATCGCGATATTTCATTGCCACGTTCATCAACGAGTCCAACAGCGAGTCGGAGAGTAAGTGCGGTTGGAGTCCCAGTTCAATCAGCTTCGAGTGTTTGGCGTTGTAATAGTGCTCCTGGGCTTCCACACGGGGATCCGCGAGGTGATCAACTCGAACCGTCAATCCCAATCTTGCGCCTGCCGTTTGTACGATGCGAGCCAGATCCAACACCGAAAACTGCTCCGTGAATTGATTAAAGACGCGGCACTCTCCTTGCGCCGCCGGATTCAAACATGCGATCTCGACGCACCGGACCGTGTCTCGAATATCAAGGAAGCCGCGCGTCTGCCCACCCTTGCCGTAAACAGTGAGCGGATGCCCAATTGCCGCCTGCACGCAGAAACGATTGAGCACGGTGCCGAAAACTTCGTCGTAATCGAAGCGATTGATGAGCGCCTCGTCCAAAGCCACTTCATCGGTTAAAGTTCCGTAAACGACACCTTGATTCAGATCAGTGGCACGCAGGCCCCACGCCTTGCATGTAAACATGATGTTGTGACTGTCGTGAACTTTCGAAAGATGGTAAAACGAGCCCGGCTGCTTGGGATAAGGGACGGTATCTTTTCGTCCATTATGCTCGATGGTGATGTAGCCTTCTTCGATGTCGATATTGGGGGTGCCGTATTCGCCCATGGTGCCAAGCTTTATGAGGTGGCAGTCGGGCTGAAATTCGCGCAACGCGAACAGCAGATTCAGCGTGCCCACCACGTTGTTTACCTGAGTGAAAACCGCGTGTTTGCGGTCGATCATGGAATACGGTGCAGAGCGTTGCTCAGCAAAGTGAACAACCGCTTCAGGTTCGAAATCCTGAATTACCGCGGAAAGAAAATCGTACTCTATTACATCGCCGACAAAGAGCTGGATGATATTTCCGGTGAGTTCCTGCCAAACTCGAAGGCGATCTGAAAGCGGACGAATCGGGGTGAGGGTTTGCACGCCGAGTTCGTGGTCCCACTGACGGCGGCAAAAATTGTCGACAATCGCAACCGAATGTCCCTTATTCGATAAATATAGAGCGGTCGCCCAACCACAGTAGCCATCGCCTCCCAACACCGCAACCTTCATTTGACCCCCTCGCGTTATGATTAACTATCGCCAGGATG
>Ga0073928_10005495_pt1 | contig 17731 bp, 15 predicted proteins | sample PaiPotPPA55metaG_FD_76969 | JGI IMG/M metagenome (GOLD analysis project Ga0073928, IMG submission 76969) | Iron sulfur acid spring bacterial and archeal communities from Banff, Canada, to study Microbial Dark Matter (Phase II) - Paint Pots PPA... ... | reverse complement strand
CGTTGCAACCGAGCTTCGCCGCATTGGGATGCAGAACGTCGAGGTCATCCCCACAAAAGGCCATCCCCTGATTTATGCCGATTGGCTGAATGCTCCCGGGAAGCCAACCGCGCTTTGCTATGCACATTACGACGTTCAGCCGGCCGAACCTTTAGATGAGTGGATCTCTCCTCCCTTCGAGCCGACTGAGCGCAAGAACAACATCTACGCGCGCGGCGCGGTGGACGACAAGGGCCAGCTCTGGATGGAGATCAAAGCCGTCGAGGCCCTGATGAGGGGACACAACGGCAAGCTCCCTATCAACGTCAAGTTCCTGATTGAGGGAGAAGAAGAAGTGGGCGGCGAATCCATAGCGGCTTATGTGCGCCAGGAAAAGGCCAAGCTCAAAGCGGATTTTGCGCTGGTCTGCGACACTGAACTTTTCGCTCCCAACCTTCCGACATTGTGCGTGGGCCTGCGCGGCCTGATTTATACCGAGATCGAAGCAGTCGGCGCAAAAACCGATTTGCACTCCGGAATGTACGGAGGCGCTGCACCGAATCCCCTATTCGCATTGATCGAGATTATTAGCAAGTTAAAGGATGCCAAGGGACGCGTGCTCATCCCCGGTTTTTATTCCAAAGTGAAGGCTCCCAGCAAAGCCGAACTGAGAGCGTGGAAGAAACTTCCTTTCAACGAAGAGCATTACCGGAAAACTGAGGTTGGCTCAACCGTTCTAACCGGTGAGCCCGGATTCTCAGTGCTTTACCGCACGTGGGCTCGACCAACGCTTGAAGTTCACGGTATGCCCGGAGGATTCACTGCGCCCGGCGCGAAGACGGTTATCCCCGCCAAAGCTTCAGCCAAGGTTTCCATGCGACTAGTTCCGAATCAAGATGCGGACGATATCCTTGCCCGCTACACCAGTTTTGTGAAAAAGCTCACTCCCAAGGGCATCCAGACCAATATTAAGGTTTGGAGCAAAGGGCCCGCGTGCGTGGTAGGCACCGACAATAAATTTGTGAAGGCCTCCACCGAGGCGATGCGTGAAGTGTTCAAAAAGGACACGGTATTCATCCGCTCGGGAGGCTCCATTCCCATCGTGACGGATTTTCAGGACGTTCTGAAAATTCCAAGCGTGATGATGGGATTTGGATTGCCGGACGATAATCTGCATGCGCCGAACGAGAAGTTCCATATTCCAAACTTCCATCGCGGCATCGAATCGATCTGTTTATTCTTCGAAAATCTGGGTGAACAGTAGCTTGGACGAACAGTCGCTACTGTTGCGGTGGACTCGGTTCCGGGATCGGCTGGGTTGGGGTATCGCTGATTTCTGGTTCCTGAGTAACTGCAGTGGACATCGACTCTTGCGGGGGTGTTACAGGCTCAACGACAACCTGAGCTACGGTTGGCTGCGACGTGCCGCATGGATAGACAACCGCCTCAGCAGCGCCTCCCTGCTTGGGAGTCAGCACGACTCGCCCTATTCCATTTGGATCCCGCTCTGATCCGACCACAATGAAGTTGAAATGAGAGCCGTTCAACAATGAGGCCAGCACCTCTTTAGGAGCGCCAGGCCCCAGGTTGGTGAACACCTGCTCGCCCTCTGCTCCGGCGGGAATGGCAATCTCGGCTCCGGTACGTCGATGCACTTCAGAAAGAACTTCCGACAAGTTGGCTTTATTGGAGCGAATGCTCAACAGTCCGTTTTCGAATAAAACTTCGACTCGCGGCAGAGATGGTGGAGCGATGGCGGGCGTTTGCGCGGACGTCAGCGCCGCATTGTGCAAAACTCCGTCGTTTGCGACCGGCCCCTCTTCCGGACGCTCGATCGAAATAATGGTTTCAGGCCTTGCCCCGGCAGGTGGGCTAATCTTGCTCGCGCCCAACTTCACGACCACTCTGTTTCCATAGGGAAATAGCTGATAAGGCTGTGGCGACTTCAAGTCGAGCACAACCCGGGTGACGGGAGGATTAGAGGAGAAAATCCCTACGCGCGCTTGCTTCACCTCACCATTGTTAATCGCAAGAGTATGTAATTCCCTAGCCGGCATCGCGTTAGGAAAATCGATTACCAGGCGGTCCGGCCCGGTAATAATTTGCGCCCGTGGAACGACGGGACCACTTGCCGCTATCTCCACTTCCAAGGTGCTGCCGGCAAGCAGTGAAATTCGACGAATCGTAGTGACGCCCTTAACGGAGTCCTGCACCTGCGCAGGCGATGTGCCGACCCACAAACCGAGGCACAGCAGATAGTAGGCTGATATCTTCAGGACACTTCTCATTTCCTGAGATTAAAGCAGGGCTCACGAATTTACTGAGGAACTTTGGTTGTTGTACCACAGTCGGAAGTGCGTGGATACTGTGATTCCCTGCGGTCCAGATACTAGGCTTGTTCCCTTGAAAGGACCCTCCAGGCTACTATTGCCGCCAATATTTCAGCGCAAATCAGTTCGGCGCTGCCTGGTTCCGGAACGGGAGCCGATGGAGGACCAGGACCCGGACCCGGCGCTGAGCCGCAGGTTCCGTTGCTAGTTTTTCCACAGGTACTTACCGGGACGAGCGGAGAGCCAATTGGCAGATATCCACTTCCCAGGGGTAATAGCGCACTGGGACCGGCAGACCCCGGAGGCAGTGCGGCGGGACCCAAGCCAGCCGAGTTTGGTCTGCTTTCCAATGCCGAGTGAAAATCCTTCGGAAAAGGTATTTCGGTGGAACTTCCGTCGATGGGTTGATCGAGGATGGCAGCCGATGGCTCTCGCGAGAAACCATACTTCTGCGGAAGCGACGCGACTCTGTTGCCGCAACGCGCCCGCGCCGTGATGGTTCCATCAGTGATCAGCTGCTCGCCCTTGTGCAGACTGACCTTCTTGGTCGTCCAATAGATTCTGTCGCCTATGCGATAGGAAAGATAGACCAGACTAGGTTGATGAACCGTTACAACTCGCGCCTTGCTGAAGTCGAACCGCGAGTAATGTTCCCGGACAGCAGGATCGCGGTCACTGACAGCTCTCAGCTCGGCCGGACTGCGTACTCCACCGGGAACGACAGAATACGGATAGATCAGGCGCCCGGGTGTTGATGGTGTCCCTAAATCAGGAGCGACCACGTCCGGATTTAAATTCTGATTCTCTTCAATCCATTCCGCGCTAAGTTGGCGAGTGGGGCCATCAGTTGGCACAAGCCAATAACGCACGAGCCATATCGAGGTCAAGGACAGAAGAAGAAGGGTCGAAAAAGCCGCGACACGGTGGAACTTCGAGCGCCGCAAAATCTTGCGCCTACCAAAGTGGCTCAACTGAAACTCCTACCAGCACGCTAGGGGAGGGCTTCGAAAGACGGTCTGCTAATGCTTAAGTGCAATTCCATCTCCATACTGATGCGTTTAAACCTTCTAGAAACACTGCCAAATAATCAGAGATCAAAAAGTGACCCCATGTTAGAGGAAATTATTTGCACCACAGGAATAATTTTTGGGATGAACCGAAAGAATTAATCCCCGGGGGAAAAAGCCGGGGATTTTTCTCATGCCAAATGGCGTCTAACGAATCAAGAGAGTCACTGCGCGGCAGGCTTGTGATGCACTGGAGGCCTCTTCTTTCCCGGCGCCGGAGCCTTCGTTAGCAGAGCGCCCTTCTCCATCGTCATCACGAACGGATTGGGCACGTACGATGCCGGTGTTCCTTCGAAGTCGAATGTCGCGCCTTCAGCCGGCATCAATCTTGGCGGAATCGGGCCAGTCATGGTGAGGGTGATGTCGGCGCGCTTGGCCTCGTTGTCATCTTCAGTACCCGCGATGTCAAGCTCGGTTGGGGAAGCTTTTATCACCCAGCCTTCCATTTGCAGAGGCAGACCTTTAATGACGTTCCACACTTTGTCGGCATCCTCCTGCGCTCCGGAGGAAAGCACTAATTGCCACTCGGCAAAGCTCATTTTCTTAATCTCATCTGGCGTTTTGGCGTTCACCAGATCGTGCGCCTGCTGAGCAGGTGTGGGAGGCACGTACTGGGCGATGGTGAATCCCGCCGGCGGTAGCGGATTCGTTTTTGTCTGCGCCATCAAATCGGACCATCCTTGATCGGTCCCGTGATACTTCGTATAGACGCTTTTTCCGTAGGCTTCGATCTTAGGACCATCAGGAGTCGCAGCCGCAAGATTCGCGGTACGCGCAATAAAGAAGAGTCCGTTCACGCTGTCTGGTGGGCTAGCAGTTAAATATGCCAGGGCTAACGGATAAACATCCTGCAGACTAGTGGGGTTCGCTTCGACGGTGGCACGCAGATACTTTTGCGCAGAGGGATAATCCTTTGTCTGGAGGGCGGCAAATCCGGCAACACTATTGAGGAGCGCGCTCAGCTGGGCTTTTTGTTTAGCGAAATCGGCGTCGGCCACGCCGTCGGGCTTCGCCATACTTGGGAGCGCCGCCAGACCTTGCTCGGCATACTTTCGCGCATCCGGCCAATTATTGGAACTCTTCGCGCTATAGGCTAGCAACGCTAACGCACGCACATTGTTCGGATTCGCCTGCAAGAGCCGCTGGGCGGCCTCCATCATTTTGGCCTGATTGCCGGCCTGTTGATACAGTCCCATCAAGGTTTCAAGAACATCATTTTTCATCACGCTGTTGGGATACTGCACCAGGAATGCTTCGAAGCCGCTTGTTTTGGCAGCGGGATCCTGCTGCTGCGCCGCGCCCATATAAGCGTTGTATTCTGCCGGATCTTTAATCACCGGCGCAGCAGATGCGGAAGCGCCTGCCGCCGGGGCTTGCCCCTGTGGTGTAGTTTGCCCACCCGCTGCACATGCCGCAACTGCAAGCACAATCACCACTAGACTCGTCTTCATTTCGAAAGGCTCCTTGAGTGTTTGGGAAATCGAATTTGAAACTGAATTTCGGAAAAGCGATTTTAGCCCGAGCATTTAACCGGTAACCCAGCCGGAAGTATAAAAGCGGTGTGCTCCATCAGGGGCTCCGGAAACCTTCGCGCTTCTCGTTCCATCCTCCAGAACACGAAACTAAATTTTCCGGTGTGCGGATTATAAGTATGTGCGCCGCCCAAGGCAAGCATCTTTCCCGCTTCTCCCCGCTCATCTCTTGAGATGCAATAACTCGCCGACCCGATAGTTCCGCTTAGAACCACTAGCACCGAGTAGCCGAAGAGCTAGCTCTTCAGAGAATAAGCCCAACTATGAACGGGGTTGTTCTGCTGGTACAACTGGCAGTATTACAGGAGGTCGTGTCATTTCTGACCGGCAATGTTGGTACAATTTCACGAAATGGACAGGAGGTCGAAAGTGTCACAATCTCGCAACCAAGGGGAAGAGTCTAAAATGGTCCGACACCGAATCCTTCAGGCGGCAGCGCTGTTTTTGACCTTACTGGCCGGGTCGTGTGCAATGGCGCAAAAAGTGACGGTACAGTTCGATCCGTCTGGCGCCTTCAGCGACTATAGGACGTTTTCCATTCTGAATGGAACCTTGAACAGCCGGAATCCTGCATTGAACAGCGATCTGGTAAAGAAACAGATTGAGGCCGACATCAGACGCGATTTGACGGCGCGAGGACTGACCGAAGTGCAGAAGCAGCCTGACCTCCACGTTGTCTACCACTTTGGAGCGGCGCATAAGACTGAAGTTGAAGCTTTCCCCGCAGGATGGCGGGGTTGGGGCACGCGGTATGTAAGAGTGCCCTATGCGGAGGGAACCCTCGTTATCGATCTGCGTTATACGGGAACCCATTCATTAGTCTGGCGTGGCATTGCCTCCGAGGAAAAAAATGATCCGACAAAGCTCGCAGGCAAACTGGACGACATGGTGAAGAAGGCATTGCAGAAATATCCGCCGAAGGAGAAGTAGTCCGCGCTGACGGTTTTTCACGCGACGACTCATGGAAGTTTAGTTTCGCAAAAATTTTTGCATCCCTCGAGCGTAAGAGTCTCTAGCTAGCCATTAAGTAGTAACCCATCTTCCTTGACATTCGTCACCGGAAAATGACACACTTCCAGCCCCATGCATTCCCCCAAAAGGTGCACCACCAGCGGGATGCGGCAGATAGACCCCAAGGAGATTTACCTATGTCGAATCGCCGAGCTCAGGTTCAGTTCTGTACAAGAATCGCCCTTCTGCTTGCAGCTGTAGCATTGATAGCAGGTTCTGGATACTCGCAATCAACAGATTCACAAACCTCTCCCAGCAGCTTTCTGGCAAATGCTAAGAACCTTGGTGCGGAGGACGCTTCCAAGGAAATCTCAGTCACTGTTTGGCTGCAACTGCGGAATAAAGGCGCGCTGGATTCAATGGTTCGGGATATATATGACAAGAACTCGCCCAACTATCATCATTTCCTGACCCGAGAGCAATACAGGTCGCAATTCGCGCCGTCAGCCCAAGATGCGGGTACGGTACGAGCCTATCTTGCGAACAACAAACTGAATGTCACTTCGATTGAGAAGCACAATCACTACGTCACCGCAAGCGGCAAAATCGGAGATATTCAAAAGGCGTTCAATGTTCAGATCAACCGCTTCAACATTAACGGCGTGGTCCACCGCGTAAATATGTCAGAGGCCTCCGTTGCAGGATCTGCCGGAGCGCTGATAGCGACGGTGCAGGGACTGAACGACCTTAAATATTCATCGTATGCAAAACCCAGCGTCAATCCCGATACCGGTAAGCCCTACCGGGGCGTACCTCTGTCGTCTGTAGGGTCGGATGGACTCGTTTTCAGCCAGCAGTGCATGCGCCCTCCTGAGGCGCATATCTTCACGACGGGGGGAGGCGCTCCGTTCGCTGTTTATTCTGGCAATCGGTACGGGCAAGACCTGGGGACTCCGCCTCCAAATGCGCCTTCATGTGGCTACGACGCAACGGAAATACAGACGGCGTACGGATTAAAAGCACTTTATAGCACTGGTTGGGACGGTACTGGCCAGACCATCGTAATCGTTGACGCATTCGGTTCGAATACGATCACTGCGGATGCGAACCAGTTCTCGACAATGAATGGGTTACCCCCTCTCACCTCCAAAAATTTCCAAATCTTTACTCCAACGGGTCCGGTTACGTGTGACGCTTCCCCAGGCGGTTGCATCGCAGGAAATTGGGAGTATGAAACGACTCTGGACGTTGAATGGGCGCATGCGATTGCCCCAGGAGCCAACATTGCGCTCGTGCTCGGTGTCGACAACAACTTTTCGACACTCGATGAAGCAAATCTGTTTGCTATAGACAATGAGTTGGGCAGCGTAGTATCCAACAGCTTCGGAATTCCGGAAATAGTACTTGTTGACTTTCTCCCTTCGGAACTCGTAGTTGAAAATGGCATCGCAGAAATTGCCGCAGCTCTAGGAATTTCGCTGGACGTTTCTACGGGCGACGCTGGCGACAACCTCATCTTCGACAAGAATAACTTCGGCATCAACTCTCCGTCGGCCGGTGGAGGCACATCTCCGTTTTACACGGCTGTTGGCGGCACCAGCACCTTCTTGAATTCGGACAACAGCCTGAACTTCCAGACCGGCTGGGGTTTCAACGAGGCACGCATAGCAAATCCGACTCCGAACCCTCCGACCATTCCCCCTCTCCTTTTTGGATTCTTATCAGGATCTGGTGGAGGAGAGAGCACCTTCTTCCTCAAGCCTAAATTCCAGAAGAAAGTGCCTGGTAAGTTCCGGCAGACGCCGGATATCTCCATGAACGCCGACCCAGAGACCGGAAATGAGATCTTCATTACCGATCCCAATCACGGTAACAACCAGTTGGTGGAGGTATTTGGAGGTACCAGTCTCTCTTGCCCAATGTTCTCGGCACTATGGGCGATTGCGAACCAGGCAGCCGGAGTTCCACTTGGTGAGGCAGCTCCATTGCTGTATGAACTGCCCACTGGCAGCATCCTCGACGTAGTCCAGGTGACCTCTCCATTTAACGTTACCGGGACCATTTTTAATCCGCCAAATCCGCCGCTATTCGAGTCGGCGAATGCCTTGGCGCAACCTGAGGGAAAGACGAAACTCTATGTCAGTGCTTTATTCCAAAGTTCAACGTCAACCAGATGGGACGTTTTTACATTTGGCACCGACTCGTCGTTATTCACGGCGCCCGGATGGGATAACGTGACCGGGTTGGGCACTCCAAATGGATTGCCCTTCATTCAGGCAGTCGTTGCACTGACCAAGCCACCAGCCAACTAACCGTTTCGTTTTTATTGAACTGATTTCAGGGCCGCTGATCGCCAGCGGCCCTATTTTTTGCTCAAAATTGTGAGTCAACGATCTTCACTTAAAACTAACTTTGCTTTAAGTGGTAATCCCCCGATACAACTGTTCGGCGAACATTTTTCCGTCCCAATACTCCACATGCGCTTTTAGCGGCGTCTTGGCCTCGGGATCGATACAGTTTTGTACCCCTTTCGGATTTGCCCTCGCATGAACGTAGTGTTCCGGATGCTTCGCGTTCAGCACATTGGGGGGATCGTAGAAATCCAAATGACCGCTAATGATGTCCGCATGCGACCAAAGATTCACCCACTCTTGCGGACGATTAGCGTAACTCGCGATCATCGGCTGCACTGCGGCGGCTCCCACCTCGCGTACCTGTGAACGCATATCCTTCTGGGTGCGAAAAACAAATGCCGTTTTGTCCAGTGGAGAACCAAAGGTGAGAAACATTCTGGTCCGAGCTGCGACCTGTAATGGTTGTGCGGAAAACTGGTCATCCATCAGAAGGCCGTTAAGGACGTCGTATCCGATCACCGATCCCAGAGAATGCCCGACCACAACAATCTTGTTATAGAGGAATTCGGAGTCGTTGGCGGTTCTGGCGCGATAGATAGCGCTGGCAACTCTCATCGCGGTTTGCCAGATTTGCCAGCGTACTTCCCAAAACTTGCTGACGGTATGCGCTGCGATGTATGCGGCGACGTCGCCCACATATTGGATAAGGGTAGTGCGCACTCGCGCCGCGGCCCCTATCTCGACAAGCCAGAGAACCAGCACGAGCAACTTATAGTTCGAGACGAAGTTTCTCCACCGGCCATCAGGAACGACCCGAAGAAAGAAAGCCCATTGAGCCACGTGTCCCACCATGAAGACCGCCGATAGGACAATCAAGAACGCACCCGAATAGATAAACAGCCATGGGATCAGCATAGGCTTGGCACGCCCGAAGACAAAGATGCCGATCGCAATTAAGAGCACGGCCGCATCAGCCAGAACGAAATCCCATGTCAGCAACGGCAGCATGTCGCTGTTTGGAAAGGCCTGGCTGCTGCCGATTGCGCGAGAGGCCGCCGCAGCCGTTGCTACTCCATTGATGAAGATCAAAGCGGCCAAGAGCGCCATAATTCCTAGAAACACGAATGTAAGCTTCTCCGTCGCTAGCAGGAATTGTTGTTCGGCGCCAAACATCCAGCGCCGGTAAGTTCTGGCTGTGGTGTTCCTGATGCCGTTCCATCCCGCATCGAAGAGAAAATTCACGACGTCCATGGCCGAAACTTTGCCCTCGGTAAGTGGCGCCCAATATGCTTCATAGATGTGCACGTCATACTCTTGTCCAGTGCTTTGCCTGAGCTGCATCTCGGCACGGACCAGCTCCGGTTCAACATCGTCCCTTCCCTGAGTTCCGAGACGAACTGAACGAATTACCGATTTGCTGACGGTTCCTCCCCCTGTCTCAACTCCGCGCGAGGCGGCTTGTGCTACGCCATCGATCGTTTCGTAGGGCACTTGCTGGCCCATGCCGTGGGCAACCAAAATCGCAACCCGGTTTACTGGAGGCGAGTCGGGTGGTCTGGCCGCGAAGGTCTTTGGCAACTCAGGAAATACTGCGGGAGAGCCCAATTCGAGATTCATCGTAGCCATGAGAGAGCTCCAGAGATGAAATTCGGACCGGGAAACCAAAATTTATGGCAGTTAGCCAACCTTGTCAATGTTAATGGTGATACGTGAGCCGCAAGAATTAGCAGCTGAATGCTATAGACTCTCACTGCGCTGCGAAATCCACGCGAGGTTCCCAACTAATTTGGATGCTAATTCCGATCTGACTTCCCCGCCCCGGCGACGATGGAGAATCGCATTTTTACTCGCTTTCGGCGTAGTAGTAGCTTTTTTTGATCGCGTGAATCTATCGGTTTCTCAGGCTTCGCTGCACGCCTCGTTTGGAATATCCGTAGTCGCGTTTGGTTATCTATCAAGCGCCTACAGCTGGACCTACGCCATTATGCAAATACCGGGAGGCGTGCTGCTTGACCGGTTGGGAGTTCGCCGAGTTGTTCGAGTCAGCACGCTATTGTGGAGTGCAGCTTCTTTCGGTGCGGCGGTCTCGACTGGCGTTGGAGGTTTTGTAGCCGCGAGGTTCCTCCTGGGAGTGGGAGAGTCGCCAACTTTTCCAGGTAATGCGAAGGCCATCGGCTATTGGTTTCCTACACACGAGAGAAGTCTGGCGACTGCAATCACCGACGCGGCTGCAAAGTTCTCTACCGCAATCGGAGTTCCCTTCCTCGGAATTCTCTTGTTGCATTTTGGTTGGCGGTGGAGCTTCGCCGCAACCGGCTTCATCAGTCTTTTCTATTTTGTGCTATTCGTTTTGGTCTACAGAAATCCCAGCGAGGATAAGCACCTCTCGGATGTCGAACGCCAATTCATCGCCCAAGGCGGAACTCAGCCGGAAGCTACAGCGACGACCGGCCGTCGAGCTTCCTTAGGATATTTGTTACTACAGCCGAAGGTCTGTGGACTCGCCCTGGGGTGGGGTGCTTATAACTACACTTTCTATTTGCTGTTGACGTGGCTTCCGAGCTACCTGTTATTTTCGCTTCATCTCGATCTGCTGCACTCCGTTTCTTACACAAGCATTCCCTGGTTGTTTGCAACATTCACTGACCTTGCCGCGGGCGGTTGGCTGGTCGATGCCTTGATTGGGCGTGGTTGGAATCCGAACCTAGTACGGCAGTCTGTTCTGATTGGTGGAATGGCCATGGGACTGGGAATTCTAGGCGCAGCGCGTCCGCACAGTGTCGCTGGCGCTTTGTTCTGGATCAGCGTTTCTCTAGGCGGATTGGCGGCGGCAGCGCCTGTGGCTTGGACGGTTCCGTCGCTGATTGCTCCTCGGGAATCCGTGGGGAGAATCGGCGGGATCGTAAATTTCTGTGGTCAGCTCGGCGGGATTACCGCGCCGATTATAACGGGATACATCGTTGAAGCTACGCATTCCTTTTCATCCGCGTTTGTGACCGCCACCGTTATCCTGGTGGCGGGTATTGCGGCGTATGTAATTCTGCTGGGACGCATGGAGCCAATCCCAGACCCGGCATGATTAGGACTGCTATCCCGAACGGAAGCCGAGCCCGCCGGAACGATTCTATTTCAGCTTTACGAAAAGCAAAACGAAGATCGCCCACACGCCAACGGTTAACGGAAATTGCACGAGTTGCGCGGTTTGCACCGCAGTCCCCTTTGGCAGAGCGAATGTAAGCACAAGCATGGCCAGGGCAGTGAGAATCCCCAGGACTAATTTGGTCATCCAGTTCATATTGGTTTCCCTCGCTTTCGCGGTCGCCCGCCCTCTTGGATTGCGGATTACGTCCAGCGCAAGAGTATACCCTGCACATGATTTGGTGCACGCAGATTCTGTTGGTGGCCTACCTAAAAGGTAACTACCCCGAAACTCAAATTTAACGGTCTGCATTGGTGAAGGCCAGCCACGTCGCCGCGTAACTTTTGTATACTTCGCGAATCCCATCTTTGTTAGGTGTCGGATTGCCAGTTCGGGTTCCCGGCAGGAGCGCATCAATGAACCGCATCGATAGCCGGAAGTTTAAGAGCATGAACCGGCGAGAGCTATTCAAACTTGTTCCGGTTGTGGCGCTGGGCGCTTTTGCGATCCCGAAGTTCCAAAAACCGCTTCTTAAAGCCGGCCTTGGCTTCAGCGATTGGGCTTCAGCGAAGCTTTTTCGCAAAGGTCATTTGGCACCCACATTTAGTGATTCCGAACTCACCCCGTTTGACAAGTTTCCCCTAAATACTTACGACGTGGACGATCCCGGTGTTGATTTTGACAAATGGACTCTGACTGTCGTCGGCGAAGTGCAGAAGCCGGGAGACTACACGCTTGCCCAAATTCAGGCTCTTCCCAAAATCACGCAGAACGCACGGCATGTTTGCGTCGAAGGCTGGGATGTAATTGGCCGCTACGGCGGCGTTCGCCTCTCCGACTTCCTGAACAACATCGGCGCCGATACGACTGCGCGTTTCGTCAGCGTCGAGTGCGCCGACGATTACTACGAATCGCTGGACATGGCCACGGCACTGCATCCGCAGACTTTGCTGTGTTACGAAATGTACGACCGGCCGCTGACCCGCGAACATGGCGCACCTCTGCGACTCAACATTCCAACGAAAATCGGCTACAAACAAGCCAAATACCTTACGGATTTGAAAGTAACCCGTGTCCTCGATCGCGTCGGATACTGGGAAGACCAGGGTTATTCGGAATTCTATGGCTTGTAAGCGAAGGAAATGAACACATGTCGACTCAAGCGATTGCAATTGAGAATCCGAAGACCGGCGAAGTCACCGAAGCTGTCTACGAACATCCGCTTATAGTCCGGCTCTGTCATTGGATCAATGCGGTTGCACTGTTCGTAATGGTAGGCAGCGGACTGCAAATCTTCCGCGCCTTTCCCAGCTTTAGCGCAAAGATTCCACAAAAAGATTTAATTCATTGGCCCGAAGCCTTTGCGCTCGGAGGCTGGCTCGGAGGCGCGCTGCAATGGCACCTTACGTTCATGTGGATCTACATGGCCAGCGGACTGGTGTACATGGGCTATGAGATTTTCAGCGGCAACTATAGACAGATTCTGTTCACGCCGAGGGACATACCCGGTGTGTGGCCGATGGTACGTCACTATTTCTTCTTCGGCCCCAAGCCTCCTGAGAAAGAGGCTTACAACCCCTTACAGAAGCATGCCTACACTTCAGCAATCGGATTAGGAGTGTTGTCGGTGCTGACCGGCATTGCAATCTGGAAACCGGTTCAATTCTCATGGCTGGCATGGATGATGGGAGGCTTCCACATCGCGCGGCTGTTGCACTTTCTGGTGATGTGGGCAATTTTAGCTTTCGTGTTCGGTCACCTCATCATGGTGATCCTGCACGGATGGAATAATTTTTTCTCGATGTTAACGGGATGGAAAAAAGATCCGCAATATTTGGCGAAATAGTTGTCGCTCGCGACTGCGGCGATTTCAGAGTCGCGGTGAGGGGTAATGCCGGAAGAGACGAGTCTGCTGGAGAATCCAGATCAACTCAACGAAGCCAAGCTGATCGGACGCATCCGCGATGGCGAGAACGAGCTTTTCTATGAGTTGGTCCGGCCCTACGAGCGGCGGGTATACGCTGCGGCTTTCGCAATTCTCCGCAACGAAGCCGATGCGGACGACGTAGCGCAGGAGGCCGTTCTGAAAGCCTTGAAGCATATACGGCAGTTTCGGGGCGAGGCCAAATTCAGCACATGGCTCCTCCAGATAACTGTCAATGAGGCGCGTATGCGAAGGAGAAAGGACCACTCCAATTTAATGGAGCCCATCGTCGACCGGCAGGAAGAGGACGGCTCCTATACACCCCGCGACTTTGCCGACTGGCGGGAAATTCCCTCGGAGAGTCTGGAGAGAAAAGAGGTTCGGCAGATGCTGGCCGAAGCCCTTACGCAGTTGGGACAGATATATCGCGAAGTGTTTGTCTTGCGCGACATGCAGCATCTGAGCATCGAGGACACGGCGAACGCCCTCGGAATTTCCACCGCGTCGGTCAAGACTCGGCTATTGCGGGCAAGGCTTATGTTGCGCGATTTGCTGGCGCCTGGTCTCGGCGGCACGTGGAGCGGTAGAGCGTCTTTTGCGAAGGGGAGCAAGCCATGGTAGTCAGCTGCGAAGAGGTCTGGGCCGAAATTTCGAATTATCTTGACGGCGAAATTGAGCCATCGTTTCGAGCCGCAATGGAAGAGCATTTGCGCGGATGTAAACACTGCTCGGCAGTGCTGGACGGCATGCGCAACGTAATTCAGTTATATGGAGATGAACGGATGCTCGAAGTGCCGCTTGGATTCAGCCGCCGCCTCCAAAGAAGACTCGGCGATAGTCTGCAGGGCACAAGAAGAACCTTCCTTGGCTGGATGGTCGCTGCGGCGGCAGCAGTCCTCGTCGTCGGCGGCTTTGAGGTTGGCAAATCGGCGGGCAGTAACCCCACCATGCGTTCAGAGCATGCCGAGACGGCAGCCGGAATTCCTCCCGAGATGACCGTAATTGTTGCGGAGACTGGCAAAGTATTTCACGTCGCCGGGTGTACCTTTATTCACGATAAGAACAAACTGCGGACACTTCCGGCAAGCGAGGCGATGAGAGAAGGTTACGTCCCATGTGTGCGGTGTTTGGGGCAGTACTTGAGTTAGGAAAGATTCGCCGGACGAAAATGGGAAGGGCACGACTTCCAGTCGTGCCGTAAATGTCGCTAGATAAGTGTTCGGCCCGACTGGAAGTCGGGCCCTTCCCGCCCTTTAATTCTGCTTCATCGTGTCATCGTGCTTCATGTTGTCATCACTTTTCATATTGTCATTCTTCATGCTGTCTTGAGTCTTCATCTTGTCGTTACTTTTCATGGCGTTCTTCTTGGCTTTCTTGTTGGCCTTGGCGGATTTCTTATCGGTACTCATGTCGTCTTTCTTCATCTGATCCTGTTTCATGTTGTCCTGTTTCATGCTGTCGTCCTGCTTCATGCTGTCATCGTGCTTCATGCTGTCGTCCTTCTTCATGTTGTCGTCGGACTGGGCAAAAGCCGCAAAAGATACCGCCAAAAAACACATCACCATCAATCTGCTGATCATCTTCTTCATGGAAATCTCCCGGTTTAAGAATAAGGCTGAGTAAATCAGCCGTGGCCATGGGATGTGGAGGGCGAGATAAAGTTACAAGAGTGTATGGACGACTTCCGGGCTCAGCAAAGCCATGTGCTGCGGAATCAAGACAACGTTTCCGCCTAACGAGAAACTGTTTGAGCCCTTGCAGGAGCAGGGCGCGTGCGCCGCAGTTCTTGAAATTGAAGCACGATGTCCGCTGCGAGGATCGAGAATGCGAGGCAGCACCACACCGCAGTCTCGATCGCCGGCGTACCGAGTTTCTCCCAGCCAGTCACGCCTACTATTACTCTGACTTCGAGAAACACCAACGCGACGGCAAAGCTGCGGGTCATCCATTGGCGGTGTTGCTGGACTTTGCCATTGAGAATGAACGCAAACGCTATAGCGGTGGTGAGCATCAACAAGGCGGCATCCACCGCAGAAGCGACGCTGAACGAGCGTGGCCCGCCCATTCTTTCCTCGAAGTACTGTATGTAAGCACCGATTGGACCAACGATAAGCACTGCTCCAACGTAGATTCGACCCATGACTCGATGCAACTTGGTGAAACGCCGGCGAAGCCGATCCGAGAACTGCATTGGACCCAGCAAGAGCGCGCAGGCTCCGGCCAGTCCATGAGGCAAGAGCCACCATTTAAAGGGTTGGTAGTGCTGCCATACTGGATCACTCCGATGAATCAGGAAACTCTCGTTGTGACGGAGGACGTATGCCAACATCAGTCCGACGAAGGCAAACAGAAAGTATTTCGGACGCAACATTGAGCTGCGCTGAAGTGGAGCCACTACAGTTGACATAGATCTCCAGGAGACTGTTTCAAGCTTGCGTGAGGACTATACAACAGTAACGCGGCAACTATCGCGGCAATGTTTCCGCGCCGCCTTGATTTTGTCTGCGGAGGATCACTCGAGTCAGTCGATAAAGAGGATAACTGGCCGCAACGGAAAGCAGTGCGTATTCACTGTTGCGTGTATCTTCCTTCACGGCCGCAGCGAGGAAGGCCACGGACCCAAGCCAAGCCAGGGCAGTTGTCCACGGATATCCCCACGCCCGAAAGGGTCGCGGAGCGTCGGGCTCCCGCCAGCGCAGTACAAACATTGCCGTATACGCCATGGCGTAATCCGCGACAAAGTAAAAAGCGCTGACCGCCAGCACAATTTCAAACCTGCCGCTCAATATGAAGATCACCGCCACCAGCGTACCGAGCACGAGCCCAACAGTCGGTGTTCCGCCGCGGTTCACGTGCGAGGCATGTCGCGAAAGAAGGCCGTCTTTGCTCATGGCAAACGGAATTCGGCTAGCCATGAGGTGATAGGCATTAATGGCGCTTACCAAGGAGACAATCATCAGGATTTGCAAAACCGTCTGCCCGCGGCTTCCAAAGATAACCGAGGCCACCGTGCCGAGCGCCATCGTCTGCCCGGCAATCTGTGGGATGGTAAGCACGTGCAGCAATGCCACATTCACCAACAAATAAATCGATATCAGGGAAAGGACGCCGTAGATCATCGACCGCGGAATATCGTGCGCAGGATTACGTACCTCTTCCCCAAAATAGATGACGCCGTACCAGCCGTCATAGGTATAAATAACAGCTTGCAGCGCAAGAAGCACCGCCAACCACGGAGAGAGTTCCACCAACAGTGACGGTTTTGCGAAAGCGGCTGGCGATGTATGAGTGAAGGCGAAGGCCGCCACCACCAGGGCCAGAAAGGCCAAAGTCTTCAGCAGACTCGTGATGTTCTGCGTCAGACTGCCGACCCTAATGCCGCGCCACTGTAGGAACGCCACCGCGACTGTGACAGTTACTGCCGAAAAAACGGTATGTCCGGCGAGAGGCGGGATCAAATTTCCTGCGTATTCGCCGATCACGATCGCAACAGCGGCGATCGAGCCGCACTGAGCCAGAAAGTCGGTCCAGCCCACGGTGAACCCCGCGAACTCCCCGAGCGCGCGACGCGCGAAGACATAGTAGCCGCCGGAGCGCGGTGACATCACGCTGAGTTCAGAGAGCGAAAATGCTCCTAGCAATGCGTACAAGCCTCCGACAACCCAGACTCCCAAGAACAAAACACGAGTATGCAGGTAACTGCCAACGTCGCCAGGCGTTCGGAGGATGCCCGCGCCGATGGTATTGCCGATCGTCACTGCCAGGCCAAAACCCACGCCCAAGATCCGCAGCAGGCTACCGCGGGATTTTCCGGCGATCGAAACAGTTTGTTGGGGAGCAGTCGTCGCGTCGGGTGTGCTCAATGGTCGGAACCTCTACCGCAGATTTCGTTTGGCTGAATACTATACAAGCGCAGCGGTTTTTCTCGGGGGATTGTAAAAAGGAAGCTTCACTACTCTAGCGGGCACGGTTCGACGGGTGGCCTCAATGGTTATTTCCATCTCCAGCGTGTTTCCTTCTTTTGCATGCTCCGAGATTACGCTCGCCAACGCGATCATTTTCTTTAGCAGCGGCGACCATGTCGTGGACGTGGCTTTCCCCACCTGATGCTTGCTCGAATATAAGGGCACATGCACACGGGATGCCGTGCTGGGTGCCTGCGGGGCAAGGCCCATATCATCATGCAATTTTTCGACTGATGGCCAATCTACCTCCAGGCCCACGAGACGGCGCATTGCAGATTGGGGTTGCCGTTGTTCCTTTAGGAGCGCCGAGCGCCCGGTGAAGTTTTCCTTGTCGAAGTGCACCATGCGTGCCATCCCCAGCTCGAATGGAGAATATTTTTGCGACGGGATAAGCGCCTTCTTACTGGAAGTGTAATCGACCTCGATCAATAACAGTCCGGCTTCGATGCGGGCTACATCGAGCGCCAGCATTCCGGCTGCGTGGATGTCG
>Ga0073928_10005493_pt1 | contig 17740 bp, 19 predicted proteins | sample PaiPotPPA55metaG_FD_76969 | JGI IMG/M metagenome (GOLD analysis project Ga0073928, IMG submission 76969) | Iron sulfur acid spring bacterial and archeal communities from Banff, Canada, to study Microbial Dark Matter (Phase II) - Paint Pots PPA... ... | reverse complement strand
TACGACAGCAGCGTCGAGACTGCGAGAAGTGCCGATAACAGATTTACCGTAATGGCTAGATAAACTCCTCCGGCCACGCTCAACAGAATGCCAAACAAAAGCGCCTCATGCGTGCTCAGACGTCCCGATGGCAGAGGACGGTTCGCGGTCCGGCGCATCTGGCCGTCGAATACCCGTTCCATCCATTGATTAAGAGTCGCAGTTCCGCTAGCAACCAGGAGCGTGCCCACCAACGTGTTCACCAAGCCTGCAATCTTGAATGGTCCCCGCGAGGCGAGATAATAGCCCGCCGAGGTGGTCATCAGAATAAGCAGGTTCACTTCCGGCTTAGTGAGAGTGTAGTAATCCCGGAGCTTGGACGTGAGAGTCTGCGGAGCGAGAGAGGTTGCCATTAGATTAGTGGTCGCCATTTTACCAGTCTTGACCAGATTCGTCTGTTTCTTCGCTTCGCTTAAACTGATTGCGCTTGTGATGAAGAATGAAAATCATGCCTACGGACATGAACGTGGGAGGAATGATAAGGATCAAAATCCCACTGCGCAAGGCCTGAATCATTCGAGCGCCCGCGGAAGCAGCCTGGGTATAGCAGAGCGCGCAGCTCTGGCCGAACGCTGGCAGAGGGATTGTCAGCATGATCACTCCCATCAGCGCCATGAAAAGCAGGTGCGTTCCCTTGATCTTCATCCTTCCTCTTCGTTACTACTTGGAATAACTGGAAAACGGTGCGCCGACTCGCATCCGAAAACTATCGGTCCATCCATATTGCATCCCCAGCAGGACGGAAATCGTAGAGATGGCTACCAACCACAGAAAGCCCCGCTTTTCCCCCCACAGGTGCATAAACACCAGGACTGCCAGCACCGCCTCGACAATGGCGACCATCATCATGCGCGTGAACATTTGCGATGCATCGATATCCTGATACGCGATGACGAATTGCAATCCCGCCAGAGCCAACAGGCAAACATAGACCCCTACGTACTTACCGGTTCCACCACTCTTGTGTTGTTCCGCGATTGCCATAATATTCAGCTCCGTGTATTCCGCTGTGCTTTCAATCTAGTGGGACAGATTCATGAGATAGACGAGCGGTACCACAAACATCCAAACCAGATCCACGAAGTGCCAATAGAGGCCCAGAATCTCGATATCATCGGCATTGTAACGGCCGCCTTTGTAGCGCATGCCCACTGCGATTAGAGCGATCACGCCACCGGTAACGTGGGTGAGGTGCAAACCGGTGATACTGAAAAATGAGGCGCCAAACAATCCAGTGCCCCACGGATTCTTAAACAGGGTCATGCCTTCGTCGATGAGCGCCAGCCATTCACGAACGTGGAGCAGGGCGAACAGAATGCCGGCTGCCGCAGTGATCATCGTCCATCGAAAAGCTCCGGCCTTGTCCCCTGCCTTCGCCGCCTGCACTCCGAGCAGCATGGTCAAGCTGCTGGTGAGAAGAATGAAGGTCATCACCGCGACGTTGGTGATGCTGTGGAAAGGTCTTGGCCAGTTGGCAGTGCCATTGCGCAGGAATCCGTAGGCCACCAGGCACGCGGCGAACGTCATGGTGTCGGCGATGATGAACAGCCACATCGCCAGCTTTTTCGTGGGCATGGAAAACGGGGTTCCTGCTGTCAGGCCTGCGGAGTGCCCTTGCATCGTCAAATCGGCTTGGCTCACGGCGCCTCCTAGATTTTTAGTGCGTTAAAGCTTCATCCAAAGCAGCAACAGCAGATATACCCAAAGGACATCCATAAAATGCCAGTAGCGCGCGGTCGCATCCAGTGTGCTGCGCCGCAGAACTGACTTGTTAAGCTTACGTATTACAAAGACGATTCCGCCCAAGCCTCCCAGTATATGCAGCGCATGGGCCGCAGTCAGCACATAGAAAAACGAACTGCTGGGATTTGTGGCCAGGAAAAGGCCTTGGGCGCTCAGTTGCCGCCACGCGATGTACTGACCAGCGACAAAAAGCAGGCCGAGAGTTAATGTGACGTACAGCCAGCGTGCCGGGCGCTCAGCCTGACTTCTCAAACCTCCCATGAAAGCGGCTACGCGGCGACGCGAGACTTCCAGGGTCACGCTGCTAATCAGCAGCAGAACGGTGTTGAAATAGAGGATTGAGGGCAAGGTGAAATGCCGCCAGTCCAGCGACGCACCCTTGCGAACGACGAGAGCGCTGGTGAATGCGGCGAACATCATCGTGATGGCGAAAAGCACCACCCAGATGGCAGTTGAAGACGCCGGCGGCGAGTAGTGCTGCACCACACGCAGATCGCCATCCGCCGGCACCAGGTTCCGCCAGCCGCCGTTCCCGGAATGTGTTGTCTCCGGCAAACGACGTGAATCGATTTTCGGCGGTTCATGAACTGTTGTTGCCATGACGCACCAGACTCCTTACTGCAGATTCGCTATTGCTCTGGTTACTTCTCTTCGTTCACGGTTGCAACTTGCTCTGGCGAGGCTTGCATAACGTAGTCGCCAGTCGAACTCTTCACCCCATATTGGTAGGGATCGTGGTAAACGACCGGAAGATGATCGCCGAAATTGTTGTGCGGCGGAGGGGTGGTGGGCGTGCTCCACTCTAAGTAGGTGCCTTCCCACGGATTATCTGACGCTGGCTCGCCCCGGAACCGGCTGTGAATCAGGTTGTAGACAAAAACCAACTGTCCTGCACCGGTAATGAGAGCAGCGACGGTGATAAAGCGATGCACTGGTATGAGCGGCTGCATGTATTCAACCACAAATGCCGAGTAGCGGCGCACATTCCCGGCCATGCCCAGGTAATGAAATGGCATGAAGATGCAATACGTGCCGATGAAGCTAATCACAAAATGGATCTTCCCCAGAGTCTCGTTCATCATGCGCCCGGTCATCTTGGGGAACCAGAAGTAGGTTGCGGAGAAGATGCCAAACATGGCCGCGACACCCATCACCATGTGGAAGTGACCGACCACGAAGTAGGTTGCGTGCAGCATGATGTCAATCGAAGGCTGCGCCAGAAAGAAGCCGCTTACTCCGCCGCTGACGAACATGGAAACGAAGCCCAGTGCAAACAGGGAAGCCGAATTTATCCTCAACTTGGAACCATACAGACTGAATGTCCAAATCAGCACAATGATGGTCGACGGGATAGTGATGGCCAGAGTGGGGAAAGAGAATGCCAGCGAGGAGAACGGATTCATCCCGCTGACAAACATGTGATGTCCATAGACCATATAGCTAAGGACGGCGAGCGCTCACATGGAATAAATGAGCACTCTGTGGCTCAGCATCGGTCTGCGCATGTTGGTGATCAGGACGTGGGAAACGATGCCCATGCCGGGCACGATCGCGATGTAGACCTCGGGATGTCCGAAGAACCAGAACAGATGCTGCCAGAGCAGAGTGGATCCGCCGGAGTGCGGCTGCAGTTGGTCATTGAGTACCAGATTGGATGCCACAAAGAAGCTGGTTCCGGCTACGTGATCGAGAATCAGCAGGATGCATGCGGGCATTAAAACTGCAAATGCTGTGAGGCCCATGCAGGAGGTAATGAACCACGCCCAGGCGCTGAGCGGCAGGCGCATCATGCTCATGCCTTTGACGCGAAGGTCGAGCGTGGTGGTGATGAAGTTCAGTGCGCCCAGCAACTGGCCGACACAGAAGATAGCAATCGACGTTGCCCACAAAATCACGCCCATGCCTTCGCCGGGACCGGCAACCGAGCCCACCGCACTGAGCGGCGCGTATTGGGTCCAGCCACCGAGGGAAGGCCCGTCGCTCACGAAGAAGGCCGCGATCAGAACCCAGAAACCTACAAAGGTGACCCAGAACGACATCATGTTGAAATGGGGGAACGGCATGTCCTCGGCGCCCACCTGGATGGGTAGGAAGTAATTTCCGAAGGCCGCGAAGGGCGCTGTGGTGAGCACAAAAAAGACCATGATAGTGCCATGCATGGTCATTAATTGCAGATAGTACTCGGGCGTCATCACGCCACCGGGTGCGCCGTTCTTCGAGAGCAGTTGTAGACCAGGGATGGCAGCGTTGGTCCAGCCCAAGTGAATGCGCATCAGCCAGGAAAGCACCATTCCAATCAACGCAGCGAGCAGGGCCAGCGCGTAATATTGTTTGCCGATGACCTTGTGGTCCAGGCTGAAAACGTGCTTCCGAATGAAAGTTGTCGGCGCGTGGTGTTGTACCGCATGTGCTGACATATCGTGCATGGGCTCACCTCAAAAGAGATGTCTCGTCCACTTGAACGCAAGTGCACGGGAGTTACTGCATTGCCGCTTCTTTCTTTAGCCAATTATCGTAGTCTTCCTGGGACATCACCTCAAGATACGCCTTCATGTTGTAGTGCCCTAGGCCACAAAGCTGGGTGCAGACAATTTCGTACTTTCCGACCTTGGTTGCGGTGAAATGGAGAGAGACATCCAGTCCGGGGACAAAGTCCTGTTGAACCCGCAGCTCCCGCACATAAAAGGAATGTCCAAGATCTTTTGAGTGCATGAGCAGATGGATTTCCTTGTTGATAGGGATCCCCATTTCGGCGGTAACGATGTCGTCCTTGGAATCCGCATCATGGTCGGTATCGAGACCATAGAAATTCTGCGTGCCCTCATTGATCAGTTCGGGATGAATGGGGCCAAATGTCCCGTCGGGACCAGGGTAGCGGAAATAAAACGCGAACTGTCCGGCCTGGACTTGAACTGGCATGGCGCTGGCCGACGGTGGCGTAAAGTATACGTCAGCCCAAGCTTTCACTCCGAAGATCCCGAGAGCCACGACTTCCGCGCCCACCAGAAGCATGGCGGCAATCACCAAACCCTTGGCGCCGCCGGGAAAGGTCTTAATCTTCGCGTCCGGACGGGGGTTGGAGAACTGCCAGATGAAAAGAGCCAAAACGAACTGGGCGGCGAGAAAAGAGATTCCAGCCTCGGCCATGGTCTCCGACATCTGCTCGTCAATCAAAGCGCCATGAGTCGAGATGTCCTCGGGCGCCACCCAAGTGTGCCGGAGGATGGGAATCGCGGACGCTATTGCGATTACGATGATGATGACGGCAAAGAATTTCGCCATGATGCTTCGCCTCCGGCCGGCTATCCCCCGGCTGCAACGCCTGGTTAAAGCAGCCGCCACAACATCGTTGGCGGCTGTCCTTGGTTTGATGCGGCACGTTATGGTAGCCCAGGAAAATGAACGCTGCCTGAACCCTTCATGAATAATTGTTCATTTCGCCTTGAAAGTGAAATCCGCGGTCGCCGGTTTACCGGCGGCTACGGTAACTTTCTGGGTCTGATTTCCCAGTTCCTCTTGCCAGGCTGTGACCGTGTAACTGCCCGGCGGAACGCCATGGATTGTGTACGCGCCGCTTTTGTCGGTGGTCGCGTAGGGGCCCTTGACCACAGCGTGGTAGCCGTGCATCCAGGGATGAATGTTGCATTTCACCGGAATCATTTCCGGCGCTTTCCAACTGGTTACGATGGGCGGCGCTCCGGGCGGCTGCGACTTGTTCCACGGGATATTGCCAGTCATAGCGTTTGGCAGGGGATGGATGTTGTGGGTAGTCTGGTCGCTGGTAGTGACTTGAAATTCCTGGCCCGCGTCCAAGGCCAGAACGTGCGGAATGTACTGGCAACCCTTCTGGTCAAAGGTGGGTTTGGTTGACGGCGCAGCAGTAGCCTCATTGCCAGTCAATCCTTCGGAAATGTAGAGAACGACATTTTGCAAACCATCGCCTGGCCCAACCACGACATTCTCCATCGTAATGGGGCTGTTCTCGTGCTGCTTCACGCAGTACGGGTCTTTCGACATGTCAATGCCTCTCATGTGAGGCGCTGTGCCGCTGAGCTTCACGGTGCCGGCGATCGAGCCTTCCGCGGCAGCGCTGACGTGTTGGTTAAGGCTGACCGCCGCAAAGCCAATCAGTACTACACCCAATAGTACTGCCACGTACTTTGAATACTTCTGATTCTTCATCACTTTCTCCTGAAAATAGATTTCGCCACTGGTCCGAGACTACTGTGGATTCACCGGCTTTAATCCCAGTTGCTTGGCGATCTGTTTTTCCTTGGCGTTAAACTTGTTGTGGGGCTGCAACGTACGCAGATAGAAGACCAAGTCCCAGGCCTCGTCTGGCTTAAGGTTATCCGCGAAGGACGGCATAGGCGTACCATCCAGGCCGGTCATGAAGATTTTATAGATATCACGGTCGGTGCTACCGCACTTCGGGCGAGATCCGTCGGTAAAATTGTAGGGCAGAATTGCCCTGCCGAGATCGTCGGTGAGGGTGGATGCGGAAGGACCGTTGGCCATCCCCTGAACCCCGTGACACTTCCAACATTGAACCCTGCCAAATACTTCCTGGCCAGCTTTGACCCGCTCCGGCGTGACTTCAGGCTCCGGGGGAATCTGGATTGGCGCTCCCGCCTTTTCGTTCTGCCAGCGGGGAGAATAATGCTTGATCCATGCCACCAGGTCGGCGCGCTCGTCCTTGGTGAAGGTGTTCCACTGCGGCATGTTCGACCGATCTAAACCACGCGCAATAGTGTCGTACAGATCTTCGTCGGTAGGCAGAGTACCGGTTGGCGTGGAGCGGCACTTGAATATGCCTAACTGAAAATCGCGCGGCTTGGGATCAAGCCACACCGCATTTTCGCCATTGCCATCGCCGAGGTCGCCGTGGCAGCCGACGCAATATCTCCGGTAGGGCGCGGCGGCGGCTTTGGGATTGCCGGTGATATTGCCAATGTGGCTGGTCGCGGCCGGTGAATTTAGCCAGGCCTCAAGCTGATAGGTTGAAAGCTGCGCCTGGGCAGGCAAGGCTAGCGCGAGAACAGCAACCGCGCTTATCAATAACGAACTGTGCAGAAGTAATTTTGTCCGCATCGCTGTTCCTCTCTAGAAGTCGAAGTCGAAGCCGATTAACAATTCGCTCGAGTTTACGTTGTTGCCGTAGAACGAAGTCAGATCCTGGTGTAGAAAAGCGTATTCGTTGTGCCAGGCAAAACCCGCTCTGCTGGTCATGAATGGGTTGTAGCGATAGCCGATGGTATACGTTGTCAGGTTGCCGAGGTTCGATGGGGAGGGGGTGGCCGAAGCGGACCCATTTCCCTGCTGCGACACTCGCTCCAACTCAAACCTTCCGATAAAAATAAGCTGCGGGCTGTACACGTAATGCGCTTCGAACAAGGCGCCGTTCCAGCTCGGAGCCTGCGCGCCGGGAGGGAGCACGGTGCCGGGAACATTGTTCGGATTACCTATGGCGCCGACTGCATTCCCGTAGCCTTGTCCAAACCAGGCGCTGTCCGATCCGTGCTGGGTGACGACCTGAAGATCGAAGTGCGGACCAAAATAGAATTGGCCAACGAAACCTACGCGGCTGAAACCCTTGTTACCAATGCCCGATCCGGGGATGGGTACACCGCCAGCCGTCCGATAGAACGTTGGCGCCTCTCCTACCATGGCGTAGAAACCAAGACGCTCCACACCCAGCTTGCCGGCGTCAAATGCCTGACTGGCGGTAAAGAAACCGCTATAAGCATTCGAGCCATAAGGCAGCCCGACTTGTCCGTCGACAGTACTCAGCAAGGCTGCGGAGTAACGCGTGCGATCATCAGCCGAGTGGCCCATGACTTCCACGCCCAACTGGTTATCTCCGATCTGCCCGAAAATGTTGCCATCACCAATCGGCAGGAAGTGATACGTCTGGTAAATGCCGCCGATGCCGGTCAAGGTCAAAATGCGCTTTTCAGAAAGCAAATTGTCGAGTTCGAATTTACCGAACTTCACATTGAGCCAGGGGCTGCCAAACACGTTGTCCAAGCGGCCCATGACGGTTTCGAAATGAAAAGATGCAGTGTTGTCGGACGAAGGCAGCACATAAAACGAAATGTTTTTCTCCAGAGTGCCGCCAGTATGGAAGTCGAGGCCACTGATGTCGAAGCCCGAGGACTCAAGCCTTCGATCGACCGTACCGGAAGTGCCGTTACCGGGTACCGCATCCTCGGGGTCTCTGCCATTGCTGACCCGGTGCCAGATTGGAGTGATGCGGAAGGTCACTGGCCAGTACGAAGGATTCTGCCATATCGGAGCATCCCGATCGTTCATCAGCTGATAGCCGTTGTCTTTGAACTTTTGTCCAAAGTAATTCAGCATCGGCCAAGATTCGTGGCAGGCCGAACAACGCAAACCATACTTGCGGGCGAAGGCGGGCAAAGCATGAGCATTTTGCAAGCCGCCCAGCACCAGCACCAGCAGCAGCAAGCTACCGGCAAAATTTCTCCGGGACGAGATCATTACTCCTCCTGAATGCGAAGTCTTAACCGCAAAAACTGAAGCCAACTCACATAGACGCCACAACAAACGGACGATGCATGGTTCCAAATCTATAGATATTGTTGTCGGTTAGAGTTCGCTGAAAACGGTAGCATTTGACCAAATGACGGGAAAAACAGAAAGTCCGCCCTACCTGGACTGAGGACACGCACCTCAGGAGCAGTCATCTGGTCTCCCCTAAAGCCAATTGCAAGTTAAACCATCCATTCCCTGTAAAGTGCGCGTGGAGGGAGTAATTATCACGTTCGTTAGAGCAGTGTCATGAAAAAACCAGAAAGGCGATTCTTGCTATGCAACAAAATAATGAGACGATAACAGTTACCGCATTGGTTGCCCGCACCCGAATCTAAGTGAGTAACAAATATTTTTTTCTGTGTGGCGATCTTTTTTTCTGTGCGGCGATCAATGATATTAAAAAACTTTCGGGCATATGATTTTGCATACAATTGCTGCCCTACGAGAGATCACTCCCTACGAGAGATCGATTTGAGAAAAAATCATTCAAAAAAGTTGACAGCCAGCCCCAGTCGATGGAGTATGAGAACTTAAGAACTGACAATTCAGGATCCAGCAACTCCGCTCGTCCAGCTTTTGGATATCCGGCGATTGAAGTGCATGCTGAATATTGGTAGAAGGGCACAGATTCTCGACCTCATCAACAATACCACCGGAAACCAGCGCGCCCGACTCAGCCGCAAGTTCGCCATCGCGATGCTCTCCGTTTTCTGGCTCGCCATCGCCGTCGTTCCGCTTCACGGTCGCGAGCACAAAAAAGAACAGTATGGCTTAAGCTTCTCCACGGAAATCGAGGCTCCAGAGAGCGAGGTTCTGCAGGCAGTGCAGGTTGTGGCTGACGACGGCATCATTAAAGGCAGCTTCGAATACAACAAAGACAAATACATCGAAAAAGCCAATTCATTGTCCTCATCGTCGTTATTTCCCGAGTGGAAAGATCCGGGCACGGTGTTTTACAAGGTCCGCACGAAGGTTTTGGCGCCAGCGAATTTCAAGGAAACCGGCGACGAAGGAACGCTTGCCGTTCGCTATGTGGTACAGGGCCGGGATGCAAATCGCACCACCTTGCGCATCGATGCCGTATTCGCGGAAGATTTTCGCCGAATCGTGCATGAATCCAACGGCAGCGTTGAAAGCGCTGAGTATAAAGACATTCAGGACCAGGTTGATGCACTCGAACTGCAGAAAAGTCAGGCTAAGCAAGGCGAAAAGCAGCGCCAGGAAGAGTTAGCCAGGCAAGCTCTGCAGCACAAGAATGAAGAGGACGAAGCCCTGGCTTTGGCCACGGCGCAAACTTCCGAACAAGATTTGGAAAAGCACGTACAGGAGCTTCGCCGGCAAGCGGAACGTGTGATTAAAGCGCCTGGCGCGCAACTTAAATCCGCACCGTTTCACACGGCCTCGAATTTGAAGTCTTTGGACACCGGCACCGAAGTCGTGATTGTCGTCGCGACGCCCTATTGGTTCGGCGTCGAAACTGAGGATGGGCAGCACGGCTGGGTTCGTCACGACCAACTGGAGCCGCTGCCATGAGGCGAATCCATTTAATCCGAGCTTCCCAGCTGATGTTTCTTTTTTCGCTGGCTGCGCCAATGCTATCGGCCGCCCAAAGCACTCCCTACGAGCGCACGTTTTCGCAATCGAAAGCAGCAGTCGAAAAAACTGTCAGGCAGTTGCAGCCTTCGGCTTCCGGACGTCTGCCAACACTCGATGGTTTCACTCGTCCTGGCGATCGCCCTGTAGATCGCTTCCAGCGCGGCTACTATCAATGCGCGGTGCAGGTGACGGCAAGCTCATCCGGCGGCACGACAGTCCGAGTCAGCGCGAAGATAACTGCGTGGTACGCTGATCCCGCGGCAGCAAAATCCGGGTACCAGGAACTTCCTTCCAACGGCCGCCTGGAAACCGACTTTCTCGACCGTCTCGAGGACGCGCTCGGCAGCAAGGTCTCGTCAACTGCGGCGAACGCTCCCGTAAGTTCGCCAGCGGCGCAGCCTAAGAGCAAGTCTGTCGCGTCCGCACCGAACCTTTCTGCTCCAAGCATTTCTGCCCCCATGCCTGGGAATTCTCCTTTCAAAATGGGGGGTTCCGCTAACTCCGATCTCGCCGCGTCGTTAGCCACGCAGAAGGCGGTCGCCGATAAGCGCATGGATGACCTGAATAAAGAAGCGAAAGGGTTGGAGGAGATTTTGCGCCACCAAGCGCACCCTAACAATCTGGTCGCGGTCAAGAAGTCGGGTACGCCGGTGCTGGGGAATCCGATTGAAGGCGCCAAAGTTTTATTTCTCGCTAGCGCGGAAGATGAATTTGAAATTCTAGACACGAATGCGAACTGGGTGCACGTACGGATTTCAGGCTTGTCGCGCGGATGGATCCGGCGGTCTGGTGTCGAGATGCCGAGTAATTTCGCATCTGAAACGAAGGTTGAAAGTTCCCCAGCCCAAACTAACGCAGAAAATTTTCAGGTAAAGAATGAAGAGATCGCCTCTTTTCCCGGCACATGGGAACCGCTGCGCGGGAAAACCGTCAAAATCTTAACGGTGCAAAACAGCGCGGGCACAGCGGGCACCGGATCACGAGCCAAGCTGGAATTCGCCAAGTCACTTTTCGACAAGGAATACGCCGAACTCACGCAAGCCCCCACCACCGCCACCGGAGTGGTGCTGATCTTTGACTCAGAAGACGGAGGAATGGCGGCCGCAACCTTGCCCACGCTGCAACAATGGAAATCCGGCTCGCTTTCCGATCAAGCCTTCTGGCGCCGCTGCTTTCTGGATCCTCCGGAAACATTTAGTTTGCAAACGGCTCAATAGTTTCTTTGCGCGCCGATCTTCCCCTGATTTTCTGGCGCAATTATTGCGATTTCCATTGCCTTGACGCTTTATTTCTGCTAACGTGCGCGCGTCCTTCATTTTCCAAATCATTGCTTCCGGGGGGAGTTTATGGCGTTCTGCACCGTGTGTGGCGCTCAAACCGCAGATGGTTCCACTATGTGTCCGATACACTCGGGGGCTGCCGCGGCACCGCCGGTTACATCTACGGCTGGAGGAATGACTGACAACGTAGCCGGCATGCTGGCGTACGTCACGATAATTCCCGCAATCCTGTTTCTGGTGATCGAGCCTTACAACAAGAAACGGTTCGTACGCTTCCATGCCTTTCAGAGCATTTTTCTACATGTAGCCGCGGTAGTAGCCTGGATCGCTTTCATCATCATCTCTGCTGTGCTGGCATTCATCCCGATTCTGGGACATCTGGTGGCTTTACTGCTTTGGTTAACACTTTCTGTCGGACTTCTGATCGTCTGGGTTATGCTGCTGATCAAAGCCAATCAGGGCCAAATGTGGAAGTTGCCGGTAATCGGCGATATGGCCGAGAAACAAGCCAATACCGTTTAATTCCACCAGGCCTTCCGGCCTAGCCCGCGGGAGGCCTCCCTTCTGTTCGCCATCGAACTCTTCCATTACTGCACCGGCACGCAAAATGGCCCTCCTATTTACTTTTGATTCCGCTTAGTTTCGGGTAGTCTGTCTGATTCTGGCCGGGAGGGGAGACAGGCTTGAGAGTTCGGGTTTTTTACCACGACAAATGTTTTGATGGCGCCTCATCAGCGGCACTTTTTTCGCGCTTCTACCGCGAACGTATTCGCAGCGATGTTGAGTTCGTTTTCTCCGGCCTGCTGCACCGTGCGGGTTCGTTATTCGACGAAAACAACTTTGACGGTGACGAAAACACCATCGTGGATTTCAAATATTCTAGCTCGCCCAAAATCACCTGGTGGTTCGACCATCACGAAAGCGCATTTTTGTCGCCTGCAGACGCAGCCCACTTTGAGCAGGATCAAAGCAACCGCAAATTCTATGACCCGGATTTCAAGTCGTGTACGAGTTTCATCGCCACCATTGCCGAGCAGCGCTTCGGCTTCGATCCCAAACCCGTAGCCGATCTGGTGCATTGGACTGACATCATCGATGGCGCCATGTACGCCGATGCTCGTACCGCGGTGGAAATGAAAGCCCCAGCTATGAAACTGACCATGGTCATCGAATCGAATCAGACCCACGGATTTGTTCCCAAACTCATTCCGCTGCTGGCGACCAAGTCTCTGGGGGAGATTATCGAAGAGCCTTTCGTCGCATCGCTGTTGCCGCCGCTTCTAGAACGGCATCAACGATCCATGGCCATACTTAAGGAACGAATCCAATCGAAAGATGGCACAATTTTCTTCGATGTCACAGACCACGAACTTGAGGGCTACAACAAATTCGTGCCCTACTATCTGCATCCTGAATCCATCTATAGCGTGGGCCTGAGCAAAAGTACCTTTCGCGTGAAAGTTTCCGTGGGATCGAATCCGTGGGCGCCGTCGGAGCCGGTGGTCAACCTGGCGAAGATTTGCGAGCGCTATGGCGGCGGCGGGCACGCCCGTGTCGGCGCCATTTCATTCGAAGTCACACAGCAGAATGAAGCCCGCAAGGCCGCCAGCGAAATCGTGGAAGAGTTGCGCGCCGCCGTCCGCGCCCAAGCCTAATAGCTTAAAAGGTTGTCATTCTGTGCGGAGTGAGCCGCAAAGCGGCTCACGGAGTCAGAAGAACCCCCGGCATCCAGTAGCTAGAGACAAAGTAAAAAGGCATTCTCACGATATGCTGTAGGCAGGAGCGCATTGGACAACATTCCCGTGACCCAGCCCAACTCCGCTCCCGTCCTGCGAACCGAACATCTGGGCCGTGTGGTCAACCAGAAAATTCTGCTCGAGGACGTCAACTTCGAAATGCGAAGCGGGGAGGTCCTCGCCGTCGTCGGGCCTAGCGGAGCAGGAAAAAGTTCACTCCTCAGGCTGCTCAATCGCCTCGATGAACCCACCGCCGGCACCGTCTATCTGGAAGGCACGGACTACCGGCAAATTGCGCCCCGCGAATTGCGTCGCAAGCTGGGCATGGTTAATCAGCGTCCTTATCTCTTTCCCGGCACGGTGGAGCAGAACTTGCAGTTCGGCCCACTGCAGCGCGGAGAATCTCTGTCCAAAGATGCTATCGAAGGACTCCTGAGCCAAGTAGGGTTGAAAGGCTACGCCAGCCGCAATGTCGCCAATCTCTCAGGGGGCGAAGCCCAGCGTGTCTCCGTCGCTCGCACTCTAGCGAACTCGCCGCTGATCTTATTGCTTGACGAGCCTACCTCCGCGCTCGACGAAACATCTAAACGTGAAGTTGAAGCTTCGATCCAAACGGTCGTCCGCGACCAGGGATTAACCTGCATCCTGGTCACTCACGACACCGCCCAAGCCGCTCGCCTGGCCGCACGCGCGCTAGTCCTCCAATCAGGACATGTGGCGCGCAATGGTCTCATCAATGAGGTGTTGAATGCTTAAGCTGTTGTTTAGCAATCAGTTGTATTTGGTGTTAGCGCAAGCCTTGGTCGCGGCCATTGCCGCCATGGTCGTGGTTTTGCTGGCTCACAGGCGCGGAATACATTTAGAGAGCGAAACGCTGGTCGCGATGCTGCGTGGCATCATCCAAATCACTGCTGTGGGATCGATTTTGTTGCTGCTGCTGCGTGCGCCCCGTTGGACCAGCGTCTTCCTGCTTGCCGCGATGATGATCGCCGCTGGCGCCACTTCTGCCCGCCGCGCTAAAAACATGCCGGGCGCATTTCGCGTCTCGGCTTGGTCAATCGCCTTCGGTTCGGGCTCGGTCATCGCAGTCATGACGTGGCTCGGCGTAATCGACACTGCTATCACTTCGCTGGTCCCAGTAGGGAGCATGTTGATTACGAACGCCATGAATACCAACGGATTAGCTCTAAACCGTTTTCGCTCTGATGTCCTGGCGCATGCAGGCGAAATTGAAACTGCTCTGGCCTTGGGAGCGGACGCCAAAATCAGCGTCTCGCCATACGTCCAAGCTGCAATCGAATCCAGCCTGATTCCCGCAATCGACTCGCTGCGCTCCCTCGGGATAGTTTGGATTCCCGGTTTGATGGCCGGGATGTTACTCTCAGGGGCCCGGCCAGTGTATGCGGCAATTTATCAATTCGTGGTATTAGCTATGATTTTCGCGGCCTCCGGCCTGACTTCGTTGGTGAGTACATTGCTGATTCGGGACGGGATTTTTACCGCAGCCCAACAATTGAGCCTGCAGCCCGGGAGATAATGCTTTAATGAGCTCTATCGTGCACACCAAAATCGTAGGCGCGTGTGATAAGCATGATACGAACCTGCAGGTGCTGCGCGGGATCGCCACGCTCGAACTTACGAAAGGAATGATCGTACTGCTGGCCGCAGCTGGCATTCTGCTGATGATGCGCCGCGAAGATCCCTGGGACATTGCTGACGGTTTGCTGCGGCTTCTGCATATCAGCCCGGATCACCACTTCGCGCAAGTTTTCCTCGATTGGGCGGACTCGCTCACCACTGCAAAAATATGGACAGTCGCCGCGGCTGCCCTTTCCTATTCTGTTCTCCGCTTCATAGAAGCCTACGGACTCTGGTACGCCCGCGCCTGGGCTGAATGGATCGCCCTGATTTCCGGCACTCTGTATCTTCCGTTTGAAATCTACAAACTGATTCACCGGCAAAATCTGTTTCACGTATCTTTGCTGCTGATTAATCTCGCTGTGGTTTTCTATATGGCCTACGCTCTGAAGACAGGCCAAAGCACCCACCGCATCAGACACCAGACAGGGTAAAGCTCCATAGTGCTGTCCCTGTGTTGACAGGTGCCCGTGTGGTGACGGGCGAGGCGCCCGTCAAGGCGGAGCAAGGCTCCGCAAGATTGGTGGCAGGCACGAACTCCACCGAAATCAAGAACGGCACTCGATAAGTTCGAGTGCCGTTTACGAAGTCTAGAACCGACCTACTGTTGCGCCTTCAAAGTTGGACGATCTGCATTTGGCCCTTGCGAAGTCGGAATAACCGTCAGCGGCGATTGCAGAGTGAAGGTCAACACCGTCTCTGACGGCAATTTGATTTGCTGGCTGTGGCTGACGCCCTGGGCTCCGGCTCCCAAGCCGCCGCCGGCAACAGCTCCAATGGCAGCGCCTTTTCCGCCGCCCGCGAGCGCGCCAATCAGGGCTCCGATTCCCGCGCCGCCGCCCACTTTCTCAGCAGTGTTTTTACCGCGCGAGCTTCCCTGCTTCTTGTACTGATCAGTTTGGATGTTGTAAATGTTTCCGGCTGCCGAGATGCGATCCAGCTGCAGCACCAACAAAGACTGTCCAGAAAACTTGCCTGCACTCTGCACGCTCACAACGTGGCCCTCAACGTTATAGCCGGTTGGAATAGCCATGGCACCGTCAACTGCGAGCGGAGAGTTCAGAGTTGCATGAAAAGTCTCGCCCTGAGTTGCACTTTCTGAATCAATCGCATCCACCAATCGCACCGACAAACTTGTCCCGGAAGGAATGGTCACCTTCTGCGGCGGCGGTGGAGGCGGTGGTGCTACGGGAGCCGCAGGAGCCGGGGGCAAGGCCGCAGGCGCGGAAGGTATCTGAGCTACCTCCGCCGGAGCGGGGACGGAATTATGTTCTTTTTTCCATTCCTTGCGGCGATGTTTTTCCGTCGCAGCAGGTTGGGGCTGCTGGGGCGGCGGAGCTTGAGCCTGCATCGGCGGCTGCGAAGCGACTTCTAAATTGTTTACGATCTGCTTGACACCTGGCTCGCCGGAGGCATAGCGGGCAGCGGCATCGCGCTGGGCATTGTTGTCCACTTCGCCGGAAAGCGTGACACTCCCCTTGTCCGCCTGCACGATCAGTTGCTTGCCCTGAAGCCCGGAATCGGTGTTCAGTTTGTTCTGGATATCGGTGGCGATCTGCTCGTCCGTCGGAGACTTCGAGCAGCCGAGCGTCACTGACAGAATGGTGAGCAAAACCAACGCGCTGAGGTAGAGAGATAACCTCGCCTTCATAAATCACTCCTGATTGTTGATCGGATCTAAATCGATTAGATGCATGGTAAATGTAAATTTCCGAAAAATATTGCGAGAATACATTTGGTTACCGAAGTTACCCGAGACGGTTTGAGCAAAACTAATTCTGATGCAGGAATTTGTAATCGAGGATGCTGGCTGCAATCCTCGCCAGTTCGACTTTATCTTCCGCAGCTTTGTCTGGCGGATCTTCTTTGGTCCGGGTAATACGACCCTGGCAGAGTACGGTGCTGTTTTTCTGGCCGGAAATCTCTTCTGGCATCTCAAAAACCATTTCCACCAGCGTGTTATCGGGAAAACGCTGTGGACCAAGAAGAAGCACGCCGGACTGGCTCAGGTTTGCGATCGTGCCTTCATACCAACTGCCAAGATTTTTCACACGGTAGCGCACTGGAGTGTCAACTTTCAGGCGTCGCGCGCGCGGCACCCATGTTGGCTTGCGAGTACGGCCGCGGCTGCGGCGTGCGGAGCTGGCTTCCCCTTGAGCCGCGTCGGAGTTGCGATCGACGCGCTGGGTACGCCGCATGGTGGTCCAGTCATAGCTGTACTCGACGGCGCATAGCAGGCAAACCTGGTAAAACTGCCCGTCAGCGCCTCGCCGGGGCCAGGAAAATTCGTGGGAGCAGCGGCCTAACATAAGGACATCCAATAACTTCTGGGGCATGGTCGTCTTCCGGCATACAATCGCCAGAAGACACATCATCTAACGGCGGCGTGATTTTGTGTAGGTTACTTTCGTGTAATTTGTTGCTGGGCCTGATGCAAAATATCAGCCGGCAACCAAAGCGTTTGCATGCGTTGAAGTTGGCAGAAAAATGCTAAGCGTTAACGGACGAAGCCATGTCGAGAATACGGATCGTCAATCTCGAAGAAACGAAAAGACGGTATCGCCGCGCTGAAAGTCATTCATGGTTATGGCTCATCCGGCGCCGGGGGAGTGTTGCGTTTTGCCATACGCGGCTACTTGCGGCAGCGAAAAGACAAAGGTGAGATTGCGGCATTCGTCAACGGAGAAAGCTGGTCGAGTTTCGACGAACGCAGCAAGCAGATCTTCGCAAAGGTTCCGGAGTTGGTGCTCGACGCCGATGTCGGCCGTGGCAATAAGGGGATCACACTGGTCCTTCTGTGATTCTTCGCATGTCCGATTAGGTATGATCAGCGCGTGAATAATGCGCTCGGCATAACCGCTTTTGTTCTCGCAGGCGGCAAGAGCTCCCGCATGGGCAGCGATAAGGCTTTCGTGCAGTTAGGAGGCGAGACGCTCCTTGCAAAAGCATTGAAGCTGGCACGTTCTGTAACTGACGAAGTGAGAATCGTCGGGGACACCGAAAAGTTCTCAGCCTTTGGGCGAGTGGTTGAAGATGTCTATCGTGATCAGGGACCGATGGGCGGCATCCATGCAGCCTTGTCAGGTTCGTCGACCGAGCTAAATTTGGTAGTAGCGGTCGATCTGCCTTTTGTGAAGGCAAACTTTCTCCGGT
>Ga0073928_10005492_pt1 | contig 17744 bp, 17 predicted proteins | sample PaiPotPPA55metaG_FD_76969 | JGI IMG/M metagenome (GOLD analysis project Ga0073928, IMG submission 76969) | Iron sulfur acid spring bacterial and archeal communities from Banff, Canada, to study Microbial Dark Matter (Phase II) - Paint Pots PPA... ... | reverse complement strand
TATTTCGGCGGCGGGATAGGAATCATGAATCTGGCGATGCTGGCCGCGATGGGCATGACGGACATTCATGACATGAACGCGCTGAAAGTTGTGCTGGGCGGCGTGATCAATGGTGTGGCGACGGTCACGTTTGTCATTACGGGGGCAATCGTATGGCCGCAGGCCATAGTGATGATCCTGGGAGCGATTCTGGGCGGGTACTTCGCGGCGCATTATGCGCAGAAGTTGCCGCAATCGTGGATTCGTGCGTTTGTGATTCTGGTTGGGGCTTCGATGACGGTTTATTTTTTCGTGCTGGGATATCGTTAGAGAGTTGTGGGCTTGAATAGCGGATGAGGAGCGAGCAATGAAGACGAACTATGCAGCGGTATTTGTCTCGGCTTTGGCGTATTGGGTCCTTGGGGCGTTGTGGTACGGGTTTTTGTTTAATAAACCGTGGATGGCGCTCGAACAGATGACTCCGGAAAAAGCGGCAACCATGAATCCTGTTTTGCCGTATGTCATCACGTTTTTGTTGAATCTGCTGATTGCCTTTGTTCTGGCGCAGATTTGCATTTGGCGAAACGCAAACACCGCGGCGAGAGGCGCGGCGCTGGGCATACTTTTGTGGATCGGATTTGTTGGCCCGATAGCTTTTACGAATTACATGTACGAGATGCGGCCGATGCAGTTGTTCGCGATCAATGAGTTTTTCTCGCTCGTTGGGCTTTGTTTGATGGGAGTGATTCTCGGCGCGTGGACGAGGAAGGCCGCGTAGTGGAATGCGGTGGAATTTTACATCTGAATTGCAGCTGACGGAAGACGGGCACGGCGTGCCGTGCCCCTACAACGGCTTGCCGCGGATGGAGGCGTCTACGAGTTGGATGGTGTGGACGACCGGAATCGAATGGCCCTGGCGGGCTAGGGAAGATTGGAGTTGCAGTAGGCAGCCGGGGTTGCCGGTGGCCACTACTTCGGCATGGAGTGGCGTAATGAGCTGGGCTTTGCGGTCGCCGAGGGCGTTAGCGGCGTCAGGTTGAACTAAATTGTAAATTCCAGCGGAACCGCAGCAGATGGCGCTTTCCGGGATTTCCGTGAGCTCGATGCCGGGAATATTTGCTAGCAATTCGCGGGGTTGAGAGCGCACGCCTTGGGCGTGTTGCAGGTGGCAGGAGTCGTGGAACGCTACGCGGATTTTGAGCGGGTTTCTCGTGGCGCGGGGCGGCAGTTCGGTTAGAACTTCGCTGATGTCCTTGCACTTTGCGGCAAAGGCTTTGGCGCGATCGGCGTAGTCCGGATCGTCGCGAAGCAAATGGCCGTATTCCTTTACATTTGAGCCGCAGCCGGCGGCGTTGGTGACGATGGCGTCGACGCTGGCGCGCTCGAATGTGTCGATGGTTTTTCGTGCGAGCGCGAGTGCACCTTCTTCTTCTCCCGCATGAACCATTAGCGCGCCGCAGCACGGCTGATCTTGCGGCGCTACGACTTCGCAGCCTTCGGCCGAGAGGACGCGAGCGGTAGCGGCGTTTACCCGGGGAAAGAATTCGCGCTGCACACATCCCAGCAGAAGCCCGAGGCGTCGACGTTGCGTGCCTTGTGCCGGCGTGATTTCCGGGACGTGCTCGTGTTGCGTGAGCTTCGGCATGAGCGATTCCATGGATTGCAGGCGCTTTGGGAAAAGCTTCAGGAGGCCAGTGCCGCGAGCTAGCGATTGCAGGCCGGATTTTTGGTAGGCGAGCAGCGGCCAGCGGAGAAGACGGAGGCGTTCCGGGCGCGTGAACACAGCGAAGAGAAAATGGCGATGGAGTCTTTCGCCAAGCGAGCGCGGATGATGGCGCTCGATCTGGGCGCGAGTGGCTTCGATTAATTTTCCGTAGTCGACGCCGGAAGGACAGGCGGTCATGCAGGCCATGCACCCGAGGCAAGAGTCGAAATGGCTGACCCACTGCGGGTTCATGGTCGCGGCGCCTTCGCTGGCGAGTTTCATCAAGTAGATGCGGCCGCGAGGAGAGTCCATCTCTTCGTTCCAGAGGACGTAAGTCGGGCATACGGGCAAGCAGAAGCCGCAGTGGACGCAGGTTTCGATGATTTGCTTCGACGGCGGGTGATGGCTGTCGAACGCGGTCGGCGTGGGAGCGGTGTCGGGAGACGTAGTCATGAAGGCGCGCGACTGGCTGCTACAAGGGAACATAACCGAACGGCAGTGGTGCTGGCAAACGTCGAAGAACCTTCGACGCAATCATTTGGATCCCGGAAGCGCGGTTTGGCGGACCTCGTCGATATCTTTCAGGATGGTTGTTACGAGCGATTCGACAACCGCTTGGCCTTTTTCGCGCGTGGCGAGTGTGGGATCGCCCCAGGCGCCGGTGGGCGAATAGGTCCCTTTGCCTTGTGGATCGCGTGTCAGGCCGCCGGGTTGATTGGGGTTCAAATCGCGGGCGGCTTTTTTCATGCGAACAGTTTCGGGCGCGATGTAGAGCATCATCGAAGTTTCAATCTCATCGGCGTGCGTACCGCCGGACTGGCGAAGCTTTTTTTCAATGGGATCGTCCTTTGTGAGGTCCGTGTAGCGCAGGACGATGCCATCCTTTGAGAGATCCGCCGCCGCTTGCGCGAGAGGCCGGAGTGTGGAGATGCCGGTGTTGAGGATGTAAAAGCGGCGCGGGCCGTAATGCGCCAGGGAATGGACAATGTCCGTGAGCATGGCGCGGGCAGTGTCCATGCTGAGCGAAGTCGAGCCGGGATATTCTAGAAAGGCGGGATAGAAACTGTAGTTGATGGTGGGAGCGACGACGGTGTTTTGCGGGGCAGAGGCGAGGACGCGCTTTTTGAGATATTCGGCCATGAGAAAATCGTTGTTGAGCTGAAGATGACGGCCGTGCTCTTTGGACTCGGCACCGAGAGCGATGATTACGACAGTATCAGGAGTGAGGACGTGTTCGGCTTCGTCCCATGAGAGAGTTTCAAGAAGAGCGGCTGAATTTGCGCGTGCAGGCTGCGGTACGGAGACGGCAGATCCGGGCGATTGGGCGAAAACAAAGCAGGCAACGCCGAGAGAGAAGACGACGGAAACGAGCCATCGAAGATCTGTTTTTTTCTGAATGCTCAAAAGCTTCATGCCGCTCATCAGACGCACCTCGGAGCTGTTTTTGAGAATTACCGCGCGATTGGGCCAGTCTTGATTCCACTGTTGAGATCGTAAACCGCGCCGATGGTTCCCACGAGACAGGTTTGACGAGTGAGGCCGAGCAACTCGCGGAGGCGGTAGACGCTTTCAATGCCGGTGCAGTGGGCGCCGAGGATGCGTTCGGTTTGATATTCCTTCAGTTTGGACGCGGTCCAGGCGAGTTGCTGGTCGGTCGCGGCAAAGAGATGGAAGCCACCTATGGCCGCGTTCAGAGGAGCAGGGCGAAGAAAACCACGAGCGTATTGCAGTGTGTTGATGAGGCCGGAATGGCCGCAACCAGAGAGCAAAACGAGGCCGTGCGAAGTGTTGAAGACGAGAGATTGATCGTCGGGAACGGTGTCTTCGACCCACGCTGTTCCGGTGTTGACTTCTGTGCCTGCCGGATAATTCTTTTCGGGGTAGACGCGCGGGACCGGGCCGGTGAGCCAGATGCCGGGAAAAATTTCTTCGGGTTTTTCGTGGATGACAAAGACGCCGCCGGTGGCTTCGTAGTCTTTTTTCATCTGGAGCATGGGGTTGGGATTGTGGCCGCGGCGCTCGAGGAAAATGCCGTTGGCAACGTGAACGCGAGAAAGGGCAGAAGGAGTGGATTTGGAAAATTCGTGGCGCAGCGTCATGAGGCCGGCGGTGTGGTCGTCATGAAAATGGCTGAGGATCACGTCCTGAACGTCGCTGAGGTCGATTTTCAATTCGCGGGCGTTTTCGAGGACGGTGTTGGGGCGGGCGCCGGTGTCGAAAAGAATCTTGCGGCCATCGGCTTCGACGAGAGCGGCGAAACCCCATTCGCCGATGCCGTCGTCGGCGAGCATGGTGGAGAGAATTGTGATTTTGAGAGTGTGAAGCTCCGTGTGAGGGGCAGAGGAGACGGATTGGGCGGTGATGCGGGCTGAGGCGGCGAGCAATAAGAGAGCGATGACCGGAATAATAAATCGGGGTTTTTGCATTTGCGAAAGCTCCTTGATCAGATGCCACCGAGAAAACGGCTGGGGTTCAAAGTGTTTTTTGGGTCGAGCTGATTTTTTACCGCGCGCATCAGAGGCAGGGCGTCGCCGGGTTGCCCCCAGGCGTCTATGCGTTGCATCTCTGCGGGATGGTGGAACACTGCGAGTGAGCCGCCATTGATTTCGATTTCGCCGCGAGTTTCCGAAAGAGAAGCGCGGAGATTCTCTGGAGTACCTTCCAAACGCAGCCAGCCGATGCCTGTGGCTTGCATCGTTAACTTCCATTGCGTTTTACGGGAGGCAGTGATGCGTTGCACAGTTTTTATGGTGCGTCCCATTGAGGCCGGAAGGGCGGTGATCTTTGCCATGGCAGCGGAATTCGCGGAATTCCAGAGATCTTGCGACGCGGTCCAGACGGTGGATGGAGTGCCGGTTACGGGAGCGGGACGGGCTAGTTCGCGCAGCTGGGCTTCTTGGGCTGCGATTCCCGCTTCTGTGCCCTCGAACAATATGTCCACGACTGGCTCGGCATCTTGCGCAACTCGCGCTTGGAGAGCGGTGTGCGCGAGCCTTGAATCCTGAATAGCGAGAATGAGGCGCTGCATCTCTTCGAGACTGCAGCTGGAGATGGAGAGTGTCTTTGAGTTTCGCGGCAAGGGATGGAGGCGAAAAATGGTGCGGGTGATAACGGCGAGAGTGCCGAGAGCGCCGGTAACGAGCTTGGGAAGATCGTAGCCGGCGACGTTTTTTACAACTTTGCCGCCGCTGGAGGCGAGCGTGCCATCGGAAAGCGCAAGCGTGACGCCGATGATCAAGTCGCGTAGCGCGCCGAATCGCAGGCGCAGCGAGCCGCTGTCATTTGTCGAGAGAACGCCGCCGATGGTGGCTTGCACGGGCCAAAGAGGATCTAAAGCGAGCCTCTGGCCGTGCTGGGCGAGTGCAGACTGCAGTTTTTGGATGGTGCAGCCTGCTTCGACGCTAACGGTAAGGTCGGCCCAAGCGTGCTCGATGATTTTGTCGAGGCGAGCGGTGGAGAGAATGACATCGGCGCGAATGGGAGGATTGCCCCAGGAAAGCTTTGTGCCACCACCACGAGGGATCACGGCGAGGCCCGCGTCGTTTGCCAGACGAAGAACAGCGGCAAGTTGTTGTTCGTTGCCAGGTTCGAGGACAATCCGCGGTTGAACGCCGCAAACTGCATCCGCCGCAGTGGCAGCGCGAACGGAATCGGGAGCAAGAATCGCGCGAAATTCGTGTTCGATGTCGAGCGGAGCTGTCGGCATTTGAGAGATTCAGTACATTACAACGGTAGGCCGCCGTCAAGGCGCCCCCGGAAACGAGAGTAGCAAAGCACCGTCAAAAGCGAGCGAAGCCGGATCTGGGCAGCTAGTTCGGGTCGCGTGCACTGACCCTAGCTCGGCGCTGCTCAAGCCACTCCTGAGACGAGCACTTCGTCAAAGCGTGTCCCCTGCCTTTCGTGCGTGAGTTTCACGCTTGTAAAGCCCGCTTGCTGCAGGATTGGCGGAACTTCTCCAGGAGAGAACAGACGAAACCCGTGTTGAGTGAACGAAACGCGCTCCATATTCTCGCGCGAACGGAGGGCGATGACAGCCAGACCTCCGGGCTTGAGCACTCGCCGGATTTCCCCGAGGCCCTGCAGCGTATTTGGCCAGAAGTAGATCGTATTGATGGTGAAAACACGGTCGAAGGTCGCAGAGGCGAACGGAAGCACAGAGATATCTCCGAGTTGCACGCGGAGGCGTCCGTTCGCAATCTCATGCCGGAAGTGCCGTTCGGCTTCTCGGACCATTTCTGGTGAGAAATCCACGCCCGTCACAACCCCTGTAGTGAGTTGCTTGGAAACGAGAACGAGCGCGCCTCCTCCGCCGAAGCCAATCTCCAGCACGTGGTGATGAGGCTCAAGTTCAATGCGCGAGAGCGTCGATTGGACGACTGCCATATTCATGCGGTTCAGCAAAGGACGGAGAAGCACCGAGCCGAACCATCCGCTTGGCTTACGCATTTGCGCTGCCATGAAATGCTTGAGTGTCACGATCTCACCCCACAGGTTTGGGAGATGTTACCTGCCTCTCAGCTGTCCACGAAACGTTTCTCTTACCCAAATTTACTCTATGTCTTTTTGGGGGTCTGTGACCACTCGCGAAATCAGATAGCGCTTAAAATAGAGTAGGGTTCGGTTTTGGAGGATGACGGGCAACTCGCAAGCAATCTCTCCGAGGATCCGATTCCCATGCCAGGTAAGTCGCGTAGACGGCCAACTAAAATCACTGACCCGCGAGGGACCAAAATGCGAGCTGCGCTTAGAAGCTGTTGCACAACCGGGTTTCGGCCTAATAGAATCAATAACTTAGATGGGTTGTGCAATACGCTCTAGGGATGGCGAGATTGCCTGACAAACTTTACAATTCAAAGTACTTTCTTTAGAATAGCGCCCATGTCTCAGCCCCTCACTCCTCCCGACCCTCCCAACGACGGCCGAAAGCCTTCCTCGTTTACCAAGCGCCTTATTAAGGGCCTTCTCAAAAGCATCGCAGCACTGGTTCTATTCGCGATCGCCGGGCTGATGATGCTGCTCGGTTTGCTTTGGCGGGAGCACAAAACAGAAATCACCTTGCCGGCGCCCGCGGGCCACTTTGCCGTTGGAAGAACGAGCTACACATTGGTCAACAATGCCGAGACGGACGAATTGGCGCCGTTTCCAGGAGCGAAGCGAGAGGTGGTGGCTTGGATCTGGTACCCATCGGCGGCCGCTACAACCGCTGCACCGGCGGAGTATCTGCCCGCGCCACGGCAGACGGCCCTCACGCAGCACTCAGGCGTTCTGATGACGCAATTTCTTATGCGGGACTCGTCGCTGGTCCGGACCCACGGCACCGCTGATCCGGACGTCTCGCCGGAGCAACGTTCCTATCCAGTGGTGAGTAAGGCAATCGCTGTATTGCATTGAGACTGGCAAACCGCAAGAATTAGACTCCCCGGCTAGAATTGAGCGACTGCCCTTATGATTCGCTCCTCGATGAACCGCGATGTCTAAGAACATCCTGGTGGTGGATGACAGCGATGTCACCCGGAGAATCACTCGGCTTTTTCTGGAGATGCAAATAGGCTTTGAAGTGTGCGGCGAAGCCGTTGATGGCGTGGATGCCATCGAAAAAGCGAAGGAACTGAAGCCTGACTTGATTCTCCTCGACTTGGCGATGCCTCGAATGAACGGCATTGAAGCAGCATCGGTGATCAAAGGCATGATGCCGCAGGTATCGATAGTTTTATTCACAATGTACAAGGAAGAGGTGGGCAATGCGCTGCCTTCCGCCGTTGGTATCGACGCGGTACTTTCTAAGGTTGACGGTGGGTGGAAGCTGCTCAAAGATGTTCAAACTCTGCTACACGGTACCTAAATATCCCTCAGGGCGTTGCACGGCCCCGCTCCCCTGTTTTTCATAAGTGTTCATTCTAAAGACGGTTAAAGTCCTTTCGTTTGATACACTTTTGCAAGTATTGATTCTAAAGTACTTGCGACGCCTCAAAACCCGGTAAACGCGGTGTTTTCGTATGCCGAGCAGATTTCTGTGCACCGCTAACTGATCAAGCGGCCAGATTATTGCTTTGGCAGCGCGCTGGCAGCGGACTTGCGCTTGTCGGCGACCGCCGGGGTGTCAAGTTGCGCAGACAATATGGAAGTGCGCTTGGCGACGGTGTGCACGGTCGCGGGCGAATTGCTCTGATGCTTGCGGGCTTGAGTGGAGGACAGGTTCTGCTTGACGATAGGCGGCGTGGCTACCTGGGCTGGAGCGCCTTCGTAAACGTCTTGCACGCCCGTGTCCGTGAAATGGTCGGGGCTCACTTCCTGCGCTTTGCAGGAGGGCGTAGAGACCAGCAGTATCGCAGCGAGGCCGAGGGAACCGAACAAGATCGTTCTGGGCAGCAACTGTTTGGAAGTGTTCATGAAAGTGGTCCTTTCCTTTTTCGAGTTCGAGCGGCTGTCCGTGTGTACGGCTCCGTCGTGAGCCATTAGTCTCACACGCGGGTTTGCCTGCCAATGCACGGCGGCTGGACTGCTGGTGAAAAAAAGGTGAACGCCTATCGCGAAGATTACATGGGGGATTTCGGATTTTGTGTAGTTTGTCTGCCGCTGCTTAAATCTGCGTTTGCGGTCGGCCCGGCGACTCGATTAGGGCTTCTTAGCGGTGCTCAGGACGGGCTTGCGCTTGTCGGCTACCGGATGGGTGCCAGGTTGCGCGGACGATACGGTAGTCCGCTTAGTTACGGGTTGCAGGGTCGAGGGGGAATTGGTTTGGTGCGTGCGCGCCTGCGAGGTTGATGGTTTCTGCTTGGCCTTGGGCGCGGCTGGCTTCCCTTGAGCGCTATCGTATACGTCTTGCACGCCGGTGTCGGTGAAATGGTCCGGGCTCACTTCCTGCGCCTTGCAGGCGGGTGAGAAAGCCAAAGCGGCTCCGAGGCCGGCGAGGATCATAGGTATCTTCAACATTCCAAAAGGTTTCATCAGGGTCCTCCGACTCGATCTTGACTTGGGCCCGGGAACCACGCACTCCGTCACTGTTGTCGACGGATTGAGGTTTTCTAAACTCCAACCATTTTCGCGAGGGGCTCCGTGGCGGGCTATAGAGCGGAGGTACTACTGTGTGTCGGGGTCGCCAATAACGTTGGGGATTCGAGCCGTTCCTTGGCCGGATAATTGGTTAACCATAACTGCCCCCTCCCCCTCCGGTTTTTTGTAAGTGTTGATTCTACAGGGTTTGAGTTTTACGTTAAGTCGTTTAGAATCAGCGCTTGCGGGGAGCGCCGTAGGTATTGATTCTAAAGAACTTGTCTTGTCCCACCACTGGTTAAACGTGGTGTTCCTCACAAGTGTTGTGGATAAGGGAGTTAGGCCCACGGAGGCACCTGAAAGCAAAAACGCCAATCAGGAGATTGGCGTTCCCAGGCGCGTCGCACAACGTTGCCCAGGACATATTATGTACAAAGAGTTATCGATTGTCAATAGGCAAATCGCGAAAAGTTGAATCTCGGTAGAAACTTGTGCGAAATTTGGTAGAAAATGTTACATGGGAGACGAGGAGATTGAGGAATTCAAGGTTCGCGGGTCTAAAGCGTTGAAACGATGAAGGGAAGGTTCGACGATCATACTGAACAAGAAATTCAGGGCCAAATTGCAGAAAAGCACGGCCAAGGGTGGTTGGACGTATGTAGTCTGGCCGGGTTCGGTCAAGTTTTTTGGAACTCGTGGCTTAGTGAAAATCAGGGGCAAGATCGATGGTCATCCGTTTCGGAGTTCATTTATGGCGATGGGCGGCGGCGTGCATATGCTGCCTGTGAGGGCTGAAATACGCCAAGCGATCGGGAAAGAAGTTGGCGACACAGTGGCCGTGGTATTGGAAGAGCGGATAGCCAAGCGTTCGTAGGATGAAGACCCAGCCTCAAAAAGCGAGGCTGGGGCACCCGCGCTGGCCACGGCGTGTATGGGAGCAAACATCAGAAGCGGTCGGCGGCGCCGGAGATTTCAGACGGATGCGGGACGTATTCGCCGGGTTTTTCGCCGCAGAGGCGGGGCGTCGGAAAAACCTTTGTGGGATTGCTTAGCTGAAACGGGTCGAAGGCGCAGCGGACGCGTTGCATGGTGGCTAGGTCGGGTTCGGCGAACATTTTGGACATGGCGTATTTCTTGTCTTGGCCGACGCCGTGTTCGCCGGTGATGGAGCCGCCTGCAGCGATGCAGAGATCGAGGATTTTGGCGGAGAGGGCTTCGGCGGCGTGTTGCTGGCCGGGGATGCGTGCGTCGTAGAGGACTAGCGGGTGGAGGTTGCCGTCGCCAGCGTGGAAGACGTTGGCGACGCGGATGCCTGCTTCGGCGCTAAGGCGCCCGATTTCGCTCATGACTTGCTGGAGCGCGGTGCGGGGGATGACACCGTCTTGCACGATGTAGTTGGGGGAGATGCGGCCCATGGCGGCGAAGGCGGCTTTGCGGCCTTTCCAGACGAGGGCGCGCTCGGCGTCAGATTGGGCTACGCGGATTTCGGAGGCGGCGTGGGCGCGGCAGATTTCGTTGACGTGGGACATCAGGGATTCGACTTCGGCGATGGGGCCGTCGAGCTCGACTAGGAGGAGCGCGCCGCAATTGGGGTAGTTGGCGTGGACGGCGGCTTCGGCGGCTTGGATGGCGAGAGTGTCCATCATTTCGATGGCGGCGGGGAGCATGCCTGCGGCGATGATGCCGCTGACGGCGGCGCCGGCTTCGTTGGTGCTCGGAAAGGCGGCCAGGAGGGTTTGCACGCATTCGGGGCGCTTGACGATGCGGAGAATCATTTTAGTGGCGATGCCGAGAGTGCCTTCGGAGCCGACGAAAACGCCGAGGAGGTCGTAGCCGGGAGTGTCGAGGGTTTTTCCGCCTAGGTGGACCAGGGTGCCGTCGGGGAGGACGACCTCGAGGCCGAGGACGTGCGTGGTGGTGAAGCCGTATTTCAGGCAGTGGGCGCCGCCGGAGTTTTCGGCGACGTTGCCGCCGATGCTGCAGATTGATTGCGAGGAGGGATCGGGGGCGTAGAAATAGCCTTGGGGGAGGACGCGGGCGGTGACGTCGAGATTGATGACGCCGGGCTCGACGACGACGCGAGCGTTGGGGAGATCGATTTCGAGGATGCGATTCATGCGCGCGAGGCTGATGACGATGCCGTTTTCCACGGGGAGCGCGCCGCCGCTTAGGCCGGTACCGGAGCCGCGGGCTACGAAGGGGATGCGTTCGCGGTGGCAGAGGCGGAGGATGGCTTGGACTTCGGCGGTGGAAGAGGGGAGGAGGACGGCTTGGGGCATGGCGCGGAAATTGGTTAGGGCGTCGGAGTCGTAGGTGTGGAGTTCTTCGGTGGAGGTGATTACGGCGCGGCTGCCGGTGATGGCGCGGAGTTCGGTGAGGAGGGAAGAGTTCATTGTGGACGCCGGGGAAAGGATACTACGGTGGGGCTTGGATAGGGAGTCGGGAGCAATGGGTTAGTTTCCGATTGTGCGACTACACATCCAAATGAAGATAGTTAGCCACATGGCAACTTCCCACAAGCGGACTTCGTGCTCGGCATATGGGACGCGGGTTCACAAGCCGCCGTTATTCGCTCAAATGGATTTCACACTTCAGATGACTCTGCATTGCGCAATTCAAAGGCAGAGATATGGAGAACTCGGAGTCGTCAAGAGCGACCGAACTACTGTTGCTGAGGCGGGGTACGATCTGGAGCGATCGCCTCAGTCATACGGAATACGGCAGCAAGCACCTCAAGGATGATGCGGCAGTACAAAATCCAGATGAAATAACTAAACAGTGCAGCAAGCAGAGCGATTAGTCCTTGAACTGGGGTCTGCTGGAACGCCAGTACAACCCAAGCGACCGCGGCGACAAGCCCCACGAGTAAGTGAAGAGCGTACAAGAATTTCAGCATCCTTGGCGTGGCATACACGCGGAAGGAGAAATCCATCAATCCTTCCCACATACCCTTTGCTTCAGGCATTCATGCCTCCTTAAAACGGGTTAGCACTCCATGTGACCTACATCTAATAGCAGGCCGCAGTGCCTTGGGCTGTTCCGGGTGGCAAGTCTCTAGCGTTTCACGCCCAGGCACAGAGAACGCACCTAGTTAATTTCAAAATGGAAGATATCCACCACTAGATTCGTTCTGCGGTTCAACAAAACGATGTGTCCTCCAATGAGTACGTGCGCGCAATCAGGAGGGGGCGGGGGCAGCCGTCGCTCAAGGTCTTCGGGGCAGGGTTGCAGCCGCTTCTGAAGCCCCGGTGGGAGGGTGCCGCGCCGAACGAGCTGTTTTTCCAATCCGGGGGGTAGCTGATCCCTCTTCGCCAAGCCAGGTGGAAGGTGGTCCTGATTTTCGACATACCAACCGCGCATGGCGTCGCGATCCTGGTCTTTGTAATGACCCTCTCCCTGATCGCCGTCATCGCCATGCTTATCGTGGCCTTTTCCATGGCCCTTGCCTTGCCCCTGAGCCACAACCGCTCCACTTGTTGCCAGACAGAACCCAAGCATGACACCCAATATCCATTTTGCTGATTTCATTGACTCCTCCGCCTGCAGGGCAGGTGTTACTAGGGTAGTCGCAAAGGAGGCGACCTGCAATTGTACTGTTCGGCCGCCGTGCTCAATCGGCACCCTTTGCTTCCTGCAGCGTGCGCAATTCAATACGGCGGTGCCATCTCCTTTTTCGTGGCGCTTCAGGACAATGTAGCCGTCGTAGTCTGCGAACGCCCATGCAAAGAGCGGAGTGCTAGTGGATGAAGGTTAGGCCGTTGGGGATGAATTGGGGGAAGACGTAGGCGTAGAGCATGACGATTACGCCGACGATGGAGGCTAAGGCGACGGAGTGCCAGAAGACGAAGCGGAAGATGGAGCCTTCCTGGCCGACTTGGTTGGTGGCGGCGGTGGCGATGCAGATGGATTGGGCGTCGATCATTTTGCCCATGACGCCGCCGGCGCTGTTGGTGGCGCACATCAGGATGGGGCTTAGGTTGAGTTGCTGGGCGGTGATTTTTTGCAGGCCGCCGAAGAGTACATTGGAAGAGGTGTCGCTGCCGGTGAGAGCGACGCCGAGCCAGCCGATGAAGGCGCCGAAGAAGGGGAAGAACCAGCCGGTGCGCGTGAAGGCCAGGCCGAGGACGGCGTCCATGCCGGAGTAGCGCGTGACGTAGCCGAGGCCGAGCATGCAGGTCATGGCGATGATGGCGAAGCGCAGGCGGAAGAGCGTGCCGCCGAAGATTTTTAGGATTTTGCCGGGGCCGAGGCCGAGGATTAGGCCGGAGACTAGAGCGGCCAGGAAGCAGCCGGTGCCGGTGGCGGTGAGCCAGTTGAAGTCGAAGCGCGCGCCTTCGGGGGCGGGTTTGGCTACGACGGGAGCGGTGCGAAAAACTTTGTTGTGCAGCGCGGGCCAGTCCCAGCCTGGCGGTCCGGTGCGAAGTTTGCCGTCGGGCATGACGACGGTGAAGGCGGGCGTGGTGGCTTTATTCATGGCGAGCTTGATGCTTGGCAGGCCCCAGGCGAGGACGAAGAGCGAGAGAATGGCAAACGGTAGCCAAGCTTTGGCGATTTGTCCGGCGGTGTAGTGCTTGGCGACTTCGTTGCGGGCTACTTTTGCGGCGTCTTCTTCGCGTTCGCCTTCGAAGCGCCAGATGTGCTTGGGTTTCCAAACGCGGAGGAAAAGCATCGTGGCGATGAGAGAAACGACGCCGGCAGCGATGTCTACCAGATTGCTGTCCATGTAGTTGGACCAGAAAAATTGGGTGCCAGCGAAAGAAATGCCGACGACGAGGATGGCGGGAAAAACTTCCCACGTTTCTGACCAACTGACCATGGCGCGGACGAGCCAGAAGGGGACGATCACGGCGGTGATAGGGAGGATGCGGCCGATCATGGCGCTGAGATCGCTTTCGTTGAGGGCGGTGACAGAGGCGAGCGCGTGGACGGGAGTGCCGATGGCGCCCCAGGCGACGGGAGCGGTGTTGGCGATGAGGTTGAGCGCGGCGGCGTGGAAGGGTTTAAAGCCCAGACCGATCATGAACGCGCCAGCGATGGCTACCGGGGCGCCGAATCCGGCGCAGCCTTCGATGAAGGCGCCGAAGCAGAAGGCAACGAGAAGGAGTTGCAGGCGGCGGTCGGGGGTGATGGCGGCGACGGACTGCTTCATGATTTCAAATTGGCCGGTCTCGACGGAGATGTCATAGAGGAAGACGGCGGCGATGACGATCCAGACGATTTTGAGGAGGCCGTAGGCGGAGCCGTAGAGAAAGCTGCTGACGGCCATCTGGGTGGGCATGTGGAAGACGAGGATGGCGCAGAGGATGGCGGTGGCGGCGCCGGCGACGGCGCAGAGATGCGCGCGGACTTTGAAGCCAGCGAGCAAGCCGAGAAGAACTACGACGGGCAGAGCGGCAACCAGCGTGGAGAGCCACCAATGCCCCAAGGGATCATAAATTTGATTCCAAGTCACGGACAGTCCTCCAGAGGGAAGTGGATTTTCGTCTCGATCATTTTAAACTTCGAAAAGCGCCTTGGGGCTAGGCAAGCCAGCTGAGCCTTGAATTGCCGCCACCCCAGTCGAAAGCATGGATTTCGGATGTTGAGTTACGCCCTTGGCGCACTATTGTCAAGAGATAAGTCTGAACGGATGTTGAGGAAGGTTCACGACAGTTTGGCGACGGATTTAGGAGCGGTCCGGCGAAAGCGGCTTGGCGGAGGCATCTGTGCATGGACCCTGCCGCGGCAGGCATCTATACTCTCTGCATGAATTCGGAGAAAGAATTGCTGGGGGCGCTGCGGCAATACTGGGGTTACGACGCGTTTCGTCCTTTGCAGGAAAATATTGTGCGGAGTTTGCTTGGCGGGCGGGACACTTGCGTGGTGATGCCTACCGGCGGCGGTAAATCGCTTTGCTATCAGTTGCCTGCGGCGATTTTGCAGGAGAAGACCGTCATCGTGGTGTCGCCGCTGATTGCGTTGATGCAGGATCAGGTGGCGCAGCTTACGCAGATGGGGATTCCGTCGGCGTTGCTGAACAGTTCGCTGGCGCCCGATGTGCAGTCGTGGGTTTTGCATAAGGCGATCGAGGGAGCTTACAGGCTTTTGTATCTTTCGCCGGAACGGCTGGCGCGGGAGGATACGATTGGTTGGCTGCGGCGCGTGCCGGTTTCTTTTTTTGCGATTGATGAGGCGCACTGCATTTCGGAGTGGGGGCACGAGTTCCGGCCGGAATACCGGCAATTGAGCTCTCTGCGGAAACACTTTGCGGAGTTGCCGATTGCGGCGTTTACGGCGAGCGCGACGCGGCGGGTGCGGCACGACATCATCGAGCAGTTGAAGCTGCGCGAGCCGGATAAATATATCGCAAGCTTTCACCGGCCGAATTTGCAGTACATCGTGAAGGAATGCGTGGGAAAGACGCAGGCGGAACTTTTGATTCGGGCGATGCGGAAGTATGCGGACAGCAACGTGATTGTGTATGCGCCGACCATTGCGCGGGTGGAAGAGACGCTGGATTTTTTGGCGGAGCAGGGAATTTCTGCGATTGCTTATCACGGGAAAATGGAAAGTGAGATGCGGCGGCGCAATCAGGAGCGCTGGATGTCCGACGAAGTGCGCGTTTTGGTGGGAACGATTGCGTTTGGATTGGGGATTAACAAGGCGGCGGTGCGCGCGGTGATTCACTTGTCGTTGCCGAAATCGATCGAGCAGTACTACCAGGAAGCTGGACGCGCAGGACGAGACGGGGAACCGGCGGATTGTGTTTTGCTTTGGCAGAAGCGCGATGTGGGTTTGCTGACGTATTTCGTGCAGCAGTTGAGCGACGAGGCGGAGAAAGCGCGGGCCTGGCAGCGTTACCGCGAGATTCGGAGATTCGTCGAGGCGCGGGCATGCCGGCACAATCAGATTTGCTCGCATTTCGGCGAGATTCGGAAGTGGAATTCTTGCGGGGCTTGCGATGTGTGCGTGGGAGAGCCGGAGTGGCTGGCTGCGGCAGCGACTGTGAAAAAAGCGACGAGGCGCGCAGCTGCGACGGCGGCTGGAGCGACTGGCGGGGCGGTTTTTCAAGCAAAAGAAGCCAAGCAAGAGACGGCACGATCTTCAACAGTGGCTTTGAGCGCAAGCAGTGTTACTGCCGCGGTCGACCCCACACTACGCGAATATCTTTGCGTGTGGCGGCGCGCGACGGCGAAGGAGCTTGGCATTGCTTCGTCAAGCGTGATGCACGACACGTCTCTCGACGAACTTTGCAGGGTGATGCCTCGTTCGCTTGGCGAGCTTAGAAGAGTTTCAGGCTTTGGGGAACGAAAGACCGGGTTGTATGGCCGGAGGGTACTGGATGCGCTAGAACGGTTTCGGAGTGGAGCGCGAGCGCCCAGACTGCCCGAGGAGGAGAAGCCGAAGCCAGCTGAAGAGACGATGCGATTGCTGGCTGAGGGACGCACATTTGAGGAGATTGCGAAGGTGCGCGGGCGGCAAGTTGGAAGCGTCGTTGAATTGGTTGTGAGGCTTTTGGAAAAGGCAGAAATCGAGTTTCAACCGAGTTGGGTTAACCCTGAGAAGCAGGCGCAAATCGAGGAGGTGTGCACACGCTTGGGATTCGCACGGCTCAAGCTGTTAAAGGACGCTCTGCCGCCGGAAATAAGTTACGACGAGATCAAACTCGTGGCGACGCGGTTGCGGCTACAGCAAGAAAATCAATCCGAGGTGTTATCCAGCAAATCCGGCGAAAAATGAGATGAGGACGCGCGGGGGGCTTCGCGGCTGCGCTGCCCCGCGTCTTTTCGTGTGTCCGAATTTTACAGGGCTGAGGAGACGGATGTGCCTGCGGCGGCGAAGACGGTTTCCATTTCCGCTTGCGCGAAGGACAGAAAGCACTGCACAACGACGGTATCGAATTGCGTGCCGCTGCACTGAATGAGGCGGCGCACGGCTTCTTCATGGGGAAGGCCTTTGCGGTAAGGGCGGGAAGAGACCATGGCATCGAAGGCGTCGATGACCGTCACGATGCGGGAGACGATCGGAATTTCCGTTTCTTTTAGGCCGGCTGGATAGCCTCTGCCATCGAAAGATTCGTGGTGGTGGAGAATATCGAGCGCGGCGCGTTCGAATCCCGGCAGCATGCGCAAAACGGCCCAGCCGTATTCCGGATGTTTTTTCATCAGGGCGTATTCTTCGTCGTCCAATTTTCCGGGCTTTTTTAGAATGGAGTCTGGGACTCCGACTTTGCCGATGTCGTGAAGAAGAGCGGCGACTTCGAGGTTCTGTAGTTCTGCTTCCTCGAGGCCGAGCTCCTGGCCGACGCGCATGCCCCATTCCGCGAGGCGAGTGCTGTGGACGCCGGTATTGAGATCCTTCAAGTCCAGGAGCTGGTTGAAGGCGCAGATGACCGAGGTGCGAAGGGCAGAGACTTGTTCTTCCACCTGCTTGATGCGGAGCGATTCCGGCGCCCAAGGAAGCTTGGAGCTCACGGTGAGCACCGGAATCAGTTCGTTCGTCACGCTTTCTACCACCAACCATCGTAGTCATTTTCACTCGAACTGTTCACCCAGGCAGAGATGGCTTGATAAACGTCCAGGCGGCCGTGGTTGAGGTCGGGAGTGAGCTGTACCGCATGAGAAAATGCGCTGGCCGCACTCTTTTGGTTGAGGGACGGCTTGGCGCTGAGGAGCAAGTCGGCCGAGCCCGCCACAAGAGGTGAGCTGAAGGAGGTTCCGGAGGAGGCAGCATAAGTGCCGCCAGGGAAAGTGCTTATGACGTATTCGCCTGGGGCGGCAATCCAAACGTCGGTGTTGCCGTAGTTGGAGAAGGTCGAACGAGTATCCCAATCTGTCGTGGAAGCAATGCCCATGACGTTGCTGTTAAGCGCGGCGGGGTAGACGGGTGCGCTAGTGCTTTCGTTGCCGGCTGCAGCGACGAGGACTAGGCCGGACTGATTAGCGTAAGAAATTGCGTGAGATAGAGCTGGCGACGGCGTGGACACGTCGAAGCTCATGTTCACGACGTTGGCGTTATGTTGGACCGCGTAGTAAAGAGCCGCGACGATGTTGGAAACGTAGCCGGTGCCGTTGGAGGTAAAGGCTTT
>Ga0073928_10005490_pt1 | contig 17749 bp, 17 predicted proteins | sample PaiPotPPA55metaG_FD_76969 | JGI IMG/M metagenome (GOLD analysis project Ga0073928, IMG submission 76969) | Iron sulfur acid spring bacterial and archeal communities from Banff, Canada, to study Microbial Dark Matter (Phase II) - Paint Pots PPA... ... | reverse complement strand
GCCCCCTCTCCCACGGCAGCCGCCACTCTCTTGACGGAGCCACTCCGCACGTCACCGGCGGCAAAGACGCCGGGCCGGCTTGTCTCGAGATGATGCGGCGGCCGGTCTGCCGTCCACTTGTCGCCGGTATCGGCGCCTGTCAGCACAAACCCATCCTTGTCCACGGCGACACAGTCGCCAAGCCACCGGGTATTGGGCTGGGCCCCGAGAAACAAGAAAACGTGCCGGATAGGCTTGTGTTCAATCTGTCCCTGCCGATCCCACCGTATCCCCTCGAGTCTCGACTCGCCGCATAACTCGGCGATCTGCGTCCGCGCGTGAAGCGTGATGTTGGCCGCCGCGTTGATTCGTCTGATCAAATAGGTCGACATGCTTGCACTGAGTCCGTCGCCGCGAATTACGACGTGGACATGGCGCGCGAACCTCGCAAGGAATACCGCAGCCTGTCCGGCCGAATTCCCGCCGCCCACCACAATCAACTCTTCGTTGTTGCAGAACGCGCCCTCCATGAAGGTCGCACTGTAGTAGATGCCTCGACCCTCGAAATGCTCAAGACGGGGAAGATCCGGCTTCCGATAGCGCGCCCCGGTTGCAATGACGACAGCTCGAGCGTAAACGCACTCGTCCTGATTGAGGCCAATGTGAAACGATTTGGTGTCCGTGCAGTCGATCGTCAGCGCCTCGATCGGAACGCCGACCTCGGCACCGAACTTGCGACATTGCGACAGGCCGCGGCCGGCTAGCGCCTGCCCCGATATGCCAGTCGGAAAGCCAAAGTAATTTTCGATCTTCGAACTGGTGCCAGCCTGGCCCCCCGGTGCCTTGGCATCCAGAACCGCCACCTTCAATCCCTCCGATGCGGCATACACCGCGGCCGCGAGACCTGCGGGCCCCGCACCCACCACAACGAGATCGAAGTGCTCGCCATCGAGTCTGTCCGGACTCAGACCGATTGCGTCCGCGACCGCCCTGTGGCTGGGTTGCCTCAGTACAGAGCCTTGCAACGTGATCACAACCGGAAGGTCGGCTTCCGTTGCGTCATAGTGCATCAGGAGTTCTTTGGCCTCCGCGTGATCGACGATATCGAAGTAGGCCGAGGGCTGGCCGTTGCGGCTCAGGAAATGGCGCAGGCGTAGCGTGGGGCCCGAGGACGTACTCCCAATCACCACCACACCTACGTGTTGGCCCTGGATGAAAGCGACCCGGCGCAAGATATACGCGCGCATGATCGTTTCGCTCAACTCTGCTTCAGCGATCACGAGCGCGCGGAGCGATTCCTCATCAATAACGATGACCTCGCAATCGGAGATGGCGCGTGTCGTTGCAACCGCAGCCCGGCCGGCGAGCGTGGCGACCTCGCCGGTGAAACTGCCTGGGCCATGTGTTCCCAGTAGTCGGGGGCCCTGAACGGATGCTCTGGACGCCTCGATCGTTCCGGAGAGAATGGCGAACATCCCGGTGTGCCGGTCGCCTTCGGAATAGAGGATGTCGTTCGGCTTGAGCTTGCGTCGCTTGCCGTATCCCTCCAATATCGCCAGTTGCCTCTCATCGAGCGTGGGATACACCTGATGGTAGCGGCTGCCACCTGACGACAGTTCGTTGGGATTGCCTGAAGAGTCTTTACCCATGGCGGATTCCATCAAGTTGAGACGTGATCCTGCTCGTGGAACTGCTGCATCCACAAGCGGTATGATATCTCCGGTTGCGACACGTGATCGAGCCACTCTCAGCGGACCATGTATCGCGGCACCTGATGCCAGCTACAACAAGGGTATTTTCTCGACTTTTCGTCTCTTTGACGAGTACGATCCAGTAGCCGAAATGTGCCCCGTGTCGGGCATTCGTGCGAATCAAGAACGATGGTGACTTCGACTGTCGCGAGCCGAACTTAAATCAGCGGTCTACTGGGCAGCAGTTCGAGAATCGTCGTCGCGCAGGATCGTCCAGGCATCCGGCTGTTAGACCGAACTTCTGTTTCCTGGCTCTGAGCGGATTTTCCTGGTGATACGCCGATCGATCGGTTATAGCCGAGCCTGTATCGATTGGAATGGTGTTTCGCGACCTCCCCGTGGTCGCATGCCGGACGCGAATCTGACTTTGTTTGCCTGCGGACAGGAGAATGACTCCATCGTCGATTTGGGCATGTTCGATCTGCATCCTGAAAGAGATTCGTATCTCGTTCAGGATGCTGGCAATGAATCAACCACCACATCTCAACTTACGCTGAATCCGGCGACCTCCCGATGCGCGCCCGTTCAGGCAGCGGCTTTTCGTTCCACGCCAAGAGGCAATTCAGGCATCTCGCGATCAGACTGCGGCACAGAGCCAAGCCGGCGATGCACGTCGTGCGTCACGAAACCCTGTTCGCGGCTCGGCACATCGAACCACTCCCGATGAGCGAATGAATCGCGGATGTCTTCCAGACCGCTTTCCCAGTGCTCCTGCATTGTGTCGATGCTGAACTCATAGTCCTTGTAGTGCCCCTCATAAGGCTTGTTCTTGTAGATGAGGTGGACCACATTGATCGCGCTGCCGTCCGCCGCTTCTTCGGCAAGACGAAACAGCGGATCGGTCTTGAGCAGATCGGGCGGAACATGCGCGAGCAACTCCTTGATGAACCGTGCATGCTTCTGACGATCCGCCAATATGCTGGTGATGGCACGCGTACGGCTCGAGAACTGGATGTCTTTGGCACGCTCGGACACGTCGAGGAAATCTCCCGGCGCATTACCTCTCGCGCTCCACAGATCCACCTGAAAAACCAGCGTGTCCTTGTGCTCAGCATCACGAAGCACTTCAGTCAGCGGTGTGTTGGAAACCAGGCCGCCGTCCCAGTAGAACTCACCGTCTATCTCAACCGCGGGGAACCCTGGCGGCAATGCTCCCGACGCCATGAAATGCTCCGGTTGCAAGCGCATTTTCGTGTTGTCGAAGTACGCCAGGTTGCCGGTCCGCACGTTCACCGCGCCCACCGAAACGCGAATATCGCCATCGTTGATACGGTCGAAATCAGCGAACTTCAACAGCGTTTCCCTTAGCGCGGCCGTGTCGTAGTAGCTGACCGCGTTGGGGCTTTGCTTGCCGAAACCGGCCATAGGCAAGGGAACGCGCGGCAAGAAAAAGCCCGGCTGGCCCTCGGTCAACGCACGCCCGGCTGCCCACATGCTGCCCCACTTGCGCGACAAGTCTTGCAGCCCGAGACCGGGCAGCGTCCAGGCGCCCAGGCCACCGAGCCAGTCGCGCGGATGGCAGATCGAATTCCAGAAACCGCGTAACGCTTCCACGCGGTTCTCCGGCGCATTACCCGCAATGATCGCGGTGTTCAGTGCACCGATCGAAACGCCTGCAATCCAGTTCGGTTGCACACCGGATTCGGCCAGGCCTTCGTAGACGCCTGCCTGATAAGATCCGAGCGCGCCGCCGCCCTGAAGCACCAGGGCAATTTCGTCGTAGCGCGGCAGCACGAACGCATCCGGCTGCCGGTTAGTTTTTCTTGTGCTGCTGCGCATACGCGACCCCTTAGTGCATTGACCAGCCGTGGCTGACGATCACCGACTGTCCGGTGAGCGCAGACGATTCGAAACCCGCGAGAAACGCTACCGTATTGGCGACGTCTTCGACCGTGGTGAATTCACCGTCGACGGTTTCCTTGAGCATCACGTTCTTGACGACTTCGTCTTCGGAGATACCGAGCGCCTTGGCCTGCTCGGGAATCTGCTTGTCGACAAGCGGTGTACGAACGAAGCCCGGACACACCACGTTCGCCCGCACGCCGCGCGGACCGCCTTCCTTCGCGACTACGCGGGCCAGTCCAAGCAAGCCATGCTTGGCTGTTACGTACGCGGATTTCAGCTTCGACGCTTCATGTGAATGCACCGAGCCCATATAGACGATCGAGCCGCCCTTGCCGCCCGCGTACATGTGCTTGATAGCAGCCTTGGTGGTGAGAAAAGCGCCATCCAGATGGATCGCCAGCATCTTCTTCCAGTCGGAAAACTCGTACTCCTCGATAGGCGCAACGATCTGGATACCCGCGTTAGAGACGAGCACATCGAGACTGCCCAACTCCTGCACCGCGCGTTCAATGCCGCTATTGACCGCTTCTTCGTTTGTCACATCCATTGCGACTGCCAGCGCCTTGCCGCCCGCAGCAACGATGCTGCTGGCCACCTTCTGCGCGTTCTCGAGATTCAGGTCGGCGATCACCACCGCGGCGCCAAGACTAGCGAGTTTGCGTGCGCACTGCTCACCAATACCGCTTGCTGCACCGGTCACAAGCGCGACTTTATTGTTCAAGGACATGTTGCTTTCCTTCCCTATGGGTTCACGAATCGTTATTCATTGACGGCGGCGAGCTTCACGCTCTCGGCCGTGGCCAGATAATCGAGCGCAACCTCGCCAATATCCAGCGTGAGATTGGCGATCACATGCCGCGCGCCGACCATCCGCTTCACCGGCAGATCCGCGACGGGCGCCAAGGCGTGCGGATGCAGCTCGAGCGCAGCCGGACCCGACCATGCGCCGGTCACGTTCACATCGCGCAAATAGAAGCGCACCAGTTCGCACACGCGAGCCGTACCGTCAACGTGCGGGATCACCTTCAACAGGTAATTCGGCGTCTCCGCGAGCTTCTTGCGTTCGACTTCCATGTCGAGCGGCACGTGCTTGAAGCCCATCGTGCCCGTCGCGATACGTTGCGTGCCGTAGTCGAGGGTGCCGAGCAGCGTGTCGTTGCCATCGACGCTCAAGGTCGGCCTGGCCAGCTTCTTCGGAAAACCCCAGATTTCGCGGCCGCCGGCAATCGGGCCTTCGTCATCAAGGTACATCGAATGCGTGTAGTTGCCGAGATGCCCCTGCTGGTCCCGCACCGAGATAACCTGACCGCTCTCCGTGTAGTCGCCGAAGCCCGACGAGTCCGGCATGCGAATGAATTCGTAATGTACGAGATTGTTTTCCGGATGCAACGGCTCCGGCACGATGGCGCGCAGCGCATCGGGATCGGTTTCGTATGAAATGATGAAGTATTCCCGATTGATGAAGCGATACGGCGGGCGGGGATAGGCGGGATTGTGAACTGGCATCGCAAAGGCGTCTTTGCGGATCGAAGCAAGATTCATGGGGCTCCTTGTGACTGACGGCGCATACGGCGCCGGTGCAATAGTAGAGGCAATGCTCACGCGGCGTGAACGGCTGTTTCCCAAAACACCATTAACCAGATTGCAATATTGCGACTGAAACTTTGCATCAGGATGTCAGTCGCACCAACTGCATTGCCATCAAAATCATGGCGGGCTCGGCGGAATCATTTCTCAACGCGCGCGCTTCGCCCGGGGCCAGCCGGCACGAGTCGTATCGGTAGAGCGTCGTGGCATGGTCATGGCTGAAGGTTGGCTCCGTGAGTTACGACCTCAGGCGGCCCGGTCAGCACGAAACTGGTGCGTGTGCTCGACCGCGGGTCCTGCTCGATCGCGGTGCCTCACATGCTACCTCCTGGGAAAAGGCACGGATGCCAATCGATTCCGAGCTTCGGCCAACAGCTATCGGTCGACTGAACTGCCGCGATGGATGTCCGAAACTCGAAAGTCATTGACCATTCAACTGGCAATTCAACCGCTAATGTTCTGCCGGAGGATCTGACCGACAGCGGCGGAACATGCCCGGTCCTTCGTCCAACATGAGGAGAGCTTACGTGGACATCGTGAATTCGATGCGGATCTTTACCAAGGTCGCCGAGCTCAACAGCTTCGCTCGTGCCGCGGAATCGCTCGATGTGGCGGTCCCTCGAATAAGCCGGGCGCTTGCCGACCTGGAACAACACCTTGGGACCCGCTTGCTTCAGAGAACCACGCGCAGGATGTCCATGACGGAAGCGGGCCGGATCTATCTGGACCGATGCCGCCAGATCCTCGGTGAACTGGACGAGACGTATCTGATGTTGTCAGCCAACGCGGTGTCGACGTCGGGGAAAATTCGCATCGTGGCGCCCGCGCTCTTTGCGATGCGCAAACTTTCACCGGTGCTCACGGCATACCAGCGTGCCTACCCGAATATCGTAGTCGACCTTGTGCTGGCCGATCGATCCGTCGACCTGATCGAGGAGGAGTTTGACCTGGGCATTCTCGCGGCGCGCCGCGTCAGTAGCCAGAGTCTTGTGTCACGACATCTCACATCTACGGACTTCTACACCTGCGCTGCTCCCGGTTATATTGAAGAGCACGGCGCGCCCGCTCATCCGGCCGATATGGTTCATCACCCCTACATAGCGTTTCGCACTGGGCACAGCAACGAGGAAGTCATTTTCCTGGACTCGCACGGCGCCGAGATTGCTGTCCATCCGAAACCCGCCTTGATAACCAACAACATTGGAATGGTCCGGGAAAGCGCACTGGCAGGGATGGGCATTGCCACCTTATCCGGCTACCTGATCGACGACGACATTCGATCGGGCCGGTTAACGCGGCTGATGCCCCAGTACCGTCTTGCAGACCGGGAATTTCGTATCGTCTATTCAAACCGCAAGTTTCTCTCGCTCAAGGTCAAGGCGTTCATCGACATCGCCATTGAACACTTTCGCCAGGAAAAGGAAATGCACCAGGAGCGGGCGGCCAGCGATTTCCGACCGGACGAGACTCTGCGAGGTGCAGTGGAAGACAGCGAGGCGCCAGCCGCTAACCGCTAACTAATACCAGTTAATACCAGCGCCAAATGCGTCGTATAGATTGCGTCGGGATTTTGAAAGCGTGGCTTTGAAAATCACCCGCGCGCGAGCGGCACCTTAACTAGTGCCGTCAGTTCGATGTAATTTTCATACCTTAGCGGTTCATCTCGTCCGCCCGGCATCCGCCCGTCTCTGCGCCCGCTCGACAATCGCGGCGACGGTGTTATGAGCTTGCGCGCGCCGCGTTGCCCGGACTGTGCGGGTCACGCGGCCCTGGCTGTCCGGATGAAGCGCCCAGTAAAGCGCTGCGATCCAGCACACCACTGTCCAGCCGAATAGCGCATTCAGCAGCGCCAACAGTAAGACGTTACGTCGTCCCTTTCGGTCGGCCACGATGGCTGGCAGAAAATACACGATGACTGCAGCGGTAACCGCAAGACCTTCTAAAAGGTAGCGAAACATCTTGACCTCCGGCTCGACATATTACGTCGAAAGACCAGCCATTAATCCAGCAGATAAAAGCAATACTACGATCATCGATATCTGACTTAAATAGATGATCCGCGAAAACATTATTCTTTCCAACGCAAGAATCCCCGGTTTCGGCGGCGGCAGAACGTCCCGGCATGCCATGCATGCCGCAACCCTTGCATGAGGAAAACCACGGCAACTTGCCCCATGTTGAAATCAAGTTCCGCCATGAGCTGACCCAGTGCCAACGCAGGTAGGATCACTGCCCGATGATAGAGTTGATGCCTCAAGCAGTGGATCATTGTCGGCTCCTCCCGCTCCTTTACAGGCTGATCACCATGCCGAAAGCTGTCCCTCCCGATCTCGATGACGAATCCGGACGAGGCCGATCGCTGGCAAGACGCTATCCGCGCGGCCTTCGCATTGACCCGCACGTTCACGAATGGGCTCAAGTGCTCTATGCGGTCACGGGTGTCATGTGGGTTGAAGTCGGTCGCGAAGCGCTGATTGTCCCGCCGCAGCGAGCGGTCTGGCTGCCGCCCGGAACCGAGCACTCCATCTACATGATGAGCGAGGTTGAAATGCGCAACCTTTATCTGCGTGGACAAGACGTTCAGCACCTGAGCAAGCAGGGCGACGTCTTTGAAATCAACGGTTTGCTAAGGGAACTCATTACGACCATCGCAGAACACGAAACCGAACGCGACGATGAATACCTGAACGCGGCTTATCATTTGGCCGCACTGGAACTGACTCACGCGCCGCGCTATTCGCTGAGAATTCCGCTGCCGGACAAATCGGATCGCCGTCTCGAGGTACTGTGCCGGGCCGTCATCAGCAATCCCTCTGTCGACATCAGCTTTGAACATCATGCAGCGTCCGTGGGCGCAAGCGTGCGTACGCTTGCGCGGCTGTTCACGCGTGAGCTCGGCCTCGGATTCTCCGAATGGCGCCGGCAGGTACAGCTCGCGATCGCCTTATCCAAACTGGCGGAGGGTCAAACGGTAAGCTCGGTAGCACGATCCCTGGGCTATCTGCCCAGCAGTTTCAGCGACATGTTTCGCCGCGAACTGGGCACGGCGCCTAGCGAGTTCCGTACGGACGAAACCCTGGCCGCCCCGGAGGACATAACCGTCACGCCCGCGGACCGCTAACGCGAAGCCGTGGTACGCGGGCCCTGGGGTTCACTTTGTCCAAAGTTCGAAAGCACCTGTCTGAACAACCCTTCCGCTAGTCCATACACTCTGGTCATACGCTGCACGTCGCAGCCTGATCCACGATCCAGGAGTGAATGAGATGAAAGCCCTGCAATTCAAGTCGTTCGGCAGCCCTGAAGTGCTTGAGTACATTGATCTGAGCATGCCCGAATGTGATCGCGACAGCGCGATCGTCCAGGTCAGCAGCGCGTCGGTCAACCCGAGCGATGTCAAGAACGTGTCGGGACATTTCGATCACACCACGACGCCGCGCATACCTGGCCGGGACTTCAGCGGCATGGTCGTGGACGGACCCGCTGACTGGATCGGTGCGGAAGTCTGGGGCACCGGCGGCGACATCGGCTTTACGCGCGACGGCACGCATGCGGAATTCATCAAGATCCCGGTCGCCGCGTTGGCCCGCAAGCCGGCAACGTTAAGCCATGAAGAGGCTTCCGCCATTGGCGTGAATTTTGTCGTCGCCTGGTTGGGCACGGTCGACTACGCCAAGCTGGCCGAGGGCGAAACCATTGCGGTTATCGGAGCAGGCGGCGGCGTAGGCGGTGCGGTCACGCAGATCGCAAAAGCGCGTGGCTGCCGCGTGATTGGCGTCGATCGCAAGGCGCCCGCCGCAGGCTCCCCGGCCAGCTTGCTGATCGACGAATACGTGCCGTTTGATGAGCACACCACGCAGCGCGTGCGCGAATTGACGGGTGGCGTCGACGTGGTCTACGACACTGTTGGCGGTGTCGCGTTCGAAACCGCGCTCAGTCTTGCCCGGCGCCGTGGCCGCGTTGTCGAGATCAGCGCAACCGGAAAACGCCGCGTCGATTTCGACATCATAGATTTTTATCACAACGAGACGCAGTTGTTCGGCACCGATAGCGCGAAGCTCGGTGTCGCCGAGTCCGCGCCGCTCATGGCAGCGCTGGTCGACGGCTTCGAAAGCGGCAAGCTCAAGCCGCCCGTGATCGCGCAGCGCTTCGATCTGCAACATGGCCAGGACGCGTACCGGGCAGTCGCGGCGGGCACGCCGGGCCGTGTTGTGATCAATATGTAATGAACGTGGCCGGAATCCAACTGGGGGCCTCAGCGCCCCCCTTAGAGTGACAACATCATGAAAGCCTATCTGCTCTCCCTCCTTCTCGGCGTGGTGGTCGGACTGATCTATCACGTCGTCGGTGTCAAATCACCCGCCCCGCCGACCGTCGCGCTTGCCGGATTGCTGGGCATGCTTGCAGGTGAGAACGCTATTACGTTCGTCCGCGCCTTGCTGGTTCACGTCACAAGCTGACTGATGCGGCGAGAGCGGTTTCATTGAGTCTCGCCCCGCATTTCTAAAGTAATGCTGTGCGGACTTGTCTGAATGCTATCCACTTCGAGGCCAGGCGGCGGCCAATCGCTTTCGAGTTTCTGCCACTATCAAACCATCACTCATCACGCTCAAAAGCGCCCGGTGCGCCGGACACATCTTCAAAGAACGCAGCGGCGTGCTCGATAAATGCCCTCACCTTCGCCGGCAGCAGCGTTCGTGAGTTGTACGCGAGCCGTATCTCGATCGCTCCGTCGACAATATCGAACTCCTCAAGGAGGGCTACCAGTTTCCCGGAGGCCAGTTCCGTCTGTGCCAGTGCAACTGGCACCACGCCGATCCCGAACCCCTGCAGCACCATCTCCCGGTTGAAGATCGGGTTGTTCGAAGCGACCTCGTACATCATCGGGATGGTCAGATCCTCCTGCCCCATCCGGAAGGTCAGGGAAGGCTTGCGCAATGACGGCGACATCACGACGAACGTGTGTTCGGCCAACTCGGACGGATGCCGGGGCCGCGAATGCGTCTGCAGATACTGCGGCGCGGCAGCAATGCAAAGAGGAATGCGCTCCAGCAGCCGTGTGACTGTCGTGTCGCTGCTCAGCATGAAAGGCAGCACCACCCCGAGGTCGTAGCCGTCTGCCACCAGATCGACAGGGCGCTCGGTCAGCGTCACGTCAAGACTCACCTTGGGGTGCTTGTGCCTGAAGGTCGAGATCAGCGGCACGAGCCGGTTGACGGTCGCGGTCGTATGGGCGACGAGTCGAAGCACACCGCTCGCCTCGCGTGTCTGCTTTGACGCCTGCGCTTCCAGCGCATCCAGATCGTCGAGAATCCGGGAGCAGCCTTCATAGAAGTGTTCCGCCGCTTCCGTCAGCGAAACCTGCCGCGTGGTGCGGTGAAACAGACGGCTGCCCAGACGCTGCTCGAGTCCTGCAATGGCGCGGGACACGACCGGCGCGGTAACACCCAGCATGTCCGCGGCGCGCGTAAAGCTTTTCGCTTCGACGACTGAGCGGAAGACTCGCAAACTCTCTAGATATTCCATACGGCACCTTGGTCAGGTTCATGGGTGCAGCGAATTGGACGGCGCCCGAATGGGGATGCGTGGAATCCTGGGCACCGCAGCACGCTGAAGTTGCTCTCAAGTATGCAAGTGTAGAAGAACTCGTTGCGAATCTGGCATCTGCTGCGAGGAGCGCGAGGAGCTCAAATTAGCCCTGGTGTAAGGACAGCAACCAACGAGTTCCGAGCGGCTCTCGCTGTTTCAATTCACCCGCGAGCCATCGCCTGTCCGACATGGTCGGCGAACGCCTTGACCTTTGCCGAATGCCGGCGCGCAAGCGGGCTCACCAGATTGATCGGGATAGGGATCGTTTCCCAGTCCGGCAACATTCGCTGTACTTCGCCACGCGCCAGTTCGTCATCGAACAGCCAGGTCGGCGAATATCCGATCCCCATACCGCCAAGAACCGACGCCCGCATGACCTCGCTGCTGTTGGTTTGCAGATTGCCTTCGACGCGAACAATGCGCGTGGTTCCCACCGGATCGACCGCGCCGGGCCCCGCCGTAAAACGCCACGCGTTGCGCATGGCCAGTTCGGTGTAGACGATACAGTTGTGATCGACCAGGTCGTCGGGAACGCGCGGCGCTTTCGTGCCTTTGGGCAGCGAGCGCACGTAGCTGCGATGCGCCATCAGCATCCTGTGTGCCGTTCCCACGCGACGTGCGGTCAGGCTGCTGTCCGGCAGATCGCCGATGCGCACCGCGACGTCAATCCCCTGCTCCACAAGATCGATAAACCCGTCGCTCAGGCGCAGGTCGATCTTCACACCCCGATGCTCTGCCAGAAATGACTGAACCAATGGCATGAGCTTGAGACGTCCGAAGCCGACCGAAGCGGCGACCCGCAGCCAGCCCGTCAGTTGCTGCTCACCACGTCGCAACGCGCCTTCGGCCTCCGCGATCTCCGCAACCAGGCGTCGCGCCTGTTCGAAATAGTGTTCACCTTCTTCTGTCAGTGCCAGCGAACGCGTGGTTCTCGTCAGCAACCGCGCACCCAGGTCGCGCTCGAGCGCCGCGACCTGTTTGCTCACTGCGCTCTGCGTGGTGTCGGACTCGTGCGCGACCGCGGAAAAACTGCCCGCCTCCACCACGCGCACGAAAGTTTTCATTGCCTGTAGCTTGTCCATTTTGCTCAATATATTCCGGGTGGGAATGAGTTATATGAGCATACACCGTCTATATCGCGCATCTGGAATCAGTCAAAGTGCAGTCATCGCAAACGCGATGCCAACCCACCTGAAGGAGCACCGTCATGAACCAACCTGTCGTCCTTATCACTGGCGCGCTGACCGGTATTGGCCGCGCTACCGCTCTTGCCTTCGCTCGCGAAGGAAACCGCGTGGTCGTCAGCGGCCGTCGCGAAGAGGCAGGCCAGGCACTCGCCGCCGAACTGCGCGCCCTTGGCGCCGAAGCCGAATTCATGCGCGCTGACGTTCGTTTCGAAGCTGAGGTGCGCAATGTGGTCGAGCAGACCGTCGCGCGTTTCGGGCGCATCGACGTGGCGGTCAACAACGCCGGCACTGAAGGTCAACTGGCGCCGATCGTCGAGGAGACCGCGACCAACTACGAAGACACGTTCGCGGTCAACGTGCTCGGCACGCTGCTGTCGCTCAAGCACGAGATGCGCGTGATGCTCGCGCAGGGCGCGGGCTCGATCATCAACCTCTCGTCGATAGCGGGTCAGGTCGGTGTTGCAGGCGCGTCGGTCTATGCGGCCAGCAAGCATGCGGTTGAAGGCCTCACGAAGAGCGCGGCACTCGAAGGAGCGGCTGCAGGCGTGCGCGTCAACGCCGTGGCGCCGGGTCCTGTCGCCACGGAAATGCTCGATCGCTTTGCCGGCGGCACCGAAGAAGGCAAGGCAAGTTTCCTCTCGACGATACCGGCGCGACGCGCCTCGGCCCCGCACGAGATCGCCCAGACGATTGTGTTTCTGGCGAGCGACAAGGCCCGTTACCTCACCGGACAGAACATTGCAGTCGACGGCGCGTACACGGCGCAATGACCCACGTTTTTTCAACCGGCTTCATCCATCTTTTTACCAGGGAGCATCACCATGACCACCATCAATGTGCCGACACGCGACGAAGTTTCGCCGGCTAACCAGGCTATCTTCGACAAGCTCAAGAGCAGTCTCGGCACGGTGCCCAACCTGTACGCGACGCTGGCTCATTCGGAGCATGCGCTCGGCAGCTACCTCGCGTTCCAGAACGCAAAGAGCAGCATCACCGGCAAGGCGCGCGAAATCGTGAACCTGGTCGTGAGCCAGGTTAACGATTGCGAATATTGTCTGGCGGCACACACCATGATCGGCAAGATGAATGGCTTCACCGACGAGCAGATCCTCGAGATCCGCAGTGGCCGGGCAAGCTTCGACGCGAAGTTCGACGCACTTGCGCGGCTCGTGAAGAACATCACGATCAACCGCGGGCACGCCGATCAGGCGCTCGTTGATGCGTTCTTCGCGGCGGGCTGGACCAAGGGCAATCTGGTCGATGTGATTGTTGTGATCGGCGACAAGACCGTCACCAACTATCTGCACGGAACAACGCGCGTACCGGTGGACTTCCCCGCGGCGCCGCCACTCCCCGCCTGACGCTTGCAGCCGGATAAGGTAGGGAATTCACGCCATGCCCGCGGTCGTATCTCGCAGGCATGGCGCGATGCAGGGTTGCAGGGGAATAAGTCAGGGCAATAAGTCAGGGCAATGTTTCGAGCCGCCGGGTCCACACGCCGTTGCAGAAAGACACCGGAAGCGCCGCGCCCTCGGTTAAACCGCTTTGATGAGTCCGAGTTGTTGCAGGGCGGTCACGCCGTCGTCCAGGCCGATTTCCTCGATGATCTTGCCGTCTTTGAGGCGGAGCACAGTCGTACCGGTGAAGCGCATTTTCCGGCCAGTCGCAGCCGGCAACGATCCAATCAGGAAATCGCCGAATGCCGGACCAGTATGTGTGCCGCCCCCCTCCCAACGGCCGACGACGTAGTCCCCCTCGGCGATAAGATCAGCAGCACCCCAAAAGTTTAGGTCGGGGAACGCTTCGCGGAAACCCGTCATGAATGCCTTGATGTCCTCGCGGCCACGACGCGGCTCGTGCAGCGAGTAGCGCAGCAGCATGTCGGGAGCAGCAAGTTCGTCGACGATGTCGAGGTTGCAGGTCTCGCCCCAGAAATCGGTGAACCAGCGGCCTACGATGGCCTTGTTGTCGTCTTCTCTGGACATGGTGAATTCCTCATCGATATGGTTGGAAGAGAGCGGCACGATCGCCTCTCTCTGCCCAAACAATATCGACGCACGCAGTCAGATACCCCCCGTTTCTTGCGGCAATACTCGAAGATGTGCCTGCGCATGCGTGCCTCCCGGCTGAGCGTGTCCACGCTGCGATGCATCTGTGCGTCAGGCCCGGTTTTACATTCACAAGGCAATCAGATAGCAAGAAACGGAGTGTTCGCGCCGGCCTGCTGTCACAACCTGATCACTCAATCCCCCGGTAGCGCGGATCAGCGGACAACGTGCGGTGCGTCCTGACCACACGTGTCTCACAGGCGGCCGCCTACTTTCACCGACTGGAGTTCAATCATGTTGCGACTTCTTTCACTTCATGCTCTCGCAGCCCAACGCGGCGACGGACTGCGCCCCGAACTTCTAGCTCTGTTCGAACGCCATGCCCGAGTGGAGACGGGTCTCGCCGCCACTATCGAACCTGTCGAAACAGAACCGCTCTACCAGGCAGGAGACATGGTTTCCGAAGACCCTGTGAAGCAGTGTTGGCAGACGGGAGACCCAACCCGGCAGCGTTAGCGCAATGGCTTCCGTACCCTGCGCCCAGCCACCGTGCTGCTTAATATGGCGACAACAGCGTTTATCAGCGGATTGTCACGAGTGGTACTCCAGGCCAGGGCGGTGGTCACCACGCTCACGTTTTCCTTGAGCGGACGAAACACAACATTCTCTGGCGCCAGTTTCTTCAACGAAGCCGGCACGAGCGCAATGCCCTGACCGCAGCCCACGAACGCAACCTGCGAAGCCACCGAGCGCACCTCATGCAGGATTCGGGGCGAGAACCCGTTGGACCGGCAAGACGCCACCAGACTGTCGAAGTGCACCGGGCTGATCTGGCGGGAAAACATCACGAAATCTTCGTCCGCGAGCGATGCCAGCCTGATACGCGAGCTGTCAGCCATCGCATGATTGCGCGGCATGGCTACAACCAGGCGGTCCTGCGCCAGCGGAAATGACTCGATGTTCCCTCCGAGTTCGCCCTCCAGTCTCGCAAAGGCCAGGTCAATGTCGCCCGACTCGAGTGCGGGAATAGCTTCGACACTGTCGATCTCCCTTACCGATACCGTGAGTTGCGGATACTCGGCCTTTAGCCGCTCGATCAGTGGCGGCAGGACATCCAGCATTGCTGGCGCAATCGCGCCAATGGTCAGGACGCCACTTCGGCCCGCGACGGCCTCGCGCACCGCAAACTCAAGCCGCTCGAGTTGTTCCGCAAACTTGCGCACCGCCGGCAGGATAGCCGCACCCACGGGCGTGAGTTGTGTTCCGCGTCGCGAGCGCTCGAACAGCTTCACCTTCAATGCCTGTTCGAGTGCCTGGATCTGCTCGGTCAGCGGCGGCTGGGACATATCCAGACGCCGCGCAGCGCGCCCGAAGTGCTGCTCCTCGGCCACGGCCAGGAAGAGCCACAGATGACGGATAAGCCTGAAATTGATCATGACTGGTTGATAGGTTCCGCGTATCGAAAGCTTCCGTTATTCGGAATTTACATATCGAACTGTAGGCGTGAAAGTATGGCATCGCAACCACTTCGCGGCGCTCCCATGACCCCGGCTTCCCTGCTTAACCGTTTTGCCGCACTCGACACCAACACGGTGTCAGATGCACTGGACTTCCTCGGTCTTGTCGGCGCTACGTTCGGACTGCGTCCCCTGTGGGATTGCCCGAAGATCGTCGGCCGGGCCAGCACCATCCAACTCGGACCGAAGACGGACGCCAAACCGACAGTTCACCTCATTTCCCCCGTCATCGCACAGATCGAGTCAGACGATCGCATTCTGGTTATCGTCGGTGGCATCGACGGAATTTCGTGCTGGGGCGACATTCTTGCGAATGCGGCGCAATTCAAGCGCATTCGTGGTTCCGTGATCGACGGCATGAGCCGCGATATCGAAGGCAGCGAATCGATCGGCTATCCGGTTTTTGGGCGCGGTGTAACCATGATCAGTGCGCGCAATCGGGTCATTCAGGTTTGCTCGGGCAAGCCCGTCAGCGTTGGCGGCGTGCTCGTCCATGAAGACGACTATGTCATCGCCGACCGTTGCGGCACTGTATTTGTCCCAGCCGCGCGTATTGAAGAGGTCGTCGAACTGGGCGAACGCATCGCCCGGCGGCAGGATGGCATGGTTCAGGCCGTCCGCACCGGTCGATCAGTCTCCGAGGTCATGCACGACAAGGAGTTTGAGACGATCAAGGAAGGGAGCAAGGAATGAAACACATAGCCAGGGAACGCGGCACGAGCACGCTGGAACTGATGAGTCTGACGCCATGGAGAAAAACGGTATGACGGTGGCTCTGCAACGCCTGAACGTTCACCTCGCCAAAGCGCAACCTTCAGCAACCTATCGCATGATGGACCGCGTCGCTGCGCAACGCGCTTCAGGTGCCAGGATCATCTCGCTGAGTGCAGGCGAGCCAGACTTCGACACGCCCGCACACATCCGCGACGCGGCCATGGAAGCAATACGCGCAGGACATACGCGCTATACGCAGGTGGCCGGCATGCGACCGCTACGTGAAGCCGTTGCCGCGAAGTTTCAGTTGGAGAACAGTCTCGACGTCAGCTGGCAGGACACAATCATCTGCAGCGGCGGCAAGCAGGTCATCTACAACGCGCTGGCGGCGACGCTTAACGAAGGGGATGAGGTCATCGTTCCCGCGCCGTACTGGGTCAGCTACCCGGAGATGGTTCAGTTGTGCGGCGCCAGCCCGGTTGTCGTCACGTGCGGCGACGAGACCGGCTTCAAACTGACGCCGCAGATGTTGGCGAGGGCAATCGGACCGAGCACACGCTGGCTGATCCTGAACTCGCCATCGAATCCCACGGGTGCGGTCTACAGCCGTGAAGAACTGGCAGCGCTTGCCGAAGTATTGCTGGCGTATCCGCATGTGCTCATCCTGTCGGATGACATCTACGAACACCTGATTTTCGACGGCGCGACTTTTCATACGATCGCGCAGGTCGAACCTCGCCTGATGTCACGTACGCTGACAATGAACGGCGTCTCGAAGGCCTATGCAATGACGGGCTGGCGCATCGGCTTCGGTACCGGACCTCGATGGTTGCTCGACGCAATGGAGAAGCTTCAAGGGCAGCAGACGTCAGGAGCAAGTGCAATTTCCCAGCATGCCGCACTAGCCGCACTCACTGGTTCGAAGCAGTTCATCTCCGATTCACGTTTCGTATTCGAGCAGCGGCGCGACCTGATGGTGACGCTGCTTAACCAGGCCCCCGGCCTCACGTGTGCCTTACCCGGTGGCGCCTTTTATGCGTTTGCCTCATGTGAGGGATTGATCGGGCGCGTCACGCCCGCTGGAACACGCCTCGAAACCGATGAAGACGTAGCGGGAGCACTACTGGACGAAGCCTGCGTCGCCGTCGTGCAAGGCAGTGCTTTTGGGCTCGGCCCGTATATCAGGATTGCTTATGCGCTCGATGACAACGCATTGACCGATGCGTGTCGCGCGATCACGCGCTTTTGCCAATCGCTCAGTGAGGAAAATCATGCCGTTACCGAGTGAACTTACGAACAGCATCCTGTCCCTGACCGTGCAAGGCGTTGAAGTCGATATTGCGACCATGCACACTGCGGGGGCACTGGCTCCAATCGTGTTCCTGCACGGCTTCGGTTCGACCAAAGAGGACTATGCCGATGTTGTTCACTATCCGGCGTTCGCCGGGCATCCGGTCATTGCGTACGATGCGCCGGGCTGCGGGGCAACGCAGTGCGACGATCTATCGAAGGTTTCGATCCCTTTCCTGGTAGCG
>Ga0073928_10005489_pt1 | contig 17750 bp, 18 predicted proteins | sample PaiPotPPA55metaG_FD_76969 | JGI IMG/M metagenome (GOLD analysis project Ga0073928, IMG submission 76969) | Iron sulfur acid spring bacterial and archeal communities from Banff, Canada, to study Microbial Dark Matter (Phase II) - Paint Pots PPA... ... | reverse complement strand
TGGAGCAGGAGCTGGCACGGCTAAAGGAAGAGTTGCGCCAAAGCCGGGAGGCGAGTTCCAGCGATGGTCACCCCGGTGGCGCCGTCAACCTCGAACATTAACGACCGCCTCCAGTGCCGTCGTGAAAAGAAGGCAGAGGAGGTCAAGCAAAGAAGTACTGCCACACTCAGCACCCTATGCCCGCGAGATGATCAATCTTGCTGGCGCCCTATCTGCCAGTGAGCGCGACCTTGCACCTAATCAAACAGGAGTGGGGCAGAGCCCGCTTGGATAGCTCAGTCCGCGCAGCGGTCTCGTTCGGCGGGAGCGCGAAATCACAGCCAGAGCGCGCCCCGTCATCCAGAGGCGCCGCACTCCATAGTCCTCATTCTACGAATTAAGCTCTGGCGCCGATTGGCCTCAAGCATTTTTGTTGAGACGAAAGCCGTAGAGAACCGCCGCTGAGCTTTTCAAATTCGGCTTGCCTTCGTTCGACGGAGCACAATCGCGCAGATTGGGGTAGTACGCTGCGCTACGCGCTAGTGACCCAATGCACACCAAATTGCGACATCAATCGCCAGCGTACGCCTCAAAACCGGATCGGTACTGCATTTGGTACTGCATGGCTCCCGGCGACCGCGCTTAAATGCTGACTGCGCTTCCCTTTTTGGGATGTCCCGGTCCAATCCATCATGGGCGCGACAGAGAAAAGGTGGTCTAACATGTTGTTTTCATTGACTTCCGTAACTTGAGTCCGTCAGACCAAATTTTGGGCCGACACACCATCAGAGCTACAGAGCTAAAGCATTTTCCTTTCTTTTCAACTATTTGACCAGATGGCTGCCTGTCCGCGATGAGTTTTCACCCCTCCCCCGGTACAGCACAGCAGTACTGGCTGAGCTCATGCTGTAGCGCCTCCTGCGCGTAGCTTGCGATATTTTCCTTGAGCGCGGTCGCCTCGATTCTGCTGGTCCGGCAGGCAATCGAGAAACCGATCAAAGCCAAAAGCAAGATCACTCCACGCTTAACGCGCGCCCAGGGCCGCAATGCTTCGATCGTAGATTCGGCGCTCACGTCGTGCGAGAACTTGCACACGGGGGATAAGATGTTGTGCGATCGGATTCACGCCCATAGCCCGTAAGCTTTCTCAGCAGCCGCTCCGTCAGCACGCCAACTGCGAGCCCGACGACGACGTCGCTCGCCCAATGCGCCAGAAGAACAATTCGTGTCAGAACCAACCCGGCACCGAGACTCCAGATGACATTTCGTTGTTTGGCAGGAAGTCTGCTCGCGACAGAAGCCAGCGCGCCGATATGGACGGCATGTCCCGAAGGAAATGCATCGAGCCGCTTCCCGGAAAATGGAATCCCTCGCCAATGTCCGCGGATCGTCCGGCGGTCCGGCCGCTCCTGGTCGAAAACAACCTTGAGCAAATGCGGCAATGCGGAGGACACAAGCGCGGTCAGCAGAACATGATCGCTGGCGCGACGATAATCCGCATCTTTGCCACGGCAGCAAAGCCACCAACCAGCCGCCAGGGCGCAGAGGATATGCTCATCCGCGCCCCATGTGAGGACTTTCGCCGCCCGTTCTGGCCCAGGCCTGGTATGCCCCGAGATGGCATCGGCGATTGCGATGTCAACGTTTGTCGGTTCAACCCTAACCAATGCCATCTGACAATCGTGCCTTATTCCCGAGCTGTTCTAAGTTGACGGCCGGACGATTTAAGCCAGACGGCGACTTAGGCTGCCGCACTTAGCATCTCGCTTTCCGCCCCGACATTGACCACGGACTTGGCCAGCGTCGTCAGCGCGGCGTCGGTCGCCTTCTCCTCCTTCAGCGTCGCCTCCAGCAGTGCAACGGCGTCCGACAATCCGAGTTCTTCGGCCCATGTGCGCAGCGTACCGTAGCGCGAAATCTCGTAGTGCTCGACCGCCTGCGCCGCAGCGAGGAGACCGGCATCGAGCGCGGGCATTCCCTTGTATTCGGTCATGATCTCCGCGCCCTCCTTGGTGATTCCCGTGATGGCGTCGCAGGTTTTCGCGCGGGCTGGTTTACCGAGGATTTTGAAAACGCCTTCGAGCCGCTTGACGTGACCGCGGGTCTCCCGCTCATGCTTGACGAAGGCGGCTTTCAACTCTTTCGACTGAGCGGCCTTGGCCATCTTGGGCAGTGTCTTGAGGATCTTGTTTTCAGCGAAGTAGACATCCTTGAGCGTGTCGTGAAACATGTCGCTCAGCAGCTTCGGTTTCTTGGCCATAAGTCACTCCATGAATTTCCAAATGATTGAGACGAACGGATACCAAGCACCGAGCGCGCGATGCGTTCCTCAGGAGCGAGAAATGATGCGCCAGGTTTCGGTCAAACGATCCCCGCTGTGAGCAAGGCATTTTGTTCGACCCGTGCTCAGCGTAACAGCATGATCAGGATGATAAGAGGAATCGGGATTCCAACCAGCCAGAGTAGAATAGGCATAGGACGTTCCTTTCGGGTTAGAAGCAGCAACGAGTTAGCGAACTTTTGAGCTCCATGTCCCATCGCGGAGTCCGCCGCCTTCGGTCGCAGCGAGACTTGCGCAGAATGCGCCGATCAGGAGCGAGGCCGTAAGCCAGAAGGCGAGTTGCGCTGCCGCCTTGCGGGCAGCATCCATGTCCGATTTTGCTTGCGTCACGACATCGTTCACGCGCTTGTCGGCATCGGCCTGGCTGAGACCAGTTTGCGCGGCGACGACCTTGGAAACGTACTCGCGGTCTGCAGGTTTGAGATCGCTTCCGTTGCGGAAGCTACCCGTAAACAGCCGCACGAGTTCACCGCGCGAGTCGGATGCGTTACCAGCATTTGGAGCCGCCGGTGCATTCGATCGTAGAAGCATATCGACGTAGCCGTCCATTGGTCCGGCCTGACTTGCGGTCGTAGTAGCTCCCCGCGCGACGCCGTTTGCCGTACCGCCAATCAGGCTGCTCGCAGGCGATGCCAGCAGAGCGGCTCCGATCACCGTAGCGAAGGCCCAGGCGATGAAGCCATGCGCTGTATCTCGGAAATACACTTCGTCACCGTGGACGCCGATCCAGCGCGTGCGCAGGCGGCCGGCCAGGTAGCCGCCGATCGACGAGGAGAGCATCGCGACGACAACCAGATAAAGGCCGGTCCCAATCTTGAAGGTCGTCGCCGAAACACCGGCTCCGCCCCAAGGCGATACGACGGACAGGCCCAGACCGACGCCAAAGGCCAGAACAACAAGCGTCAGCGCGCATGAGGCGACGGCGCCAGCGGTAACGGCCGCCCAAGATACGCCTGCGACGGCGGGCTCACCGGTTTCGGCACTTGGTTGCATTACGACTGTATCGATCATGGCGCTCTCCCAGCCTGGCAAAAATCTGTTTCAGATGCTGCAACAATGTGCAGCGAAAAAAATGGTTCCGGCCTTCGAGCAGTAGCTCATTGCTTCGCGAGCTTGTGTCGGAAGGCAGTTGGCATTGTGATTCCGGAACCAGAATGAGCCGCATGCGTTAGCTAACCGAGAACCATCTCAAGACATGCATTGCCAAAGCTTGCCCTTGGACATGATCCGGGGACGAAACCGGTCTTGCTATCAAACCTCGTGCAACAAGGAGTGACCCGCGATGGACAAGGATCGAATTGTTGGCTCGACCAAGGATGTCGCCGGTAAAGTCGAGGGCGCTGTTGGCGATATCGCGGGCAATGCTCAGACCCAGGCCGCGGGTCACGCCCGCGAGGCCGCAGGCACGGTGCAGAACCTGTACGGCCAAGCCAAGGACTCCGCGCGCGACGCCGGCGATGCAGCCATCAGCTACGCCAAAGATGCTTATCAGAACAGCGGCGAGACTTTGCGCGGCGGATCGCAGGCTGTAGCCAAAACTGTGCAGGACAATCCGCTCGGAGCGCTGCTGATCGCCGGGGGCATCGGATTTGCCCTGGCGCTATTGATGACCCGTCCGCCGCGCAGGCCGCCGCAGCGCTGGCGCAACTAGGGTCAATCAGACCCGACGTGATTCCGATGCGAACGATGCGCGCTGTGCAGCGCAGCCTCGGAATCCAACCCTCGATTCGCGCGCGGAGACACCCGCTGGAGTTCGCGACGGTAGCGCCGGATTCGTGGCACGCAATTGTGGAACGATTTTTCTATCCGCCGCGTTGGAGATCGGGCAATTCTGCAATGGAGGAGAACGCTATGAAGAAAATTGCACTGATCACTGCAGCACTCGCTGTTCTGGCAACCCCGGTGTTGGCCGAGGACGCCAAGACCACCGGTGCCGCGCCGGCCGATGCCAAGTTCTCGACGGTCTCGAAGGACGAGATGTTCAGTTCAAAAGTCAAGGGCCTGAATGTCTACAATCAGAAGGATGAATCGATCGGCGAAATCACCGACCTCGCGATCAAGAACCATCAGGTCGACGCGCTGATCCTGTCGGTCGGCGGCTTCCTCGGAATGGGCGAACACTATGTCGCGGTATCGCCGTCATCGGTCAATATTCGCTATGACAGCAAGAACGACAAATGGTTGGCATCGATGAGCACCACCAAGGAAGCGTTGAAGGCGGCGCCGGAATTCAAATATCCGAAGTAATCTCTGCTCTGCACCAGCGGCCGTCGGCGGTGATGCCGGCGGTCGTTTTGTTTTCGTGTTCTGACTCCCAAATCAAGTGGGGCAGTTGCGAGCGCATATCGTCATCGACTGGTTGAGCCACAGACAGCGCGAGTGCAGCGAATTAGGACACTGTCAGATTCAGATTAGGACACAAAGGGTCGTATCGGCACGTCGTTTTTGCGCGCAACCGGCGGGCAGACTCGTTCATTCCGCAATGACACGATCCCTGGGAAAGGTGAGTCGTATCGTCAGGCCTTCCGGGTTCCAGTTGCGCGAAATCTCGCCCGCAAATTGACTCTTCACCGTTGCATGCGCGAGCAGCGAGCCGAAGCCCTCGCCATCGGACTGATGATCGACACGCGGCCCGCCGCGCTCCGTCCATGTCAAGGCGACTTGGCCGTCGTTGTCGGAGCAGGCGATATCGATATCGCCGGTAGAATTCGAGAGCGCGCCATACTTGGCGGCGTTGGTCGCAAATTCATGCAGAAGCAGGGCGAAGCTTGTGACAGCGCTGCCGGCGATCCGAATATCGGGTCCACTGATCGTCACGCGCGCATTGCCGGCGTCTGTTCGACCATCATAGGGCGAGAGAATCGTCTCGATCAAAGTGCGAAGTGTCGTCGACTGTTCGCTTCGACGGCCATCATTGGACGGCACTGCCAGCGTGAGTCCGTGTGCCTGGGCTAATGCCATCAGTCGGTCTCGTAATGCCGACGCCAACTCTTGCGGCGTCTTGGCGGAGCGTGCACTCATGGCGATCATGCCGCTGGCGACCGCAAACAGGTTCTTGATGCGGTGATCCATCTCTCTGATTAGCGTGTGCTGCTGTTGCTCTGCCCGCCTACGCTCGGTGATGTCTCGAGCGATCTTCGACGCACCGATGATCTTGCCTTCTTGATCCCTGACCGGTGAGATCGTCAGCGAGATGTCGAGAGTGCTGCCATCCTTGCGTTGCCGAATGGTCTCGTAGTGTTCGACGCGCTCACCGCGACGAATGCGGGCTAAAATGGCAGGCTCCTCGTCGTGGCGATCCGCTGGAATGAGGATGGTGACCGGCTTGCCGATTGCTTCGTCAGCCGTATAGCCGAACAGCCGCTCCGCTCCCTGATTCCAGCTTTTGATGATACTGTTGAGGTCCTTCGACACGACCGCGTCGTCGGAGGATTCGACGATGGCGGCGAGTTCCCGATAGCGGGCTTCGCTTTCGCGAATTCGCTGCTCGGCTTCGTGGCGATCGGTGATGTCCACCAGCATGTTCACCGCGCCGATCAAAGTTCCCGACGCATCGAATAGCGGCGTTGGATAGGGAATGAAGGGTACACGCGTGCCGTCCGGCCGTTCGGCGACGGCTTCCATCCCTCGGATTGGGCGCCGCTCTTTCAGCGTCAAGGCCATCGGGCACTCGTGGTGCGGCAATGGGGTCCCATCGGGCCAATAAAGCTTCCAGGAGCCGCAGAATTCACTTGTGCCGAGTTGCGGGCGGAATCCCCACAACTTCGCAGCTGCCTCATTGTAGAATGTGATCCGCCCAGCCGCGTCGGTCATGTACAGCGCCGCCGACAGGGCCTGCAGAAGTTCGTCTGAGTTGCGTCCGCCTCCGCTCAGGGGAAGCTGAGCGGAACGCGGCTCAGGTTTTTCGCGGAAGACGTTTACCGCCCCGACGACGCGGCCGGAATCGGCTTTGATGGCTTCGATATTCATGAGCGCCACAACGCGCGTGCCATCCGCCCGCTCGATTACGATCTCCTGGTCGCGGAGTCCCTCGCCGGTTGCGAGGACGTCGGCCATGGGACATTTCGCATGGGGCACATGTCGCCCGTCCAGATGGTAAAGGCGATAGGAGCCACAGTAACGAACTGTCGGGTCGCCCACCTTTGGGAAGCAACCCCATAGCTCGGCCGCGGCGCGATTGTAGCGAACAAGGAGGCCAGCCCCGTCACAGACATAGACACCGACCGGCAGGATATCTAACAGGTGGTCGGGGAAATCCAGGAGACGTCCGTCCAGTAAAGCCTGCAAGGGCGCGGAGGTCTCTGTTTGATCGATAAGGGTCATCGCGGGAACCTCCGATATTCCGGACCATTCCATGCCAATCGGCCGGGGCAAAGCCATTGTCGCCGGCGAGCCGATGCGCTTGAAAAAATCGCAAGAAAACAAAAAGTAGGTGCAAATGCCATTGCAAGATCGCCTTCTTTTCTTGACAGCTCGAACGTTCTCAACCGAGGCTGCCCCTCCCTATTCCGAACGCGGTTCTTCATCTCAAATCACCGCCGAGCTTTGTCGGGTGCGGCGCCAAATGTCTTGGCTTAACAAGGCGGGCGCAAACGCCAAGGCTGTCATGTTCAAACTGAAGTTTGGCATTGAGCCCATCTGCCAATGCCCGCATGAGCTGGAAGCCCAGCCCTCCGTCTGTGGACGGATCGAAATTCTCCGGGAAGCCGACGCCGTCGTCAGTCACTTCCACCACGAATGAACCATCGCCTTTTGTCTCGGAGTGGATATGGACCTTCACTGTCAGGCCCGACGGATGCGCGTACTTGCGGGCGTTTGTAAGAAGCTCGGCGGCAATGAGCGCCGCGTGTAGTGCATGACGCGGATCGATGTTGCCGGCGCCGGAATTGTCGAATGTCAGGTCCATCTTTCCTTGCAGGGCGAGCGTACCGATCATCTCGGAAATTTCTCGCAAGAAATCGCCGAGGTGTACTCCGTTGCCGTTCTCAGACAGCGCCAGGGACTTGTGAAGTCTCGCCGTAACCTCAAGGCGCGCGCTGATATCGTCGAGCAACAAGCAAACCTGATCCGAGGTAAAGGTTTTGCCGCTCTTGCCGATGGCACCGCGCTGAAGGCGAATGACACCGTTCAGGCTGGCCAGGTTGTCGGCTATCCGATGATCGGCCTCAGCCAGGTCGACAACGCCATGTTCGATGGAGATTGACATTTTACGCTTCTCCTGAAGGAAAGCGTGCGCTCCAAAGCGTCCGAAATCAACAAAACGATAGTAAGTTCAATGTGTTGCTAGCTCATTGAACTAATTTGTGGATGTAGTTGCCTAGCCCGGCCAAATAGCCTAATGAGTATAAATAGTAAAGCGCACATTTGGAGCTTTTTACGTCTTAGACGCATATTCGCGAGGACGATGGGATGGGTGAAGTCAATAGAGGCGAACGCCTTCAAATCATGCTCACGCCTGAGGAACTTCGGGCCATTGATACGTGGCGCTTTACAAAACGGATGCCGAGCAGGGCTTCCGCCATACGCGAGTTGCTCAAGCGCGGGCTTGCTGCCGAAGGATTTGGGGAAGTCCAGAACGGCCAGAAGTCCAAGGACTTCTCTGTTCTCCCGGACAGAGCAGCCGAATAGGTCGCTGGCCGGTTCAGGCCGGAAATTCAGGCGACCAGCTTCGCACGCCGGTCTTTCAAGTTCTGCATCCTGCATTGCGCTCGGACGCGATGACGTTAGCTACGCAGGCCTCGGACCCGGAACCAGATCATGATGAGCAAGACCTCAGTAGGTTCAAATCCTGGACTCGCAAGCGCGTTTGTTATAACTTCTGTTTTTGGGGATATTCGACGGCCGGCGGCGAGATCGAGAATGGCCATCAGTTCGCCGCGTAAGGTGGCGTGGCTCTCGCCCCGCTTCTCGCCGGGGGTTATCACCACCTCACCGATCAGCGAGCGGATGTCCTCCCGGGCTTCCCCATTGGAGTCCGGGTCGGCCAGGGTTTCCGCAAGACGGATCACCTTGGTCCGGTAGTGCTCGGCGATATTCGGGTGCACGTCCGGCAGGTCGGCACGAGCCTGTGCAAGGCGGGCTTCTATTTCGGCCTTCTGCTGCTCCAGTTCGCTCATACGTACCTTCATTGCCGGTTGGTACATTCCATCCTCGATGGCGTCGAGAATCCCTTTGATACCCTTTTCAATCTTCACAAGGGCGCGCCGGCTCGTTTCCGTGTTCGCGCGCCGGTCATGGTTCTGGCGGTTGGTCTCCTCCGCATAGGCGCGAACGGCAACCGCCACGGCTTCGGGCGACACAAGTTTATCGGTAAGGCCCGCCAGCACGCGTCGCTCGATGTCGCCACGGCGTATAGTCCGGCCATTGTTGCACACCCCTTTGCGGAAGTGCCCGAGACAGCCGTAGCGATCGTTGACGACGATGCCGTATCTGGTCCCGCAACATCCGCAAGTGAGCAAGCCTGACAAAAGGAAGGCCGGACGGCGCAGGCGGTTGAGCTGTTCAGCGCGAGCCGCCCGGACGCCCTTGGTGGTCGCCTCGAACAGCTTCGCAATCTCAATTTGGCGCAGCTTCACCCGCTGCCACAACTCGCCATCGACGATCCGCAGCTCCGGGACCTCGGTCCTTATCCACTTTTCTCTGGGGTTCGGGCGCGACACGCGCTTGCCCGTGTTCGGGTCCTTGATGAAGCGCTGCCGGTTCCATACCAGCACGCCGGCATAAAGCTCGTTGTTGACGACGCCATTGCCCCGGCAGGCATGACCCCGGATCGTCGTGTCGCCCCAACTGCGGCCGAGCGGGCCGGGAATACCATCCCGGTTCAGATCAGTCGCGATGGCACGTGGCGAATTTCCTGCTGCGAACTCCCGGAAGATACGGCGGACAATCGCGGCCTCGGTCTCATTGATCTTGCGTTCGCCTCGAACCGGCTCACCTTCGCTGTCGATACGCTTCACCACGTCATAGCCGTAACAGAGCCCACCGCCCGCCTTGCCCTTCTCCACCCGCCCGCGCAAACCACGATGGGTCTTGGCGGCAAGGTCCTTCAAGAACAGCGCATTCATCGTTCCCTTTAGGCCGACATGAAGCTCGGAGATTTCGCCTTCGGCCAGGGTGACGATCTGCACGCCAGCAAAGCGCAAATGCTTAAATAGCGTGGCCACATCGGCCTGATCGCGCGAAACGCGATCCAAAGCCTCGGCGAGCACAATGTCGAACCTGCCGCGCTGGGCGTCTTGCAGCAGCGATTGGACACCCGGCCGGAGAATGACACTGGCACCGGAGAGAGCGGCATCATGATAGGTATCTACAACGTGCCACCGCTCCCTGCTCGCATGCTCACGGCAGATGCGGAACTGGTCCTCGATTGACACCACGCTCTGATTGTCGGTCGAATAGCGGGCGTAAATTGCAACCTTGGGCATGGCGTCGTCTCCAGAGCGGACCTCACATCGATTCGACAATTTGTGCCGATATCAAGGCGCGTCAGTTCATCGGGCGCCCGACGTACTCCGTCCCTGTCGAAGCTATTCCGCAACTTCGTCGGCGCCGGTGCAAATGAGCCATAGAGTAAGAAAGTGTCGCTGTTTCAGAAAGGCTGAGGGAAGCCGTTTCTGACGACGCTATCGTTGCCGCGGTTTGTTGTCATTGGCAGCGGCCGCAAGCTTGGCCTGTGCGCGAGCGAGCTGTCGGCCGATGGCTTCGGCAATCCGCAAGACTCGAGGATCGAGAGACACGCCGCTAGGCGATCCGTTGTCGTTGGCCGGCCGAGGTCCCTGCCGTGCCTCTTCCTTTGCCATGCCGACGCTCCCTCGTCAGGAATCATCGGATGGAAACAGCACGGAAACCCGCGGCGAAAGTCAGAAATTCCAATCATCGATTTGCAGCGTAGAAATACTTGCTAGCGGCGGATTTCCCCTTTTCTGAAGTTGGCGATGATTCACTGCGAAGCGCTTAACTCCCAACCTTAGCACATGGCAAACCCTTGCCGGGCCGGCGACAGCCGGTCAAGGCCGCAAGCCGCGAAGCGGAGGCGCGGCACGCGCCCGCCTTGACGGAGCGGCGGCGGTCCGGCCCGATTGAGTCGGTGTTGCCTTCGCTAGGACTGCGCTAAAGGCTGAGCCCTCGGTTTCTTCCTAAGGTCCACTCGATACCGCCGTCGTCGCGTATAAGGCCACCGATATGCCGGCCGATGTGCTTCTCGAGGAGAGGTTGCCAGGGCACGAGCTGAAAGCCGAGTCCGTTGTCGATCATGGCGAAGCGCCCGCTGACGAGGCTGGCGACGCCAGCAAGGCGACCGCTGACATAATCGCCGGCGTTTGCTGGCATGTAGCTTAGCCCGCGCTCTCTCGCCATCTGGTGGCCGACACGCTCAACCTCCCGTCGCTCGAGAGTCGCCACGGTGTCCACGGCCACGCGAACGTGGCCATCCTTAGCGGTCGCAAGGCCCATCTCCACAAGTCGCCGAGCACGACGGCTGATGGCTTTGTTGACCTCACGACCAAAACCGCTGTCCCTGATTGCCGAGCGGTCCTCGGCAATAATCTGTCGGTCGAGCCAGGTCGCACCATCGCTGGCAATCTGCCGGTCGAGGCTGATGGCCGAAAGCCTCCGTATTCTTAAGCCGTCGCCGCCCTGGCTGAGGTCGTAAGCCCGCCCGCGCGCGACGATGTCCTTCGGGACCTTCCAATGATCGGCATCGATCCGCTCGACTTGACCGGCCCGCCGCAGCGCCTCCAGGCGGCGGACGTGGGAACGCACGAAAGCTTCGGGGTCCTTGCCCTGGCGTTCGAAGTTTTCACGGATCCGCTCCAGGTGCCGGCTCGGCCGGTAGAGGCCGTTGTCCTCCTCGGCATTGCTGGCGATGTTGCGGTCGGCGGGCCTTGGACCGGAGACGACTGGGGCCGCTTCGACAATCATGTCCCGCCCCACCTCTTCGATCCGGCTCGGGTCCTTGAACTCGATATGATGGACCCGGCCATCGATGCCGTCGACAATCAGGTGGACGCGCTCGCCCATCTCGTCTCCGGCCAGGCCTTTGGTCAGGACCCGGCCGACGATCTTCTCACCTAAGCCTTCGCCGTGAAGGGCGAATTGGCCGACACCACGCTCCTCGGCGAGACCATTCCTGGTGAGCGACCGATAGATCGAGTTGATGGCCTCATTGCGGTGGTCCAGATCCTTCAGGACTTGCTCCGCGCGGTCGGAAAGGGACCATCGTCCCGGCTCAAGCTCGGTGGCCAGTCCGTAGTGCTCCAGGTGCCTAACCCGTCCGATCATGAGGTTGCGGTTTTCGCGGACGAGCCAGGTCGCCCCCTCCCCGGGTCGCAGGTCGATCACCCCCTGCTCCTGCTGCTCGCTCAACAGCATTTTGTCGAGCCGGGTCACCCTCTCGGCCTCGACCTCGTTTTGCAGCTTTGTCTGGAGCTCGATCTCGCTCTGGTGACCCAGTTCCCGGGTGACGAGCTCGCTCGCCCGGTGACGGACGCCATGGGCGATGTAGTCACCGGCGATATTGAGGATGCGGCCGTCATCGAGCACGCCGCGGACGATGATGTGGGTGTGAGGATGGCCGGTGTTGTGATGGTCGACGGCGATCCAGTCGAGCCGGGAGGCCAGATCCAATTCCACCTGGCGCATGAGGTCACGGGTGAAGCCGCGAAGGTCGCCCATCTCGGTTGCATCCTCGGGCGCGACGATGAACCGAAACTGATGACGATCCTCCCGGCCGCGCTCCACAAACGCCTTGCCGTCGGCCTCGTTCTCGAACGCCGAATAGGCCTTGCCCCGCTCACCGTCACGCGTAACACCATCCCGTTCAAGGTAACGCAGATGGGCATCGACGGCCCTGCTCATTGTCCCGCGCATCTTCGGCGCCCGTGCGCCCCGCCCTTGCGGATTGAGCCGGACCACCCTTGCTTTGACCACCACTCGCCGAGCCCGGAAGCGGCCTGCGGAATCTCTCTGCCACCCACCGTCCCCGCCCTGACGAGGAAGCGAGGCCACGACCTTCGCGCCCCGGCCGCGCGCATTGAACCGGCCGGACTTGCCTCCTTCCCGGCCGCCGACTGATCGCGCTCCCGAGCCTATCCGCCGAGGATCGCCACCCGCCTTGCGGACTGCGATCTGAACCTGCTTCAGGAACGGTTGCGTTCGCGGATTGACCCGCGCTCCTCCGCTCCGCGATCGACCAGGCCTGACCCGAAAATTTTCGCTCTCATCACGTGCCATGACGCGACGATTGACATCGGAAAAAGCCGACACAAGAGCTTCCGAGCATCGATCGCATCAGATCGCGCTAGCGCGCATGATGGCGAAGAAATAGCGGGGCTCCTGCTCGACGCACATTGCGAGCGCCATCGCTCGGAAGATTGAAATTCATAGAGAAAGTTCGTAGGGCGGCACCTGCACACCTTGCACCGTGCTGTTTTGACGCCGCGAAAACTTGCAAAATCCAATGTGCAGACAAACCCTTGCGACCGACGGGAGCCGGCGAACGACAGTTCGCTTTATCTCGCTTTCCTAATCGGGCGTGCAAAGTTAACTCCCTCCTACGCTTTTTTGCGATTTCTCTAAACAAGCAGCGCTCCTTATCTCGCTGCTTCGATTGCGACCAGCGTTCGCCATCAGCACGGTCGCGACTTGCATTCTCCAGGCGGGGTCCATGCGTTCCTTCGCGTTCAGCACTTGGGCCGTCGCATGCTCTTCATCAAGTTCGTAAACAGGGCTGTCCAAGCAGTCCGGCGCTCTCGTCCCCGAAGGGCGGTAGCAGGCAAGAGATAGCGGACATTCCCCGTTTCGCAGCCCCGCCAGGGGACGCTCACCGCGCGCGCGGATCTCTAATCTTTGCTCCTCTTCAGCATGCTGGATGCAACACCAGCGCTAATTCCTTCTGATCCGTGCAGCAGTTATTGCACAGGCTTCAATCGCAGCCGCTGTGTAACCTTGGCACCGAAGCCGACGTGGAAGTCGGTCTCACTGACCGACATCCGATGCAGGATGCTCGCGAGCTTGCGCGCGACCGCAGTGATCGCGCACAACATGCTCGATCGCTTGGCGATCCGCAGGCCCCACGCCCGCAATGCCGACCATTTCCTGACCAGCAACAGAAGGCTTGCAGCCGCCTCGCATACCGCCTCCCGAACAGCTACGTCGCCCTGCTTGCTGATCCGTCCTTCATAGTCGATGGACGTTCCAGATTGGTGTCGTCTCGGCGTCAGGCCAAAATGGGCACCAACCGTTCGAGATCGCGCAAAGCGTCGGGGATCATCTACTCCCACTTTGAACGAAAGGGCGGCGACGGGGTCGCCGCCAGGCACCGTCATCAAACGGCGGCAAACCGTATCATGCTGAACCACCTGAAGAAGCACGCGATGCAACCTTTCATGGCCTTTGAAGATCGCCCGCGGCACATCCAGCATGGCCTCAATCATCACAGAAAATATTGGATCGCTGTGCTCGAGGAGCTCCCGGACGCGTGCTTCGTAGCTCCCACGACCAAGGGCTCCCATCAGCAAGCCATACGCTGGCAGCGTGCCACGAATGTGATTCTCCACGTCGATCAGCTTGCGCTTGAGGAGCTTCCTGTTGGCCAGAAGTGAACGCATCTTCTGCATGTCGATGTTCTTGACATGGACCGCCCGGTACCATCCTAATCGCATCATCTGCGCGATGCCGCGAGCATCATTCCGATCAGTCGTGTTTCGCATCGTCGACAGCACGCATATGGCGGGCTTCGACAACGATGATCGGGACCCCAGCTGGCTGTAGTTCGCAGTACAACCAGATACCCAGCTACGACGCTTCGACACCGACGCGATCGAGGCGATCCGCGGAGCCCTCAAGAGCGCAGCGGATCGCCTCCGGCTCCGTGCTTACCTTGACCTCGCGAACCGTGACACCCTCGCTGTCGACGATGCAAAGACTGGCTTCCTCAAGACCGACGTCCAACCCAACGTAAAGTTTCATCGGAGCTCTCCTTGGTGCCAACGACCACCTAAGTCGTTGCACCAGGCTCCAGATTCGACCACCAGCGGGTAACCCCGTGCACCGGTTTCTCGAAGCCCGATTTGAAGAGCCATCCGCGGTCGACTTCGTAAGCGTGCGGTTCTTGCACGACTTTCCGAGAGTGCAATGACGTTCCAAATCGGGTTCCTTCGTTCATGGGAGGTTCTCCGGTGGGTGCTCGACGTTCCTGGGAAAAGGCACACAGTCCGTACTGGTCACTGCACGTTGAAGCGTGACGCAGAAGCGAATTGAATCGGCCAGAATATTGCCGCCGACATGGATTGTCGAAGAACACATTCAACCGCTGGATGATGCATCTCATCGGCAAGGACGATGCGCGTAAGCATGCGGAATATCTGCTTAAACTGCGTCAGGAAGAACGACAGCAACGACGGGAGAAAGCCGCCAGGAGGCGTCAGAGACGGCGCTTTGGGGCGACCACGGACACGCGTTCGCGCGCGGTTCAGGCGTTCTGGGCGATGCATGTGGAGGCGATGAACTGGAGCGGCATGAGTGTTCGCGAGTATGCCGCCGGATTGCACCTTTCGCCGACGAGCCTGAGGAAATGGCGCGACCGCCTTGATGACGGCACGGTCGAGATCGACTGGCGAGCCCATCTTCATTCCAGCGCTCGCCCGAAAATAAGCACTGATGCTGACGGTAGTGCTAAGGACGGATCAATCAAGAACGTCTCGACAACTGTCCCGACGGCCGATCTGAGCCCATCGGATCGTAAGCCACGACGCGCCTTCACTGATGAAGAAAAACTCGCGATCGTGCTCGAAACAGAAAAGCCCGACGCAACGGTCTCGCAGGTCGCGCGCGACCATGGGATCGTCACCAGCATGCTGTTGCGGTGGCGTGCCAACCTGGGCTTTGGCAGGAGTAAGCACGCGAAGCTGGCGGCTGTGAAGATGGCCGAGGGGCAATCCGGCGAGCTCGTTCTACCCAGCCTGTTGCGGCCGGCCGACGACACGACCGCAGTCGAACTGGGCGATGGCCGGCGAGTATTTGCGCCTGAAGGCAGCGATCCAGAAACAGTTCGGCGCCACGTCGCCGATCGGGAGACGGCACGATGATGATCGTTCCGGCCGGTGTGAAGGTGCACCTGGCGTTGGGTTACACCAACATGCGCAAGGGCATGGATGGGCTTGCGATGCTGGTTCAGGACACGCTGAAGAAGGACGCATTCTCGGGTCATCTGTTCGCCTACCGGGGCAAGCGGGCACGGATCATCAAGATCTTGTTCTGGGACGGCAACGGGCTAAAGGCCGGTGCCGTCCCAGAAGATCAGCTTGATCCGGTCCGCCCGCTTGGCCCGGAACACATAGACCGTGCCCGAGAACGGATCGGCCGTCATGGCCTCGCGCACCAGCGTTGCCAATCCCTCGGCACCCTTGCGGAAGTCGACAGGCTTGGTCGCCACCATCACCCGGACGGTGCCGGACGGACCGATCACCGGCTCGCCTTCAGGGCCTGAACGATTGCTGCAATCGTGTTTGCGTCCGCGCCACGGGCGACCCGGATCGTTACGCCGTCGACCTCAACTTCGATCGCTCCGGCATCAGGCTCAGGCTTCCATCGCGGGGCTTTATGCCGGCCGTGACGAGCAGGTGCCGGTGCGATCCCATCCGCCACCGCCGGCACAAACTGCAATTCTTCCGCTTCAGAATGCCCCGCCGCAGCTTCCCTCAGCTGGCGGCGCCAGCCAAACAATTGCTGCGGCGACAACCCATGACGTCGAGCCACCGCACAGACCGAGTCACCGCTCGCCACGATCTCCGCGACAATCCGCGCCTTTTCTTCGTCGCTCCACTTCCGCCGACGACCGGCTCCGGTGAAGACTTCCAGCCGACGAACCGGCTCCGTGATAGCACTATGCACCGTGTCCATTCTAAGCCTAACGGTCAAAACCAGACCGGAGACTCGCAGATCGGCTCATCAGCCGAAAGGTGGCCGCAGAACATCGCTTACGAATCACCCGGCACTCCCCGCGCAATGGTTTTACGGCTTATTTCGTGCTGTCCCCGGCGACCGACCGGCGACCGGGCTTTCTTGCCACCGTCATCGGCGGATTGCTCCGCCTACTTGACACCAGCGTCGGGGTGTCAGGACCACACGCCTTGGCCGTCCGCAAGCAGCACCCTCGTCTTTGGCGCCGCTTGCGTCCACCGCATCCCATTCCAACGTCCGTGACGATCGCGAAACGCCCCTCTGTGTGGGACAGGATGGCGGGAGTTTTAAAAGTGATTTGAGCAAATCACGAAGCGGAATATTTTTGCGAACTGGACGGCCCAAATCAGCTTGAGATCGTTGAAGACTTTTCCGTTTTGGCGCAGGCTCGTAGATCCTATGGGTGACAGGTGGTCAGGGGTAAGTTGAGTTTGTGACCACCCACTCACCCAGAGGATCTACGGCACCCGGCCGCGGCCGGAATATACGCCACCACCGCAAACACGTTGGCGTAACCCAATATTGAATGGAACATGCCTTACGCAACAAATGGCGAGAGCACTATCCGCGCATTCTGTCGCTCTGCGGATCTTTGGCTGCAATTACCGCCGTTTCTTTGATGGCAGAAAAAATTAACCCCAATCCTCTTAATCGTTCGTTGATGTTTTGTCCTCCCCTGACAAGGAGACCTCCGAGACGTCTTTTCGCGGTAATGTGACCCAGGGCAGTCGCTTGCTCTAAATACTGACGCCCCTTTTGAGGCTGTCTGTCGACCCCTAACCCGTCCAGATACATGATCCCCAAGCGAAAGAGCCCGGGCAGATAGTTGCGGCTTGCGCTTGTCTTAAAATATTCCTCAGCAAGAGAATACTGTGTTTTATCGAAATAGTGGGCGCCGAGAATACCAGCGGCAAGGGCTGATCCGCCGTCGCTCGCCTTGCGATACCAATTTTCAGATTTGTCGACGTCAATAGCTGCCCCAATGCCGTTCCGGAATGCGTGACCCAGATAGACCATACTCAAAACAGATCCGGCGGATGCCAGCTTCTCAAGCTCAGCAAGCGCTTTTTCTGGCTCAGTGTTCAATTGAAGGGACGCCTGATGCAATCTTGCTTGGTCAGGCTCACGCTTCCATAATTCCTTGTCACTCGACCAGATTGGATGAACGTCATTGCCTGCATTCATAGCGCACCAGTTGTGAGGTGCTGCGCGATTTTGCAAGGTCTGGTTTAGTGCCGCACGATAAGCGTGTTCATGCCTCCAGCAATAGCCTTAACGCTTCTTTAAGCAACGCCGGCCCGCCTGAGAAACAAGCTGACGCGAACACGTTCCTATACGGTAGCCGATGCGTACGCATCCGGCGTAGGCCGCAGGCTCATTGGATTATTCTGGCGGCCAGCGCTTAAGCAGCTCCGGGCTTTCCTTGTACATCCGGACGAGTTCGATCAGGTTTTCGATTCCGAAGTCAGTG
>Ga0073928_10005487_pt1 | contig 17757 bp, 18 predicted proteins | sample PaiPotPPA55metaG_FD_76969 | JGI IMG/M metagenome (GOLD analysis project Ga0073928, IMG submission 76969) | Iron sulfur acid spring bacterial and archeal communities from Banff, Canada, to study Microbial Dark Matter (Phase II) - Paint Pots PPA... ... | reverse complement strand
GAGGACGTGCGGGCGCGCTTTCGCCCGGATGGTCGAGCTGGGACGCGCCGATGAGAACGACGACTACATCGTCTTTCGCTGGCAGTGGTGATGGCGACGTTGGGTCATGAATCGCTTGCATTTCCCTGTTATTTTCCTGTTATTCCCTGTTCCGGATCCTGCCATTTCGGCAGATGCCCTTGTTTATACTCACTTTTTTGCAGATTTTGGCGGTCGCCCCGCCCCCCTTTACAGGGATTTACAGGCAGGGGACCCGCAAGCCGTCAGGTTGCCTTCGGCTTGCCCAGCCCCAGCTCCGGCCAGCGCGCATAGGCCTTCTCAATGTCCTCCTTGGCCGGCCACACCGTGGGCGGGAAGCGGGCCCCGCCGAGGTCGGGGTCGGGGTCGTAATCAAGGTTCATGGTCGCATCGATCAGCACCCGATTCCATTTGCCGGTGCCGAACAGGTGAGCGTTGCGGTCGCGCCGACGGGTTGAGGGGTCGAGGCCGGCACCGAAGGTCGAGGGCATGATCACCACGTCGTCCTCGCCGGCATTGACGCGATAGGCGATCGCCCAGTCGACCGCGGCATAGTCGTGGATGTCGATGTCGTCATCGACGACGGTGATGTGCTTGTAGCGCACGTGCGCGGCGGACGAGCCCCATACGGCATTGGCGGCCTGCTTCGCCTGCCCGCGATAGCTCTGCTTCATCTGAATGAGAAGATTGATGCCGGCATGCACCGGCGGGCACCAGACGTCGGTGATGCCCGGCACCCCTGCGCGATCGAGCACGTTCCACGCGGTGGCAGCGCGCATGATCGAGGAGCAGATCGAGTTCTCCGAATAGCTCCCGGGCATCGCTCCCTCGATCGTGCCGCGCAGGATCGGGTCGTTGCGGTGAGTGATGCAGGTGACGCGCATCGCCGGCTTGGGCGAGCGGTCACCGGCGAGATAGCCGGTGAACTCGGCATAGGGGCCTTCCATGATGTAAGTGCTGGGATCGAGGCCAAGGTAGCCTTCGATCACGATCTCCGCCGTTGCCGGCACATGGAGGTCCAGGGTCTCGCATTTCACCAGCTCGACCGGGACGCCGCGGATGGCGCCCATCACGTCGTATTCGCACACCCCCTTTGCCACCGGTGCGCCGGCGCAGAAGCCGAGCGAAGGCTCCCAGCCGATCGCCACCGCGATAGGCATCTCCGCCGCCCCGCCGTTCTGCCAGGCAGTGAAGTGGTGTCCGATATGCTGCGCGCGCCACACCAGGATGGGAATGCGATCATGGCTCGCCACCATCCCGCGGTAGATCCCGACATTCATGACGCCGGTCTCGGGATCCCTGGTAACGCAGCCGCCGTAGGTCAGGAGATAACGGCCCCCGTCAAGCCGGTTCCAATGCGGCGAGGGAAACTCGTAGAGATCGATGTCGGGGCCCTTGAGGATGTTCTCCTTGACCGGTCCGGTACTCACGATCTTTGGCGGGATGCTGCCGGTAAGGACGGTGCGCGCGATCTTCACCAGCTCGCGCGGATGGGTATCCGGCGGCAGCCCCAGCATCATGGCGACGCGGCGATAGCTGTTGAGACCGGATCCGAAGATGCGGCGGCAGCGGCTTGTCGGTGTGTTGTAATCCTTGATGTTGTTGAACAGCAGGGCCTTGCCGGTGCCGGGGCCCTGCGCCAGCCGCATGATGGTGCCGAGCTCGAGGTTCCAGTCCACCTCGGCATTGATGTTGGCGAGCTCGCCCTGCGCTTCCAGCGCAGCGATCCAACCGCGCAGATCGCCGAACGCGGTCGGCTTGCGCTCGACGGACATCTCGTTGGGGCGGGCGTGCAGCGTCATTTCAACAACCGTTCTGCGGGCGGGGCGATCTCGGTGACGAGATCACGCACAAGCCGCTTGTTGGAGAGGGGATGCAGCATCATCTCGCGCGGTTCGAGGCGCGCGGTGCAGGCATAGACGGTTTGGCCGTCGAGCTCCATCATGCATTCCTTGCAGGCATTCGCGTTGATGCAGGAGAACCGGATGGCAAGGCCGGGGTCCAGGTTCGCCCGGATCCAGCGCAATCCGTCGAGCACGGATTGGCCCGGCTCGAAGGGCACCTCGTAGGTCGCCCAGTCGCCGGTCGCGGTTATTGTTCCGCGCCATATCTTGAGCTTTGCGATGGCGCTCATTGCGCGGCGGCGTGCACTGCGACGGGCGTCTGCGTGAGTGCGATGCCGCGCTCGCCCGAGCGCACCAGCTGGTTGACCTGCCAGGCCGGCAGCATTTCCGGGAAGTCCTCGCGCTGGTGGGCGCCGCGGCTTTCGGTACGCGCACGCGCGGCCATTGTTAGCGCATGCGCCACAAGCAGCATATTGCGCAGATCGAACCATTCGAGCCGGCACAGGTCGAATGCACCGGAATCGCCGATCGGCCGCGCCCCCAGTGCACGCGTCATCTCCTCGATGTGGTCGAGTGCGCGCTTGAGTTTCGCCTCGGTTCGGAAGGGACCGACGTCGTTCGCCATGAGGCCTTGCAGCCGTTCGATCATGGCGGCGGTGTTGACATCGCCCTGCCTCGTCTCGGCACTGACGAGATCAAGCGCGGAGCGCGCCGCCTGTGCTTGAAATGGATGCACCTTCATCGCCTTCGCCCGTTGCGAGGCGGTGCGTCCGGCGCGCCGGCCGAACACCAGGGCCTCGGTGATGGCGTTGCCTGAGAGGCGGTTCGCGCCGTTGGCGCCGCCCACCGCCTCGCCCGCCACGAGCAGGCCCGGCAGCTCGGTCATCATCCGCTCATTCGTTACGACGCCGCCCATATGGTAATGCGCGATCGGCGCGACCTCGACCGGCATCCGCGTCAGATCGATCTGATTCTTGGCAAGACGGTCGATCACCGGCCCGAAGGCTTCGCGCAGGCTCCTCTCGGAACAGTGCTGAAAGCTCAGGAACGCCCCGCCGTGCGGGGATCCGCGACCGGCCTCCACCTCCTTGATGATGGCGTAGGTCGCCACGTCGCGCGTGGTCACGTAGCGTCCGTCCTCGCTCACCCCGTATCGCGCGGTGCACTCCTCGCCCTCGCTGTTGAGCAAACGGCCGCCCAGCTTGTAGCGGAACGGATCCCACATGATCGGATCCATTCCGATCAGGCGCGGCGCAAGGTGCCCGATCGGAAAGAACTGCACGAACTCCATGTCAACGAGCGCTGCGCCCGCGCGCAGCGCGAGCGCGTAACCATCGCCTCCCATATTGGCGGAAGCGCTGTTGCGGCGATAAAGCCGGGTGAGCCCGCCGGTTGCGAGAATGGTGGCTTTGGCCGCAATGGTCACCGCGCTACCGCTGGCGAGATGCAGCGCGACTGCGCCGGCGATCTCTCCATTCACCCGGACGAGATCGACAATCAGGAGATCGCCCGCTTTGCGGATGCCGCCCATTCGTGTGATCACGCCGCGCAGCGTCTTGGAGACCGCAGGGCCGGTGTTGAGAAAATCGACATACACGCAACGCGGACGGTCATGGCCTGGAGCAAATGCCTGCGCGATCCGGCCGTCCTTGCGTGCCCATCCGATCCCCCACGCGTCCATTTCCCGGATGCATTCGGGGCCTTCCTCGCACAGGAGCCGGGCAAGGCGCTCGTCACACAGCCCGCGGCCGGCTGAGAGCGTATCCTCATAGTGATGCCGCCAGTGATCGGGCGTCTCGGACGCGAGCGCGACGGCCACCGTCATCTGTGCCATGACGGTGGCGCCGCCGCGCCCAATGAGACTGCGGTCCGCAAGAAAAACGCTGCAGCCCGCGCGCGCCGCTTCGATCGCGGCGTACATGCCGGCGCCGCCCGATCCGATGATCAGGACGTCCGTCTCGATGTGCATGGGCTCATGGCGCATGCGGGCGGTCCATCACGGACATTGCTATGTTTCTGTCATTCCGCGATGCCGGGAAGAGCATGCAGGCCGTTCATGCCCCCCTGCGCTTGCCCGCGGCGATCTTGACCGCCTTGATGATCTCCGGATACGCGGCGCAACGACATAGATTACCCGAGAGGTAGTGCTTGATCTCGTCCTCGTTAGGGTCTGGGTTCTCATCCAGCAGCTGGGTCGCCATCAAGATGAAGCCCGGCGTGCAGTACCCGCACTGAAAGGCGCCAGCCTCGATGAAGGCTTCCTGCACCGGGCTGAGCTTGTCCCCGTCAGCGAGACTCTCGATGGTTCGCACTTCGGTGCCATCCAGAAAGGCCGCGAGATAGAGGCAGCCCGATACGGCCGTGCCGTTCACCAGCACCGTGCAGCACCCGCACATGCCTTGCCCGCAGCTTTCGCGTGCGCCGGTCAGATTGAAATCGCGCTGCAGTATCTCGACGACATTGTGATACGACTTGATGTCGGCTGTGACCGCCTCGCCGTTGAGCGTGAAACTGATGGTGCGGGTCGTCATCACTGGTCTTCCAGCTCCTTGTTGTCCTTGGCGCGCAATCCCCGGAGCACGGCTTCCGGGCTGAGCGGCAGCTCGGTCAAGCGCACGCCGCAGGCATCCTCGATGGCGTTGGCGATAGCCGGCGATACGCAGAACGTCGCAGTCTCTCCGACCCCCTTGGCCCCGAAAGGTCCATTCGATTGATGCGCGGGAACTGCTTCGTTCTCCATCCGCCGCGGCATATCCAGCACGCTCGGGATCTTGTAATCGGCGAGGGATGCGTTGGTTACCTGCCCGGCATCGATCTGCATTTTCTCGAACATGGTGAAGCCGAGCTGCATCAGTGCCGCACCGGATATCTGCGTCTCCACGATTCCCGGGTTTATCGGGTTGCCGCAATCCACGACATTCACGAGCCGCAGGATTCGCACCCTCCCAGTCTCGGTATCGACTTCGACTTCCGCTCCGGCCGCGGCGCACATCCAGAACGGGGTCGCGTTCGGCGTCAGCCCATTGGCAGGATCGGGCGGAACATAGTCCGGCTTGTAGATTCCGGACCCGACAATGGTGCCGGCCTGCATTCCGTACTTTTTCTTGAACAACTCGCTGATCGGGACATTGCTGCCCTCGGGCTCGCCGACCTCGCGAGCCAACGCCTTGATCTTATCGCGCGCCTCCTCCGCAGCGAGTCGTACCGCGTGTCCCATATGGAACAACGAACGCGAGCCCAGCGTGCCCATGTCGTAGGGGGTTACGTCGGTATCGCGGGGGATTACTGCAACGCTCTCCGCCGGCACATTGAGCACATCGCCTACGATCTGCACCATGGCGGTATCCGAGCCTTGCCCCATGTCGACCGTGCCGCAAGCGAGAATGGCGCTGCCGTCGGCCGCGATAGTGACATTGGCTACCGAGGTTGTCGGCGAGATCACCGCTTTCATGCCGAGCGCCACCCCGCGGCCGCGCCGCAGGGACGCGCTGCCGCGCTCGAACGGCTGCCTCCAATTGAGCCGCTCAGCAAGGCGATCGAGCGCCGCCTCGAGCTTGATGTCCCGCATCATGGTCCCGGTCGCATGCGGGCGCCCCTCGCGCAGGAGGTTCTTGCGCCGGAATTCGACGGGATCGAGCTTGAGCGCGCGCGCGATCATGTCGGCGTGGCTCTCGTACGCCCACACCAGCTGCGGAATGCCGAAGCCGCGCAGCGCTCCGGCCGGCGGCAGATTGGTATAGAGCGCGTAGGAGTCGATCGAGACATTATCGATGTCGTAAGGCCCCGAAGCGGTGAAGCCCGACTTCTGCGTCACCCGCGGGCCGATATCGGCATAGGCTCCGCCGTTCCAATAGACTTCGCACTTGCGCGCGGTGATGCGACCGGTTTCGTCGACCCCGGTCTTGATGCGGAACGTGCTGGGATGCTTGGTGATGGTATAGAACTGTTCCTCCATGCTCAGCGCGACTTTGACCGGACGCCGCGCGATCATGGAGAGGGCGGTCGCGAGTGCCTCGAGCTTGATGTAGAGCTTGCCGCCGAATCCGCCGCCAAGATAGGGCACCTTGATGCGGACGCGATTCTCCGGCCAGCCGATGAGGCGCGCGATCTCGGTGCGCACGAACGACGGTCCCTGTGACGCGGTGTAGATGGTGAGCCCGTTCTCCTTCCAATCCGCGATCGCAGCGATCGGCTCGAGCGCCGCGTGCAACACCTTCTGGGTTCGGAAGGTGTGCTCGAAGACATGTGCGGCTCGCGCGAACGCTGCATCGATGTCGCCGCGACGAAGCTTGAAGTCGAGGGCGACGTTGGTGTCCCGGCGGCCCTTGAGGTGCTTGAGATCGGCGAAGGTCCCGGCGGGACGCAGCTCATCGTGCACCAGGATCTTGTTAGCCGCCGCCTCGACCTCGTCGAAAACGGCGGGCAGCTCCTCGTAGTCGGCGGCGATGAGCTGCGCGGCCGCGTCCGCAATGTGCGGATCGCGGGCGAGCACCGCGGCGACGGGCTCGCCGACGTAAGTGACCTTGTCGATGGCGAGGATGGGTTGGTCGTGAAAGGCCGGCCCATAATAGGGCTCCGGAATGACCTTGCGCACATCCTCGGACGTGATGACGCAATGCACGCCCGGCATCTTTCGTGCGGCGCTTGCATCGATCGACAGGATCCGGCCATGCGCGACCGTGCTACGGAATATTTTTGCGTGCAGCATGCCGGCAAGCCGCATGGGATGGGTGTACTCGGCGCGGCCCGTCACCTTGGCGCGCGCTTCGATGCGCGGCAGCGACCGGCCGACTTGGCGACCCGCCTGCGGCTGCCCGCGCTGTGCCGGCGCGTCCGTCAATGCGCCGCTCCTTGACCATCGAGCGCCTGGCGCAGCGCGCGCACGACGAAGACCCTTACCAGCTCGCGCTTGTAAGGCGCGGAGCCGCGCACGTCGGAGATGCACTCCACCTCGTCGGCTGCCGCATCGGCCGCGCGCTTGAACGACTGCTCCCCGACGGACGCGCCGGCCAGTGCCCGTTCCGCGGCTTTGAGGCGCATCGCTTTCTCGGTTGCGGCGCTCACGACGACGCGTGTCGATTTCAGGGCAGCGCCTTCGCGCTCGACCGAGACCGCAACTCCCACGGCTGGCCAGTCCTCGGCCGATCCGGTTGTGACCTTGCAATACGCTGCGCGCGCGCTGCCCTGGGCTGGAATGTGCAGCTCCGATATCAATTCGTTCTTCTGCAGCGTCGTCTCAAAATATCCGGCAAAGAGGTCTTGGACCGCGATCCTGCGCTCCCCCTTGGGGCCGGCGGCCGACACCTGCGCCCCGAGCGCAATCAAGATCGGGGGCAGGTCCATATGCGGGTCGCCGTGGGCAAGACAGCCGCCGATGGTGGCGACGTTGCGGACCCGCACGTTGGAAAGACGCAGCATGGCGCGCGTTATGACCGGGGCAACGCGGGCCACGTCGGCCGATCGCTCGACCGCGGCAAGCGGACACATTGCGCCGATGGCGAGATCTCCCCCTGAGCCGGCGCTGATGCGCGACAGCTCCTGGGGCAGCTTGCGCAGGCTGATGAGGCAGCGCGGTCGGAACACGCCCGCCTTCATCATCAGCATCAATGCGGTCCCGCCGGCGATCGGCCGGATCTCGGAATCCTCGGGGTCGAGCAGACCGATCGCCTCGGGGAGCGACCCAGGCTCGAGCAGCTCGAACGGAGTCATGTCGCGGTCTCCGCTGCGGCCACGCCGAAGGCGGCGCGGATTCGCTGGGCGAATTGGCGCTCCATCTCCTTTGCCTTGGCGCGCAGAACCGGCTGACCCAGGCTGCCCAGCTTGCCGGTCAGGGCTGCGTCCACCTCGTAGCTCACCTTGGTGCCTCCATTGTCTTCCATGAGCCGCGTCAGCGAACGAGCCGTGAGCCGTCCGACGATCCCGCTCGGTGTTCCCTCGATCTTGGCCTCGATCTCGTTCGGCGCCTCGGCTCGCAGCACCTCGACGGCGACATTGAACTTGAATTTCAAATAGGCAATTTTGGTTTCGAGCACCGCGGTGTAGTGATCCCCGTCGATCTCGGTGAGATCATGCACGCCCTCCAGGCAGGAGGCAAAGAACCGCGCGTCGCGAACCTTCGCAAACACCGCTTCGCGCGGAGCACCTATGGCGATGTCGCCGGTGAACTTCATGGCGGGCCTTTACAATGGGTTGCCGAGCGACAGCCGCCCAGACGGGGAAACGTCAGAAAGCAAGCTCGGGGCTCCGCGTCAACGCCGGCCTAGGAGCATAAGCCGCATCACGGCCGGTCATCGCCGGGACTCCGATGCGGTGCGATCATTTGGGCCAATTCCGAGGGTGGCAACGATCGATTCGACGATGTCGCGGGGACGCGCCTCGATGGATACGACAATCGGATTCTCCTCTGCGTCGGGCTCCTCGAGCGCGGCGAACTGGCTCTCGAGCAGCGCGGGCGGCATGAAATGCCCATGCCGTAACGCCATTCTGCGTGCGATCAGGCTCCGCTCGCCCTTGAGATAGACGAGGCGTATCCCGCGTCGGCTGCCGATCAGGACATCGCGGTAAGCGCGTTTGAGCGCAGAGCACGCGATCACGGCATGCTCGCCCGCGGTTTGCGTGCGGTCGACGAATTCTGCGATGGCGCGCAGCCACGGCCAGCGGTCTTCATCGGTGAGCGGCTTGCCCGAATGCATCTTTTCGACGTTGGCGGGCGGATGAAACCAGTCCGCGTCCTCGAAGGTCCAGCCAAGTCTCATGGCCAGCATGGCGGCTATGGTTGTCTTGCCGGCGCCGGACACACCCATGACGATGATGACGGCTGGTGCTTTTCGTTCGGGTTCGGGAGGCATGCGAAAGCCGGGGCGTGTTGAAGTTATCAGCGTCCAGAGCGGCGCCTAACGGGTTGACAATTTGCAAGATGCTTGGGTTGGAAATTGCCGCCGGGCGGTGGATATGACGATTGCAAGTAAATAGAACATACGTATTCTTGTGTGCACAAGGTCCACATTGAAATTTCACGGGTTTATGCTATATATAAAGCGAACCCACCTGCAGCTTGCTGCAGGCTCAAAGGCCGCCCGCGGAGCAATCCCGAGCGGTCTTTGCTTTTGTGGTAGAGTTTCTGCATGCGCACCGCCGTGTATGTTGATGGGTTCAATCTATACTATATCCGTCTCAAGGGGCAGCGGTACTTTAGGTGGCTCAATCTGAAAGCCCTTGCGGATGAAATACTGAAACCCCCGCACGTGGTAACGGCGGTCAATTACTACACCGCCTATGTCTCACATAAGGAAGACCCAGGCGCGCCGGGGCGACAGCGATCGTACCTCAATGCGCTGCGGACGGTTTCCGAAATCCAGCTTCACTTCGGCAACTTTCTCTATTCTGAAAAATGGGCCGGACTGATCAAGCCGCCGCGGACCCGCCCTGAGGATTACGAGTGGCCAGCGCCCTGGCCCGATTTGGTATGGATCGGCAAGACCGAAGAGAAGGGCAGTGATGTGAACCTAGCGAGCCATCTGGTACGCGATGCGCTGACCGATCGCTTCGATGCGGCGGTGGTGCTCTCGAACGACACCGACCTGGTCGAGCCGATCCGGATTGCAGTCAAAGAGGCAGGCAAGTCCGTAATTCTATTGTCCCCGCTGCACCCCAATCCGAAGCCCGATCCGATAACGGGCCGCAGGCCCTCGCCCGCGAAGAGCTTGCGTGACGTTGCGTCTTCCGTGCTGCACATCCACAACGGCCATTTGCGGAGAGCGCAGTTTCCCGATCGCATTCCCCGGCCCGGCAAGCCGGACATCGTGAAGCCACTCACCTGGGTTTGAGTTCGCGGACGGTTTTGGGCGGAGGTGCCTGATAGTACAGCGAGTTCTTCAGACCGCCGCTGTCTTCAGTCTGGGTATCTTTCTGATTTCATCGGCAAGCTCGCGTTCGGCCCGCCAAGTGTCATAGGCGCCCTGCATGCGGACCCAGACGCCCGCGCCATCGCCGAACAGCTTCCCGAGCCGGACGGCGACGGCCGGCGACACCGGCTTGCGCTCCGCCAGGATGTCGTAGAGGTGCTGGCGGGAAATGCCGAGGAGCGCAGCGATTTCAGTCTTGCTCCGACCCGTCGCCGGGATTATTTCACGCAGCAAATCGCCGGGATGCGTCGGACATCGGTTGGGGTCGCGCTTAGCGGCATATTCGGCCATAGCTTCGGCTCCTCAATGGTATTGCTCGAAATCGACGCGGATAGCATCTCCCGAATCGAATTCGAAAGTGATGCACCACGGCCCGTTGACGTGAACCGCGTACCGGGTCGGAACGAATCCTTTCAGGGCGTGAAAATCAAACCCGGGCAGATTCATCTGTTCCGGCGCGGTCGCGGCATTCAGCCGATCAAGACGGACGAGGATGCGCTTGTGCATCTTGGCGTTGATCTTCGCGGTGCGGCCCTTCGCCCACAGCTCGGCCAGCGCCTTGCTTCGAAAGGTCCTGATCACAGGTCAATGTAAGCAAGCTGTTGACGGCCGTCAACGTATTGCTTACAACACGTCAGCTTTCGCCAGCTCCGGACATGCCATCCCGGAGGTTCGCAATGTGCCAATAACCGAATGCGCTTTCGATACCGTTTCGTCTGCTTTAGCCCGGTGCGGACATGCCGGTCAGGGTGACAGACGGGACGCGCTGCTGCGCAGACGAACTCAGAGCCAATCGTAGCTGAAGTGATGGCTGGTGGAGCTGTGCGAAGCTAGCGAAGGGCTGGTGGGCGCTGCAGGGATTGAACCTGCGACCTCTCCCGTGTGAAGGGAACGCTCTCCAAGAAAGGCCAGTAAATCAAGGCAACGTTTGCTTGCGTTCTCCCTAAATCCCCCCTGTTTGTTCACGCATTTCATGGGCGTTTCATGGGCATCCCTCGACGCGAGAACGCCATTACCGCTTGGCGCAGGTGGTCGTGCGCGTGGTGGCCATAAGTGCGCCGAATGATGTCCTCCGTGGTGCCCAGGACGCCTGCCACGTCATATACAGAGATGCCCAGCTGCAGGAGCATTGTCGCGCAGGTGTGCCTGAGGACATGCGGGGTTACGTCAGCGCCTAGTCCAGCAAGTTCACGCGCTGTTTGCCACGCTCTTCGCTCCTGGGAGCGGATCGGGCGTCCGGCATACTCTATGACATAGCGCCGCGTGAGCCGACGCCAGCGGCGCAGGTGGGGTAGCAGACGCGGGGGTATTGGAACCGGTGGTCGGCGTTTGATCGAATCCACGGACCCTGCAGCTCGCCTATAGAGGATACCTGATGTGAGATCGATCCAGCCGCCTGCAGTATTTCGGGTCCACTGCAAGCGCAAGATCGCGTCATGCCTCGTACCCGTATACAAAGCGATCAGGATGAAGCGTGCCAGGTGACGGTTGATTTTTGCATGATGGCGCACTCCATGGCGATCCCAGCCTAATGCGGCAGCCAGCAATGCTGCCGCTTCCCTCCGAGTCAGATGGCGCTCTCGCGGACCGGCTTGGGGGGGCAGCCAGATCGGGATCGGCCGATCAATTTTGCCTTCCTTCCAGCACCACCGAAGTGCGGCTCCCAGTACGACAAGCTCGCGACGAGCGGTCGATGGCTTGATCGGCCTACCCCCTTTAGAGGTCCGGGCATCGGTTTGGCGCACGCGCCATTGCACGTATTCGATGCAGGTGGCGCTGGTTACTGCCGCCACGGCACGGGTGCCGAAAAAATCGATGAGCTTGCTGATCGCGCCGCCGATCAGGTCGGGACGGTGTGTCGTAGGTGCGTGTTTCTCACCATATTCAGAAAGCGCATCGGCAATAAGGACCTGCGAGGGGTGCCCTTCGCCGAAATCGGGACGATGTTTCTCGCCGATATAGTTGGCTAGTGCTGCTTCAGCCGCGCCGATATCGCTTTCGCCCGCGCTTGTGCTGATCTCGCGGCCATGGTCGAGGATGACCCAGACGGCGGTGCGCTGGCGGCGTTGCCTGAGGTATAGCCGTGCACCCTTGCTTCGACGTGGCATTGCTGCCTCATTTGTTCGATATGTGCGAGCGTCGTGTAATCTTTTCCAGCAATCCTCTCGACCACGAGCCTACCACGAGCAGCCTCGCGCCGCAGTCCTGCAGCCGTCATCGAGCCGTCCGGAAACGCAATTGCCGCCGCGATGCCCAACCGCAGGGGCGTATCGGGCGTAACTTTTTCCGGGGATGGTATCGAGGCAACAGCGCAGCAGCACATAGATCACTCACCTCTCAACCTTGCGGTCCTTACTCTTCGGTCTCGTCCGCAAACAGCAGATCGTAGTGACGGCTGAAGTCGAACTGCCCACGCGCCACCTTCTCTAGTTCGTTCCCGAGCTCCTTCGACGTCACGCGTGGCCAGCCCTCGACGGCCTTGGTCTTAACGATCCCGAAGGTCGTACCGGCGTAGAAGAGCGCCCAGCCCGCCCGAAACAGCCAGTCCTGCACATCGCGCAAGAACTCGTCGCGCAGCCGACGCCGGTTCCAAAGACGTTTCAATGTGATCTCGGCGAGCCTGGCGCGGGTTCGCTCCTCCGGCCCCACAAGGAGCAGGAGAAGAATTGCGCATTCCATCGCGTCGGGTTGGTAGGGCCGGGCCGGTCTTTGAGCCATCGTACTTGCGCCTCCCGTTCCCCATTATTATGTGTATTATCTATGATAATTATGTACTAGTATGCAAACGGACAAATGAAATATCATAAACATGGGTTCTTCCGCAATAGACCAAGCTGAGAATGCGGCGCCACTGACTGCCGACGTTGCCTCTATCCCGGCACAACCAACCGGGACCGATGCCGGTGGGCGCAAACCTGACGGCATAATCCGTGGCTTCGATAGCGCTCCGCTTCCAGAGCCGCCGATCTCCTTTCATCCATTGGCGAAGCAGATGCTGCCGGTCCGTAGCGATGAGGCCGTGTGCGAACTTGCTCGTCACATCGCGGCGGGAGATGTGCCGCTCGATCCGATAATAGTGTTCGAAGGGCAGATTCTGGATAGGCCAGAGCTCTATCTCGCCTGCCTGCTAACCGGACAGACCCCCAGGATTGAGCCGTACACAGGCAATGATCCTCGAAGCTTCCTCATCGAGCGCGAGCTCCACCGGGGCTACCTCAGGGAGCCGCAAAGGGCGATGCTTGGGGCGCGAGCTTGTCGGCGGCCTGTTGGCGTGAATCAATATTCGGAGGGTCTGTCAATTGACAGAGCCTCCACGTTGCTCAACGTCAGCTCAAAGTCCATCTTCCGCGCCAAGAAAGTGCTGGCGCGCGGAGTCCCGGAATTGATCGAGGCAGTTGACGAGGGCACACTCTCAATCTCGAACGCGGAAAGAATAGCCAAATTGCCGGAAGGTGAGCAGCGGTTAGAGCTCGCTCGAATGGACGCCGTCCATTCTACGGTCCAGCCCGGAACCGAGCCGGGCGACGTTCCGGGCCAATCATCAGATGCACAGTACAAAGCGGCCGATCCCAATTCGGTCGAGACTGAAACAGCAAGCGATCAGTCTGAGGCTGCTTCGGAAGAACTGCTGTCATCGGCGGGCTTGGAGCCAGCCAGCTTGGAGGTCGCAAGCATCGGTCCAGCCACGGACAGCAACAACTGGATCTGGCCAGGCTATATCCCGGTGCCCGGCGTCACCGCGATTGTGGGAAGCGTCAATGCGCCAATCGTCTTAGTTGGAATCAAAGTGGCGGCAACAGTGATTGCCGGAGGTCGATGGCCGAATGATCAATGGGTGAACTCTACTCAGGTGGCTTGGCTAACGGCGCGGGCTCGGATCACAGCCTCCCTGCACGACCAATTCATGGCCTGCGCAGATACAACGAGGGATCACGATAAGGATCAATTCTATCGCGTACACCTGCTCGAAGCAGCCGATGATGACCTCGGGATGCCCATTTATCATATGGCCGACGCTCTGGGTCGTCTCGATCAGCGACTTCAAACGGCAAATGAGATTCGGCTGGTGATTGCCGATTACCTGTTTCCGTACATCGCCTTTGGCAACCTTGAGGAAAACATCAAATGCCTACGTGGAGCGATCCAGGCAATGGACCAGATCGCGGTGAAATATGGCTTGGCAGTCGTGGTGTCATGCCCACTCGTTTACCGCGGCGGCCGTACTGAAATAACCCGGGCCGTCGGCTCTTTCGTCGATATTCCCGACCTGCAATCGGTTTTGCTCGTGGAAGGATCAGATCGAGGCACCATCAGCCCGGCGAAAACCCCCGCGTGCGCGCACCCACCGGTTGTCAATTTTCGCCGGGGTAAAGCGCCTGGTTTTTTCGAGCCGTCTGTCCCAGTGATTCTCTTTGACGATGCAAACCGAAACCGTAACTAGTTCCAAGGCTGAACCAAACAGCTCTTGTGGCAAGCCTAAGATCGGGAGCACTTTTGCGGAAATACGACATGAAAGCGAAGCCGCACCTGCGGGCACCAAACGAGAATTATGGCATGTTCCTGCGGGCATGGCTCGAAAGCGAGTTACCGTCGCATGCCAAATGTCGCTTGAAATCAGCTTTTGCTGGTAATGAATCAGATGCGGTGGGTCTATGTGTTGCGTCACCGAACGGATACCGGGGCTGGATCGCGCTCGCGGCATATTACACCGGCGTCCCAAATCCTGCATATCGAGAGATCATCGGCGCAGTTTGGAATCATGATCACGCCCAACTTATGGGCGCGGCCGAACACGACCGACGTTTGATCCGTCAAATGGTCAAGGCCGCCAAATTCGATCACCCGTTCTCTGGCCCGCTAACTATCTTTCGTGGTGCATCGGGCGTGACCGCAAAAAGAGCATCAAAAGGACTATCTTGGACACTCTCCGAAAAACGGCGTGCTTCTTTGCCTGCCGATTTTCCCCCGCGCTTAAGCCCATCGTGCTTAAAGCACATATCGATGCTTCGGACATTATCCTATGGGATGATTCGCGAAACGAGAAAGAGATAGTTTCCCGCCGAGACATTTCGGCTAAGCTGGATCCCGAGCCTGAAACATGGGCCGATGCGGCGAAGATCGTGATCGGGCGCAACAAGGCGCGGGAGAAGGTACAACGGGAGGAGTATGAGAAGAAGTTGGCAGAGAAGGCGGCTCGCAGCTGACGCAGCACCGTATTTTCCTGCCGTTCGTGCACATACGATAGGCCACTGGGGAAGGGCAATCGGAACAAAAAACCCGCCGGTCTCCCCGGCGGGTTTTCTTACACTGATAACTGTCTAGGGCAACAATTCACATGGGCCTGTCGCGGACAGCCAGATTCTCGTAATACGCATTGGCGAAAAGCTCCAGCAAAACAGGCGATGCCTTCATCCAGCCGTCGCGATCCCGGCGAAGTAATCCAAGGAGGTGCAAGACGTCATAACCGAGCAAGCCACGCTGATCAGGATAGGCTAGGCCGCCGAATACCACGTCATGCAACAGGCACATGATGAGTTGATCTTTCAGAGCTATTGTCTTTACCGGGCGTGGTTCACGCAACGATCCTGCTTTGTGTTTTACGATTTTCTTCATGCGCTCCGTCGGTTTCCAACCGAGGGGGCTTTCCTTATTGATGTGAGCCAAGCCGAGATATTCGAATAACTTGCCCGCATATTTGATATAGCCAGGATATCGCCTCAGGTATTTCACTGGATCACGTTCAACGTAGCCGCCGTGGAATACCTTCTGGAAGAGAGTGATCATCATCATCGAATCAGAATCTAACTTACTCACTTGAAATACTCCTTCTATCTGGAATTCTTACAGCACCTGCTGCAAGCAATTCTCCACCTCCTTTACAAGTTATTCTGTCGGCGGGGGAGCTGCTTATTGCAAGAAAAGATTAGAGATGCCTATCTTTGATTCACGCTTTCACACAATCACACGCTGCCAGACATTCGAGATGCAAACGAGTTGGAATGAGCAGTGTTCTAATATTGACTAGTCCAACTGGGAAATCTGAACACGCAACTGGCCAAAACAAGCGTTGTTTCCCGATTCTCCCATACATTTTTCATTGACAGCACGCATCTGGCAAATCGCGCACTTTTTTCCCATGTAAGATACTAATTTCGCAGCGACGTATGAATGTGTGAACCGGATGGGGATGCTCGTTGCCGTCATCGTTTGGAGATTCAAGCGTGCGCAACAAAAAAATTTTCGGACCTGCGTCCAGGCTTATCATCAAGGGTGATGGTCGAGATGAATGGGGTAATCGGTATTTCAAGCTGGCGGTGAAAGGATCCGAATTTGATCTTCCGCCATTCTCCATGCACCAGATCAGCTCGGATCCCGATGCCCTGTACAAGGCCCTGAGCAACGCTGGGCTCAATATTTTTACCCGCAAGGCCAAGAACGCGGTTCTGGAGCTGTTGCAAGCTCAACAGCACGCACCGTCCAAGTTCAGGGTTGCCACGAGGTTGGGGTGGAACAGCCGGGCCATCGTTCGGCCGGACGAGATTGTTGGCTCACCCACACCTCGCCTGGAAACGGAATTCGGCGACCTTCCTCCTCAGATGCTTGCCAAATACCGGTCCAAGGGAACGTTGGAAGACTGGAAGAAGAATATCGCCTCTCTTTGCGCCGGTAATTCGCGGCTCATCTTTGCCGTCAGCCTCGCGTTCACCGGGCCGATTCTTCGGTTTGTCCGGGGACCAAAAGCTGGAGGTTTCCAATTTTGGGGTGAGAAAGAGACCGGCAAGACCACGGCGACCATGGTCGCTGGGTCGGTCTGGGGATGTCACACCGGCGCAGGCAACCGGGAAATCGGGTTTGCCGAGACCTGGCACACCACGGCTAACCAAGTGGAAATTACCGCCCTCGTTCACAACGACTGCCTTCTAATCCTCGACGAAACCGGCCAGGCCGGGTGGGATACCCAATGTTGAGGGCCAGACTCAGCGACTTTGCCCCGCACAGCTGAATCGCGATGCGGGCTCAGTACTCTTCGGCCAGCATGATCGTGATCACCCGCTTGGTGACCGACGGATCCGCCGGATCGCGGGAGTGGTAGCTGAGGGTCTCGTCGTAGTAGTCAATCTTGAAGAACACCCGCTGGCCGCCGGCATCGAACGCGCCAAAGTCGTGCTCTTCGTGCGGATCGTTGGCGTGACAAAAATCGTCAAAGACCGCGATGGTCTTGACGATCCGGGCAACGGCTTTGGCACCAAGGGCGGCAATGCCCGGGGTCATTACCGCAATCCCCTCGGCAAAGTTCTGACGCAGTTCATCGTTCAGCGCGCGGATGCGCACAGTCTTGTTGTCCATGACGGACCTCCAGATTTTTTGGTGGAAGAAGGTTTGGGCCGCGACCGGGACCCGAGGGCGTCAAGCCTGCTGGCTTTGAGCCGCAGGCTTGGCTTCGTCGGCGGGTGGGCACATCAGGGCAATGCCGCTGCGGTGCCGGACGAACTTGGGCAGGTGCGGGTAATCGCGGTACTGCAGGGTCGCGGTGTCGCCTTGCCGATCGAGGACGATGGCCTCCCACCAGCCGTACTCAAGCGCCTCCTGGGCAATGACGAGATGGCCAGCCCCGATCTCGTCCCAGGACCGGGGCAGGCCACGGGCGGCTGGCAGGCTGTCCTTGTCGCCGGTCTTGGTCAGCGTCGCCTGCGGCTCCTGCCCAAGGACCACAACGAGGTCGCTGTACAGCGATTGCCGGACATTCGGCACAAACCCACGGCCGTTCGCGTAAAGCCGGCCCAAGGGCAGTTTCTTGGCGATCTCGGCTACGTCTTCAGAACTGGCTTCATAGACCTTGAACCCCATCGCGTCGGCGGCCTTGGTAACGAGGTGCGGATTCCGACGAAGCCGGCCATGCATTCCAATGTGAAGCCGGCCACCTGTTCCGATCCGAAGCCGGCCGGGGTTCCGATCTGATGTCGGCCACCCTGCGGCGCGCCTCTGCGGGT